>Ga0187822_10000118_pt1 | contig 13739 bp, 7 predicted proteins | sample NC_wetland_sal_i_18_FD_132967 | JGI IMG/M metagenome (GOLD analysis project Ga0187822, IMG submission 132967) | Wetland sediment microbial communities from Neuse River Estuary, North Carolina, USA - SourceSoil_2 | ecosystem: Environmental > Aquatic > Freshwater > Wetlands > Sediment | place...
CTGCCGCAAGCAGCGGCTGGCGGACAACTCGTCCGCTATGGATTCGCCTGGCCCTGCTCATGCTGCTGACGCCCCTGGGAATTCTGGCTGCGGGCACGGCCTGGGGAGAATGGGGGACGAGAGATTTTGCCGACCCGCAGATGCGGCAGCAAATCACGGCTGCATCGGGCGACATTGCGCCTCCCGCGCGGGAACCGCAGGGCCTGGCCCGGCTGTCCGCCCTGTGGAGCGCGCCATTTCCGCAGTACGCGCCTCCGTTCGTGCGACGTCCCGCGTTCGGTTACGTGATGTCGGCGGTGTTTGGCAGCGGTCTCATTCTGGGTTGTTTTCTGCTCATCGCGTGGATGGCCGGCGAACGCCCGGATTCCAGGACTTCTCCATGACCAGCGAGAGGAAAAACTCGCGGGGAGTGGTGGAGCGCAGCCTGGCATCTTTTGTGGCTGCTCTGGAGCACGCCTTCCATGCCCGGGAGCTGGCAGAGCAACGCGGCCTGCTGCAAAGCGTCGATCCTCGGATCAAGATTGTGGCGATCCTGCCCCTGATCGTGATCGCGGCCCTGGCGCGCCGGCTGTGGGTGATTGCAGTTCTGTTTCTGGTTGCGATCGTAATTGCTATGCTGTCGCAAGTCCCCCTGGCCACGCTGACAAAAAGAGTTTGGCTGGGGGTGCTCGCCTTCACCGGGTTCATCTCGCTTCCCGCTTTGTTCCTGGTCCCGGGCCAGACTATCTACACTCTGCCGCTGCCGGGTTGGACCGTTTCAACGCAGGGACTTCGCGCCGCCACGTACCTGATCATGCGGGCGGAAACCGCCGCGACTTTTTCGGTCTTGCTGGTGCTTTGCACGCCCTGGAGCAGCCTGCTGAAGGCGCTTCGCGTACTCCGGCTGCCGGTCGTGCTGGTGGTGATCCTGGGGATGACCTATCGCTACATTTTCCTTTTGCTGCGCAACGCGCAAGACATGTTCACTTCCCGCAAGAGCCGAATGGTGGGCCGGCTTGACGGGCCGGAGCAGAGGCGAGCAGCTACTGCCTGTGCCGGGGTGCTGATGTCGAAAACGCTGCAGCTCAGTGGAGACGTCTATATGGCCATGCGGTCGCGCGGTTTTCAGGGCGAAGTTTACTTACTGGACGAGTTCCGTACCGGATGGCTCGACTGGATCGTACTGACTGCGTGCATGACCATCGCCGCCCTGGCCTTCTGGTTTGGACGTTGAGAATGCCTTGGCCATCGGGAAACGTTCGACGGAATTGCAGCGAGGCAATATTGTGACCGTCCCCATTTTCGAGGCGCGCGATGTGACCTTCCGCTATCACCAGGCGACGGCACTGGACGGCTTGAATCTCACCATCATGCCGGGTGAAAGAGTCGCCCTGCTGGGAGCGAACGGTTCCGGCAAATCGACCTTGCTCAGCATTCTGGACGGTCTTTGCTTCGCGGAGAAGGGAAGCGTCGCCTTCCAGGGCGAGCTCCTGACCGAGAGCCGTCTGAACGGAGAAGTTGAGTTTGACTTCCGGCGCCGGGTGGCCCTGGTATTTCAGAACCCCGATGTCCAGCTCTTCAATCCGACCGTGTTTGACGAAGTAGCTTTCGCACCGTTGCAGTTGCAGTGGCCGAAGGAGGAAATTCGGCTTCGCGTCAACCAGATGCTGGAGCGGATGGAGATTGCGGACCTGAAGGACCGTTCCCCTCATCATCTCTCGACCGGGGAAAAAAAGCGGGTTGCGCTGGCCTCGGTGCTGATCCTCGATCCGGAAGTCTTGCTGTTAGACGAGCCTACCGCGGCTCTCGATCCCAAGAGCGAGAGCCAGATGATCGACTTTCTGGTGAGTTGCAGCGGCGGCCGGAAAACAGTCGTTACCGCCACTCACGATCTCGACCTGGTCGAAGACATCGCGGATACCTGCCATGTGTTTGAGCGCGGACGAATCGTCGCCACTGGGACGCCGGCGGAAGTTCTCGACGACCACGCGCTGCTGTTAAAGACTAATCTCATCCACGCTCACCGTCACGCCCATGCCTCGGGCGAGCTTCATTCCCATCCCCACCGGCACGGACATCGCCACTGAGCAAGCTCTGTCATCCTGAGTGGAGTTGAACCATTCGCTGGCGAATGGCGACACGATCCGCTCAACTTTTTTGGCGGGTGGTGGTGCCGTTCCGGACGTCGGTGGCGAAAATCTCCCTTCAGACGCATGAGCATGTAGTTGCGCTAGGGGTCCTTCGACTTCGCAGACCGATTCGCAAGCGAAATCGGTCTGCTCCGCTCAGGATGACAGGGAGCTCAGGATGACAGGATGTTGAGGATGATCCCTATCTCAGTCGGCGCCGCTGGGGCGCGGGGAGAGCGGCGCCAGTTGGTTCGGGTCCGCGTGACGCTTGCTTCCGAGCATCAGGCGGAAGCGATCGAGGTAGAGATAGACGACGGGGGTGGTGAAGAGGGTGAGGGCCTGGCTCATGATCAGCCCGCCGACAATGGTGATGCCCAGAGGCCGCCTCAGTTCCGAGCCAGTACCGGTGCCCAGGGCCAGGGGCAATCCGCCCAGGAGCGCGGCCATGGTGGTCATCATGATGGGGCGGAAGCGGCGCACGCACGCTTCATAGATCGATTCCGCCGGACTCTTACCTGTCCGCTCCGTCTCCAGCGCGAAATCAATCATCATGATCGCGTTCTTTTTCACGATGCCGATGAGAAGAATAATGCCGATCAGTCCCATCACGTTGAGCTCGCTGTGCGTCAACAACAGGGCCAGGATCGCGCCCACGCCGGCGGACGGCAGCGTCGAAAGAATCGTGATGGGATGGATGTAACTTTCGTAAAGCATGCCCAGAACCAGGTACACCGTGACCAGGGCGGCCAGAATCAGCCAGGGCTCGCTGGCCAGGGACGTCTGGAAGGCGGCAGCCGTTCCCTGAAAGCTGGCATCGATGGTGGGAGGGAAATTGATGGCGCGTTGCGCATTATTGATCGCGTCCGTCGCCTGGCCCAGGGACACGTTGGGCGCAAGATTGAACGACAGTGTTACTGAGGGATACTGGCCCTGGTGGCTCACCGCCAGGGGCGTGTTGGAGGGGCCGAAATGAGCAAACGCGGCCAGCGGGACCGGCGTCCCGTTGTTGGCGCGAACGTAGATATTCTGCAGCGCGTCGGTGCTGTTGGAAAACTCCGGCGCGACTTCCATGACCACGTGATATTGATTCAGCGGCTTGTACATGATCGAGACCTGGCGCTGACCAAAGGCGTCGTACAGGGCATTGTCAATGGTGGCTGCATCCACTCCCAGCCGCGCCGCTGTGTCCCGGTCGATGACTACAGTTGCCTCCAGGCCCTTGTCCTGCTGATCGGTGTTGACGTCGCGCAGCTCGGGCAGGGCGCGCAATTTCTCCAGGAGAAGAGGGGACCAGTGGTTCAGGTCGTCCAGATTCTCGCCTTGCAGGGTGTACTGAAACTGGGCCTGGCTCATGCGGCCGCCGATGGTGAGGTCCTGGGCGGACTGCATGAACAGGGTGGCGCCCGGCACCACTGACAGTTTGCGACGCAGCCTGCCGATGACCTGGTCGGCGGTGAGCTTGCGCTCGGCCAGGGGCTTCAGGGTAATAAACATGCGGCCCTGGTTGGCCGAGGTGTTGCCGCCGGCAAAACCCACGATGGTTTCCACTGCCGGGTCTTTCATGACGATGCCCACAAACTGCGTCATCTTTTCCTTCATGGCGGCGAACGAAATATCCTGGGCCGCCTGCACCGAACCCATTACGCGGCCGGTGTCCTGCTGCGGAAAGAAGCCTTTGGGGACGACGATGTAGAGATAAATGCTCAGGGCCGCCGTTCCGATAGTGATCAACAGGGTCAAGGGTTGATGACGGAGAACCAGCTTCAGGCTGCGGCTGTAGAGCGCCAGGGTAGTATCGAAAATCTTTTCGCTGAAGCGGTAGATGTGTCCGTGTTTCTCTCTCTCCGCGGAGCGCAGAAACTTCGCGCACATCATCGGGGTTACCGTGAGCGAAACCACCAGCGAGACCGCAATGGCCGCGCTCAGGGTGACGGCAAACTCCCGGAACAGGCGGCCCACGATGCCGCCCATAAGCAGAATGGGAATAAAGACGGCGACCAGCGAAGTGCTCATGGAGAGCACGGTAAAGCCGATCTCGCGCGCCCCCTGGAAGGCGGCATCCACCGGCCGCATGCCTGCCTCGATGTGGCGGGTGATATTTTCCAGCACCACGATGGCGTCGTCCACCACGAAGCCGGTCGAAATGGCGAGAGCCATCAGGGAGAGATTGTCCAGGCTGTAGTTCAGGAGGTACATCACTCCGAAAGTTCCCACCAGCGACAACGGCACCGCCACGCTGGGGATGATGGTGGCCCGGAAGGTGCGCAGAAACGCGAACACCACCAGAATGACCAGGATGACAGAAATAATCAGTGTGACTTCGATGTCATGCACCGAGGCCCGCACGGTCGTGGTGCGGTCCATGACGACGCTGACGTCAATCGCCGGTGAGATGGAGGACTTGAGCTGGGGTAAAGCGGCGCGCACACGGTCCACGGTTGCAATGATGTTCGCGCCCGGCTGCCGGAAAACAATAATCAAAACCGCAGGCTTACCCCCGGACAATCCGATATGGCGGATGTCCGCCACCGAATCCGATACCGTGCCCACGTCCCCCAGGCGCACCGGGGCGCCGTTGTTGTAGGAAATAATGAGCCGCCGGTACTGGTTGGCGGTAAAGATCTGATCGTTATCGTCCAGGGTCCAGGAGTTAACCGGGCCGTCGATCGCGCCTTTGGGCGCGTTGGCGTTGGCATTGCCCAGGGCGGTGCGGACCGTGTCCAGTCCTATGCCGAGTTTGTTCAGCAAGGTGGGATTCAATTCGGCGCGGACCGCCGGCTGGGCGGCACCGCCCACGAACACCTGCCCGACACCCTCGATTTGAGCCAGCTTCTGCGAAAGTATGGAGTCGGCGGCGTCGTAGATCTGGGGCAAGGTAATGATGTCGGAAGTAAGACCCAGAATCAGGATGGGCGCGTCCGCCGGGTTCACTTTCCGGTAGGTGGGATTACCGGGCAAATTGGTGGGAAGCTGACTGCGGGCCGCGTTGATGGCGGCCTGCACGTCTCTTCCCGCGGCGTCGATATTGCGATTGAGATCAAATTGCAGAGTGATGCCGGTCGATCCCATCTGGCTGACCGACGTCATCTGGTTGACGCCTGCGATGCGTCCGAACTGCCGTTCCAGAGGAGTGGCCACGGCCGAAGCCATGGTCTCCGGACTGGCGCCCGGCAGCCCGGCCCCGACCGAAATGACCGGGAACTCCACTTGCGGCAGGGGGGCTACCGGAAGGTAATTGAAGGCCAGGGCCCCTGCCATCAGCAGCGCTGCCGCGAGCAGCGAGGTGCCGATGGGACGCTTGATAAATGGGGCGGAAATATTCATGTCTCAGTCCGCCGAGGCTCCGCTCGGTTCCTCGATAGGGTTGCCAATGTTCAGGTGCGAGAAACGCTGTGCCAGACGGTCGAACCAGAGATATACGACCGGCGTGGTGTAGAGCGTCAGTAACTGGCTTACCAGCAGGCCGCCGACGATGGTGATGCCCAGGGGATGGCGCAATTCCGAGCCCGTGCCACTGCCCAGCGCCAGCGGCAATCCGCCCAGCAGCGCCGCCATGGTGGTCATCATGATGGGGCGGAAGCGCAGCAGGCAGGCCTGGAAGATCGCCTCTTCCGGCGGCTTGTGCTCTACCCGTTCCGCTTCCAGGGCAAAGTCGATCATCATGATGGCGTTTTTCTTCACAATACCGATCAGAAGAATGATGCCGATCAAGGCGACAACGCCCAGATCGTTTCCGGTCAGAAGCAGCGCGAGGATGGCGCCCACGCCGGCTGAAGGCAGGGTGGAGAGAATGGTCAGGGGATGAATGTAGCTCTCGTAGAGCACGCCCAGCACGATGTACACGGTGACAATAGCGGCCAGAATCAGGTAAGGCTCGGAGGAAAGCGAATTCTGAAAGGCCGCGGCCGTTCCCTGGAAGCTGGTGTGAATGCTGGGTGGAAGGTGGATGTCCTGCTCCGCCTGCCGGATGGCCTGCGTGGCTTCTCCCAGCGAAACTCCGGGCGCCAGGTTGAACGACAGCGTGACTACCGGGAACTGTCCCTGGTGATTTACCGCCAATGCGGTGTTCGAAGTCTGAAAGTGGCTGAAGGAGGCAAGCGGGACTTGCATCCCACTGTTAGAGTGCACGTAAATGTTCTTCAACGAATCCGGGTTCTGCGAAAACTGCGGATCCACTTCCAGCACCACGTGGTATTGGTTCAACTGCGTAAATATGGTGGAGACCTGGCGCTGTCCGAAAGCGTCGTAAAGCGCGTCGTCGATGGCCTGGGGCAGGATGCCCAGACGCGACGCAGTGTCGCGATCGATCACCAGCTCAGCCTTCAGACCGCCATTCTGCTGGTCCGTGGCCACGTCGCGCATGGAGGGCAACTTGCGCAATTCGTCCACCAGCCGCGAGGCCCAGAGCGACAACTCCTGCGAGTCGGCGTCTTCCATCGAGTATTGATACTGGGTGCGGCTGACCCGGTCTTCCACGGTCAGGTCCTGCACCGGTTGCATGTATAGAGTGATGTCAGGCACTTTAGCCAGTTCCGGTTGCAGGCGGCGGATAATATCGGAAGCCGATGTTTTCCGCTGGTCCCGCGATTTCAGGTTGATCTGGATGCGCCCGCTGTTCGGGGTCGAGTTGGTACCGTCGATTCCGATGAAAGACGAAAGACTCTGTACGTCGGGATCCTTCAGTATGACCCGCGCCAGCGCCTGTTGGTTTTTCGCCAGCGCGGTGAAAGAAGTGTTCTGCGGTCCTTCCGAAACTCCAAGAATCACTCCCGTGTCCTGCACCGGGAAAAACCCCTTGGGCACCACCACGTAAAGGAACAGGGTCAGGACCAGCGTGCTGGCGGTAACCAGCAAGGTGATGGTCTGATGCTGCAACACAAATTTGAGCGTCCGCCCGTAGAACTCGATGACCCGGTTGTAGAAATTCTCCGTGGACTGGTAGAAACGGCTTTGATGCCGGGGATCATGCCGTTTGAGCAGCTTGGCGCACATCATCGGGGTCAGGGTCAGCGACACCACGGCAGAGACCAGAATGGTCACCGCCAGGGTAACGGCAAATTCGCGGAACAGGCGTCCCACGATGTCGCCCATAAACAGCAATGGGATCAGCACCGCGATCAGCGAGACGGTCAGCGAGACAATGGTGAAGCCAATCTGGCCCGCGCCCTTCAGAGCTGCATCCAGCGGCGTCTCGCCCTCCTCCAGGAAGCGCTCGATGTTCTCGATCATCACAATGGCGTCATCGACCACGAACCCTGTGGAAATGGTCAACGCCATCAGGGTCAGATTGTTCAGGCTGTAGCCGAGCAAGTACATGACCCCGAACGTGCCCACCAGTGAAAGCGGGACGGCAACGCTGGGAATCACGGTGGCTGACAGGTTTCGCAGAAACAGGAAGATCACCATCACCACCAGCCCGACGGTGAGCATCAGTTCGAACTGCACGTCTTTCACCGAGGCGCGAATGGTTTCGGTGCGATCGGTCAGGACCTGTACCTTGATCGCCGCAGGGAGTGACGACTGCAACTGTTTCAAAAGCACTTTGACGCGGTCCGCGACGCTGATGATGTTGCTGCCGGGCTGGCGTTGGATATTCACGATCACCGCCGGCGTGGTGTTCATCCAGGCCGCCTGCTTCACATTTTCGGCGCTATCCACCGCGGTGGCGATGTCAGAAAGGCGCACCGGCGCGCCGTTTTTGTAGGCCACGACGATGCTGTTGTATTGCGAACTGGTGCTGAGCTGATCATTGGCGCCGATGGTAAAGGACTGTCGCGGACCGTCCAGCACGCCCTTTGCCTGATTGACGTTGGCGGCTGCGAGCGCGGTCCGGATGTCTTCGAGACTCAGCCCGTAGGAAGCCAGCGCCGTGGGATTGGCCTGGATCCGCACCGCCGGTTTCTGTCCGCCGCTGATCGAAACCAGGCCGACGCCGGGAAGCTGGGATATCTTCTGGGCGAGCGCGGTGTCCGCGAGGTCCTCGACTTTCGAAAGCGGCAAGGTGTCCGAAGTCAGGGCCAGCGTAAGAATAGGAGAATCGGCCGGGTTCACCTTGCTGTAAATCGGCGGATTAGGCAGATCGCGGGGAAGGTAAGTGGTGGCGGCATTAATCGCGGCCTGGACCTGCTGTTCCTCGACGTCGATGTTCTCGTTGAGATTGAATTGCAGGGTAATGATGGAACTGCCCAGGGAACTGGTGGACGTCATCTGGCTCAGTCCGGGGACTTGGCCAAACTGGCGCTCCAGCGGCGCCGTCACCGAAGATGCCATGACGTCGGGGTCGGCTCCGGGATAAAACGTCACCACCTGGATGGTGGGATAGTCAACTTCGGGAAGCGCGGAGACGGGGAGCTGAGTGTAAGCGACCACGCCCACCAGCAGAAGTCCGACCATCAACAGAGTTGTCGCGACCGGACGAAGAATAAAAAGTCGCGACGGGTTCATGGCGCTCCCGTGGGGGCAGACTGCGCGGGCTGGGGCTGCGAGGCAGTGGTCTGTCCGTTCCGGCTGGTTCCGCCAGCCATCGGGTGCGGATCCACTTTGCTCCCGGCCTGCAGCTTGTCCTGCCCGTCGACTACGACGATGTCTCCGGGGGCGATCCCGTTGGCGATGGAGGCCACGTTATTCTGGGTAAAGGAAACCGTGACCGGGTTGACCGCGACCGTCTTATCGGGTTTCACGGTGAATACATAGCTTCCCTGAGGGCCGTTCTGCACCGCGACGGAGGGAATGACGACGCTGCCCTTATGGATCTCCAGCAGCAGACGGACGTTGACGAACTGGTTGGGCCAGAGAGCGTCGTCCGGATTGTCGAACATGGCTTTCAATTTTCCCGTGCCCGTGGTCTGGTCAATCTGATTGTCAATGGTGAGCAACTTTCCGGTGGCCAGCTTGGTCAGGTCGTCCCGGCTATAGGCCTCGACGGGAAGGGTGCTCTGGTGCATGTGCTGGGACACGGTGACCAGACTGTCCTCCGGCAGGGTAAAGACAACGGCGATGGGCTGCAGCTGCGTGATCACCAGCAGCGGGTTGGTGTCGGCGGCGTGCACCATGTTGCCCACATCCACCAGCCGCAGCCCGATGCGGCCGCTGATCGGTGCGGTGATGTGCGAGTAAACCAGGTTCAATTTCGCGTTGTCGATCGCTGCCTGGTCGGCACGCACAGTCCCTTCCAGCTGATCGGCGGCAGCTCTCTGGGTGTCCACCTGCTGTTGTGACATCGCTCCCGATTGATTCAGCAGGCTCTTGAAGCGTTCGTAATTCAATCTCGCGTCTCGGAGCTGGGCCTCATCGCGGAAGAGACTGGCCTGCGCCTGCTCGAGCGCCACCTGGAACGGCCGGGGATCGATGACCGCCAGCAGGTCTCCCTGCTTCACGTGCTGGCCTTCCTTGAAATTGATTTGGGCCAGTTGTCCGTCCACGCGGCTCTTCACGCTGACCGTGTTGGAGGCAGTGACGCTGCCCAGGCCTTTCAGATAGACGGGCACGTCGCGCCGCTCGGCGGTTGCGACCGATACCGGCACCACGGTTTGAGTCGAGGCCCGCGCTGTACTGGGTTTGGAGCCTGCGCTGCAGCCCGCCAGGCAGGCGGCGGCAACCACGGTCAAGGCCGCAAAGAACGGCAGGCGAGATGACTTGCTGGTTTGTGGCTCGCAGGGCGTCCCCGCCTCCGGCGTCCGCCAGTGTTCCTCAGTCCGTATGCTCACTCAATCGCTCCCCATCCGAATGCCGCCGTGGGCGTCCTTGCGGCGCCAAACCGCTTCCATATTGACGTTAGAAATTATATCCCGGTTGCGACTTATCTTCCGCTTTTACAAGACTTTACATTTCTCAGGCAATCCCGTTTCAGACCCGTGTGGGATGCCGGCGGGCGAGCCTGGGGAATTCGCGCCCGTGGTGACTGAAGCCGGGGCTTTTGATTCCTTGTCGGGGAATCGTTGCGACGTAGACGGCTCTGCAAGCTCTAGGCTGCCGGGAGATTACAAGACACCGAGACTACTCTATCCCCCTATGGGTTGGCGTCAATACCGGGAACACTGTAGCAGGCTGGCGTCGGCTCAGGATTTTGGCGTTCGCGCAAGGCCGGAGGGACCGGCAGGCGACGGGCAGGCTTTTCGGGCCGCAAGCGTTGTTGCATCCTGGTTGCAACTACATGCAACGCTGCACCACGCCCGGAATACGAGCTCAAGGTCGGATAAGAGGCAGGAAACGTGTGATTGTGGATCGCGGCGGTGTTCGACCCGGCGAGTTCACATGGGTAAGAGGAAGAAGGCTTATTCTTTCGCGTGATCGCTGGTGCGGCACTGCGCGCAGTAACCGCCGACTTCCAGCCGGGTGACTACGATATGGAAGCGGCAATCCCTCTGGATCTGCCCTTTCAATCGATCGAAAAGATCACTTTCAAATTCCGTGATCTTGCCGCAGCGCAGGCACGCCATGTGGATGTGGTCGCGCTGCGGGCGGCGTTCGTAGAAATGCTTCTCACCCTGCATGTGCATCAGGTCGAGCTCGTCAATCAGTCCGTGGCGCTTCAACAATCCCAGGGTGCGGTACACGGTCACGCGATCGATCTGGGGATCGAGCCGGCGGGCGCGCCGCAGCAACTGGCTGGCATCGAGGTGCTGTTTGGCGGTTTCCACCACGCTAAGGATGGTGCGGCGCTGGCGGGTCATGCGCAGCCCGCGCGACATCAGTTCAGCTTGCAGGCGCCCGGGTATTTCGGTTTCGGGAAGAGGCATGCGACCTGTCCTTATTGCAACTGGATGGCAATTATAGCAGGAAGGAGAAAAAAGCGCCGTTGGTCGTTGGCCATTGGCAAGTGCCCAAGACGCCGGCAGTCCGCCACTCAGTCGTGAGTCATGGGCCAACGACCAAGGGCCAACGACCAACGACCAACGACGGTCTTCTACTGCCTGACCAGTAGCGCCAACCGGGGAAAGCGGAATTCTCCGGCGGCATCGTCGATCACGTTGACCTGGCAGGTGTAGAAACCCGGTTTCAGCTGGGTGAGGGGCACGTCGAGTTGGAAAACCGCTGCTTTGCGGTCGGGCGTGTTCAATTGGCTGCTCTCGACCAGCGGAGTTTCATACGCTTTCGTGTTGCCGCGGAAGAAGGCGACATTGGTCAGCAGGCGAATGGGCGCGTTGCGATCGTTTCCTTGCGGGTTCGCATTCGTCGCCGCATGTGCCGGATCGTAGACTTCGTAATAAAAGTAAAGATGCTGCCCGCTGGAGAATACGTGAGTGACGCTGGGAATGACCTCTGATCCGTCGCGCACCAGCGGATTATCAGTCTTATGCTTGCCGGCTGGTTGCAGTTGGTTTGCCAGCACAATCGAGCTCATCTTTACCGGAACGGTTTTCAGGTCGGGAACGGTGATATCGGCTTCGAACGAACCCAGGCGTCCACTCTGGTTTTCGCGGACCACGAACTTGAGATGATAGGTGCCGGGCGGCAGGACGAATCCGCTGTTGTATTGCACGTTCTTGCGTTGCACCAGCTGCGAGACGTTCAGCGCCAGTTTCACCGTGTCTCGAATCTGTCCCACCGGGTGTTTTTCCGGGTCGGTCACGATGCCCAGCACATCCAGCGTGGCGCGGTCCTGGTCGTTGTTATGGGTGAAGGGGATCTGGGAGCCGGGGACGACGAGGGAAACGGGCACGTAAAACTTGCGGTCCGCGATGCGAAAGTAGGCCGCGGACAAATACACCGGCAGATCGGTGGTGGGAAGATCGGAGGCCAGCTCCTCATCAAGCTGGCGTTCGCGATCGTCGCGGGTGGAATGCTGGAAATCCGCCGGAGCGTAGTAGCCACGGCGGAAGTCGATCTTGACGCCGGGCCGGTTGACCCGCACCGTGATGCGCCGGAAGCGGCCGTCCCGCGCCGGGTTCGTGCTGTGGTACCCCAGCAGATAGTAGAGCGAAGTGTCCTGCTGCACGCCGGTGAACACTTTGCCGAAATCGTTGGAGTCGAGGAAGGCGCGTCCCCCGGTGTCGCCGGCCAGCGTCACCAGCGTTTCCTGGGTGGTGGCGTTCGAGTCGAAGGCGCTGGCCACCGACTTCCCAGAGTAAGGAGAAGTTCCGCGCATGCTGGCATTCTGGGCCTCACCGCCCGGCACGAGCGCCTGCAGGCCGCGAATGTCGAGAGTGTAAATCGCCATGTTGGCCCGTACTGCGGCGTTGGTGGCGGAACGCAGTTGCGACTGGTTTTCAATGCCGGTGCGGTCCATGCCGCTCGAGAAATAGATGAGGGATTTTTTCTCGTCGATGGTGACCAGCTTGTCCGCGATGGAGCGCAGCGCCTGCAGGCGGCGGTCGGTGTTGAAAATGTTGTATTCGGTGTCGTCCACTGTGAACGCCCCGCCGGTTTCGGACGTGCCCTCGGTGGTGCCGGTGCTGCCTGCTTCGAATCCTGCGCCTTCGCCCAGGCTGAAAGCCTGCAGCGCGTTCTTCAGCAGCGTGCGGTCGGAAGTGAAGTCCTGGTTCACGCTCAGCGTGCTCCCCAATGAGACCACGGAAACCAGGTCGGCGGCCACCATCTGCTTGTCCACGTAGTTCTGCGCTGCGGCGGTCGCCTGGTCGATTTCGTCTGGTTGCATGGAGCTGAGATCGAAGAACAGGATGATGAGCCGCCGGTCTTTCAAGGGCCGCGTGGCGAGCGCTGAGGCAGCGTCGTTACTGGCGGGTTGGGCCTGGCGAAGCAATGGCGCCTCGGTCGCGGCCGTCGAGAGGACGGCATCGGTATTTTCCAGATCGAAAGAAGTCACCTGCTGCGGCTTGTTGTCTTCGAGAACCGTAAAGTCTTCACGCTTGAGGTCGCGCACCGGATTGCCGTTCTTGTCGCGGACGGTCACGTTGACCAGCACCAGTTCGGTCCGGGAGCGAAACGAATACTCCTGAGACGATTCCTGCGAAACCACGCCGGTACAAAGCATCACGATGACCAGCGCAGACGCAAGAATGGAGCGACGGGCGTCCTCGACCGTCCTGCTGCGAACTCTTCGTTCGTACTTGATCGCAACACGCATCAGAATCTCAGCCTCGCGGTCAGAAGCAGGGAACGCATGGGTCCCACTGAAATGACCCGGCCAAAAGTAGGTGAATTCACTACGGTATCAATCCCGCTGTATTGCGGGGTGTTGAAGACATTCGAGAACTGTGCCCGAAACTCCAGGAAACGGGTTTCGCTCAGGGGAAAAATCTTGGTGAACGACATATCGAACAATCGGCTGCCCGGCCCTTCAATGCTGTTGCGGCGCGCATCGCCGAACGCCCCGGCCGGGGCGACGAAAGCGGCGGTGTTAAACCACTCCGCGATGGACGGGTTCGGCACGGTGACAGACTGCCCCGGCACCACATCCGCGCGCTGCGTGCCGTTAACGCCCTGGCTCACATTCAACGTGTTGCCGAGAATTCGTGGAGTGAAGGGCAGCCCCGAAGCGATGGTCCAGTCGCCGCTCCAGTTCCAGTCTCCCAGGATGGCCCGCAGCGGCGTCTTGCCCGAGAGCCAGCGCCGCTCATGGCCGAAGGGAAGTTCCCACAAATAGTCAGCCGTGAAATTATGGCGCTGGTCGAAACTGGACAGGCCGCGCTCGGCCGAAAGATCGAACGCATTCTGGGCGACATTGGTGAC
>Ga0187822_10000122_pt1 | contig 13577 bp, 13 predicted proteins | sample NC_wetland_sal_i_18_FD_132967 | JGI IMG/M metagenome (GOLD analysis project Ga0187822, IMG submission 132967) | Wetland sediment microbial communities from Neuse River Estuary, North Carolina, USA - SourceSoil_2 | ecosystem: Environmental > Aquatic > Freshwater > Wetlands > Sediment | place...
CAGGAAGGACCCTATTTTGTGACGTACTCCCATGATCTTGAGGAACCCGACAACCTGGAAATTGCGTTCAAGACTGCGCAGGGCACGCCCAAGGATGGTAACTTCTTCACCGGGACGACGCTCGAGCTGGAATACGGCCTCAAGGGCTGGTGGACCACGGAATTCTATTTGAGCGGCCAGCACACCTCGAACGACAGCACGATCTTCACCGGATTCCGCTGGGAAAACCGCTTCCGTCCCCTGCTGCACGACCACTTCATCAATCCCGTGCTCTATTTTGAGTATGAAAACCTGAACCACGCCGACCGCAGTTTCCTCGAAGTCGTCGGACATGACGGTATTTCCGACCTGCGCCTGAGCAATGCGCAGGGCCGCTCCGAAACTGAACGCTCGCTCGAAATGAAACTGATTCTTTCGAGCAATGCCAAGGGCTGGAACATTTCCGAGAACTTTATTGCGGAGAAAGCCTTGAACGAGAGCGAGCCCTGGGAGTTCGGATACGCGCTGGGTGTAAACCGCCCTCTGGCCCTGGCTGCGAGCGGCCGGCGCTGCGTCTTTTGCCGGGAGAACTTCGCGGCCGGCGCCGAGCTCTATGGTGGCCTGGGAGACCTCGACGGATTCGGCCTGCGCGCTACGTCGCACTATGCGGGACCCGCATTGGCGTTCAACATTCCCCGGGGCCCGACGATCAGCTTCTCGCCCAACTTCGGGCTCAATGCCAACAGCGTAGGAGTGATTTACCGCATCAAGCTGTCTTACGAGTTGCAACAAATCTCGGGTTGGTTCCGCCGGGGTACGCGATGAAGATCCGGCGCCCGGGTTTTGTCGTGGGGATGATGCTATGCGCGGTTCTATTCAGCGGCGCGGTAGACAATTCATGGCTGGAGCGGGTCCCGGAAGCGGACCGCAACCGGACCAATCCCTTCGCGGGACAGGCGGAAGCCATCTCTGCCGGGGCCAAGCTGTTTGACGATCATTGCGCGAAGTGTCATGGCGCGGACGCTCTGGGCCGGGGAAAAAGGCCAAGCTTGCGCAGCCCGGTGGTGCAGCAGGCTGCCGACGGCCAGCTGTTCTGGTTCCTGCGGAACGGCAACTTGCGCCGCGGGATGCCCTCGTGGAGTTCTTTGCCCGAACCGTCGCGCTGGCAAATCATCGCCTATCTGAAAAGCCTGGGAGAGCAGCCGAATACGGGTGCGAATAGTCCACCGTAAGGAACGTGCGGGATGATGGTGGCTGTAGATCGGGATTCGGCGGTTTGCTTTGGAAATTAAGCGCCAAATATCCGAAACCTGTTTTCGGGTTGCCCGCGAACCTCGCAATGAATCGCATAGAGCCCGCCGGCCAGGCGGTCGCCGGGCGGCGCATCGGCTGAGGCAGTGGTCACGAAAAGAGTTTTAAGGTCCGCGCCGCCAAAGGTGCAGGTGGTGATGTTTTTCACCGGCATCTCGATCACGCGATCAACCTTGCCGTCGGGAGCGATGCGAACGATACAGCCGCCATAGTATCGGCAGTTCCACAGATATCCGTCGGAATCCATGGCCGACCCGTCCGGCAATCCCCGTTCGAAGTTGGCGAAGAAGACGCGCTCATTCGCAATCGCGCCCGTGGCACGATCGTAGTCGTATGCCCAAATCTTATTGGCCAGGGAGTCTCCAAAATAGAAGCGGCGGCGGTCAGGACTCCAGGCCAGCGTGTTGGAAATACCGATTTCGCGCCGATGTAGGGTCAGGCGGCCATCCGGATCGATGCGATGAAGGATGCCGTCCTTCCCGCCGGCTTCGGCCGAAGATCCATCCGGGTTCACGTTGTTACGCATCGAGCCCACCCACAGTGAGCCGCGCGGATCCACGCGCGCATCGTTGCAACGGACGGCAGGCCATCGTTCCAGGTTGTAAATGGGCTCGTGGCAGAGATCGGAAGCAGGCTCCCACAAGACCACGCCGGAACCGAGTACGACGGCCAGGACGTCATCGCGGTCAGTGAGCGCGAGTGCGGTCACGGGTTCGTCGAAAAACCATGTCCGCACACACTGATCCGCTAATGTGAAGCGATGGATCAGGAAGCGGTTGATATCCGTCCAGTAGACCGCGGAATGGGCCGCATGCCAGACGGCGCCTTCGCCGCAGCGATCGCCGGTTGGGGCGACACACACCGCTTGCGACGTGATGGCGCCCGGGGTCACTGCACCCCAATGCCGGCCAGCAGACCGCCATCCACCAGGTAGTCGCCGCCGGTGCAGAAGGCCGCTTTGTCCGAGACCAGGAACGCCGCCAGCTCGGCCACTTCCTCCGGCGTCCCGATGCGCCCCAGGGGATGCGCCGCTCCCCAGCGCTGGAAGACCTCTTCGACGGGCACGCCGGGCGCGAAGTTTCCCGCCGAACGTTCGAGCATGGGCGTGCGTATCGATCCCGGGCTGATCGAATTCACCCGGATGTTGTCGGCAGCGTGATCGAGCGCCAGCGCCCGGGTGAGGCTGTGCACCGCGCCTTTGGACGCTGCGTAGGCCGCGACCCCGCGCTGGCAGGCGTGCCCCTGCACCGACGCCAGGTTGATGATCGCTCCCCCGCCCCGCTTTTTCATTTCCGGGACGCCATAATGCGCCAGCAGATAAATGCTGCCGACGTTCACCATCAGGCACCGGTTCCAGGTTTCCGGATCGGTTTCGACCGCCGTGCCAAAAGGATGAAATGCAGCCGCGTTGACGATGATGTCCAGGCCGCCAAATTCTTTTATGGCTTTCGCCACCGCCGCCTGCACCGCATCCGCTTGCGTAACGTCGCAAAGCTCCACCCGCAAACTCAACCCGCCGGCTTTGGCTTCGAGCGCCAGTTCTTTATTCGCGGCTACTTCGATCCCGCAAGCCAGGACGCTGGCTCCGCCCGAGGCAAAGCGCCTGGCGATGGCGCGTCCAATGCCGGTGGTGCCGGTAACAATCGCTACTCTGCCCTCAAATTCTTTCATGGATGCCCCTGGCTTCTAGCTTCTGCAAAGTAGCGCCGGCGTCCCGCCGGCTGTCGGGCGGGCGTCCCGCCCACCCCATCGGGCCGGCCAGAGGCCGGCGCTACACAGATAGACGCCAGAAGCTGCCCTTCAATGACTCTCCCTGGGTATGCCCGCGCCGCGCGAACCTACCAGAAAATCGAGGTCAGCGCCCCGGTCCGCCTGCAGAACATGATCGATGTAGAGCTTCTGATATCCGCCATTGGCCAACGGAGGAGGAGGCGTCCAGGCCGCGCGCCTCCGCTCCAGTTCCGCGGGCGCCACCCGAAGTTCCAGCTTGCGGGCTTCCACGTCCAGTTCAATTTCGTCGCCGTCGCGCACCAGGGCCAGAGGCCCGCCCGCGGCGGATTCCGGAGTCACGTGCAGCACCACGGTTCCATACGCCGTTCCGCTCATGCGCGCATCGGAAACGCGCACCACGTCGGTGATTCCGCGTTGCAGAAGCTTTTTCGGCAGCGGCATGTTCCCCACTTCGGGCATGCCGGGATAGCCCTTCGGCCCTGCCCCTTTCAGCACCATCACCGAATTCTCGTCAATGTCGAGCGCCGGATCGTCCACCCGCTTCTTGAAATCTTCGATGTCGTCGAATACTACCGCCCGGCCGCGATGCTTCAGCAGATGAGGACTGGCGGCGGAAGGCTTGACCACCGCGCCTCCAGGGGCCAGGTTGCCGCGCAGCACGGCGATGCCGGCCTTCTCCTTGATGGGTTTCTCGCGGCTATGAATGACCTCGGCATTCCAGCACGGCGCCTCGGCGGTGTTCTCGCCCATGGTCTTGCCGTTTACGGTCAGCGCGTCCCGGTGGATGAGGTCGCCCAAGGCGCGAACCACGGCCGGAACTCCGCCGGCGTAGTAGAAGTCTTCCATGAGGAACTTGCCGGACGGCATCAGGTTCACCAGAAGGGGGAGGTCGTGGCCCAGGCGGTCGAAGTCTTCGAGCTCCAGCTTCACGCCGATCCGGCCGGCCAGAGCCAGCATGTGCAACACAAAATTGGTGGAGCCGCCCACCGCCGCGTTCACCCGAATGGCGTTCTCGAAAGCCTTCCGCGTGAGGATTTGGGACATCTTCACATCCTGGCGGACCATCTCAACGATGCGCCGGCCCGCCTCCTGAGCCAATACGTAGCGCCGCGAATCGACGGCGGGAATGGTCGCATTCTGCGGCATGCCCATGCCCAGGGCCTCCACCATGCACGCCATCGTCGAGGCCGTGCCCATGGTCATGCAGTGGCCAGCCGAGCGGGACATGCAGGATTCTGCGTCCATGAAGTCGGCGCAACTCATCTTTCCTGCGCGCACGTCTTCACTCATCGACCACACGCTGGTTCCCGAGCCGATCGTTTCGCCGCGAAAGTGTCCATTGAGCATGGCGCCGCCTGACACCACGAGCGCCGGCAAATCGCAACTTGCAGCCCCCATCATGAGCGAGGGCGTGGTCTTGTCGCATCCGCACAGCAGCACGACTCCGTCAATGGGATTTCCCCGGATCGATTCTTCCACGTCCATGCTCACCAGATTGCGAAAGAGCATGGCGGTCGGGCGCAGGTTCGTCTCCCCCAGCGACATCACTGGAAACTCCAGCGGGAAGCCGCCGGCCTCGTACACGCCGCGCTTCACCCGATCCGCAATCATGCGGAAGTGGGCGTTGCACGGCGTCAGCTCGGACCAGGTGTTACAGATTCCGATCACCGGCCGGCCATCGAACAGGTTGGAGGGAAATCCCTGGTTCTTCATCCAGGAGCGATGGATGAATCCATCTTTATCCTGCAGGCCGAACCAGTGGGTTGAACGAAGGGGAGTTTTTTTACCGTTGTTCATAATTTTTCGGATCTACGACTAACGTGTCATCCCGAGCGCCGCTCCGAGCAGCGCTTGCTCGGTGAGGACAAGTCGAGGAACCTTGTGTTTTTCCATCAACAAAGACCGGCGAGAGCAATCGCATGCGCCGCCCCGGTGCGCCACGGAAACATATTACAGCCATAACAAGGGCCACGTCGCTAGCGCTCGGGAACCGGCTCGGGCTCCGCCGAGCCATCGGCCCGCGGATCGGAGGCGGCGAAGTTCAGGTTGCTTTTCGAGTTGTGCAACACCGCCTGGCCGCGGCCCATCGCAGCGGAATATTCCTTCCTCACCTTGAAGGCGTGCCCCTTCTGCTCCAGCTCTTTCAGGGTTTCGGGCGGCACTCGCGACTCAATCAGAATGTTGCATCCAATTCCCTGCTCCGTGGGCTCGACGGTGAAACGCGGTTCGGAGAGCGCGGCCTGAATGTTCATGCCGTAGTCGACTACATTGGAAACGAACTGCGCGTGCGCCAGCGGCTGATTGGCCCCGCCCATGATGCCGAATCCGATGTGCACGTCGCCCTGCTCCATGAACGCAGGAATAATGGTGTGAAACGGACGCTTCCGGGGCGCCAGCGCGTTAGGATGGCTGGGATCGAGCAGGAACAATGCGCCGCGATCCTGCAACATGAAGCCCCGGCCCGTGACGGCGACTCCGGAACCGAAGGCGTCGTAATTGCTCTGAATCAGCGAGGCAATATTGCCCTCCTTGTCGACCGCAGCCAGGTAAGTCGTGTCGCTCCGGGCGGGAGAACCGCTGGCCGGAGTGCAGTTCGCCTTCTCGGGACTGATCAGCGCCGCGCGCTGCCTGGCATAGTCGTCGGCGAGAAGTCCCTTGACCGGTACCTTGGCGAAGCGAGGATCGGCGTTGTAGCGATACAGGTCGCTGTAGGCCAGCTTCATCGCCTCAATGCGGTCGTGCAACTCCATCGTCGCCAGCGGACCAGCCTTGTCCGGCTGCAGCGTGCTCATGATATTCAGCATTTCAAGCGCCGCCATGCCCTGCCCGTTGGGAGGCAACTCGTAAATCTTCCAGCCGCGGTAGGTGATCGAAATCGGTTCCACCCACTCGGCTGAAAAATCCGCCAGATCATCGGCCTGCATGGTTCCGCCCCATGCCGCTGAAGTGCTCACAATCGACTGCGCGATTTCGCCACGATAGAAGGCGTCGCGCCCACCCTCCGCGATGAGCCGCAGCGTCTTGCCCAGGTCGGGATTGAAAAACATCTCGCCGACTTCCGGAACTTTTCCGCCGGGAAGAAACACGCGCTGCGCCTCGGGCGTCTGTTTCAATGTCTGCGCGTCGCCTTCCCAGTAATCATGGATCACCTCGGGCACGGGATAGCCATGCTCGGCGTAGTAAATCGCCTGTGTAAAGAGGTCTTTCCAGGGAAGCCGTCCAAAACGAGCGTGGGCCTTGGACCAGCCCTCTACAGCGCCGGGCACGGTGACGCTGTCGATGCCGGCCTGCGGCATCTGCAGGTTGCCTTTCTGTTTCAGATATTCAATCGACAAGCCACGGGGCGCCCATCCGCTCGAATTCAGGCCATAGAGCTTGCCGGTCTTGGCGTCCCAATAAATCAGGAAGAGGTCGCCGCCCACTCCGTTCATCATCGGCTCGGTAACGCCGAGGACGGCATTGGCTGCAATCGCTGCATCGATGGCGGAACCGCCCCGTGCCAGGATCTGCGCCCCGGCCTGCGAAGCCAGGGTATGACTGGTGGCGACGATGCCGCCGTCATTGATCACCATCGAACGGCCGTAAGAACGATCCTGGGCAAGCAGCGGCAGACCCGCAATCAGGACGCAAACCAACCAGAAGAGGAGGGGATAAATTCGCGGTTTCATGGCTGGGGAATTATAGATGAATGGGTAAATTCTGCCCTGATTCCCTCCCCGTAACTTCTTCAAACCACGGATTTAAGGTTGGCTTAAGAAAACAACTTTTCGCTGCGGCGGGGTTTAATCCTTGTGAGAAATGGAGGGTGCTGCAAATGCTAAAGAAGACCGCACTTTCACTGTTTGGAATGGTCGTCATCCTGCTCTGCTTGAATCCCCCGCAGGCGCATGCCGGCGTGGTGGTTGCGTTCGGGCCGGTTTTCCCGCGACCGGTTTACGTTCGTCCGTACCCCTACGTGGCGCCGGTGCCTTATGTCGCCTATCAGCCGGATCCTTACTTCTACGCTCCGACGTATGTTCGTCCGGGTTGGGGCTATCGTCCGGGCTTTTATGCGCGGCCGTATATCGCTCCACGGTACATTCATCGCGAGTTCGTGGGACGGCGTCCGTACTGGAGGCGGTAACAGTTCCGATTCATTGACGCGGCGCTAGCCGCGCCGTACCGCCCTTCGCCTCCACGGCGGAGGGCGGGCCGCACCGAGTGTGTGGGTCGGACACTCCTGTCCGACGCCTTTGATTTGGTGGATGAGAGTCAAAATCAAAAGCGTCGGACAGGAGTGTCCGACCCACACAGGACCCGCTCCGCCGGCAGTGGTATAGTTTTTCCCCTGGTTCGATAGCCCATGTCATCGCCGCTTACCTTTCTCTGCATCACCACCTACGAAAAGGGACAGGAATTTATGCGCGAGTGCAAGCGCCAGGGATGCCGCGTGTTCCTGCTTACGGCCGAGAAACTCCGCGATGCCGATTGGCCGCGCGAGAGCCTGGATGACATCTTCTATATTCCCGCCGAACTGCCTATTCCCGAGATCGTGAAAGCGGTGACTTACCTGGCGCGCGATAAGAAGATTGACCGCATCGTCGCGCTCGACGAGTTCGATATGGAAACCGCGGCCACGCTGCGCGAGCACATGCGCATCCCCGGCATGGGGCTGACCACCATGCGCTATTTCCGGGACAAGCTGGCCATGCGCATGCAGGCGCTCGAGCACGGAATCCGCGTACCCGATTTCATTCCCGTACTCAATCACGACGATATTCGCTATTACCTGGACCACGTGCCCGGGCCCTGGGTACTGAAACCGCGATCGGAAGCCTCGGCCATCGGCATCAGGCTGATCGATTCGCCGGATGCCCTGTGGCCGATTCTCGATTCACTGGGAGACCAGCAATCGTCTTTCCTGCTGGAAAAATTCGTTCCGGGCGACGTCTATCACGTCGATTCCGTGGTCTCTGAGAAAGAAGTGGTTTTCTCCAGTGTCAGCCGCTATGGCCAGCCGCCGATGGCGGTGGCGCAGAAGGGCGGCATCTTTACCACCTACCTTCTGCCCGGCGAGTCGGAAGAGGCAACTGCCTTGCGTAACCTCAACCGCGACTTGATCGATGCGCTGGGGCTGGTGCGGGGCGTCTCGCATGCGGAGTTCATCCGCGCCCGCGGCGATGGGTATTTCTATTTTCTGGAGTGCGCGGCCCGGGTGGGTGGCGCTTATATCAGCGAGATGGTCGAAATCGCCACCGGCATCAACCTGTGGCGCGAGTGGGCGCGCATCGAAATCGCCGGCGGCAAGGAGCCTTATCAGCTCCCTGCCGTGCGCGGGGATTATGCCGGATTGATCCTGTCCCTGGCCCGGCAGGAATATCCAGATACCTCGGCCTACAACGATCCCGAAATTGCCTTGCGCCTCAAGCGACGGCATCACGCCGGCCTGGTCCTTCGCTCGTCAGATCCCGCCCGCATTCAGGCTTTGCTGGAAGACTACAGCCGGCGTTTCGCGGAAGAATTTCTCGCCATCGAACCGCCTGGAACGAAACCTGCGGCATAGATTCCAGACTACGAGAAAAACCGTCGTCGCCCGTTGGTCGTTGGCCGTTGGCCCTTGGTCTCTGGCCAACGACCGACGACCAAACGGCCAACGGCCAAGAACGGTGTTTAACCCCGGAAACCTTGTAATCTAATCAGCGGCTCTGTCGTCTATATCCAGTGATGACCCTACGATCCCGGCCGAACTTATCTCACTCGCGGGAGAGCAGCATATCTCGGAGCTGGAAGATATTGACGCCCTGATCCGGGAGTACCGGCCAAAGGTATTCCGTTTTGTCGCCTTCTCCCTTTCCGACCGCGACGCGGCGGAGTCGATCACCCAGGACTGCTTTCTCAAGGCCCACCTGACCCGCAACCAGTTTCGTGGCGATTGCAGCGTTGCCACCTGGCTGATGCGCATCGTGGCGCTCGCATGACTGACTGAAATCGGCCCGGCAGCCGCTTCCAGCGTCGACTCCACCCATCGAAACAGCAAAAAGATCGGCTTCCCTGCCTTACAGCCTCTGCGAGCGCCCCTGACGCTGTTCATCTCCGGTGGTCTATTCCAAACGTTCAGCTTCTAGATGCGGCGGGGTTGGTGCGGGTAGGCCCGGAAGCACGGTGGTCCAGCCGAACGTCGTAAACTTGTCGCGACTCGCAAGGCCCAGGGATTCGCATCCATGAATATCCGCATACGCCCAGCCGTATCTAAAGACATTCCTGTATTGCGCGCCCTGATCGACGCCTCAGTTCGCGGACTGCAGTCACAGGAGTACACGCCCTCGCAGATTGAAAGCGCGCTGTCGACGGTATATGGCGTGGATACTCAGCTGATCGCGGATGGAACCTATTTCGTGGCGGAGACCGAGCCAGGTGCAGACGCGGGCGACTCGCCCGCGCAGGTGTCCACGGCAGCCCCGCTCATCGTGGGTTGCGGCGGCTGGAGCAAGAGAAAAACTCTCTATGGCGGCGACCAGTGGACGGGCCGCGAGGCGGCCCTGCTCGACCCGGAAAATGACGCGGCCAAGATTCGCGCCTTTTTTGTCCATCCCTCCTGGGCCCGCCGCGGGATTGGCACCGTGATCCTCGAGGCCTGCGAAAACGCCGCCCTGGCCGCGGGTTTCACCCGCTTCGAAATGGGCGCAACCCTCACCGGAGTGCTGCTCTACCAGGCGCGCGGCTATGTGCCGCTGGAGAATCTCGAAGTTCCGCTGGCCGGTGGAGAGACCCTGCCCATTGTCCGCATGGAAAAACGGATAGCCAAGCCGGCTTTGTAGCGCGGCTGCATCGAACCGCAATCGATTGTCACCACGAAGAACTGCGGCAGCTACGCTGCCCGGACTTCGGGCGTCTTCACGTGCTCGGGACGAAAGCCAACACCGATCACGCGCGCCGGAATGCGCTGCAGGAACTTCCAGCGACTCAACAGCCTCACCGGCCAGGGAGCCCGGAGCGGCTGGGTCGTGACCAGTACTCTTCGGATCACATTGTTCTGCACGATCAATTGCATTCTCTGGGTGGCGCGAGTGGGAAATGATCTGCGCCGCTGCACGGCTTCGAGGTCGCTTAAATCCACCCCGCCCTGCCGCAGCCTTTCACCCAGCAGGTTCGCGGTGGCCACCGCATCCTGAATGGCCAGATTGATGCCCACGCCGCCGATCGGGGACATGGCATGAGCGGCATCTCCAATGCATAACAGTCCGGGCCGGAACCAGCGCCTCAGGCGATCGACGGCGACGGTGAGCAACTTGATGTCATCCCAGTCGCGCAGTTCGTCGACCCGGTCCTGCAGAAACGGGGCCAGTCTGACCAGGTCCTGGCGAAACGCCGGCAGACCCTGCTGCCGGAGTTCGTCGGCCTTCCCCTTGGGTATGACGTAGGCAGTTTGCCAGTAATCTTCGCGGTTGAGAAAAACCAGGATTCTCCCGCTATCGAAGCGGCCAAAAGTCTGTCCCGGGTCGGTCGGATGTCGGCTCATGCGCATCCACAGCACATCCATGGGCGCTCCCAGGTTGAGCACGGAGAGGCCGGCGCGTTCGCGCACCACGGAACGGCGACCGTCGGCCCCGACGGTAAGCTCGGCGCGGACTTCCAAGTCTCCCGCCGGCGTATGCGCTCTCACCCCGAGCACGGTCCCGCTTTCTTCAATGATTTCCGTGACCTCGGCTTCCATCCTCAGATGAAACGACGGATACGGCCGGGCATGTTCGGCAAGGAAATTCAGAAAATCCCACTGCGGCATCAGCCCCAGGAATTTGCAATGCGTGGGAAGGTGGGTGAAGTCGGCGAGCGCGACGGTGTCAGTCCCGATCTGTCCCGCCAGTTGCCGCACTTCCTGGTGCGGACGCCGGAGAAACTCCTCGAGAAGGCCCAGTTCGTACATGATTTCGAGCGTCGAGGGATGGATGGTATCTCCGCGGAAATCGCGCAGAAAGTCGGCGTGCTTCTCCAGCACCACGACCTCTACGCCCATGCGGGCCAGGAGAAAGCCCAGCATCACGCCGGCTGGGCCGCCTCCCGCAATACAGCATTGCGTGCGCAGTGTTTCGCCCATGAGGAATCTGATGATCGGGAACTTGAAATTGATAACGGAATATTACCCAGCAGGAGTTCTTATAGAAAAGGAAAAGGCCGTGACATTGGTTATGCTCTAGCCGCCAGCTCCTGCGAGGAAGCATAACGGCGTGGACGCATGCACCATCACGGCCCTTGATGTGATCGCTGCTTTCGCAGTCCCTGACCCCAACTGCCCCTCGCAGGGCCGTCGGTTTTTTCGGGTCCGGTCGCCTTCCAGGTTGCCCCTTCCAGCGGATCACCCGGCCTACTTCGCACTGGCTAAGTTTTAATTTGAGCCAGCCCTTTCGGCCGTCGACGTTGGCGAAGTTAAATGCTTCTCATGTAAATGTCAACGCCGTTTTTGTGTGCAATCACAACTTTCAATCCTGTGCAAATCGAAAATTGTAGTCGCCTGAATCAGCAATGCTTATAGCTTTTTGCGATTTCCCAATTCCTGTTTTCCACAAACTATTCCACAGCCTCTGCCTGGCGTTGCAAGCATTCGGAATAAACATCTTGACGGAAGAAGGGTTCTGACGCATGTTGATGACAACGGAAAACGTTGGATGTCAGACCTCGTAGCTTACGTAGATGGCGGGTCCCTGGGGAACCCCGGGCCGTCCGGCATTGGCGTTGTGATCGAGGGTTCAAGCAGCGGCACCATCCGCATTTCCCGCTGGATTGGCCGCCAGGACAACAATGTGGCGGAGTATGTGGCGCTCCTCGAGGCCCTGCAATGCGCCCAAACCCTCAAAGCCCGGGCGTTGCACGTTTATTCCGACTCCCAGGTGGTGGTTCGCCAGATGCAGGGCAAGTACGCCTGCCGCAGTTCGCGCCTCTATTCGCTGCACTGGATCTGCCGCAAGCTGGCACGCTCTTTCAAGTTTTCCATCACTCACGTTCCGCGAGAGCGTAATGCCGAGGCCAACCACCTGGCCAATTCCGCAGTTCGCGAACAGATTTCCGCAAAGACGCCATCATCACCACGAGTCACGTAGGGATAGGCGCCCTGGCCCGCCCGGACGAGGGCGTCCGGGTCTACGCAGTCCGTGCCGCTTGCACGCTCGTCCCTGCCTCTGCTAAGTTTCGTCCTCGCCCATGCCTGAAACCGCCACGCTCTTAGTGTCCTGCCCTGACCAGAAAGGCCTGGTTTCCGGAATCTCCAGTTTCATTTTCCGCAACGGCGGCAATATTCTGCAGTCGGATCAGTACACCGATGTGGAAGCCGGCATCTTCCTCGCCCGTTTCGAATTTCATCTCGACGGATTTCAGATTCCCGCCGGCCAGATAAGCGAGCGTTTTGATTCGATGGCGCGGGAATTCAGCATGAAGTTTGAGATCCACTTCAGCCATCACATTCCCAAGGTCGCCTTGTTTGCCTCGCGCCAGCCCCATTGCCTGGAAGATCTTCTGCAGCGCCAGCGGGCCGGCGAATTCAAGGCTGAGATCAGCGTGGTGGTCAGCAATCATCCCGACGCCGGCGAAATTGCCGCCCGTTACCGGGTGCCCTTTCTGCACTTTCTCATCACCCCGGAGAACAAGCAGCAGCAGGAAGCCGAGGAACTGCGCGAACTGCGATCACGCGGCATCGAGTTGATCGTGCTGGCCCGCTACATGCAGGTGCTGAGTGAGGATTTCATCGCCAACTATCCCAATCGGATTATCAATATTCATCATTCATTTCTTCCCGCCTTCGTCGGCGCCAAGCCCTACCACCAGGCTTTCCTGCGCGGGGTAAAGCTGATCGGGGCCACGGGACATTACGTGACCATGAATCTGGACGAAGGTCCGATCATCGAGCAGGAGGTGGCTCGCGTCACGCACCGCGATTCGATCGAAGACATGATCCGCAAGGGACGCGACCTGGAGCGCACCGTCCTGGGACGCGCCGTGCGTCTGCACCTCTGCCACCGCGTGCTCACCTACGGCAACAAGACAGTCGTATTTGACTGAGATCGGTTTGACTCAGATCAATTCAACGAAGAGCGGGATCGGCTACTGCAGGTCAATCGGTAATTGCATGGTGCGGAGCTTGCCGCCCACCCACGCCGTGGGCAGCGCCGTAACGATCAGCGCGAGCGGATACCAGTGAGGCCCGAGCGCCCGATTCCAGGTTAAAACCGCACCCAGCGTGGCCAAGGCAAGCCCGATGAAACCACCCACCAGGGCGTGCCCCATGGGCCGGTCAGGCGCGAGCCGCGCCGTGACGTAACCGCCCACGATGGCGTAGACCGTGCGATAAGCGGTCGCGAGCCCGAACAGCGCGTCCGACATCCGCTGGTCAAACGGGGGAAAGATCCCGGCCTTGTGCAGGGCCAGGTCGGTGCCGAGTGAAAGCACGACCACCGCGACGAAGCCGGCCAGGAGAGCGCCAATGCTTCGGCCTATGCGGCGGGGAGGTGAGGTTCCGTCGGTCATGATTGTCCCTGTACGGATTTGTTTGGTTGCCCCCCAGGGATTCGAACCCCGATAAGCAGATC
>Ga0187822_10000124_pt1 | contig 13453 bp, 11 predicted proteins | sample NC_wetland_sal_i_18_FD_132967 | JGI IMG/M metagenome (GOLD analysis project Ga0187822, IMG submission 132967) | Wetland sediment microbial communities from Neuse River Estuary, North Carolina, USA - SourceSoil_2 | ecosystem: Environmental > Aquatic > Freshwater > Wetlands > Sediment | place...
CCTCCAGCACGGGCAGATAGACCTCGCGCCGCGCCCGCTCGAGCAGCGCGGGTGTCGCCAGGGCCACGGGGCTGTAGGCCCCCATGCCCCCGGTGTTGGGCCCCCGGTCGCCCTCCAGCAGCCGCTTGTGGTCCTGCGCCGCGGGGAGGAACTCCACGTCGGTTCCGTTCGTGAGGGCGAGCAGGGAGACCTCTTCGCCCTCGAGGAACGCCTCGATCACGACCACCCGGCCCGCCTCCCCGAGCCTGCCTTCGCCCAGCATCGCCCGCACCGTGTCGCGAGCCTCGGCGCGGGACGGACAGACGACCGCGCCCTTGCCGGCGGCGAGCCCCGAGGCTTTCACCACGATAGGCTCGGGCTGCCGGTCCACCCAGGCGAGCGCCTCCGCCGGATCGGTGAACGTGCGGCTGGCCGCGGTGGGAACGCCCGCGGCGGCCATGACCTCCTTAGCGAAGGCCTTCGAGGCTTCGATCTGCGCGGCGGCGGCGCCGGGACCGAGCACGGTCCGTCCTTCCGCCCGCAGCCGGTCGGCGAGTCCCCGGGCCAGGGGCACCTCCGGCCCGATGATGGTGAGATCGATGCCGAACATGTCCGCGGCGTCGGCCAGGCGGTCGATGTCGTCGGCGGGGATCGACAAGTTGGTGGCGAGCGCGGCGGTGCCGGGATTGCCCGGCGCGCAGTGGAGCTCGGCGTCGGGGTTTTCGCGGCGGAGCGTCCAGCAGAGGGCGTGCTCCCGCCCGCCGCCGCCGACCACCAGGATTCTCACCGGCGCTGCGCCGAGCGGAATGCTTCGGCGGCGCGCTCTGCGGCACGGCGGGCCGCATCGGCCACGGCACCGGCGAACTCGCGCGCTTCCGCCGCATAGTGGCTGCCCGCGGCGCTCAGGTCATCCACCAGCGGACGCTCCTCCTGCTGGCCCCGGCGGACGTACTCCCCGCGCAGGATGCGGTCGTAGTCGCCGCCCGACACCCATTGCTGGAGCTCCGCGGCGCGGATCGTGTTCATCGGGTGGGTGAGCGCGAGCGTATTGAGGATCTTGTACACCGCGTCGAACCCCTCCCGGCTCGCCAGATACTCGTTCGCCTGCACCATGAACGCGTCCACGCTCATCTGGCCGCCGTTGATCTGGCCGCGGGTGCCGCCCGCCATCTTCATGAACAGGCGCTGCGACGCGACGACGTCCTGGCTGCCGAGGAGCCCGGCCCGGTCCGCGGACAACTCGGACTTGCGGGCCCACTCGAGGATCGCCAGCCGGATCGGAAAGAGGGCGATGCCCGCGAGGATCGGGAGCGCGGAGAGGCCGATGCTCAGAAGAATTTCCGCGATGGTCCGGTAGAGCGCGTGCCCGCTCACCACGTGCCCCATCTCGTGGGCCAGCAGCACGCGGAGCTCGTCGTCGTCCAACATCTCGAGGGCCGCGGAATGGACGACGATGAACGGGTCGTCCACGCCGTAGGCCCCGGCGTTGAAGACCGGCGTCTGCGACACGTAGAGCTCGGGCACCCGCGGCCAGTCGAACGTCCCGGCAACCTCCGCTTGGAGGGTCCAGAGCTTGGGGAACTGGGCGGCGCCCGCTCGCACGGCGTTGCCCTGGAAGAGCAGGCGGATGCCTCGCTCGCCGCCGAGGAACCCGATCACCTTGCGGACCACGTCGTCGAATCCGGGCACCGCGCGGAGGGACTGGAGCGCTGCGCGGTCGGCAGGGTGCTCCCATGAAACAGCCGAAATCTCGGGAAACCGCTGGCGGGGACGAGCGGCGGGAATTGTCGTCATGCTCTGCTCACGGCTGGGTATGTCCAATCCTACGGTTCACGATCCCGGTTGTTTCAACTTGCACCACCATTCAGGAGCTCTGCCCGGAGAGGGAGAGGCACGGAGAACTGCAAACCACGGAGGCACAAAGGCACGGAGATACCGCGCATTAAGGCCACCACATTGATTCTCTGTGTTGGTTCTCTGTGCCTCCGTGCCTCTGTCGGTTTGCAGTTCTCCGTGCCTCATGAAGGTCAACGGCTCGCGTCCAGGGCCTGCTCCAGGTCGGCGATGAGATCCTCGGCGTCCTCGCAGCCGCAGCTCAGCCGCACCAGGCTGTCCGTGAGGCCCATCGCCTCGCGCAGCGCCGGCGGCACGGAGGCGTGCGTCATCGAGGCCGGATGGCCGATGAGGCTCTCCACGCCGCCCAGCGACTCCGCCAGCGCGAAGATGCGCACCGCCTCCACGAACCGGCGGGCCCGGGCCGGGCTACCCAGGTCCAGCGAGATCATCCCGCCGAATCCGGTCATCTGGCGGCACGCGAGCTCGTGCTGGGGGTGCGACGGGAGTCCAGGGTAATAGAGCTTCGTGATCTCCGCTCGTCCGCTCAGCCACTGGGCGATCCGACGGCCGTTGGCGTCGTGCTGGCGCATGCGCAGCGGCAGGGTCTTGATCCCTCGAAGTGCGAGCCAGCAGTCCATGGGGCCTGGTACGGCGCCGGCGGCGTTCTGGAGAAAGCCGAGCCGCTCCGCGAGGTCGTCTCGGCTGGTCACCAGGAGTCCGCCGACGATGTCGCTGTGCCCGTTCAGGTACTTGGTCGTCGAATGGAGGACGATGTCGGCGCCGAAGGCCAGCGGCCGCTGGAAGAACGGCGTCGCGAACGTGTTGTCCACGACGTACAGCAGCCCGCGGGCCCGCGTGAGGTCGCCCACCGCCGCGAGGTCGGTGAGGAACATCATCGGATTGGTCGGCGTCTCGCAGTAGACCAGCCGGGTCGCCGGTGTCACCGCCCGCTCTACCGGTCCGATCTCACGCATATCGACGAAGGAGAAGCGGAGCCCGAGGTCCGCGTACACCCGGGTCATGAGCCGCATGCTGCCGCCGTAGACGTTCTCTCCGCAGACGACGTGGTCTCCGGCTCGGAGCAGCTTGAGCACGACGTCGAGCGCCGCCAGCCCCGATCCGAAGGCAAACCCGTGAGCGCCCCCTTCCAGGCTGGCGACGTTGCGCTCCAGCGCCTCCCTCGTGGGGTTCTGCGTTCGCGCGTACTCGTATCCCTTGTGGCGGCCGAGTCCTTCCTGGATGTAGGTCGAGGTCTGGTAGATCGGCGGCATGGCGGCGCCGGCCAGCGGGTCCGGCACCTGGCCGGCGTGGATGGCCCGGGTGGCGAAGCCGGTGTCGGGGACGTCGGGAAGTACTCTCGTCATCGTCTCGCAGCCTCAGAAGTCTAGGAATGGTAACGACTTTCGCCGCGTTCTTGCAAGACGGCGGTTGAAGATTTCCCGGCCCGCCGGTACTTTCGCGGAGTGATTCCTGCCGCCCTCCGCCCACCGGTAACGGCCAGCTGTCTGGTTGTGGACGACGACGCTCAGGTCCGGGGCGCGCTCGTCCGCGTCATCCAGTCCCAGGGGCTCGCCTGCCTCGAGGCTGCCTCAGGGGCCGACGCGCTGGCGGTCCTCCGGACCCGCGGCGAGGTGCCCGTCTGCATCTCCGACATCTACATGCCGGAGATGGACGGGGTGACTTTCCTGCGCGAAGCGCTGCGGCTCTATCCCGACATGGCCGTCATCATGCTCACGGGCGTGGCGGAAGTGAACACGGCGGTGGAGTGCCTCCAGCTGGGCGCCCTCGACTACATCTCGAAGCCTGTTCTCATCGACGAAGTCAGGGCCCGGGTACAAAAGGCTTTTGAGAAGCGGGAGCTGATCCTCCAGAACCGGTTCTACCAGCAGCATCTGGAGAGTCGAATCCGGGAGCTCGACCGCCGCAACAAGCAGTCGCTCATCAACGGGGTGCAGATGCTGGTGCACGCGCTCGAGGCCAAGGATGCGTACACCAGCGGGCATTCGGCTCGCGTCAGCCGCTACGCGGTGAAGACCGCCGTGATCCTGGGCTACACCGGCGACCGGCTGGAAGCGCTGCGCCTGGGGGGCGAGCTGCACGACATTGGCAAGATCGGGACGCGGGAAGCGATCCTGAACAAGCCCGGCTCCCTCACGATGGACGAATTCGAGCACGTGAAGGGCCACGTCACGCTGGGCGAGCGGATCCTCGCGCCGTATCTAGGCGAGTCGCCCGCGGTGCTGAGCATCGTCCGGTCCCATCACGAGCGCATGGACGGCGGCGGGTTCCCCGACGGCCTCAAGGGCGACGAGATCCCGCTCGAAGCCCGGCTGGTGGCGGTCGTTGACGCTTTCGACGCGATGACCACCAACCGGGCCTACCGAGCCCCCCGAACCCCCGACGAGGCGATGGACGAGCTGCGCCGCTGCGCCGGAGTGCATTTCGATCCCGATGCCGTGGACGCCTTCCATACGGCGTTCCCCGACCTCGCCGCCCTGCCGCTCGCCGTCTAATCCGCCCTATCGTGTCCGCCACCTTGATGGTCAGCGTCTCGGGGATGCGGGGTCATGTCGGGACCGATCTGACCCCCGAGCTGGTGGCGCGGTACGCCGCGGCCCTGGGTGCGTGGGCCGCCCGGAACGGCCGCCCGCTCGTCGTGCTCGGGAGAGACGCACGCACCAGCGGCCCCATGTTCGCGCGCGCGGCGGCCGCCGGCCTCATGTCGGTCGGGGCGGACGTGGTGGACGTGGGCATGGTGCCGACCCCGACCGTCCAGCTGGCGGTGGAGCACCATCACGCCGGCGCCGGCCTCATCCTGACCGCCAGCCACAATCCGATCGAGTGGAACGCGCTCAAGTTCGTCGGTCCCGACGGCGTGTTTCTCGACGCCGACGCGGGCGCCGCGGTCCGGGCGCTGGCGGATGCCGGGCCGCCCCGCGCCGACTGGAGCCGGATCGGGCGCGTCCGCGAAGACCCGGATGCGGTGGCCCGCCACCTGGACGCGGTCCTGGCTCTGCCGGTGATCGATGTCGCAGCGATCCGCGCCCGCGGCTTCCACGTTGCCCTCGACTGCGTGCGCGGCGCCGGAGCCGTGGCGATTCCGCCGTTGCTCGAGCGCCTCGGTGTGCGGATGACGGGCATCCACCTCGAGCCGGACGGGCGGTTCCCTCACCCGCCGGAGCCGGTCCCGGAGAACCTCAAGGACCTCGGCCACCTGGTGCGGGAGAGCGGTGCGGATCTGGGGCTCGCCGTCGACCCCGACGTGGATCGTCTGGCGCTCGTCGACGAGACCGGCACGGCGATCGGAGAGGACTATACGCTGGCGCTCGCGGTCCGCGCGGTGTTGTCCGCGGGGGGGAACCCCAAGGGCGGCAGGCCGGTTGTGGTCGTGAACCTTTCCACCAGCCTGGTCGTGGAAGACGCCGCACGTGACTTCGGCGCCCGCTTCGTCCGGGCCCCGGTTGGGGAGGCGAACGTGGCCCGCGCCATTCGTGAAGAAGGGGCGCTGGTAGGAGGCGAAGGGAACGGGGGCGTCATCCTGCCCGGGCTTCATATCGGCCGGGATGCGCCCCTGGGGGTGGCCTTGATCTTGCACTATTTGGCCAAGGTTGGGGCGCCCTTATCGCGCGTAATAGCCTCTGCACCGCGATACACGATTTTGAAGGCAAAAGCCCCGCGCGCGGAGGACCTCGGCCCCTCGTTCGACCGGATGCGCAGCCGCTTCCCGGATGCCAGCGTGGACGATCGGGACGGGTTGAGGCTGGCATGGCGGGATCGGTGGCTGCACGTCCGCCCCTCCGGCACCGAGCCGATCGTCCGGCTCATAGCCGAGGCCCCCACGGCCGCCGAGGCCGAGGAGCTCGTGGCAGCCGGACAAGAACTCCTGACGTAAAGGATTCCGCACGGATGTGTGGCATTGTCGGATATATCGGTCCCCGACCCGCAGCCAAGCTGCTGCTGGACGGACTGAAGCGCCTGGAATACCGGGGGTACGACTCCTCCGGGATCGCCATCGTGAACGGCAAGGGACTGGAGATCGTGAAGGCGGCGGGCAAGATCTCCGCGCTCGAGCAGCAGCTGAACGGGAGCCTTCCCACGGGCACCCTCGGCATCGCGCACACCCGCTGGGCCACGCACGGGGCGCCCACCACGCCGAACGCCCACCCCCACACCGACCAGTCGGGCCGGATCGCCGTCATCCACAACGGCATCATCGAGAACGCGTCGGCTCTGCGGAAGGCGCTGGAGCAGCGCGGCCACGGGTTCAAGTCGGAGACGGACACCGAGGTGCTCGCCCACCTGGTGGGCGAGTTCTATCGGGGGAACCTCGAGGAGGCCGTCGCCGCCGCGCTCCGCGACGTGGACGGCGCCTACGGACTGGCCTTCGTGTCGGCGGACGAGCCGGACGTTCTGGTGGCGGCCCGCAAGGGCTCGCCACTCCTGGTCGGCGTGGGGGAGAATGAGTGGTTCGTGGCGTCGGACGCCTCACCGCTCCTTCAGTACACGCGGTCGGTGATCTATCTCGACGACGGCGAGATGGCGGTGCTCACCCGCGACGGCTACCGGATCCGGAACCTCGAGACGGCCAAGATCGACAAGCCGGTGGACCAGATCGAGTGGGATCTGGCGACCATCGAGCGGGGCGGGTATCCCCACTTCATGCTGAAGGAGATCTGCGAGCAGCCGGAGAGCCTGCGGAACACGCTGCGCGGCCACCTGCTCGAAGACGAGGGCACGGCCCGGGTCAGCGGCCTCAACCTCTCCGACGACGACCTGAAGCAGGTCCAGCGGATCATCATCACCGCCTGCGGAACCTCCTGGCACTCGGGGCTCATCGGGGAGTACATGCTCGAGGAGATGGCCCGGATCCCGGTGGAGGTCGAGTACGCGTCGGAGTTCCGCTACCGGAACCCGGTCGTGGACCCGAAGACGCTGGTCATCGGGATCTCCCAGTCGGGCGAGACGGCCGACACTCTGGCCGCCATCCGCGAAGCGAAGCGCCGTGGCGCGCGGACGGTCGGCGTTGTGAACGTGGTCGGCTCGACCATCGCCCGCGAGGTGGATGGCGGCATCTACCTCCATGCGGGCCCGGAAGTCGGGGTCGCCAGCACCAAGGCGTTCACCAGCCAGGTGGCCGCGCTGGCGCTGATCTCTCTCAGAATCGCGCGGCTCAGGAACTTCAGTATCCTGCAGGGCCGCCAGTTCATCCACGCCCTGAGCCGGCTCCCGGAGCAGATGGCCGACATCCTCGGCCGCTCGGCGGACATCGAGCGCCTGGCCGACCGGTTCCTGGGCACCACGCACAATGCCTTGTATCTGGGCCGCGGGGTGAATTTCCCCGTGGCGCTCGAGGGCGCGCTCAAGCTGAAGGAGATCTCCTACATCCACGCCGAGGGCTATCCCGCGGCGGAGATGAAGCACGGGCCCATCGCGCTGATCGACGAAAACATGCCGGTAGTCTTCATCGCCCCGAAGGACGCGGTCCACTCCAAGATCGTGTCCAACATCGAGGAGGTGAAGGCGCGGGGCGGGAAGGTGATCGCCCTGGTGAACAGCGGCGACGCGGAGATCGAGCGCCTCGCCGACGCCACGTTCACGATCCCCGAAACGCTGGACGTCCTGACCCCGATCCTGACCAGCATCCCTTTGCAGCTGCTCTCGTACTACGTGGCGGTGCGGCGGGGCTGCAATGTGGATCAGCCGAGAAACCTGGCCAAGTCGGTGACGGTGGAGTAGCGGGCGAACCATAACGCCCCCACATCGGCATCGATTTGGTCTGTGCTTCCGCCCCCGGGCTTCCCGCCCGGGGGCGCGTTGCTAGGGAGGCTACTCGGGCAGGATCCAGGTCTCCCCGACCCGGGTGATGGCCACGCGATGCCGGTCGGGCCCGGCCGCGGCCAGGAGCCGCGCGACCGGCTCATCGGCCGGCTCGCGGCTCAGTCGGAAGGTCGAATGGTGCACCGGCAGCACGTGCGCCGCGCCCATGTCCCGGGCCATGCGCCAGGCCTGCTCGGGCGAAGCGTGGTTGTAGATCCACGGGTCGTACGCGCCGATCGGCAGGATCGCGAGATCGATCGGGCCCCGGCGGCCGAGCGGCGCGAGCGCCGTGGTGTAGGCGGTATCGCCGGCGAAGAGAACCGTCCGCCCCGCCTTGCGGAGCACGTAGCCGCCATACCCCCGGTGCCGGTCCGTGATCATCCTCGCCCCCCAGTGCTTGACCTCGACCGACTCGATCTCGAGATCGCCGAACCCGAGCCGGTCGCCCCAGGCCAGCTCGTCAACCCGTCGGAACCGCCGCACCAGGTCGCGGTTCCCCGGCTGGACGATCACCCGCACGTCGCGCGAAAGCCGCCCGAGCGTGCCCAGGTCGGTGTGATCCATGTGCGCGTGGGAGAGGAGCAGCAGATCGATGGGCGGGAGCTCCCGGGGTCCGAGGGCCGGCGCCACCAGCCGCCGTGGGCCGAGCTTGGCCATGCCCCGCCCCACGCCGATCCGGGTCTCGAGCGCCGGGTCCGTCAGGACCCAGGTGCCGTAAAAGTTCCCCAGCACCGTGGCGTGACCCAGCCAGGCGAAGGTGGCCCGGTCGTCGGGCCATCCCTCCGGGGCCGGGCGGAACGGCGCCGACGCGATGGGGCAGCGGCTCTGGCGCCGGTCGCGCAGCGTGGCGCCCGCGTAGCGGCGCGCGAAGGAGAGTCTTGTCCTCACGGGTCCCGTTGCCATCGTCCTCCCGTCGGGCGGGGCGGAGTTAAGTTAAACCGCCTTCAACCCGGCTCCGGTTCCCCGCGGGCCGGGCTTTCCGGGGAAGCGCCATGCGCGTCGTGCTGCAACGGGTTTCAAGGGCGTCGGTTACGATCGGGGGGCGGGTGACGGGCGCCATCGGCCCGGGGTTCTGCCTGCTGGTCGGCTTCACCCATGGCGATACATCGGCCCAGGTGGACTGGATGGCGGAGAAGATCGGCGGGCTTCGGCTGTTCTCCGACGCCGACGGGAAGATGAACCTCGGGTTGGCCGAGGTGGGGGGAGCCGTCCTGATCGTCTCCCAATTCACGCTCTACGGCGACGCCGCGAAGGGTCGGCGTCCGTCCTTCATCGACGCGGCCCGCCCGGAGACGGCGATCCCGCTCTACGAGGCGTTCGTGGCCGCGCTCCGCTCCCGCGGTTTCGATGTCGCGACCGGGGAGTTCGGTGCGATGATGCAGGTCGAGCTGGTGAACGAAGGCCCGGTGACGCTCATCCTCGAGCGCACGGCGTGAGCCAGCCGTTGCTGGTGCTCGCCTCGGGCTCGCCCCGCCGGCGTCAGCTGCTCGAGATGCTCGGCATCCCGGTCGAGGTCCGGCCCTCGCACGTGCCCGAGGTCCCTGCCCGGGGCGAGTCCCCTCGGGCGTATGCCGAGCGCCTGGCACGGGAGAAGGCCGCCGCCGTCTCGGGCCCGGTGGTGCTCGGCGCGGACACGACCGTCGTGGTCGAGGGGGAGATGCTGGAGAAGCCGGCTGATGCGGCCGACGCGCTCCGCATGCTACGCCGCCTCCAGGGGCGGACGCACCAGGTGATCACCGCGGTGGCGCTGAAGACCGCCGCCGGTACTCTGGTCGCGACGGACGTCACGGCCGTGACCTTCCGGCCCGCGGACGACGACTTCCTCCGGGCGTACGTCGCGACCGGCGAGCCGATGGACAAGGCGGGCGCGTACGGAATCCAGGGCTATGGGGCGGCGCTGGTCGAGCGGATCGAGGGTGACTTCTTCGGCGTCATGGGGCTTCCGGTGCGGCTGGTGCTCGACCTGCTGGCCCGGGCGGGCTACCCCTACCGGTTCGGTCGCGGCTAGCGCTTCACCCGGTACACCTCCACCGCCCGGCTCTTCCCCCGGAGTTCCGACCCCCCGAGGTGGTCCACCGGCTGTTTGCGGCCGACGGCGTCCAGGAACGCCTCGCTCATCAGGATGTCCCCCGCCGCGGCCGCCCCGGACAGGCGTTGCGCCACGTTGACCGCGTCGCCGATCACGGTGTACTCGAGCCGGCGCAGGCTGCCGATGTTCCCGACGAAGACCTCGCCCCGGTTGATCCCGATGCCGATCCCGATCGCCGGCCGCCCGGCGGCGGCCCAGCGGGCGTTCAAGGCCTCGACGGCCCGTTGCATGGCCAGCGCGGCGTCGAGCGCGCGGCGCGGGTCGCTCTCCCGGGCGAAGGGCGTGCCCCACAGGGCCATGACGGCGTCGCCGATGAACTTGTCCAGCGCGCCGCCGTGCTCGAAGATCACGTCGACCATCTCGCTGAAGTACTCGGTGAGCAGGTGCGCGATGGCGTCGGGCGACATCCGCTCGGCGATCGTGCTGAAGCCGCGGATGTCCGCGAAGAGCACGGTGATCGCCCGCCGCTCGCCGCCGGGCCGGATGGGAGTGTTCTGCCGCGCGATGTCCGCCGCGACGCTCGGAGCGAAATAGCGCTCGAAGTTGGAGCGCACGAGCGACTCGCGCCGCGCCTGCTCGGCGTAGCGCGAGTTCCGGATCGCCACGGCGGCGAGCCCGCTGAAGGCCACGAGAAACTGGAGGTCTTCGTCGGTGAAGGCGTTCTCCTCCGTGAGGCTGTCCACGTAGAGCACGCCGAGGGCCTCGTCGGCCGAGGCCATGAGCGGAGAGCACATTGCGCTCCGCACGTTCTGCATGCGGATCGACTGGCCCTTGAAGCGGGGGTCGGTCGCAGCATTCTGGGTGAGCACCGCCACCTGCTCCTCGAGGGCCTTGCGGGCGATGGAGCGAGGCACGTGCTCGGGCAGCTCGACCTCGGCCAGGCGGGTCCGGGAGAGGCGCGGGACCAGATCGTCGCCGCCGTCCCGGCGGAGGAGGATCGAGACCCGGTCCACCCGCATCACCTCGAACGAGACGTCGGCGATCGTGTCCAGCAGCCGGTCCAGGTCAAATTCGCCCGACAGCTTCTGCGCCACGGAGAGGAGGAGCGACAGCTTGCGTGCCGCGCCGTCGCCGGCGGAGGGGCCGCGGGCCGCGAGCTGGCGCACGATGATCTCGCCCGCGGGGACCGCCGGAGCCACGGGAGGGGAGACCGGCGTCGCGGGGGCGCTCTCGAGCTGGAACGACACCTTCCCGAAGGTGATCGTGTCCCCGGGCGCGAGCAGCGCTTCGGCGAGCCGCCGCCCGTTCACGTGGGTGCCGTTCGACGAGTCGAGGTCCTTGACCCTGACCCCGTCGGCCCCGGCGGTCAGCTCGGCGTGGCGGCGGGAGATCGTGGGGTCGTAGATCGTGAGATCGCTGTCCACGCCTCGCCCCACGACGACCGTGCGGCCCTGAGGCAGGTCGAAGCGCTGGCCGTCGGTGGAGGAGACGAGGCGGTACGCGAGCATGAGGGAAAGATGAGCGGCGCTCCCGCAGTTGGGCAGGTGGGCGCGGACCTAGCCGGGCGCCCGCGCCCCGGGGCGTTCCAGCCCCGCGGCCAGCGCGAGCGCGAGGAGGACGGCCCGGGCCTTCGCCTCCGTCTCGCGCCATTCCGCCGCGGGGTCGGAATCCGCTACGATCCCGGCGCCGGCCTGCACCCAGGCCTGGCCACCTCGGATGACGCAGGTACGGAGCGCGATCGCGGTGTCGAGCACCTGCCCGCCCCATCCCACGTAGCCCACCGCCCCAGCGTACGGTCCGCGGCGCACCGGCTCGAGCTCGTCGATGATCTCCATCGCCCGCACCTTGGGCGCGCCGGACACCGTGCCGGCGGGAAAGCACGCCGCGAGCGCGGCCACCGCGTCGAGCTCCGGCTTGAGCCGGCCCCGCACCTCGCTCACCAGGTGCATCACGTGCGAGTAGCGCTCGATCGTCATGAACGCCGTGAGGCGGACGGTCCCGAACTCGGCCACGCGCCCGACATCGTTCCGGCCGAGGTCCACGAGCATCAGGTGCTCGGCCCGTTCCTTAGGGTCGGCCTCCAGCTCGGCCGCGAGCGCCGTGTCGCGCTCCGGGGTCTCGCCCCGGGGGCGGGTCCCCGCGATCGGGCGCAAGGTGACTTCGCCATCCTCCACCCGCACCAGGATCTCGGGCGAGCTGCCGACGACGAACAGATCGTCGCAATGGAGGTAGTAGAGGTACGGCGCGGGGTTGAGCGCCCGCAAGTAGCGGTATGTCAGGAACGGCTCCGGCGCGGGGAGGTCGAGCCGCCGGGACAGCACGGTCTGGAAGACGTCGCCGGCGGCGATGTACTCCTTGATGCGGCGCACGTCGTCCTGGAACCGCTGATCGGCGTACGGGGAGGTCGCCGGCGGCAGCGCCGCGGGCGGCTCGATCGGGAGCGGGCCCGCGGTGACCGGCGCCGCGAGTCGCTGGAGCCACTCCTGGATCCGCGCCTCGCCCGCGGCGAAGAGGCGCACGAGCTCCGCCTCGGACGCGCCGGCGGGCGCCTCGACATTCGCGATGACGGTCGCCCGGTTGTACACGTTGTCCAGCACGAGGAGCGTGTCGGCCACCATAAGCACGGCGTCCGGCAGTCCGCGGTCGTCCGGCGGCGGCGACGGCAGCGACTCGATCGTGCGCACGATATCGTACCCCAGATAGCCGACCGCGCCGCCGGTGAAGCGCGGCAGCCCGGGTACGTCCACCGGCGGGTAGCGGCGCATCGTCCGGCCGAGATGATCGAGGGGCGCGACGTCGGTCTCGACCGTCCGCCAGCCCTCGGCCGCCGTCCATCGCTCGCAGGTCCGGCCGCGGTAGCGGAAGACCTCGCGCGGGTCGGTGGCGAGAAACGTGTAGCGCGCCCAGCGCTCCCCGCCCTCGAGCGATTCCAGCAGAAAACCGTACGGCCCGCGATGCAGCTTGGCGAAGGCGGTGACCGCCGTGTCGCCGTCGAGTACGACCTCCCGGGTCACCGGGACCATGCCGCCGCTGCCGAGGGCCCGCGCCCGGAACTCCGCGAAGCGGTCGGTCATTTTGGGGCTCCGATGACGTAGCTGCCGGCTGCGGTCAGGGTGGTGGAGAGGTTGTCCGCGGCGGGCCGTAACGACCGCTGGAAGACGATGGTCTCGCCCGGGCCCAGCTTGCCGATCGCCAGGACGCGCTCGAACCCCACGTCGGAGCCGAACGCGACGCGCGCGTCGCCCGGCGCCTGGAAGTTCACCGGGTACTTGAAGGTGAGCGTGGCGGACCGGAGCGGGGCCGAGGTCGTCAGATCGAGGGCATACAGCCCCGGCCGGACGTGGATCCCGACGTCCACCGAGTCGGTTCCGGTGGTGTCGAACCCGGCGGCGGGGATCGTGAGCTCGGCGAACGTGAGGTCGTCCGGGGCAGCGTGCCGGAGCACGATGACGCGCTTCACCCCGGGGCGCACTCGCACCGTCGTGTCGGCGACCGGCGTTCCGGCCGCGTGGAGCAGATAGACCTGCGACAGGGCATAAGTCCGGCCCGGGTCTCCCGTGGAGGGCGGCGGCGCCTTGCCGCCCGTGCGGGTCGCCGCGGCGCAGGCGACCAAGCCGGCGGTTGTCGCCGCGGCGAGCATCCGGGATATTCGAGGGGTAAGAGGTGAGAGGTGAGAGGTGAGAGGGGGGGAAGCGGATTCCATGCCAAGCTCCGTGCCAAACCTGGTTACGCGCCCGGCTGCACTGTCCCTCTTACTTCTCACCTCTCACCTCTCACCTCTGGCCGCCCAGG
>Ga0187822_10000126_pt1 | contig 13392 bp, 8 predicted proteins | sample NC_wetland_sal_i_18_FD_132967 | JGI IMG/M metagenome (GOLD analysis project Ga0187822, IMG submission 132967) | Wetland sediment microbial communities from Neuse River Estuary, North Carolina, USA - SourceSoil_2 | ecosystem: Environmental > Aquatic > Freshwater > Wetlands > Sediment | place...
CAAGGGGTTCTGAGTGAAATCGCAATGTTACGGCGGTTATGCGCGTACGCGCGTTCTGCTAGGCTATCCCCATGGACCAGCCCGTCAAATAGTGCGTCGCAAAGTTTAGGGGCGACATAGCGCGAATCAGGACACCACCTCTATCTGCAAGGTCACAGGAAGATGCCCGGTTCAGCGGCGCACCAGGAACGTTGGCTCCAGCAGTTGCAGGAAATCCTGCACGAATCGGTTTCACTGACCGACCGGAAAAAAGTGTGAGTTTGCATCGCCCCGAGATTTTGGTTCTTAGAAAAAAGCGGGCAACCAGGCGCATTCAACCATGGCAATCTTCTGGTGGGGCTTCGCTATTTTCGCATTCCTGCTGGCTCCCATCCTCCTGATCCGGTTCCGCAAAAGGTGGGTGGCAGCCTTCAACCTTGCTGTGACGAACCGAATCACCAGCCGATTCGCCGCCCGCTTGCCCGGCTTCGGCATGCTTGGACACATTGGTCGAAAGTCGGGTACGCCCTATCGCACGCCGGTGAATGTTTTTCAGGTACCGGAGGGATTTATCGTTGCGCTCACCTATGGACGTGAAAGCGAATGGGTTAGGAACGTAGTGGCTGCCGGAGGATGCGAGCTTGAGACTCGGGGCGTGCGGTACCGACTCACAGCGCCAATCATCGTGCACGACCCCGCTCGGCGGCGATTCCCCCTTCCGGTAAGGACGATCCTGGGGCTCATTGGCGCGAACGATTTCATGCAGCTTTCAATTCGATAGGAGATCCGCAGCTCACCTGAACCCATCTAGCCTCCATGGCAGCACGTCAGTTATAGCAAACCCGAGCGACGGCTGACGTAATCAGGCGTTTACACTCATTAACCGCGGCCACGCCAGCACTCCCCTCGATGAGTGTAATGGCGATGTTACGCCAGCAATCGAACACGGCTGGATGGGATAATCCTTTTGTCGTGTCGATAGTTCAAATCCCGACCAAAGATACTCTGAAGCATATTCAGCGGATTCAAACATTCACTATCGCGTGGATGAGCACCGAGGCTGCCTTATCGCTGTGGGCAGCTTGGACGGCCCGAAGCCCTGCTTTGGCGGCTTTTGGCGGCGACAGTGCCGTCGAATTGTTGTCAGCAGTGGTCGTGCTGTGGCGCTTTCTCACCCATGCATCAGAACGGGCGGAGCAGGTGGCTGCGCGTATCGCAGGCGGTTTGCTTTTCGTACTGGCTGCGTATGTGGTATTGGCCTCGGCGATGTCTTTGCTCGGGTACAACGAAGCAAAACCTAGCTACCTCGGGATGGCGGTCTTGGTAGGGGCAGCGCTTATTATGCCAGTGCTTGCCAAGGAGAAACGGCGGCTATCAGCCCAAACAGGCAGTGCTGCCCTGAGAGCCGATGCTGCCGAGTCTGCCTTGTGCGCATACCTCTCAATCATCGCGCTCATTGGTCTTGTGATTCATGCAATCTGGCACATTGGGTGGGCGGATCCGGTCGCAGCTTTGGTAATCACGCCGCTCATCGTGTTCGAGGCTCGGAAAGCCATGCACGGCAAGGCTTGTGGCTGTTGTTAGCAAAGGATTAGCCCGGCCTCCTCCCAACGCTCTTGTAAACCGGTATCTACAATCACGCCCCTGGTCAATGAATGAAATCGAGATGTTATGCCAACTGACAGTTCGTCGGTAACGCTGGCGATGCGATTAGTCTAGTTTATGTTCAATATTGACCATTTCTTTCTGCTGTAGAGTTGCATCATGCGGCGGTGAGGACCAAGGAAAACCAAGCCCTTTCGGTTCGCTGCCCTACCTGTAGCGCAAAGCCCGGGGAGAAGTGTGAGCTTTCTACGGGCCAACCGCGGACGAACCCGCATCGGGACAGGCGCATAGTCGCAAAGGACGAAGCAAAGTAATGTTCGAAAAACTGAGAGCCGAATTGAGGGCAATTACCGAGTGGGGCCGTGAGACTCAACTATTGAGAACTCAAACGGAAAAAGATGCCGTCGTCATTCGTGAGATACGACGCCGCGAAATCACTCAAAAGTTGAAAGCAATCGCGGCAACTAATTAGCAGTCGAGGATGCGTCTTAATCGAGCACCGTCGGCGGATGAACTCTGCAAACGTGCTCCTCAAAAAGCGACACAACAGCCAGTTCAGCTTTCCGCCATAGCCATCGCTATCTGCATGAGATTACGGAGATTGGGCACTCGCTTGCCTGTGAGCAGTAAAGGGTCGGATTCCTTTAGCGCAACCCTATTCCCTGCTTGAATGTTGGGGATCAGATGATAGTCCCGGATTGCGACATTGGCTGTGTCGCACCTGCAAACCAGGCTCAGCAGATTTAATTTATTTCGATATGGAAGAGTCCAGCGGGGGTGGCCCAGTGGAGTCGATGTCGCCTGACAAATAATAACTCCAATAGTAGGTCCTCTCGGCAAGAAAACCTTGGGCCGATATCGCGAACTGCTTTGCACGAAGGCGGTGCCGGGAAACAAAGCAACGATTTCATCTACTACCTGCTTCCTCAACGCCCACTTCCGGCGCACGACATCTTTGCGCCAGAAGGACTTTGCACGCTTGTAGCCAATTCGCGCGTACGCGTTCATCAATGTCCCGAAGCGGTCCTGATACATTCGTGAACAGGGAATGTCCCTGCAATTCTCGATAAGCACACGATTCAACCAGCCCTCTTTTTTCAATAACCGCCGCAAACCGGATAGCATTTGCTCATCACTCTGATACTTTCGGAACACTGCTTGTGCCGCGAGAAACGTGCTCTCATCGACCAGGGCCTCAAACGCATGCGGCACCCTTACCCATAGAGCTTCAGGTAGTCGGACTTTCTTTTCGCCTAATTTCTTGGCGCAGGTTCCCCAGACAAGACATCCCATATACTTTGGGTTGTTGACTATTTCACTGACGCCGTCACGGGTCCAGTTCCTTTCGAAATACTTGATCCTTCGGGAGTTTAACTCATTGGTCACTTCATCGAGAGTCATTCCTCTAGTTATCATCCGAAATACCTCTCGTACGACCGCAACTTCCTCGGCCGGGCCCGGGATAAGCCTGACTCGATCCGCATATATGGCTTTCTGATCTCCCATTTCCAGCAACTGCTTGGGGGTTCCATCCGGCGAGCAAAGGAGCCGTCTCAATCCGTACCCAGCCATGCCTCCATTTCGGAAGCCGCGCTCCGCATTTCTCTGTGATCGCTCAAAAGTTCTGCTCGACAACTCTCGACTGTATTCAGCAGCCATCACGCGCTTTAATGTCTTCATGATTAAACTTGAGGCGGTAGCATCGTTTGTGAACACCTCCGCGCAATAGTGCACAACAAAGCCAGCGCGCTTGCACATGAACTCATAGTAGGCGGCTTCGTCTATGTCTTGGAAGCGGCCCCAACGGCTTACGTCGTAGACAAGGATGGCTCGGTAGATCTGTGGTGCAGCTACAACATCATGCAAGAGTTGTCCGAGAGCCTTTCGATGCTTCAGCACGAGCCCGCTTTTGCCTTCATCGATGTAGCTGCGTACTACCTCGAATCCATGCTGGGCTGCGTAAAGGCTTATGACATGAGCCTGGTTTTCGATCGAGTATTGCTGATGTTCTGTTGACATCCGTAGATATTGGGCGGCACGAATGGGAGTGTCGAGTATGGCATTTGTGACTCGGCTCATGGCCGAACCTTACTCTGATTAATGAGCGGCAGTCCAGAGTTTGTATATTGCTGGCGAAATCAGGCGTTTACACTCAGAACCCGGTCAGTGAGTTTATGGCAATTTGCAACAGCGTCTAGGTCACCCAAGTCGGCGGATGAGAATTTCGCGTCTCGTAGAGCATAAGGATAAGCGCTCCTGCGGAAGCGGAGAACACCGAATAGTCGACCGGGGACTTGATACCGAACGAGATTGCCATCGCAATGCCGAACAAAAGCAGCAGGATGGAACTGCCGAGAGCCGCCCGGAGCCAAATGCCGAGCACCAGAGCGAGGCCAAATGCCAATTCTGCAACGGTGGCGGCCCACGCTAGGAAAGGAATCGTTGAAGCGGGCATGAAGGAGTTCACTTGCGCTGTGTATCGCATGAATTCCGCAAAATCGCCATATCCGACATTCCTACCCTTATACAGACCAAAGCGATCGGCGATCCCGGAAAGGAACGATACTCCGAGTGCCAGGCGCAGGTAAAGCATTCCACATCGCCAAGCTACCTCGTGCGATTCCGTCACTTTAACTTCGTTTAATGTTGCCGGCGAGCTATTCATGGTGGTTCTCGTGGAGCACTTTATGAGCTTATCGCGAGCGATAACTGTTGTAATCAGGCGTTTACACCAGCGACCAACTGGAGTGCGACCGCAAAGAGAACTTTGTCGCTCGAGACCGGGCCTAGGACGACCGTCAGCGGTCTGGAAGTGATGGAGGGTCGCTCGGTGATCAGTTGACGGTCATGACGCGGGCGCTACTGGTGCCGCCGCTGGAACAACCGACATCGCCACTATTGCCGGCTGGCGTCTGAACCGCGACGTTGAAACTTCCGGGAGCGGGGATCATTGAGGAGCTAATGGTGACCGTGAGCTGCGAACTGCTCTTCACGGTAGTGACGAGGGTGGCGCCGTTGAAAACCAGCACGGAGGAGGAAACGAACTGGCTGCCTGTCGCGGTGAGTACGAAACTGGGCGGCAACTGTGAAAAAATCACACTTGTCGGAGAGATCGAATTGAGAATCGGTACAGGGCGGGCGCTCCCGCAGAGCGGATTCAGTGCATTGCACCCGGGTAAGAGCAAGAGCACGACCAGCAGAGCGCCGAGGCGACCGACCCGACGGGAAGAGGGCACCACTTCATGATACTGATTCTGCGTTGAACTTGATACCCGCCACGATCTTTGATCGCTCCCGAGGCAGGTTGTTGTTGTAAACAGGCGATTACACTCATTGATCCCTGCCCCAGCCCCAAAAACCAACCCGATGTGTTGGAAAACCACCGATGCAACAGTTCCGCCGGTAGAAGTCGCCGATACCGACGTTCCCACCTTTGGCCGTCCGCTGGCCTCCGATTCCGGCATTGAGAAGTTGGCATTGTTAGCAGGTTAGCAGTCCGTCGACGCGTACCCACGAGGCGCCACGGCTTCGATATCAGTGTTGATGATCGCCGACAGTCGATCGCTTCAATCGTAATAGTGGATCGCCGAACAGAATGTACGTGCGGCGTACGTCTGAATCGGTGATGTCTGCCTTTGCCTGTCTGATCGCATCTCCGAGGGATAGCGCTGGTAGCGTAAATAGCAACTTCACTACGTTTTGATCCATCTGCAGCTGCGGTTGAGGTGAAGTCAATCCGGAGGAGGCCCAGACCGCCACTGCACCTCCATTCTGCGAAAACAGCAGAGCCTGAGCGAGACTTTCAGTGTAGACATCATGGAAAAACCCATTGAGACAGTTCATTATCAGAAACACCGGAAGAAGTGAGCCATTGGTCAACGATGCGGCGCCCTCGTCGTCCAGCAGGTCTTCGCCCGACCAGACTTCTACCGAACCATGCCCAACGTAATTCACGATCAGTTTACCGCTATTAATCCCGGCGAGGATCTCATCTCCGGCGGTTTTGGGATCCAGCCCGGTGGCGAAAACATTGATCTTCTTGATTGATGCTGGCAGTAACGCCTGCACGGACTGGGCCTCCTGTGTAAAGCTGGTGGTGAGGTCGTCCCGGTCCGCTACCATCAAAACCTGATTGGTCCAGTCACCAAGATCTTCATTTCGCTCATATTGGAGAATCTTTGCCACGACGGTTTTGGCCTCATCTTGCGTGCGCACGGGAAGACGACCCGTTGAGACTTGAGCAATACCAGTGTTTTTGAAATCAGAGAACCAATCATCGGAGGCGGTTTTCAGTTCGGAAGTCACAATTATCTTAGTCGGCACGAAATCCAAGTAGCCAAAACCGAGATAGTTGCGCGGATCCACGGAAGCACCGCCGAACAGGAGGAGATATCGGGGCTTGGTCTGCCAATGCTCGGTTGCATCCTTCATGAAGTCACGGATCGCATTCGGACTCGGTTCACCGAAATTGAACTCGTCGTACAAATCCTCAACATTGACCGCGGCCACAGATCTTCCCTGGCTCCGGCGCAGCTGGACCAGCGGTCCTATTTCGCCTGCAAATTCGGGGGCGTAGATCACAACGACCTCGCTTCCCGACTGTGCACGATGCCAGCTTGAGGGACGGTTGTGAATCACACTAACGGGCTTTGGGACCTGTTCGTCCGACACTCCTAGCAAAACGTGAGTGCCAGGGACGAACGAGGGAACGCTAGCCTCCAGTGTGTAGTTTCCGGTCTGACCATGGATTCGGGGAATGAGCGCCAGGGGGGCCGCCGGGTTAGTGACGTCCACCAGGCGCGTCGGGGGCCGTTGGAACCCTTTCACTGCCATCCGCTCACCTGCTTCGCCCGTGAACTTCAGAGAGTCGGATTCCGCGGTGTAGCTGTGGGGGTAGGTGAGCTTGATGTAGTCTACTAAGCTTAGGTCGTCTTCGCCCGCTTGGGCCGTCAGAGTAATGGTGTTGGCGCCTTCATGAAGGGCATGCAGAGGGACTCGTAAACTGATCTTGCCCTCGTCTTGTCCAGTGAAATTAAGGTCCCCCAGGTTTGCGCCATTGACAGTCACGGTCACATCGTGTGCCGCTCCTGCCATCACGCCCTGCAACACGACCTCGAGCCTGGCGTCGTCGACCGCCGATGATGCGACATCGACAGCCTCAAGGACTTGATCCACGGGAGTTGTGGAAACAAGGGCGCCAAAAAAATTATCGGTGTTTTCTCTGAGCAGTGCGGCGAAGTAGGTAGTCCTCGGCTTCAATTCAATCGTACGTGGGAAGCTTTGAGGTTGAAGCCCAACTCCTTCGGCAACTGGCTGCTCCTGAATTCGCTTACCAGGAAGGTCACCCACCACCAACCAGTAGACTCTTTTATCGGAGTACGGTGAATCAAGGCCTTCGCCGTAGAATTCGATTGCCGCCTTGGAGCCGAAGGTTCCATACCCTTCCGAGGCGCCGGTGATCCGTATCGGCTGTTCGATCCCCTGGGTGAAGAGTCTCAAGAATCTGGTATCCGCGGAAGTAGGCAACCCCGCAGCGACCAATTCCGCCAGGGTAACCCGGTACCATCCCTCATGCTGTATCAGGATCTTGACCGCCGGCTGCGCAGCCAGCCGGAACTGGGTTTCTTGTTGCTGCGCGGTGATCCGTGAAACCGGCGAGGATGCCTCTTGAACACGGCTCGTCGGGGCGTCCAATCCCTGATTTGAACCTCTAATCAGCTCCGAAATCATCTTGGCCCGCGGCGTCTCCGTCGCCGAAAGATCCGTCTGTGGAGAGACTGGTCCGTGGAAGGTCCGAGTACCGTCCAAATCCACGTCTTCGAGCCAGTAGAGGTTATTGCCTAGGGTCGGTGAACGATCGATCCAGGCGTAAGTCTTCGCCGCGTGTTTCGGCAGACCAGCACGGATGGTGAGCGCAGAGCCAGCAATCAAAGAAGGATTCAGCCGAACTCTCTCCCCGTTCTGTTCGCGATACAGATTGAATCCGAGGTTCCGCGCCTCACTGCCTGTCTTCCATGAAAGAAGGACGCTTTCGGCGGTTGCTTTGGCTGCAAATGTTTCCAGCTTCACAACAGTGGGAAAGCTGATCAATGTGGTCTGCGTCGCGGTGTTGTTTGACGAATTCGGATCTGGCTGATCCGCGGTAACCGACGCGCTGTTGATAGCTGAGGACGGAGTTACGGCAGTGACCTGGATAGTAATGGTCGCTGATGCCCCGCTGACCATAGAGCCCAGAAGGCACGTCACGGTTCCACTGGCCTGCGAGCAGGATCCTTGGGTTGGCGTTGCGGAAATATACGACACCGTCGAGGGCAAGGTGTCGGTCGCCGTGACATTGGTCGCGTCCGAAGGGCCGCTGTTAGTGACGCCTAGCGTATAAGTGAGAGTGTTTCCTTGCTTTATCGGATTTGGCGAAGCCGTCTTGGTAATCGCCAAGTCAGAACTGGAGACGACGTTGGTGGAGTCTGACGCTGTGTCATTGGTTACATTCAGCTCACTTCCTCCGGAGACCGCGGCGGTGTTGATTACCGTCGCGGGGGCTGCTTGAGCCACCGCGACCGTAAGATTGATCGCGGAATAGCTGCTCGCTGCCGCCAGTGAGTCCGCACGCGTACAGGTAACTGTGGGCGCGGCAATCGAGCAAGACCACCCCGTACCAGACGCCGCTGTCGGAGTTAGGCCAGCGGGCAACGTATCCGTCACGGTCACAAGACCACTGGACACGGCGCCCAAGCTGATGTTGCTCACCGTGAGGGTGTAGGTTCCGGTCGTGCCCCGCGTAAAGCTGCCTGCATGAGCTTTAGCAATAGTCAAATCCGGAGTACACTCCGCGCCCGAACGTGATCCGGGCGTTTGGGAGAGTGACACGTTTGTGGCGCTGATTCCGGAAGTGCCGCTCGTAGCACCATAAGGCACGCCCGGGGCCAAGGTGGTGCCGTTGGCCCCGCCGCTAATGTCAATGCTCGCCGCCGACCCGGAAAGCAGCACCACTCCCCCTCCTCCTCCTCCCCCCGGACCATGCCGATCGGCCAGACTGAATGGCTGAGTGTCCCACGCGTCTCCTCCTCTGCCACCGTGGGCGACTAGCGTAAGTCCGCTCGTCCCACCCGCCTGTGCAGTGACAACAATGCTTCCGCCAGCACCACCACCGCCCCCGGCGTCATTTGCGGTACCGTTATATGCTGCTGTACCGCTAGCTGAAATGGTCGCAGTTCCGCTTAAGTTCCCGGCACGAATGATCACAATGCCGCCGCCCGCCGCGCCACTGCTGGCCTGATTGTCACCAGGAGAATTGTTGCGGGAACCACTACCCCCGCCTCCTCCCAGCACAATGCGGCTCCCGCTTGCAGGAAACGCTGCACCCCCCAGGCCGCCCACGCTTAAATTACTGTTCCAACCATCTCCGCCCGAACCACCGGGGCCGCCGTTGCCGCCACCGCCTCCCCCGGCGTTCTGGTCATTGCTGGCGGTATTTGCGTCGGTACCGCCGCCACCTGCATTTCCGGGAGCGCCGCGGGCCATACTGCCATTCGGATAGCCCTCAACCCCGGTGCCCAGGAACGTGTTACCCGATTCCACCCAACCCGGAGTGCCGGCGATTCCCTCTGCTTTTGCCCCATCTACTCCGGCAACCGCTGCCCCGGTGTAAGCCGCTGGTGCCGTGTGCAGAAAGTCACTATTCGCACCTGCCGCCCCAGTCAATTGCAAACCTGCTCCACCACGAAATCCCAGACCGTTCACACTCACCGTGGCACCGCCCAGATTCAGAGTCCCGGCCACATCAAGAGCCAGGATCCCACCGGTCAAGCCGTTCCAGGCTGAAGCGGTCAGGGTAGAGCTCAGTGTCGCTGTCGAATATTGCGGTAGACGGACCACCTGGTACCTGCGCTGTCCCTGAGTACCACTCGCCGCAGCGTTGGTGTAGCTATACAGCAGCCCACCACCCGTGCCAGTTCCTACGAAGTTGACAGTTCCACCGGCGAGTGGGACGGGCCCAGTTGCGGTGACAAGTTCATAGTTGCCGCTGTTGTTGAAATTTGTGGAGCCGGAACCGGTCGTCCCGTTGCCGTAACTCGAGGTGTTCGTAGAGTTGATCGCTGCGTCCTGCATCTGGATGACAAGCAGAAGATCGTTCGTGGCGATAGAGACAGCAGCCCCGGTTGCTGTTCCGACAGTGATCGACTTCGCGCCCGCAGCGGCGCTGCCGGTCGCAGGATAGTAGGTGTTAATGACGCCGGCTAGGGTCCCGCCATTGCCGTTCTGGGCGGGGCTGGCACACGCTTGAGTTTGGGCAAATGCAACTGCCGTATAGGAATTGTTCGCGGCATTTAGGTCTGTCTCCGTGGCAGTGACGGTTGCGGTGTTCGGATACGATCCGGCAGCGCCAGGAGTTGCAACCACGGTGACCGTGGCATTGGAGCCGCTATTCATGGTTCCGAGACTGCAGACAATCGGACCAGTTCCGGCGCAGCTGCCCTGGCTGGGGGTCGATGAAACAAGCGTGAGGCCCGGTGCCAAGGTGTCTGTCAGAGTGACGGCGTGTGCCGTGGAAGGCCCATTGTTGGTCACGCTGATGGTGTAAGTAACGTTCTGTGGTGAGAACACGCCATTGGTTACGATCGTGACCCCAACGTCAGCCTGGAGCGGTTTCACCGAGACGGCACCGACCGACCAGCTCGAGGTACCACTAAAACTCTCGGACATGGGAACGCTGGGGGCACCCGTGCGTGTGCTTCCGGTTCCGCGTACGTCTGGATTGGCGAGACTGGTTGACGATTGCAGGTTCCATTGCGCCACCTGGCTCGGACCAAAGGTAATCGTTTGATCGCCGCCTGTGGCCAGCGTGTCGATCACCATTTCATTGAGGGCGCTCGGAACATTCAGGGAAGCTGGCGTCCCCGCAGCGCCATCCGCCGAGACAAACGGCCGCAGGGGCGAAGTTTGATCCGCCCCGGTCAAGGTAACGGCTCCCACGACCACTCCGAGGGTTCCGGTTGCGCCAGGGAGATTCAACGTGACAACCACGTTGTGCGCACCGATAGCAGGCGCCACAAGTGACCACATTTCCACTCGCCGCGTATTTCCCGCATTGTTGTGCGCTCCAGCCAAGGCCAGGGCGATGCCGTTGTAAGTCACGCCGGCAACAGTGGCTCCAGAATTGTTTGTAATGTTAATGGAGACACCCACAACCAGCACTAGATTCGCGCCTGCCGAGGTATGGGCAACGGTGACTGTTGGAGCTGCGCCGCTGACTAGCTGCCCGCCTGAAGTTGCACTGTCGATTCCGACTTGCCCAAACAACCACACTGGAGCAATGAGAAACACGAGCAGGGGAAGGAGCCAGGAACTTCCCAACCTATGTTTCCAAGGAACGAGCTGCGTTACTTTCTGTACGCTTCGACAAAGCGCCAGGCGGCGCACAACTCGAGAGCCCCAGCATCTCACCCGTGCAGCAGGGAGGCGCATTCGAACACGCAATCCGGGAACCGGGATCTTACTCCCTTGCTCGGCGGCATCTTCTTTGGCCACAACTTTCCCCAGAATTTGCTGTGAGGAGAGCGCACCGTCCATCTCCACTCCCGCATCTCCCCGGGTGATGAAAACGTCCCGACCCCGATCGACACGGGCAAGGCGGTGAGCCCGGAAGCAGCGTCCGTCCGTGAACAGCACAATATCGCCCAGGTGCAATTTTTCGACGACCACAGGTTGGACATAGAGCAAATCGCCATCTCGAATTGCCGGTACCATGCTCGTTCCGCGCGCTCGAAATCGAAATCCAAGTCCGCCGCAGAGCAATGCCTGACTCAGAAGGCCAAAGAGTTCCGAATGAGCTCTGTCTTCAGCGACAGAATTCAAGGATCTTCTCCACAGCGCTGTGATTGGGCAAAAAACGAAAGACAAAACACGGAACCGAGTTTGCGATGTGGTGCAAATAGGAAAGAGTGAAGTTCAACGGCTGGTGGCCGTGAAAGGGGGGAAAGCAGCGCGCGAACAGCTCGGCTACTGCGCGATTCCCCGAGAGAGGAAGGATTTCGTTTTTTGCGCCGTGTTCGAGGACGAAGATCCGGCGAATTCTTACTTTTTCCGCGGAAGCGAAGCCCGCCTCGCCATGCCATGGCGTCCCGTACATCCAAGTCTCATTTGCAAAGTCACGCAAAATGATCCGATCATCACTTAGGACCCGAACGTCTCGCAGTAATCTCCAGAGAAGGCTCGTCGTGCTCTTTCCTGCCCCGGAGTGGCCCAAAAACAGATGCCCGACGTTTTCATGATCCACCAACCCGCAACCGTGCACCTCAACTCCTCTCCCCAAAGCCAGCCAGTTCGTGACCAGCAACTCATCCAGCGGGTATTCCAGCGGGTAGACGTCCGCAGTCTTCGAGAGGCAGGCACGGTTCAGGAGCAACCGTGCTTCGGAGAAGTCCCTGTTTACATAGAGGCGTTTGTAGGGCTGTTTACCGAGGATCGGCGTAGAGAAATCGAAAATGAAGCCGGCATCATCTGTGTACAACGTCCACACCGAACCTGAATCAAAGAGCCTCTTGTTCTCTAGTCCGGGCAATTCCTGTACCCACTCGATGCTGATCTCAATATCGCAACCAGGCGTCTCGCTCTTGAATGCCTCCAATTCCTCAGTTAAACGGAGATCATTTATCGAACTGGCAACGAGACCGAGGAAGACTTCTCCAATCCGGACACAACGACGGTGCACCATCTTCGTCTGTCTACAGACCGTCATTGGTAATGTTTCAGCGAGCACTCATGGCTCCCGTAGGCAGGCAGAAATTCGGCATCCACGCGCCCTAAGATCCGATGCTCATGCAGGGAGAAACCGTAGTACAAGACCCACTCACAGGTCCCGCAGACGAAGAGGTCTTACAATTTCCCAAGACAGCCTCCTCGGGACGGAGGCTGATCCTCACGAGTTTCGGTGCTTCGTAGGGCTTTCCATTGTGCGGGCCGTTGGGTTCTTTTCTCATCAGGCTTAACCGTTCCTCACTTTAGTGGAAGGATTGCGTTCCACACCCACCGCAACCTCCGCCAGGAGTCGGACTTCGATTGTCTAGAATCGGAAGGAGCACCCGGGGATTGGTCCATTCGCCGACGTCGATCTCTTTGGAAATGATCCGTTCCGCTGACTCCATCACTGCAGAATAACTGCGGCCGCCGGGACAAAAGTCACACTCTCCGTGCGGCGGAGCCTGAAGCCCAAGGGCCATCGCCCGCAAATGCGCGACTTCGCAAAGAAACTCCACCGGAGACTCTGGATCTCCATTTTCCAGTTCGCCATTTGCTGGGCACATGCTGCAAAGGGAGTGGAGACGGCAGCTTACGCATTTGGAGATACGCTTCCGTGGGCGGGCGCGCACGCGCAAGAGGAATTGCTTCCAACCATCCTCTACGCTGCCTGACCGGATGTCGTAGGTCTCCTGATGAGAAAGCACACAAATACTCATGTGACCATACGGGTCAATGGCAAAGGAATTCATGCCTCCGCCACAAGAGTACGTAGTCTCAACATTCTCCAGCGCGGGCGGATGGTCCGCCTCCTGTTCGGCCAGTTTTTGATACTCGGCCGCTACTTTCGGAGAATGTAGATCGAGAGCCACCACTTCTTCAGGGGAAAGCCGCACCGCGAGAGGGCTCTGCGAACAATCGATACGCGGATTGATCAGAGAATCGAATTTGAATTCGAGGTGCAGTTCTTCTTCCGCGAACTGCCTCATGGCAAGCACTTCGTGCTTGTTCACCGTGGTGGGAACAGTTTTAAGCTTCAACGGTAAGCCACGATCTCGCAGCAGCTCAATG
>Ga0187822_10000127_pt1 | contig 13381 bp, 12 predicted proteins | sample NC_wetland_sal_i_18_FD_132967 | JGI IMG/M metagenome (GOLD analysis project Ga0187822, IMG submission 132967) | Wetland sediment microbial communities from Neuse River Estuary, North Carolina, USA - SourceSoil_2 | ecosystem: Environmental > Aquatic > Freshwater > Wetlands > Sediment | place...
TACCCCGGCTACATGTACACCGATCTGGCGCAGCTGCTTGAGCGCGCAGGCCTGCTCGAGGGGCGGGCCGGATCGGTGACCCAGATCCCGATCCTCACCATGCCGGACGACGACATCACCCACCCCATCCCCGATCTCACCGGCTACATCACCGAGGGCCAGGCGGTCCTGAGCCGCGAGCTGCACCGGCAGGGGATCACCCCGCCGGTGGACGTGCTGCCGTCGCTGTCGCGGCTCATGAATGCGGGGATCGGCCCGGGCCGGACGGTGGCGGAGCACCGGGAGTGGGCCAACCAGCTCTACGCCAGCTACACCCAGGGGCGGGAGGCGCGGCTCATGGCCGCGATCGTGGGCGAGGCGGGCCTGGGCGAGGCCGACCGGCGCGCGCTGGAGTTTGCGGCCGTGTTCGAGCGGGAGTTCCTGCACCAGAGGGACCGGCGCGATCTCCCGACCACCATCGCAACCGGCTGGCGCCTCCTCGAGACGCTGCCGCGGGACGATCTCCTCCGCATCCGGGACGCGACCTGGGCGGCGCGCGCGGCCGCGAAGGCCGCGCCGGGGGCCGCGTGAGCGCCGGCCGGGGGCCGGCCCCGACCCGGCAGAACCTGCTCGGCCTCGTGCGGCGGCTCGAGCGCGTGGCCAAGGGCACCGGGCTGCTCCGGCGGAAGCGGGAGGCGCTCGCCGCCGAGCTGTTCCGGCTGGCGCGCCCGGCCACCGATCTTCGAGTGGCGATCGCGAACCGGGCCGCGACCGCCTACCCGGCGCTGCTCAGCCTGCTGGCGGAGGCGGGGTACGGCGACGCCCGGGCGCTAGGATGGCCCGGGCGCGAGCTCAGGGCCGAGCTGCGCTCGACTCAGGTGTGGGGGATGGCGGTCTCGGAGATACTGCGCCGGCCACCGGTACGCCGCACCCTGGGGGCGCGGGGCACCGCCCCGGGCGTCGGTCCGGTGGCGCACGACGCCGCGGCGGCCTTCGAGGAGTTGACGGACCTACTGCTGGACGCCGCCAACCGGGAAACGCTGCTCCGCCGGCTGGGCGAGGCGCTCGCCCGCACGTCCCGGCAGGTGAACACGCTCGAGCGCAGCGTGGGGCCGACGCTCGAGCGCCATCTGGCCGGAATCCGCCGCGCGCTCGACGAGCGCGAGCGGGAGGAGCGGTTCCGGCTGCAGCGGGCTACGGCCGGGGCCGCTTTCCGCGGCCACGACGCCGGGCGGCCGCCGCCTTGATCTGGCGGGCTTCGCTCGGCTTCACGTAGTACCGCTTGCGGCGGAGGTCCTGGAGCAGGCCGGACTTCTGCACCTTGCGCTTGAACGTCTTGAGCGCCCAGTCCAGGCGGTCGTCTTCGTTGAGCTTCACTTCGATCATGATGTCACCATCCCGTCTTGGGAAGCGACGACGGCCAGCTCGACCCGGGTCGAGCCGGCCGCTGTCGACGAGTGTCGCTCCGGGTCAGCGCGGGAGCTTCGTCACGTTTTCCGCCGCGGGCCCCTTCTGCCCTTGGACCAGATCGAACTCGACGCGATCGCCCTCGGCGAGGGAGCGGAAGCCGTCCGCCTTGATGGCCGAATGGTGGACGAAACAGTCTTTCTGGCCGCCGTCCACGGTGATGAAGCCGAAGCCCTTCGCGTCGTTGAACCACTTCACGGTACCGGTCGTGCGCGCCATGCCTTGCTCCTGAGCGTAGCGTAATCGGAGCCGGAAAGCCGCACGCCGACTACGGGTTGGTGGCGCCACCCGGCGCCCAGATGCGCCGGGAACGCCCGGCCCAAATTACACCCGAAGCGCCCCGCCGACCAGCCGGGGGGCTACTCCAGCGCCAGGGAGCGCCCGAAGGCCTCCAGCAGCTCGTCGTCGTACCGGTCGGCCAGTCCGGCCACCTGGGCGATGAGTTCCCGGAGCTCGTGGTCGTCGAGGTCCGCGGCGAACCGCCCGGCTCCGAGCCACGCCTTGCCCCGGCCATCCAGCGAGAAGGACGCGAAGTTGCCCAGCTCGTGGTTGAGCTCGAGCAGGCGTCGAAGCAGCGGCTCGGCCCCGTCCGCCGGGATCCGGAGAATGGGGAAGGTGACGTGCACGACGCTGTCGCCGTCACCGTCCTCGGGTGCGATCAGGGCGACGTAGCCCAGGACGCTTCCCCGGAAGATGGCCCAGGCGTCCGGGCCCAGCGTGGACGAGGTGCGGGAGTCTCCGCCCAGAGCGTCGATCGCGGCCGGGATGGCCCGCCGGAGCTCCGCCGCGTCCATGGGCTCAGACGTCCAGGTTGCTCACGTACTTGGCGTTCCGCTCGATGAACAGGCGCCGCGGCTCGACCTCGTCGCCCATCAGCTCGTCGAAGAGCTTGGAGGCCACGGCCGCGTCTTCCATGGTGACCCGGAGGATGGTACGGGTGGCCGGGTCCATGGTGGTCTTCCACAGCTGGTCCGGGTTCATCTCGCCCAGCCCCTTGTACCGCTGGATGTTGACGCTCCCCCGGCCGTCGCCGTTCGACAGGCGCTTGGAGTAGTCGTCCCGCTCGGCCTCGCTGTAGGCGTAGAACTCTTCCTTGCCCTTGGCCACCCGGAAGAGCGGCGGCTGGGCGATGTAGACGTAGCCGGCGTCGATCAGCTCCTGCATCTGGCGGAAGAAGAACGTGAGCAGGAGCGTCCGGATGTGGGCGCCGTCCACGTCCGCGTCGGTCATCAGGATGATCTTGTGGTACCGGGCCTCGTCCAGCTTGAAGTCGTCCTTCACACCGGTGCCGATGGCCGTGATCATCGCCCGGATCTCCTCGTTGCTCAGGATCTTGTCGATCCGGGCCTTCTCCACGTTGAGGATCTTGCCGCGGAGCGGAAGGATCGCCTGGAACTGGCGGTCGCGCCCCTGCTTGGCGCTGCCGCCGGCCGAGTCGCCCTCCACCAGATACAGCTCGGTGATCGCGGGATCCTCGATCGAGCAGTCGGCCAGCTTGCCCGGGAGCACCGCGTTCTCGAGGCCGGACTTCTTCCGCACGAGGTCGCGCGCCTTGCGCGCCGCTTCGCGGGCCCGCGCGGCGCTCACGGCCTTCTCGATGATGGCCCGCGCCACCGGCGGGTGCTCCTCCAGCCAGCTGCCGAGGTGCTCGTTCACCACTTGCTTGACGATGCCCTCGACCTCGGAGTTGCCGAGCTTGGTCTTGGTCTGCCCCTCGAACTGCGGCTCCTTCACCTTGACGTGCAGCACGCAGGTGAGCCCCTCGCGGATGTCCTCGCCCGAGAGGGTGAACCCCTCCTTCTTCAGGAAGTCGCGCTTCCGCGCGATGTCGTTGATCGTGCGGGTGAGCGCCGCCTTGAACCCGGTGAGGTGGGTGCCGCCTTCGTGGGTGTTGATGTTGTTCACGAAGGTGAACGTGTTCTCGTTGTACCCGTCCTCGTACTGGAGGGCCACGTCCACGTCCACGTCGTCCTTCACGGCATTGAACGCGACCGGCTTCGGGTGGATCGGCTTCTTGTTGCGATTGAGCCACTCGACGAACTGGACCAGCCCGCCCTTGGCGTAGAACGTCTCCCCCTTGGGCGGCGTCTCCCGTTCGTCCTTGAGCGTGATCGTGATGCCCTTGTTGAGGAACGCGAGCTGCCGCAGCCGGTCGGCCAGCGTCGTGTAGTGGAACTCGAGCACCTCGAAGATCTCGGGGTCGGGCTTGAACCGGATGGTGGTGCCGGTGCCGCGCGCCTTGCCGGCCACGTTGAGCTTCTTGACCGTCTTGCCCCGGACGAACGCCATGTGGTACCGGCTGCCGTCTCGTTCCACCACGACCTCGAGCCGTTCCGAGAGGGCGTTGACCACCGACACGCCGACGCCGTGGAGGCCGCCCGACACCTTGTAGGTATTCTTGTCGAACTTGCCGCCGGCGTGGAGCACGGTGAGCGCCACCTCGACGGCCGGGAGCTTCTCGGTGGGGTGCGTGTCCACCGGGATGCCGCGGCCGTTGTCGGTGACGGTGATCGAGTTGTCGGGGTGGATCGTGACGGCGATGTTGTCGCAGAAGCCGGCCAGCGCTTCGTCGATCGAGTTGTCCACTACCTCGTAGACCAGGTGGTGCAGCCCGCTCTCGCCGGTGGACCCGATGTACATGCCCGGCCGGCGGCGGACCGCGTCCAGCCCCTTGAGCACGCTGATGGAGGCCGCGTCGTAGGCCTTTGCGCTGTCGGTGTCCCGGATGTCCCGCTCTTGCTTTGCCATGTCCCTCGCTGCTCGGTCAGGGCCGGGGCCGGTCCAGCGGACCGGGGACCCAGCGGATCTCTTTCACTCGTCCCGAGCGGCCCTGGTTGAGCCGCGCGAGAATGCGCGGCGTCATCAGCCCCAGCTCGGTGGCCCACGGCGCGCTGGCCACGTGGACCCGCATGACGCCGTCGGCGGTGATGAACTGCGGCGCCGTGACGGCGGCGATCTGCGGACCCACCAGCCCGTCCCAGTCCTCGAGAATCGCCGCCTGCTGCAGCCGCTTCTTGAGGCCGGCGGTGCGGAGATAGTCGTCGAGCGCCTCACCCAGGGAGGCAGGCTTTGCCGGCTTGGCCGGCCCCCGCCGGTGGATCGTGCTCACGCGATCACCCTCCCGTTCTCCACCCGCCAGGTCTCGAGCTCCATGCCCGGCGGCAGCTCGTCGGGCCGCGGCGCCGTGACGAACACCTGGCGTGCGGGCCCGCGGGCGAGCCGCCGGGCGAGCCGCTGCTGCCGCTCCGCATCCAGTTCCGAGAAGACGTCGTCCAGGAGCAGCGCGGGCTCGGTGCCGCGCGCCGCCGCCAGCGTGTCCAGCTCGAGCAGCTTGAGCGCGACCGCGGCCGTGCGCTGCTGCCCGGTGGAGCCCACGCTCCGGAGCGGCCGTCCGCCCAGCTCCAGCACCAGATCGTCCCGATGGGGACCGACCCCCGTGGCCCCGCGAGCCCGGTCCCGCGCCGCCGAGAGGTCGAGCGCGGCGCCCCAGGCTTCCGTCTCCGCCAGCTCGGCGCGGCCGTGATAGCGGAGGCAGACCGGGCCGGCTTCGCCCAGGGCCTCGATCTCCGCGGCGAACCGCCCGGCGGCCTGCGCCACCCAGGCGAGCCGCGCCGCCACCACGACGGCCCCGGCGTCCGCCAGCACGCCGTCGAACGCCCGCGCCAGCTCCGGTCGCTCCTGGCGGAGGGCGGTGTTGCGCTGCGCCAGCGCCGCGCGGTACCGCGCCAGCGCCGCGTAGTAGCGCCGGTCCGCCAGCGCGAGCAGCCGGTCGAGGAACCCGCGCCGCTCGGCGGCGGGCCCCCCCGCCAGCCCCACGTCCACCGGAAGGAACGCGACCGCGAGCCAGCGGCCGATCGCGTCGGCCAGGCGCCCGATCTCTTCGCCGCGGACCGTGATCCGCTTCTTCCGGCCGGCGAGCGTGAAGGTCGCGACCACGGGGCCGCCGTCCGCCCCGGCGACGTGCGCCTCGACGTGGAATCCCTGGCCGCCGAACCGCGCCACCTCGGGGTCGGGCGCTCCCCGGAGCGAGCGGAACAACACCGGGTAGTACAGCGCTTCGAGCAGGTTGGTCTTACCCTGCCCGTTGGGACCGAGGAGGGCCAAGCCCGCCGCCGGAAGCTCGCGATCGAGGTCTTCCAGGTTGCGGAAGCCCCGCGCGATCAGGCGCTCCAGCCTCACGGATGCCCTCGTCGCACAGAGGAGAAAAGTAGCGGAACCGGGAGTGGAATGGCACCGCTGACAACAGGGTGAGGGCCGCCGGCGGGCCCCGCTTTAGCGGCCTTCGAACCGGGGCTTCCGCTTGGCGAGAAACGCGGCCGTTCCCTCCCGCATGTCGGCCGTGGAGGAGAGGAGCCCGAAGTGGTTCGCCTCCAGCAGCAGGGCGTCCTCCACCGTGAGGTCGAGTCCGGTCTCCACCGCCTCCAGCACCAGCCGGACGGCCAGCGGGCCCTGTTCCATGATCGTGCGCGCCAGCTCCTCCGCCTCGGCGAGCAGGCGGTCCGCCGGGACCACGCGGTTCACCAGGCCGATGCGGTGCGCCTCCGCGGCGTCGATCATCGCTCCGGTGAGCAGGAGCTCCAGCGCCCGGCCTTTGCCCACCAGCCGGGGCAGCCGGACCGTGCCGCCGTAGCCCGGCCCGAGGCCGAGCTTCACCTCCGGCTGTCCGAACTTCGCGGTGTCGCTCGCCACCCGAAGGTGGCACGCCATCGCCAGCTCGCAACCGCCGCCCAGGGCGAAGCCGTTCACCGCGGCGATGACCGGCTTGCCGCAGCGCTCGAGGCGGCGCATGACCCGCTGGCCCGCGAGCGCGCGGGCCTTGCCGTCGAGGGGCCCCTGGTTCGCGATCTCGCTGATGTCCGCGCCGGCGACGAATGCCTTGGGGCCGGCGCCGGTGAGGATGACGGCGCGCACGGCGTCGTCGCTCTCGATGTGGCCCACCGCGTCGCCCAGCTCGGCGATCACGGTGGCGTTGAGCGCGTTGAGCTTGTCGGGCCGGTTGACCGTGACCCGCGCGATGCCGTCGTGGACGGCGTAGAGGAGCGTGGTGAAGGACATGGCTAGTGGCCGCCGGCTAACGGCAGGTTCTCATGGAGGTAGTTCTCCAGCAGCTCGAACAGATGCCGCGTCGTCCCCGGACCCTCGCAGATGCAGTGCGTCCGGTTCGGGTAGTCCATCATGGTGAACTGCTTGTTCGCCGCCACCAGGGCGTTCACTAGGCGCTCGGTGCCCTGGAAGTGCACGTTATCGTCGCCGCTGCCGTGCACCACGAGCAACTTCCCCTTGAGCTGGCCGGCGAACGTGATCGGCGAGCCGATACGGTAGCCCTCGGCGTCGTCCGACGGGAGGCCCATGTAGCGCTCCTGGTAGATCGTGTCGTAGAGCCGGAGGTCCGGCACCGGCGCCACGGCCATCGCCATCGCGTAGAGGTCGGGGTAACGGAAGATGGCGTTCAGGCTCATCGACCCGCCGCCGCTCCAGCCCCAGATCCCGATCCGCGCCGGATCGATGTACGGCCGGCGTCCGAGGTCCCGCGCCGCCGCCGCCTGGTCCGCCGACGCCAGCACGCCGATCTGGCGGTAGATGGACTTTCGCCACGCGCGCCCCCGCGGCGCCGGCGTGCCCCGGTTGTCCACACTCGCCACGATGTAGCCCTGCTGCGCGAGCATCCGGTGCCAGAGTCCCAGGAATCCCTGCCATTCGTCCAGCACGGTTTGGCTGGCGGGCTCGCCGTAGACATGGAAGAGGAGCGGGTAGCGTTTCGTCGAGTCGAAGTCGGCCGGCTTGAGCATCCAGCCGTCGAGCTTGGTGCCGTCGTCGGCGGTCGTCCGGAAGAACTCCGCCGGCCCGAGCCGCAGCGTCCGGAGCCGGGCCACGAGCTCGGCATTGTCCACCAGCGTGCGGATGGTCTCGTGCCGGGGGAGCCGCACCAGCTCGATGCGCGGCGGCGTATCGATCGCGGACCAGGTGTGCAGCGCCCATCGCGCGCCGGGCGCGATGTCGTAGTCGTGGCTCCCGGGCTCGCTGGCCGGCGTGACCCGCTCGGGGCGTCCCTTCCCGTCGAGCCGGGCGCGATAGAGGTAGCGCTGGGTCGCGTTGTCCGGCGACGCCGAGAAGTAGGCCCAGCCGCCGGTCGTGTCCACCGCGTGTACGTACGGCTCGCCGAAGGCGGCGTCCGGACTGATCAGATCGAACGCTCCCGGCGTGAGCAGCTTGACCGTCCTGCCGTCCCGGGAAATCCGATACAGGTGGCGCCAGCCGTCCCGTTCGCTGACCCAGAGGAAGCTCTTGCCGCCGTCGAGCCAGCGGAGATCGTCCACGACGTCGAGCCAGGCGCTGTCCCGCTCGGTGAGGATCGTGCGCACGCTCCCGGTCTCCGCGTCTCCCAGCATCACCCGGTTGGTGTTCTGGAGCCGGTTGAGCTGCTGGACGACCACCTCGCGCGGGCTGGCCGCCCACGCCATGCGGGCCAGATAGTGGTTCCGCGGGTCGCCGGGAATGTCGAGCCAGCGGGTCGGGCCGCCGGTCGCCGCGACCACCCCGATGCGGGCGGCGGAGTTGCTGGTGCCCGCCTTGGGGTACTGCACCGGGACCACGAACGAGTAGAGCGAGTCGGTGTCGTTGATCAGGTCGAAATTGCGCACGCTGTCCATGCCGAGCTGCCAGTACGCGATCCGCTGCCCGTCCGGGCTCCAGCGGAATCCGTTCCGGAGGCTCAGCTCCTCCTCGTACACCCAGTCGAACGTGCCGTTCACCACCGTGGGCGAGCCGTCGCTGGTGAGTTGAGTGACCCGTCCGTCGGCCACGTCCTCGACGTAGAGGTTGCGCTCGCGCACGTAGGCCACCCGGCGGCCGTCGGGGGAGAACGTGGCGAACATGAGCGTGGACGGCCTGGCGCCGGGGCCCAGCTTGCGGAGCGACCAGCTGGTCGTGTCCACCAGCCAGTAGTCGCCCCGGGTTCTCTGGCGCCAGACCCGCTTGGAGTTGGTGTAGATCAGGAGCGCGGGGCCGGCGGGCGACCAGGCGAAATCCTCGATGTCGATGGGGACCGAGTCGCCCGGCGGGACCAGTCGCCTCGCGGGGACCAGCACGGTCCGCCGCCCGGTGGCGACCTCGTACTGCACCAGGTCCTCCGCTCCCTTCACGGTCGCCGACGGCTCGAACACCGTGTACGACGCCCCGCTCTTTGCCCAGCGGATCGGGCCGTAGCCCTGGGCTTCGAACTCGCCCCGCCCGATCCGGTCGAGCGTGAGGAGACCGGAGTCCGCCTGCGCGGCAAGCGGGCCGGCGACGGCGAGGGCGAGGGCGGCGGAAAGGAGCCAGCGGGATGCGCGGTGTGGCCGTTGACGAGCGAGTTTCGGGAATCGCATGGAGGATGGGTGTAAGGACGCCGGAAGTTAGTCGGGACCGGGCCATGACGCCCGCCGCCGGCCCCGGGTTTCAGAGTATCTTCCGCCGATGACTTTCCCAGCCACCATCGCGTGGGCCCCGGACCGTCGGGTCCGCGTGCTGGACCAGACGCTGCTCCCGGCCGAGGAGCGGTACCTCGACCTCGCCTCCGGGGACGATGTCGCGGAAGCGATCCGCACGCTCCGGGTGCGGGGCGCCCCGCTCATCGGCATCGCCGCCGCGATGGGCATGGCCCTCGAGGCCGCGAAGGCGGGTGCTGGCGAGACGCCCGATGGCCTGGCCCGCGCGCGAGCGGCGGGCCGGGTCCTCGGCGCCACCCGGCCGACCGCGGTCAACCTCCAATGGGCAATTTCCCGTATGCTCGCGCGGGCCGAGTCCGCCGCGGCGGCGGGCGAGAGCGTGGCGGACGCCCTCAGGGCCGAGTCGGAGACAATCGCCGCCGAGGACCGGGCGATGTGCGAGCGCATCGGCCGGCTGGGCGCGGCGCTTCTGCCCGACGACGCCACCGTCTGCACCATCTGCAACGCCGGAGCCCTCGCCACCGGCGGCATGGGCACGGCGCTCGCGCCGGTCTATGTCGCGCACGCGGCGGGACGCCGGCCCCGGGTGATCGTGCCCGAGACTCGGCCGCTGCTTCAGGGCAGCCGCCTCACCGCCTGGGAGCTCGGCCGCGCGGGCGTGCCGTGCACCATCATCGCGGACGGGATGATCGCCAGCCGGCTGCGCCGGGGCGACGTGAGCTGCGTCATCGTGGGCGCCGACCGCATCGCCGCCAACGGCGATGTCGCCAACAAGATCGGCACCTACGGTCTCGCGCTCGCCGCGCGGGCGCACGGGGTGCCGTTCTACGTGGCCGCGCCCACGTCCACCGTGGACCCGGCCACGCCGGACGGGAGCCGCATTCCCATCGAGGAGCGCGCCGCCGACGAAATCCTGGCATGGGGCGGGCGCCGCACCGGGCCCGCGGGCGCGGCCGTGTGGAACCCCGCGTTCGACGTCACGCCGGCGGGGCTGATCACGGCGATCATCACCGACCGGGGCGTGCACCCGCCCGCCGCCGTGACGGCCGCGGCCCAGCCGCTCGGCGCCGGCGCCTAGGAGCGCGCGGTGGCCTCGATCCTCGCCCTCGACCAGGGCACGACCGGCTCCACCGCGCTCGTCGTCCACCGGGACGGCACGGTCCTCGGCCGGGGCTACCGCGAGTTTACCCAGCACTATCCCCGGCCCGGCTGGGTGGAGCACGATCCCGGCGAGATTCTCGCGGTCTCGCTCGCGGCGATGCGCGAGGCGCTGGCCGGCGCCCGCGACCGGCCGGTGGGGTTGGGCATCACCAACCAGCGGGAGACGGTGGTCCTCTGGGACCGGCGCACGCTCGCGCCGGTGGCGCCCGCGATCGTCTGGCAGGACCGCCGCACCAGCGACCGTTGCCGCGAGCTCCGGGAAGCGGGGCTCGCGCCGCTGCTGCGGGAGCGCACCGGGCTCGTCCCCGATCCCTACTTCTCCGCCACCAAGCTCGAGTGGCTGCTGCGCGATCCCGCGCTGCGGCGCCGCGCCGGGCGCGGCGAGCTGGCGGCGGGAACGGTCGAGAGCTGGCTGGTCGCGCGGCTCACCGGCGGCCGCGCGCACGTGACCGACCACACCAACGCCAGCCGCACGCTGCTCTATTCGCTGCGGGCGCGGGAGTGGGACCCCGAGCTGCTCCGGTTGTTCGGTGTCCCGCGGGAGCTGCTCCCGGCCATCGTCCCGTCGGCCGGGGTGGTCGGGGAGACGGATCCGGCGCACCTGGGATTCCCGCTGCCGATCGCCGGGCTGGCCGGCGACCAGCAGGCCGCGCTCTTCGGGCAGGGCTGCGTGACGCCGGGCCGCGCCAAGAACACCTGCGGGACGGGCGCGTTCCTGCTGGTGCATGCCGGGTTCGAGCCGCCGACGCCGGGCGAGGGCGTGCTGGCGACGGCCGCCTGCGGGCCGGCCGGGGAGCCGGCCTACGCGCTCGAGGGGAGCGTGTTCATCGCGGGCGCGGCGGTGCAGTGGCTGCGCGACGGGCTGGGACTGATCGGGAGCGCGCCGGAAACCGAGGCGATGGCCCGGAGCGTCGCGGACACGGGCGGCGTCCACTTCGTGCCCGCGTTCGTCGGCCTCGGTACGCCCCACTGGGAGCCGGAAGCGCGGGGGACCATCACGGGCATCACCCGCGGCACCACCCGCGCCCACCTGGCCCGTGCGGCGCTCGAGGCGATGGCGTTTGCCAGCGCCGAGCTGCTGGCCGCGATGACCGGAGCGGCGCATCTGGAGGTGCCGGCTCTCCGGGTGGATGGTGGGGCCGCGGCGAACGACTGGCTCATGCAGTTCCAGGCCGACGTGCTGGGCGTGCCGGTGGAGCGGCCCGACATGGTAGAGACCACGGCGCTGGGCGCGGCCGGGCTTGCCGGCCTGGCGCTCGGCGTCTGGCGCTCCACGGACGACCTGCTGGCGGGGCGGCGCATGACCCGGTTCGAGCCCGCGATCGACCCGGGGGAACGGGCCCGCCGCCTGGACGATTGGGAGCGGGCGGTCGGCGCGGCGCTTGCGTGGGCGAGGCACCGGCCTCTGGCCGGACCCTAGCCCCCGGGAACCGGGGACGCCTTATATTCCTGGTGCCGTTGGCACCTCCGAAGTCTATAGGAGTCTTCATGAAAGCCGGCCATAAGTTCCTCCTGGGCGCGGCCCTGATCGTCGGCAGCGTCGCCTTCCTGATAACCGAGGGCGTGCGCGAGACCGGCGTCTATTTCCTCACGCCGACCGAGCTGGCCCAGAAGGCCGCCCGGGACCCCAGCTTCGTCGAGAACGTCGGGTTCAAGGTGGGAGCCAAGGTCGTCCCCGGCTCGGTCCGCCGCGATCCGGGGGGCCAGCGGATCGACTTCGAGGTCTCCGACGGCGTGAAGACCTACCCCGTGACCTACAAGGGCCTCGTCCCCGACACCTTCACCGACGCCAACGACATCGAGGTGGTGGTCGAGGGGCGGCTGGGCCGCGACGGGGTCATCCGCGCCACGGACGTGCTCGCCAAGTGCGGGTCCCGGTACGAGGCCAAGTTCGCGACCAAGAAGGCCTGATCCCCGATGACGCTGCTGGGTGACTTCGCCCTCTGGGCGGCCGTGCTGGTCGGCGCCTGGTGCGCCGTGATTTCCTTCTCCGGCCGCTGGCGCGACCGCCCCGACCTCGCGGCCACGGTTACCCGCTCGACCCACGCGCTGCTCGTCTGCATGCTCGCCGCCTCCCTGGCGTTGTGGCAGGGCCTCATCTCCCACGACTTCAACATCGAGTACGTCGCCGCGTACACCTCGCGGAACCTGCCGCCCTACTTCATCGTCTCGGCGTTCTGGGCCGGACAGAAGGGGTCGCTCCTCTTCTGGGCCGTGGTCCTGTCGCTGTTCGGGAGCCTGGCCCAGACCCTGACACCGCGGCGGTACTCCGACCTGCTCCCGCACGTGGCGGGCGTGACATCGGCCGTCGTCGTGTTCTTCGTGAGCGTCATGCTGGCGTCGGCCAACCCGTTCGAGCGGCTGCCCTTCACGCCGGCGGACGGACGGGGGCTCAACCCGCAGCTCCAGAACGTGGGGATGGTGATTCACCCCCCCATGCTCTACCTCGGCTACATCAGTATCACGGTGCCGTTCGCGTTCGCGGTGGCGGCGCTCCTGTCCCGCCGGCTGGACACCGGGTGGATCCACGCCATCCGCAAGTGGACGCTGGTTTCCTGGCTGTTCCTCTCGATCGGCATCACGCTGGGCATGTGGTGGGCGTACGTGGAGCTGGGCTGGGGCGGATACTGGGCGTGGGACCCGGTCGAGAATGCGAGCCTGCTCCCATGGCTCACGATGACGGCGTTCCTGCACTCGGTGATGATCCAGGAGAAGCGCGGGATGCTCAAGCGCTGGAACCTGGGCCTCATCATCGGGACGTTCCTGCTGAGCATCTTCGGCACCTTCATCACCCGCTCGGGGGTCATCTCGAGCGTGCACAGCTTCACCCAGTCGAACGTGGGCTACTTCTTCCTCGCGTTCCTGGTCGTGGCCGCCATCTTCGGGTTCACGCTGCTGTATACCCGCTGGCCGCTGCTCGAGCCGGAGGCCCAGCTCGACTCGGTCGTGAGCCGGGAAGCCGCGTTCCTCTTCAACAATCTGCTGTTCGTCGGCATCGCGTTCTCGGTGCTCTGGGGCACGCTGTTCCCCATTCTCTCCGAGCTGGTAAAGGGGCACAAGATCACGGTGGGTCCCCCCTTCTTCAACCGCGTGAACGTGCCGCTCGGCCTCCTGCTGCTCGGCCTCACGGGGGTGGGGCCGCTGATCGCGTGGCGCCGGGCGTCACCCGAGAACCTGAAGCGCCAGTTCCTCTGGCCCGGCGTGGCCGGACTGCTCACGCTCGTGGGGCTGCTCGCCGCCGGCATGCGGGACCTCTACCCGCTGATGGCGGTCGCGCTCGCCGGGTTCGTGCTCGGGACCGTCGTGCAGGAGTTCTACCGCGGCATGCGGGCGCGGATGCGGATGCA
>Ga0187822_10000129_pt1 | contig 13262 bp, 16 predicted proteins | sample NC_wetland_sal_i_18_FD_132967 | JGI IMG/M metagenome (GOLD analysis project Ga0187822, IMG submission 132967) | Wetland sediment microbial communities from Neuse River Estuary, North Carolina, USA - SourceSoil_2 | ecosystem: Environmental > Aquatic > Freshwater > Wetlands > Sediment | place...
ACAACAGCAGACAGGCCGAGAGTGACAGTGTGCGCATGAAGAACTCCAATGAAGGGTCCGGTAGAACCGCCACGAGCTCGAGGAACTCGGATTCGCGACGGCAGAAGAGTACATATTTGCAGTGAGGGGCGCCAAGTACGCGATTCGTTGCCGACACTAGGGGGCGCGGCAATGAGAGCGGGCGCCCCCCCCCCCGACGGGAGGGCGCTCGCGCACGGCTTTGCGGCCGATGGCTCAGGGCATCGCCACCCGGTCGGTTGCGACGGCCGCGTGGTCGATCACCAGCGTGACCCGCCGGTTCTCGACGCCGGCGTCCCCCGGCCCCTTGGCGCCGGGTACCACCTGCCGGTTGCGGACCTCGCCATAGCTCACCGCCTTGAGCTCATCCGTCGAGAGTCCCCCGGTGCCGGCCAGATAGTCGCGCACCGCGTTGGCCCGCCGCTGACCGAGCCGGAGGTTGTAGGCCGGGCTCCCGGCAGGATCGGCGAACCCCTCCACGGTGACCAGCGCCCCCGGGTAGTACTCCTTCACCACGCTCGCGAAGCGGTCGAGGACCGGCCGGTCCGATTCGCGCAGCTCGCTGCTGTCGAACCCGAAGTGCACGGGAACGTCGAACCGGAGCATGCCCTTCACCTTCTCGATGCTGACCTGGTACTCCTTGCGGAACGCCTGCAGCTCCTGCTCCAGGGCGTCGAGCCGGCGCTGGTGGTCGGCGACCGCCTGATTGGTCGAATCCACTCGCCCGGCGACCTGGTGGTCACCGGCCTGCATCTCCTCACGCAACTTCGCTACTTCGTTGTTGAAGTCCGCCTTCTTCACGTAGCCGGCGCAGCCCGCCAGGCTCACGGTCAGGCCCACGATACCAGCGACCGCCGCCGCGCGCGCCGCATGACGCATCGACATTACCCCTCCTTTGGGTGGGCTCGGCACACCGCCAGGCACGACAGGCCACGTCCGACCGGCCGCCGTGCCGCGGCTGCGAGAAGGCAACGTCTGCCAGATCACCCCAACCGGCCGTGACCTGGCTCACCAAAGCCGTGCCGACCCAACGAAGACTATTTCATCCTGACTTCAGCCAGCCTTCAGGAAACGTCATCCATGATCGCTGGCGCGGAGGTGTGCCCACCGGGGAGGCGTCCATGATTCGACAGTTCGGGCCGCAGGTGCCGCGATTCGGGGCGCGGGCGTAGCGGCGTCGTGCCTACCTACGTGGCCCGCATCGCGCAGGACGGCAAGACGTTCCTCGAGCGGGCCGAGGTGACGGTCGAGCAGCTCGATCCGGAGCGCTGGCGGGGGCGATTCTTCGTCCCCGCCGGCGTGCGCCTCCTCCGCGCGGTAGCGGTGGACCTCGCCTTCGCGGACGGCCGCCACGGGCGGGCCACGGTGGATCATGTCCACCCGGCGCTCTCCAAGCGCGGGCCGCGCCTCGCCGAGATCTCGGGGACGGCACCGATCAGCTAGGCGGCAACCAGGCGTGCGGAGCATACCGTTGCGATATGCAATGCTGCGGTATATGTTGGTATTGTCGTCCCTGGCCCCGTCCGCCGTGCAGGTCTACCAGCGCCTCGCCCGGGCCCTCGCCCGCTCTCCGACGACATCTCGCAGCGTTCTGTGCCTCTCACATTCACATGGGCGGTGCCCATGCCCTTCTCGCACCAGATCAGCGCGGCAGAACACCGGGCCCGGCTCGATTGCGGGACCCTGAATCAGCTTGATGAGCTCGACCCCGCCCTCGACAGCCTCCTGGGCGAGGCTGATTTCCAGCGTTCGTTCAACCTCCTGGTGGAACTGGGACGGGACGGACCGATTCTCGAGTGCGCGCACGCGCTGGCAGTTGCCGACGCCTTCGGCAGCCGCCGGGACCGGCTTCAGGGCCGTGTAGCCCTCTACGCCCCAGGCGAGCGGGGCCGCATCGCAGCGCTCTTCATCGCCATGATCGGACGGCATCAGGGGCTGCGGATGGAGGCATTCAGGGAACGCGCGTGGGCAGAACAATGGCTGGGCGGGCCCATCGGCCGGTCCGCCTGAACGAACGAAACCGCCCCGAGGGATCTTCCCTCGGGGCGGTTGCCGTCTGCCGCAGCGGTCACTTGATCAGGATCTTCTTGGCCACCGCCGTCGCCGCCTTCGGCACATGGACGGTCAGGATCCCATCCTGATAGGCGGCCTCGATCTTCCCCTCCTCGACCGGAACCGGAAACTTCAAGGTCCGCACGAACTTGCCGACCTCGCGCTCGCGATAGAGATAGGTCTCGCCCTTCCCCTCCTGAACCGCTTCCTTGTGGCCCGTGATCCGCAGCACGTTGCCGGTCAGGTTGATGTCCAGGTTCTCCTTGTGGATGCCCGGCACCTCGCAGCGGACGACGTAATCCTTGTCCGTCTCCGTGAGGTCCAGCATCGGAGTCCACTCTCCGCCCATCGTTGGCATCTGCTCGAACGGGAACGCGGGCAGGTAGGTCTCGCCGAACAGCGGCGCCTGGAAGAAGCGATCGAACACCCGGTCGATGTCGTCCTTCACCTGGCCGATGACGGGAGCCGCCGCTCTGGTGACTTTGGTGACTTTCATATGCCCTCCTCAGTGAATTCCGTCTGCCTTGCCTTCAACCCGCAATATGGCAGTCGGTGCATGAACAGGGCATGAAGTATCGGTGATAGGTTGGGCGGTTCCTGCTTCACGGTTCGCCGGACAGGTCGGCCACCTGGTTGAGCACTGGCATCTCCACCCGTGTGCCCTTGAGCCGCGCTCCAAACTGGCGCATGGCGTCCTCCTCTCCGTGCACGAGAAAGGTGGTCGCCGCGCCCGTGTGCCCGTGCCACGCGAGCAGCTGCGCCTGGTCGGCGTGAGCGGAAAAGCCGTTGATCGTATAGATGCGTGCGCGCACCGGGATGTCCTCGTCGAAGAGCCGCACCGTCCTGGCCCCGTCGATGACGAGGCGCGCGAGCGTGCCCCTGGCGGCGTAGCCGACGAACACGATGCTCGAGGCCTCGCGCCAGAGGTTGTGCTTGAGGTGGTGGCGCACCCGCCCGCCCGTGCACATGCCCGAGCCCGCCATGATGATCGCGCCGCCCCGGACGTTGTTGAGCGCCACCGACTCCGCGGTCTCCCGGGTGAAGTGGAGTCCCGGCAGCGCGAACGGGTCTTGCCCCTGGCGGAACAGCGCGGCGGTCTCCTGCCGGTAGCACTCCGGGTGGCGCTGGAAGACTTCCGTGGCGGAGATCGCCATGGGGGAGTCAAGGAAGACCTGGGTCGAGCCGGGGAGCCGGCCCCGGGCGACGCCCTCGCGCAGGTAGTACAACAGCTCCTGGGCGCGCTCCAGCGCGAAGGTCGGGATGATGACGTTTCCGCCCCGGCGGAACGTGTCGGTGACCGCGCCGTAAAGCTCGTCCACCGACGGCCCCAGGGGTTTGTGGGGCCGGTCGCCGTACGTCGTCTCCATGACCACCGTGTCCGCTCGGGGGGGAGGTGCGGGGTCGGGCAGCACCGGGCGCCCGGGGCTCCCCAGGTCGCCGGAGAACAGCACGCTCGAGCGACGGCCCGGCTCCTCGAGCTCGAGGAGGATGCTGGCCGAGCCGAGGATGTGACCGGCGTCCAGAAACGTGGCGCGGACGCCAGCCGAGAGCACGAGCGGCTCACCGTATGCGGCCGTGCGCTTGAAATAGTCGGTCGTGTTCAAGGCGTCGAGGACCGAGTAGAGCGGCGCCGCAGCCTCCTGGCTCGCGCCGCGCCGGGCATTCCTGCGCTCGCGGTACCGCGCATCCTCCTCGAGAAGGTGCGCGGTGTCCAGCAGGACCAGCCGGCAGAGCTCGCGTGACGCGGCCGTCGTGACGATCTCGCCGCGAAAGCCCCGCTTCACCAGGAGTGGGAGCCGCCCGCAGTGGTCGAGGTGGGCGTGCGTAAGCAGCACCGCGTCGATCCCGGCGGGCTCGAACCCGAACGGCGCGGCGTTCTCCTCGTCCAGGGTGCGACTTCCCTGATACAGGCCGCAGTCGATAAGGATGCGCCGCCCGGCGCATTCGACGAGGTGGCACGAGCCGGTGACGCCGCGATCGGCGCCGTGGAAGGAGAGCTTCACGCCGCCATCCTCGGTGTCAGGGCGGCGGGTCGAGCGGCGCTCCGCTCCGGGCGTGCCAGTGCCGGATGCCGTCCCAGATCTGCTGCGCCGTTTCCGCATACCAGAACAGGTCCCGGTCTTCCTCGTCGATTACGCCCTCGTCGACCAGGAAGTCCACATCGAACGCCTGACGCCAGTAGCGCTCGCCGACCAGCACGACGGGAAGGGGCGCGATCTTGCGGGTCTGGATCAACGCGAGCGTCTCGAAGAGCTCGTCGAACGTGCCGTACCCTCCGGGGAACGCGACCAGCGCCTTGGCCCGGAGCAGGAAATGGAGCTTCCGCAGCGCGAAGTAATGGAAGCGGAAGCACAGGTCGGGGGTGACGTAGGGGTTGGGGTACTGCTCGTGCGGCAGGCCGATGTTGAGGCCCACAGAGAGGGCTCCGGCATCGAAGGCGCCGCGGTTCGCAGCCTCCATCATGCCGGGCCCCCCGCCGGTCACGATGACGACGCGATGCGACCGCGAGGCGAGCGATGCATCGCTCACCAGCTGTCCGAATTGTCGCGCGACCTCGTAGTAGTGGCTCTTGGCGAGGATGCGCTCGGCGATCGCGAGCCGGCGCGCGAGGGCGGCGCCTCCCGGGTCGCCCGCCAGCGCCGCGCGGAGGGCGGCCACCTTGCGGCGGGCGGCGGCCGGCTCGGGAATCCGCGTGCTCCCGAAGACAACGATCGTTTGATGGATGCCGTGCTGCTCGAGCAGAAGCTCGGGCTTGAGGTAATCGAGCTGCAGGCGGACGCCGCGCGTCTCGTCCCGGCCGAGGAAGTCCACGTCCTGGTCGGCCTGACGGTAGCTCGGGCTTTCGAGGATGGCTTTCAACCGCCGCGGAGCATCGGGGTCCTCCTCGGCGGGTTTGGGCTGGTGCCAAGGCAGCGGCTCGCGGCGGCGGTGCGGGTGTGCGGGCTCGGGGATCCGCACCGGGCGGTCGGGTGATGACGGATCGTCGGTGATCAAGGCAGCAAGTTACGGCTCGCGGCGGAGCGGGGCCAGGAGGGACCGCTGAAGGAAGCCTCACACTACCTTCCGCCATGCCTTACTCGATCGCCGCCAACTTCCAACCGGCAGCGCTTCCGGCCAGCGCTCGCGGGCGTGGGCTCAGGCGCCGGTGATACGCACGTCGGCCGGGCCGATGGTTGGAGGACACTCCCAGTGAAGATGACCCGGCTCGCGCTGCCGATCGGCGCCACCCTCATCGCGAGCGCCGTGCTTTACGTGTTGCTGCGGCCCCACTCCACGGTCCTCACCCTCACCGGCGTCGTGACCACGGACGACGTCATCGCGAGCTCCCAGGTCGCCGGGCAGGTGAGCCGCCTCCTCGTCGCCGAGGGCGATACGGTGGCCCGGGATCAGCTGCTTGCGGTGATCGACCCGGCGGAGCTCGAAGCCGACCGCGCGTACTACTCCCACAGCGCGGAGGGCTACGCCTCCCAGGTGCAGCAGGGCGAGGCGGCGCTGCGCTACGAGGAGCAGGGCACCGAGCAGATGATCCGCCAGGCCGAGGCGACCCTCGCGGCCGCCGAAGCGCAGCGCGCGGAGGCCGCCGCGGGGATGGATGATGCCGGCCTCACGTTGAAGCGTCTGGAGCCGCTGGTGCGCGCCGGCGCCGCGGCGGAGCAGGACCTCGATCACGCGCGCACCACGTTCGCCGAGGCGAAGGCCCGTGTGGATGCGCTCGACCGCCAGGTCCAGGCTCAACGGGCCGCACTGGACCTTGCCCGGGTGAACGCCCAGCAGGTCGCTGTGCGCCGGAGCGCGCTGGCCGCGAGCCGGCAGCAGCGGGCGGCGGCGGACGCGCAGCGGGTCAAGGCGGACGTGCGCATGGGGTATACGGAGGTCCGGGCCCCGATCGCAGGCATCGTGGATGTGCGGGCCGTGCGGGCCGGGGAGTTCGCCAACGCGGGCGAGCCGATCGTCACCCTGATCAACCCGGACGATCTCTGGGTGCGGGCCGACGTCGAGGAGTCGTACATCGACCGCATCCGCTTGGGCGACCGGCTGATGGTACGGTTCCCCTCCGGGCTCGAGCGGCGCGGAACCGTTTTCTTCCGCGGGGTGGACGCGAGCTTCGCCACCCAGCGGGACGTGAGCCGGACGAAACGCGACATCAAGACGTTCGAGATCCGGCTCCGGCTGGACAACGCCGACCGGCGCATGGCGGTCGGGATGACGGCTTACGTCCTCCTGCCGGTGCCCCGGTGACGGCGGCCGCCACTTCCGGCGCCGCGATCGACGTCCGGCAGATCACCAAGCGCTTCAACAACTTCACCGCGGTGGATGCGATCACGTTCGCCGTGGAGCGCGGGGAGGTGTTCGGCCTCCTGGGGCCGAACGGCGCGGGCAAGTCGACGCTCATCCGGATGCTCACGACGCTCATCCCGCCGACGTCGGGAACGGCGCTGGTCGACGGGTGCGACATCGTGCGGCAGGCGGACGGCGTGCGCCGGGCGATCGGGGTGATCCCGCAGGCCATGACCAGCGACCTGGAGCTGAGCGCTCGGGAGAACCTCCTGATCTTCGCGAAGCTGTACGGGGTGTCGCGGGACCGACGGCGCCGCCTCATTCCCGAGCTGCTCGCGGCGGTCGAACTCACCCAGTGGGCCGACCGCCCGGTGAAGACTCTGTCCGGCGGCATGCGCCGGCGGCTGGAGGTGGCTCGCGGCCTGGTGCACGAGCCCCGGATTCTCTTCCTGGACGAGCCGACCACGGGCCTTGATCCGGTCTCGCGGGTGTCGGTGTGGGAGATGCTCCAGCGGATCAGGGGGCACCAGGATCTCACCGTGCTGCTCACAACCCACTACATGGACGAGGCGGACCGGCTGTGCGACCGCGTCGCCATAGTGGATCACGGCAAGCTGATGGCGCTGGACTCGCCCTTGCGTCTCAAGGCGAGCGTTCCCGGCGAGAACGTGCTGGAGGTCAGCTTCTCGGCGACGCCGCCCGACTGGGTCGAACGCCTCCGGTCCCTGCCGGGCGTGGCCGGCGTCAGTGGAGAACCGCCGGTGTTCCGGATCGTGTCGGAGCGGGGGCCGGCGACGACCATGGCGCTGCTCGAGGCGGCGGAGACCGCGGGACTAGCGGTGCAGTCGCTGGCGGTGCAAAGCACGACGCTCGACGACGTCTTTGTCCACTATACCGGCCGGCAGCTGCGTGACGCGCTACAGGCCCCGTCCCCCGCCGACCGCCTGGTCGGGATGGGCCGGCGGTAGGCCGGGAGCACGCATGCAGCGCGCCTGGGCGATCATCGAACGCGAGCTGCGGCGCTTTCGGCGGAGTCCGACACTTATCGCGGTGTCGATGCTCTTCCCGATCGTCCAGCTCGTCGTGCTGGGCTACGCCTTCGGCGGGAACGTCAAGCGGCTCAAGCTCGGTGTCGTGGATCAGGATCACGGCGTGCCCGCGGTGCGGCTCCGGGAGCTGGCGGGAGCGGTGGCCGCCAACGCCCGGACGTTCGAGCCGATCCCGTACGATGATCAAGGGCGCGCCCTCTCCGATCTGCGCGACGGGCGCATCAACGGGGTGCTGACCATTCCGCCGGAATTCTCCCGCCGCTCCCTGATCCACGACGAGCCCCGCGTCGCCCTGATCGAGGACAACACGGACAACTTCGTGTCGAACGCGCTGGCCGGGAGCCTGACGGCGCTGGTGGGCGCTTACAACCGACCCGCCGCGACGTCCGATCGGACGCCGGGGGACGCGACCCTCGAGGTCGTCGAGATCTATCCGTACGTGCCCTACATCCAGTATCTGCTACCGGGCGCGATCTCGATGTCGATCTTCATGATGGTGATGATTGGCGGCGGGATCATCTTCATCGACGACAAGGCACGCGGGCTGCACGAAGGCTACCTGGTCACGCCGATCACCAAGCTCGAGCTGATCGCCGGCTTCAACCTGTCGGGCGCGATCAAGGCGGTGCTTTCGGGGTCCGTGCTGATGACGGTCGGGTCGGTGATCGCCGGCATCCCCGATCCCTTCGAGCCGCTGCGCCTGATGCGGCTCTTCCTCGTGATCGTCGTGGTCGCCCTCGCGCTCGTGAGCATGATGTTCCTGCTCATGGTGCGAGTCAGCGATCCGCTGCTGCCGCGCGCCATCTTCGGCGTGCTGAACACGCTCCTGTTCTTTCCGAGCGGCGCGGTGTACCCCCAGCAGGCGTTTCCAGGATGGATGCGGGCGATCGCCGCGGTAGACCCGTTCACCTATGCGGTGCATGCCTTCAAGAGCCTGCTGCTCAAGAACACCGGGCTCCACGCCGTGGCGGGCGATCTCGCCTATCTGGTCGTTTTCTCCGCGCTGGCGATGACGGCCGCGACTCTGCTGTTCAAGCGAACACTCTGAAACGAGGCGGTGCTGCGTGGGGAGCGGGCCCGATCCTCACGACAGGTCATCGACCGAGCAGCCACGTACTTCCCCGTCGATGATGCGCTGGGCGAACCGGCAGCAGCCGGCGATCGCCGCGCGTTCCGTGGAGTACGTGGTCGGGCGGCTGAAAGCCCGCAGGCCGGACTGGCGGCCGATCAACAGGTCCAGGGCCCAGCGCCCCGACCCGCGGATCTGGAACGTGCGCGCCGTGATGGAGAACCCCTTGTAGGAAAGCGGCATCGGGCGATTACCGGCCGGCGAGCCTCTCCTCCAGCACCGGCCAGAGAAAGCCGGCGAGCCCGGCGGGGAGCTCGACGGGCTTCGTCGCTGCTACCACCCGAGTATCCCTACCTCGTCGAGCATGCCGGCGACGACCGCGAGCGACGTCAGGCTGGGCGCCCGCTTGAATGCGATGGCCGCGTCCCGCAGGGCAGGTGACCCGTGCTGCCCGGTGCGCAGGCGATGCTGGCGATGCGCGTCGCCCAGCTCCAGAAACACCTGACGGAGCGAGCGCGCCTCCCGCGTGGCTTCGGGTGTCGGGTCAGTCGCGGAGGAGCCCACGGCCGGCCGGGGCCGGCGGCTGCGCACGACCCGGCGCTGGGCCGTGTTCCGGCGATCGAGCGCCAGGCCGACTTCGGCGACGCGGGCCTGGACGCGCTCCATCAGGGCGTGGGGTGGTTCCGCGGGCTGGGACCCGGGTGAGTGCGGCGTGCTGTCTGACATGCGGACCTGCCGGAAGTTGGGGAGTCACCTCCACGCGGCTCTGAACGGGAAGGCAAGTGAAACTTACCCCGCCGTACGCTTCCGGGCCACTATGTGAAGGCATGCATATGTATTTGCGGCCTGTGTCCGCGCGCTGCAAGCGACTAGGTTCCCCGCATGACATCATCCCTCGACAACGAGTATCAGGACAGTACGGCACTCGGATCGCTCGTCTCCGCGCTCCGCATGTGGCGCACGCTCCTCGCAAACAACCAGCACGCCGATCCGCAGCAGCTGACGTTCGCATACGCCTGCCCGAGCAAGACCGTGGCCGGCGATCTGGCCGGTTTCCTGAGGGACCGGGGGAGCCTGGTCGTAACGGCAGTCGGTCCGCGCCGCGGCGCCCTGCTGCTCGATGACTGGCAGGTCGAAGGCCTCTCCCACCGCGCGGTGCCGTCCCTCCACGATCTCGAGCGCCTCCTGACCTGCCTGCGCCTCGCGGGCGTCGGCCATGGATCCACGCTGGTGAGCCTGGCCATCTAGCCGTCCCGCGGCCGGTTGCCATTCCGGGGATGCCAGGTTAGCTTGTTACCAGCAACGGGTGCGCTGGCGCACCCATTCCGACGTGATCAGATGGGGCTGGCGTTGGCGCCGGCCCCTTTTTCGTTCCCAGCGTGAGGGATTGGTTCACGCACAACACGAGTAGTCGGCCGGTACGGCGCATGTCCGCACTCCGATTACCAACAATCGCAAGGAGCAGGACAATGCGTACTACCGGGACGGTCAAGTGGTTCAACGACGCCAAGGGCTTCGGCTTCATCACGCCTGAGGACGGTCAGAAGGACTGCTTCGTCCATCACTCGGCCATTCAGGCCCAGGGCTTCAAGAGCCTGGCCGAAGGCGACCGGGTGGAGTTCGACGTCGTGCAGGGCCAGAAGGGCCCGGCGGCGGAGAACGTCGTGAAGCTCGCGCAGTAGCCCGAGCCGTATCAGCCGCAGGTCACGGCGGCGGCCGGTTCGCCTCGGGCGGGCCGGCCGCTGCTCTTTTCCCGGTGGATCCACGCCGGAGCAAGGATGACGGGATGATCGAAATCAGGTTGGACGAAGGCGACAACGTGGAGCGCGCCCTCAAGCTTTTCCGGCGGAAGGTGCAGAAGTCCGGCCTCTTCAGCGAGCTTCGGCGGCGGCGCCACTACATCAAGCCGGGTGCGGCCCGGCTGCTCAAGTCGGCGGCCGCTCGCCGGCGCAAGCGGAAGCGGCAACTGGCCAGTCAGTCGTGGTAAGCCAGGGACGCGATCCGTTACCCCTCCACGAGAGAGAAGGCGGCACCATGCCCTCCTACTTCGCGCGCATCGAGCGCGCCAACGGCAGGTCCCTCGATCAGGTGCAGGTCAGTGTCACGCTCAGCGATCCCAACGTCGGGCGGCAGGCGTGGAGCGGCGAGTTCGTATCGCGCAGCGCCGACGGCTTCCTGCCGAGTGAGCGATTCTGGCTCACGCTGAACAACGGGCAGAAGGGGACGGCCAGCGTGAGCCGGACCCGCTTCGACAGCCGTACGCCCGAGACGACGCTGATCGAGTTCACCGGAGCGGGGCCGTTGAGCTGACCGCCGCTCGGCCGGGCTCGGCCGAGAGCAGATAGTCGATCACCTCGGCCGCCGTGTACCGGGTGCGGCCGGCGAGAAACCGCGCGATCGACCGGAGATCGTCGCCGCTCGTAAGGAGCGGCGGCTCGACCCGCCCGCCCGCGCGCACCTGCCCCAGACCGATGTTGGCGAGCAGCGCGTTGCAGAGGCACTGGCGCCCTTCGGTATCCTGCGGCCGGCCGCCCTTCCGCACATAGTCCGCGACCGGCTCCGCCGCGCAGCGGTAGCCGACGCGGCCCTCGGGCGTGCGGTAGGGCACCCGGAGATAGCCGAGGTCGCAGAGGCGCTCGCGGCCGGTGGTGCCGGGGTCGCCGGGCCAGTGGACCACCTTGAACGGATACCCGGTCGGCGAGGCGCGGCCGTCGGTGACCACGTCCGCCTCGCCCTTGGCCGCGTGCGCGAGCACGGAGTGCTTGTAGACCTCGGCCAGCCCGGATTCGTCGCAGTAGGCGAAGAGCGTCCCCACCTGGACGCCGGCGGCGCCGGCCCGGCGCGCATCGCGGAGGCGCTCGGGTGCGCCCGCTCCGCCCGCCACCCAGAAGGGCAATCCCAGCGCTCCCAGCTGCTCGAGATCCACGACGTCCCGCTCGCCGTAGAGGGGCTCGCCCCGCTCGTTCAACCGGGGCTCGCCCCGCGGCGGGGCGTTGTGCCCGCCCGCCGTCGGACCCTCCACCACGAAGCCGTCGACCCGCCCATTGGCCTTGCGCGCGAGCATCGTCGCCAGCGAGTTGCTCGCGACGATCGGCAGGAACCGCGGCCGCGCGAGCGCCGGAGCAGTCCCCTCCAGATACACGGCGGGATCGAACGCCAGCCGCTCCGACTCCCCCGCCTGCATTCCTTCGACCTCGAGCCGGATCGAGGCGGCGCGCCCCTCGCTGAACGCGTCGAGGACGCCCGGGATCTCGCGCGGAATGCCCGCGCCCATCAGCACGTAGTCCACCCGGGCGAGCATAGCGCCGTACAGCGTCGCCAGGTTCGGCAGCTGGACCTTCGCGAGCAGGTTGATCCCCACGGGACCGGCGTGCCCCTCTTTGGCGAGCCACACCTCGGCGAAGCCCGCCAGGATGGTGAGCTGCTGGCGGGCGCGGCTCACCACCTGGCGGTACATGGGGATCGGCTTGTACGGCGTGCCGGCCGGGCGGCCCTCCGGCCGGAAGTAGCGCCGCAGCACGTCGGCCGCGACGCGGCGCAGGGGAAAATGATCGAGGGCGCGCCGCACGTGGCCGCCCTCGTCGCCGTCCTGCAGCCGCCGTACCAGCACCGCGTCGAGCACGGTCCCGGAGACGACGCCGAGCTGGCCGCGGACTGACACCGCCCGGGCGAGCCGCCAGTTCGAGACGCCGATGCCCATCCCGCCCTGAATGATCCAGGGGAGCTCGAGTGCCTCTGTGGTCATGCCCCGGATTTTACCGGCACAGTATGATGAAACGGTGAATTTGGCATGACGGGCCGGCCCGGATCATCTTCCCCCCACCGCCAACCACCGGAACAGACATGCCCGAGGCCACTCCGCGGGGCGCCGCCGCCGAGCTGCTGCGCGACGAGGCCCGGGTCGAGGAACGGAGCCGCGCGCTCCGGAAGGAGCTGGGCCTGGGGAGCCTGGTCCTGGCCCAGATCCTCTACATCGTCGGGCTCAACTGGATCGGGGTGGCGGGCAAGATCGGGCCGGCGCACGTGGTCTTCTGGCTGGTCGCCATCCTCCTCTTCTATTTCCCCTCGGCCGTCGTCGTCATCCATCTGAACAGCCGGGCGCCGCTCGAGGGCGGGCTCTACCAGTGGGCCAAGCTCGGCCTGAACGAGTTCGTCGGCTTCATGGTCGCATGGAACCTGTGGCTCTACGCGGTCGTGAATACCGCCGAGCTGGGCCTGATCGTCGGCAACTACCTCCACTACGCCCTGGGCGCCGGCGCCGTGTGGCTCGCCGAGAGCCGGACGGTGACCCTGGTCGCGGAAATCGCGGCCGTCGGCTGCATCATGCTGGTGTCCATCCGGGGACTCGATCTGGGCAAGTGGGTGCACAACGCGGGCGCCGTGGTCCTGCTGGGCATGTTCGCCACGATCGTTCTCCTGCCGGTGATCCACCTGGCCCGCGGCACCCTGCCGGCGTTCCACCCGTTCGCCACCGCGCTGCCCGCGCTCACGCTCTTCAACCTGAACGTGCTGGGCAAGATGGGCTTCGGCGCGCTGGGCGGCTTCGAGTACGTCGCCATCCTCGCCGGGGAGACCCGGAGCCCGGCCCGCACCATCGGGTTCTCGGTGGCGATCGCGGCGCCGATCGTCGCGCTCATGTTCATCCTGGGCACCAGCTCGCTGCTGGCGTTCGTGCCGCCCGACAAGATCGATCTGATCGGCCCGATCCCCCAGGTGCTGACGGTGGCGCTCCGCGGCTTCGGGCCCATCGCCTACGTCGTCTCGGCCACGATCCTCCTCACGCTCGGGCTGCGGCT
>Ga0187822_10000130_pt1 | contig 13214 bp, 13 predicted proteins | sample NC_wetland_sal_i_18_FD_132967 | JGI IMG/M metagenome (GOLD analysis project Ga0187822, IMG submission 132967) | Wetland sediment microbial communities from Neuse River Estuary, North Carolina, USA - SourceSoil_2 | ecosystem: Environmental > Aquatic > Freshwater > Wetlands > Sediment | place...
GATCGATCGTCTGGAGCAGCATCAGTTCCCGGGCTCCCTCCGCGCCAGCCGGGGACTGTTCGAGGCGGTAGGGCCGGAGATGGCGTGGCCGTACCGGGTCTTGTTCGCCAATCTCTGGCTGCTCGAGCCGCTCGTCGTGCGCCGGCTCCTGGCGGAGCCGGCGACGGCGGCGGCCGTCCGCACGACGATCGCGCCTACCATCTTCGACGGCGGCACCAAGGACAACGTGCTGCCGGGCAGCGCGCGGGCGGTCGTGAATCTGCGGATTCTGCCGGGTGAAACGGTGCAGAGCACCATCGCCCGGGTGCGGGAGGTGGTCGCCGACCCGGCCATCGCGATTTCAGCGATAGGCCCGGGCGACGACCCGTCCGCGGTCTCCCCGGCCGGCGTCCCCGAGTTCCGCGCGCTGGCCGCCGCCATCCGGCAGATCCATCCCGACGCGGTCGTGGCGCCCTATCTCGTGCTCGGAGCCACCGACGCGCGCCACTACGCGTCGCTCACGCTCAACGTGTACCGCTTTCTTCCGGTACGGCTCGCGAGCCGGGATCTCGAGCGACTGCACGGGGTGGACGAGCGGATCGCGGTGGCCGACTACCTCGACGCGATACGGGTGTACGCGCAGATCATCCGCAACCTCGCCCGGTCCCGCGCGGACGTTGACCGGGTTTCGCAGGGGGTCCATATTGCGCCGGCAACGAAACGGGACCTGGTTGGTCGGTAAAACGCCGTCCGCAGAGGAGTCTCTCCCATGACCTTCACGCTTCCCCCGCTCCCCTACGCCTACAACGCGCTGGAGCCGCATATCGACGAGCAGACGATGCGGATCCATCACGATAAGCATCATGCCGCCTACGTGAACAACCTCAACGCCGCGCTCGAGGGGCACGCGGAGCTGCAGCAGAAGTCGCTGGAGGATCTGCTCCGCGGCATCGGCTCGGTCCCCGAGGCGATCCGTACCGCCGTCCGGAACAACGCGGGTGGGCACCACAATCACACGCTGTTCTGGGAGCTCATGCAGCCCGGCGGTGCCCCGGAGCCGAGCGGCGCGCTCGCCGACGCGATCACCAAGACGTTCGGGGGCCTGGCGCAGTTCAAGGAGCAGTTCACCAAGGCCTGTCTCGGGCGCTTCGGCAGCGGCTGGGGCTGGCTCACCCGGGACGCGAGCGGGAAGCTCGCGATCGAGAGCAGCGCGAACCAGGACAGCCCGGTGATGGACGGGAAGCTGCCGGTGCTGGGCTGCGACGTGTGGGAGCACGCCTACTATCTCAAGTACCAGAACCGCCGCCCGGACTACGTGACCGCGTGGTGGAACGTGGTCAACTGGACCGAGGCCGGGCGCCGCTTCGGCGCGCGGTGAACGGGGTGGCCACCCTGCCCGCCGTGGGCTCGCCGGCGCCCGACTTCACGCTCCCGTCCACGGCGGGGACCGACGTGACGCTCTCGAAGCTACGGGGCCGGAACGTGCTGCTGGCGTTCTTCCCGCTGGCCTTCACCAGCGTGTGCACCGTCGAGATGTGCGCATTCTCCACCGACTACGGCCGGTTCCGTACGGCAAACACGGAGGTCCTGCCGATCAGCGTAGACTCGATCCCCACGCTCAAGGAGTTTAAGGCCAAGGAACGGCTCACGGTGGACCTGCTGAGCGACTTCAAGCGGGATGTGAGCCGGGCCTACGGGACGCTGAACGAGGACCGTTTCTTCTCGAACCGGGCCTACGTGCTGGTCGACGCCGGCGGGGTCGTGCAATGGATTTTTCTGGAGCAGACGCCGGGAACGCGGCGGGAGAACGACGAACTGCTGGCGGAGCTGGCCAAGCTGCGGTAGACCGTGCGCGGCGGTGGCAGCATCCCCGGCTCGCTCATCGAAGTATCTTCCCTACCATCGCGTTCCCCTAGGAGCCCCATGTCCCGTCCGCGCGCCGCGGCGGTCGCGTGCGCACTGCTCGTCGCCGCCTGCCGGATCGAGGATCACACGCCCACCGGGTCCCGGACCGACGACGAAGCCATCCAGCACGTGCTCGTGGAGTACACCCGGGCGCTGTCCGCCCGCGACTGGCCCTGCCTCCGGGAGCTGTTCTGGGGGGAGGCGACGTACGAGCTGGCCCTGCCGACGCGAAACCTGGTGCTACCGATCGATTCCGCCCGCCAACGGCTTCTGCCCCCGAACGACTCCGGGGCCGGCGGCTCGTTCGACGTACGGATCCTCCGGAGCGACACGCGCCAGGAGGGAGACCTCGCGGCGGCATGGCTCCTGAGCCGGCGCAGGCTGGCATCGCCCGCCGGGGTCGTGCGCGAGTCGGACTACACCGAGCACCTCGTGCTGCGGCGGGTCGGCGGGGAGTGGCGCATTCTCTCGATCGCGCTCGCGGGTGGCCCCCGCCGCCGCTCGTGACGCCGTCCACCCGGCCCCCGGCCGCCCAGGATCCGCCGGGCGACCCCTCGCTCGCGCTGCTCGGCGCCGTCGCGCGGCTCCTCAACGGAGGCCTCGGCTTCGACGCGACCGCCAACGCGGTCGTCGAGGCCGTTCGCCGGGGGCTGCCCGCGTCCCGGGTCACGCTGTGGCTCCGCGATCCGAGTGCCGTCGCCTTCCGTGCGGTGAGCTCCCCGCCCCGTCCAGCGGGGCCGGTCGCGTCGCTGGAGCAGCTGCCGGCCCCGGAGGCGGGCACGCTGCGGGTCCCGCTGGTGCAGGAGGGCGAGTGCGTCGGGCTGCTGGAGGCCGCCGCCGCTGCGGCCGAGGACCCAGGGGTCCTCGTTGTGCTCGCCGATTTCCTCGCGCCGTTCGTGGCGTCGGCGGAGCTGTCGGCCGACCTCGCCCACGAAGTGGCGGTGCAGTCCCGCGAGATCGACGAGCAGCGCCGGTTCCTCAGCCTCATCGTCGACAGCCTGCCGGTGGGCCTCTACGTCGTGGACCGGGAGTACCGGATCCAGGCCTGGAACCGCAAGCGGGAGACGGGGACGCAGGGACTGCGACGGGACGAGGTCCTCGGGCGGAGCGTCTTCGACGTGCTGAGCCGGCAGCCCCGTGCCGCGCTCCGCGCCGCGTTCGACCGGGTCTTCGACGCCGGCGCGATCGCGGAGGAGGACTTCGAGGTGGGCGCGGGCGGGGAGCGGCGGGTCTATCGCATCACCCGGATTCCGATGCGGCTCGAGGGCGACGCCATCACCCACGTGATCACGGTGGGTGAGGACGTCACCGAGGAGCGGCTCACGCAGCAGCGCATCCTCCAGAGCGAGAAGCTCGCCGCGATCGGTCACCTGGCCGCCGGGGTCATGCACGAGATCAACAATCCGCTGGCCACGATCGGCGCCTGCGTCGCGGCCATGGAGGGCCGGCTGGCCGAGCTGCCGGGCGCGGTTCAGGGCGCCGTTCGGGAATACCTCCAGATAATGGACAAGGAAGTCGAGCGGTGCACCGAGATCGTGAGCGGGCTGCTGGATTTCAGCCGGCCCAAGGGCAAAGCCAAGCAGCTGGTGCACCTGAACGCAGTGGTCGAGGACGCCCTCTTCCTCCTCAAGCACCACAAGGCGTTCGGGCAGCTCGCCGTGACCCGGGAGCTGGATCCTGGCCTGCCGCCCACCATGGCCAGCGCGGAGCAGCTCATCCAGGTGCTGATGGCGCTCATGCTGAACGCGCTGGACGCGATGGAAGGCGGCGGACGGCTCACGCTCCGCACGGGCCGGAGCCGGGTGCACGCCGACGAGCTCTTCGTCGAGGTCGCGGACACGGGCGTCGGGATCCCGCGCGCGCAGCTCTCGCAGATCTTCGAGCCGTTCTTTACGACGAAGCCGCCGGGCCGCGGCACCGGCCTCGGGCTCTCGATCAGCTACGGGATCGTCCAGGAGCACGGCGGACGGATCGAGGTCGAGAGCCAGCCGGCGCAGGGCTCGCTGTTCCGGGTCGTGCTGCCCGCCACGGAGCGCGCGGAGTGAAGATCCTCGTCATCGAGGATGATCGGACCGTGGGGGAGTACGTGAAGCGGGGGCTCGACGAGCACCTCTATCACGCTGATCTGGTGAGCGACGGGCTCGAGGGCCTGCGGCTGGCGTCGGGCGGCAACTACGACCTGATCGTGCTGGACCTGCGGCTGCCCGGCATGACCGGGCTGGAGGTCCTGCGCACGCTGCGCGACCGCGGCACCACGACGCCGATCCTCGTGCTCACCGCCCAGGACGCGGTGGACTTCAAGGTCCAGGCGCTCCGGATGGGCGCGGACGACTACGTGACCAAGCCGTTCGCCTTCGAGGAGCTGCTGGCCCGGGTCGAGGCCCTCGGGCGCCGGCCCAAGGAGCTGCGGACGCCCGTGCTCCGCGTGGCCGGTCTCGAGCTGGACACGGGCACCCGCGAGGTGCGCCGCGCCGGCCAGACGATCGACCTCACGCCCAAGGAGTACACGGTGCTCGAGTATCTGATGCGGCACGCGGGGCGGGTAATGTCCCGGACGCTCATCACCGAGTACGCGTGGGACTATCATTTCGACCCCGGCACCAACATCGTGGACGTGGTCATCAACCGCCTGCGCAAGAAGGTGGACTCGGGCCACGATCAGAAGCTCGTGCACACGGTGCGCGGCGTCGGCTACGTCGTGAAGGGCTGACGTGGCGACGATCCGCCGCCGGCTCGCCTTCTGGTACACGATCGCGCTGGGGATCACGGTCGTCGCGTTCGGCGCCGCGCTCTATCTCGAGCGGCGGCAGTCGAGCCTGCGGGAGCTCGACCGCCGGGTCTCGCTGGAGAGCGACCTGGCCAACCGCTGGCTGGTGGAGTCCTACCAGGTTCTCGGGCGGCTGGTGAGCCAGGCCCCGAGCCCGTCGCTGGATCCGGGCATCAGCGCCTACCTCGAAGCCTTCCGCGACTATCTCGTCGTAGCGGACACCGCCCACAACCTGGTGGCGCTGTCGGGCGTGACCCGCACGCTGAGCGCCGGCGACCTCGAGGCGCTCTCGGCGCCGCTCCGGTCCCTCGGGGCGCGGCGCGCAACCGGCGCCCTCGACTTGCCGGGAGGGGGCGGCGCCGTCCGCTACGTCGCGACCCGCGTGGATTCCGCCGGGCCGGGCATCAGCGGGCTCCTGGTGGCTACGCCGACCCAGGACGTGGTCTACGGCCCCGCGGCGCTGCTCCAGTCCATGCTCCTGATCGCGCCCATCGTCCTGCTCTGCTCGGCGGCCCTGGGCTGGTGGCTCGCCGGCACGAGCCTCAGGCCGCTGCTCCGGATCACGGACGAGCTGGAGGCGATCAGCGACGGCCGCAGCCTCCACCGCCGACTCGCGGTGCCGCTCTCGGGCGACGAGATCTCCCGTCTCGTCGTCACGCTCAACGGCATGCTCGCCCGGCTGGAGCAGAGCTTCGCCGGCCTGCGCCGGTTCACCGCCGACGCGAGCCACGAGCTCAAGACGCCGCTCATGGTGCTACGCGCCGGCGTCGAGCGCGGCCTCACCCATCCCAAGACCCCCCAGGAGGTGCTCCAGGCGCTGGACGAGACGCTGGACCAGATCAACCAGATGACGGAGATGGTGGACAACCTCCTCACGCTGGCGCGCGCCGACGAGGGGCGGGCGCCCCTGGCGGTGGAGCAGACGGACCTGCGCGAGCTGGTCGCCGACATCTCCGAGACCGCCGGCATGCTGGGCGAGGACGCGCGGATCCGGGTCAAGACCGACATCCCGGCGGGTCCGGTCCGGCTCGCCGTGGACCGCCACCGGATCCGGGAGCTGCTGCTCAACCTCGTCACCAACGCCATCAAGTACACGCCGGCGGGCGGCACGGTCGGCCTGAGCCTGAGCGAGGGGGCCGACGCGGTGACGCTCACGGTCAGCGACACGGGCGTCGGCATCGCGCCCGGTGACCTCCCGCACATCTTCGACCGGTTCTGGCGCGCGGACCCGGCGCGGTCCCGGACCGGGGAGCGGGCCGGGACCGGGCTGGGGCTCGCGATCACGAAGTGGATCGCCGAGGCGCACGGGGGCACCATCACGGTGCAGAGCCGGCCGGGCCGGGGGACGCTGTTCACCGTGCGGCTGCCGCGGAACGGGAGGGTGGCTCCGCCGGCCGAGGGCTAATCCGCTTGTCATCGAATTGTCATCTTCGGTCAACTGGCGCGCCATCGACCGGGGCGTATCTTCTCCGCCTCCAGAACCATGAGTAGGGAGGCCGGCGCGTGTTCGAGAATCTGCTGGAATCCAAGGCGAAGAAGCAGCGCACGTTCGGGCAGACCCTCATGTCCGTGGGGCTGCACGGGCTGATCATCTTTGGCGCGGTCAAGGCGACCCAGAGCGCCGCCGAGAGCGTCAAGGACAAGCCCATCGACACCACCATGGTGTTCCTGAAGCCCCCCGAGGCGCCGCCGCCGCCCCCGCCGCCGGAGCAGGTGGTGGTCGCGAACCCGCCGCCGAAGGGGTTCCAGACGGTGGTCGCGCCGACCGACATCCCCAAGGACATCCCGCCCATCGATCTCAAGCAGAAGGCCTTCGACCCGAAGGACTTCACCGGCAAGGGCATCGAAGGCGGCGTCTCGACGGGCGTGGTCGGGGGCACCGGCCCCGTGGACGTGAAGGCGGAAGTGTTCACCGAGGCGGAGCTGGACGACCCGGTGTCGCCCATCTCCATCCCGACGCCGCGCTACCCGCCGGTGCTCCAGAGCGCCGGGATCGCCGGCTCGGTGGACGTGCAGTACATCGTGGACACGACGGGGCATGCGGAGCCGGCGTCGTTCAAGGTGCTCAAGTCCACGCACCAGGCGTTCGAAGAGCCCGCGCGCGAAGCGATCATGAAGGCGGTCTTCAAGCCGGCGAAATTCCGCGGCAAGGTGGTCCGCCAGCTCGTGCAGCAGCGCATCTCATTCAAGATCGGCCAGTAGCCAGGTTCACTTCCGAGGAGGCTTTGCGCAATGAGTGTTGATCTTTGGCACCTGTGGGGCACGATGGGCATGTTCGCCAAGGGCATCGTGTTCATCATGGCGATCATGTCGGTGTACTCGCTCACCATCGTGCTCACCAAGCTGATCCAGATCAAGCGGAGCGAGTCAGAGACCCGGAAGTTCGCGCCCCAGTTCTCCCGCGCGATCCAGGAGGAGAACCTGGATCAGGCGATCACGCTGGCGGAGAAGAACAAGAAGAGCCACGTGTCCCGCGTGCTGGGCGAGGCGCTGGCCGAGGTGAAGCCCCTCCTGCGCGACCGCGCGACCATCACCGCGGCCGACATCAACTCGGCCGAGCGGGCGGTGGAGCGGCAGATGCTCATCACGCTGGCGGACTTCAAGCGGGGTCTGGGCGTGCTCGGCACGGTCGGCTCGACCGCGCCGTTCGTCGGCCTCCTCGGGACGACGATGGGCATCGTGAACGCGTTCGTGGGTATGGCGCAGCAGGGCGCGTCGGGCGGCCTGGCGGGCATCTCCGCCGGTATCGCCGAGGCCCTGATCACGACGGCCTTCGGCCTGATGGTCGCCATCCCGGCGGTGTGGGCGTACAACTACTTCACCACCAAGATCGAGAACCTGACGGTCGAGATGACCTACACCTCGAAAGAGCTCATCGACTACCTCATCAAGAGCGTCGGGAGCGAGTTCGGGCGGTCGATCTTCACCAAGGAATTCCAGGCCCAGAAGACGGTGAGCGGCAGTGGCCATATCCACGGGTAAGTCCGGCGCCGGCGTCACGTCGGTCAAGTCGGACATCAACGTCACGCCGATGATCGACGTGATGCTGGTGCTCCTGATCATCTTCATGATCGTGACGCCCCTCATCGCGGCGGGCTTCAAGGCCACGCTGCCGAAGGGCAAGAACCTCGACCCGCGTCCCGAGGGCGACAACGAGGTGATTCTCGGGATCGACGAGTATGGGAAGTACTTCCTCAACGGGCGGCCGATCGCAGACGCGGCTCTGCAGGACCAGCTGCGCTCGATCTACACCGCCCGGACCGAGGACAAGATCCTGTACTTCAAGGCCGACAACAAGCTGAAGTACGCCAAGATTCAGGAGGCGGTGGAAATCGCGCGCCAGTCGGGCGTTCGGGTGATGGCGGCGATCACGGAGCCGGTCAACACCGGCCTCTTCCAGCCGGGCGACCAGAAGGAGAAGAAGTAGATGGCGATGAGTGCAGGCAACTCGGGAGGGGTGCAGTCGGACATCAACGTCACCCCGATGATCGACGTGCTCCTGGTGCTGCTGATCATCTTCATGATCACCCAGCCGCTGTCGCGGAAGGCGCTGGACATCCAGGTCCCGCCACCCAACTCCACGACGCAGAGCACGGCCGCCAGCAATCAGATCGTGTTGGAGCTGACCGACAACGGGGGCTACGCGATCAACTCGCAGCCGGTGCCGAAGGACCAGCTGGACACGCAGATCCACGCCGTGTTCGACAACCGGCCCGCCAAGCTCCTGTTCATCAAGGCGGCACCCAGCCGGATCTACCAGGATGTGATCGACGCCATGGACGTGGCCCGGGGCGCCGGGGTACAGATCATCGGCTTCACCCCGAAGGAAGCGAAGTAGGCAGGATCGACGTATCGCGGTGCCGACGGCCGCCCGGACCCGGGCGGCCGTCGGTGTAATTTCCCCCGACATGCGCCCGCCGGTCTCTCCCAGGCTCGTGATACCCGTGCCGCGCCGCCGGACGGCCTGGGCGTTCGGACTCGCGCTCGCACTGCACCTAGCGCTCGCGGCGTTCCTCGTGTCGGACACCGGCCGAGTCTGGGTGCGGGCGCTTGCGCCGGGCGCAGTCACGCGCGCCCAGCGCGGCGGCGCCGCCGCCGCCGGTGGCAGGGAGCAAGGCGTCGCGTATATTTCCCTGCCCGCCGCGCCGGCTCCCCGGCCGGTCGCATCTCCCAAGCGTTCTCAAGTCGTCCCCCGTCCGGAGCCTGCGGCGCCGGTGCCCCCGCCCGTCGTCCCGCCGGCCACAGACACAGCGCGTGTCACGGCGCCGGCGGCGGCCGCCGCCGGTGAGATCGCGGGTGCAGGGGCGGGTGAGGGCGCAGGAGCGGGGCCCGGCGCCGGCGGCGGCGAAGGGGGCGGGACCGGCGGCGGTGTCGGGGTGGGCAAGGGGCCCGGCGCGGATGGGGGAGGTAGCGGGGAGACGGCGCCCGAACCGCGGCAGCTGGTGCTGCCGCCCGCCGATTATCCGAAGGACATGCGTGGGCGCCGGGTCGAGGTGACCTTCTATGTCGCCGCCGACGGCCGGGTCGAGCGCATCAGCGTCGCCCCCGAGATCCGGGACGGCGGCTTCGCGCGGAAGTTCGAGGAAGCGATGCGGAACTACCGGTTCCGGCCCGCCCGCTCGCCCGAGGGCACGCCGGTGCCGGGGATCACGACGGTCACCGTCTTCTTCTAGCCCGGCAAGGGTTCATGGCATCCCTCTTCGTCCGCAAGTCGATCCAGGACTGCGAGCAGGACATCCGGGAGCGGGGCGGCCTGTCCCGCTCCCTCAACAAGTGGCACCTCACGGCCCTCGGCGTCGGCGCGACCATCGGCGCCGGCATCTTCGCCGCCACCGGGACCGCCATCGTCGGCGACGCGGCCCGTCCGGGTGCCGGACCGGCGATCGTCCTGTCGTTCCTGCTCACGGCGGTCGCCTGCGGATTCGCCGCGCTGTGCTACGCGGAGTTCGCGGCGATGGTGCCGATCGCGGGCTCCGCCTACACCTACGCCTACGCGTCGCTCGGGGAGTTCGTCGCCTGGATTATCGGCTGGGACCTCATCGTCGAGTACGCGGTCGGCAATATCGGCGTGGCGATCGCGTGGTCGGGGTACTTCCGGGAGCTGGTCAGCCATTTCGGCATCACCGTGCCGGCCTGGCTCGGCACCGACTTCCGCTCCGCCCATGACGCGGCCGCCGCCGTCGCCGCGGGCGCAACCGATCCCACCCAGACCTATCTGGCCTCCGCCCTGGTCGATGCCCCCCGGATTCTCGGCGTCCCGCTCATCGTCAACCTCCCCGCGTTCCTGGTCGTCTGCGCGATCACGATCATTCTCGTCCGCGGCGTGCGGGAGTCGGCGAACTCGAACAACGCGATGGTGCTGCTCAAGATCGGCATCATCCTGTTCTTCATCGCGGTGGGTGTGTTCCTGATCAAGCCCGGCAACTGGACCAACCCGGCGACCGGCGGCTTCGCCCCCAACGGCTTCGCCGGCATCAGCGCCGGCGCCGCGATCATCTTCTTCAGCTATATCGGGTTCGACGCGGTTTCGACGGCCGCGGAGGAATCCAAGGACCCGAAACGGGACATGCCGTTCGGGATCATCATGAGCCTGGTCATCTGCACCGTGCTCTACATCGGCCTCTCGGCGGTGATGACCGGCATGGCGCCGTGGAAGTCGTTGGGCACGGCGGAGCCCATGATCACGGCACTGCAGTACACGGATGGTCCCCCCGCGCTGCTCAAGGCATCGCGCCTCATCATCTCGCTGGGCGCGGTGATCGCGATGGGCAGCGTGCTGCTCGTCTTCCAGCTGGGCCAGCCGCGCATCTTCTTCTCGATGGCGCGCGACGGCTTGCTCCCGCCGTTCATCGCCAAGGTCCATCCCCGCTACAAGACCCCCTGGGTCGGCACGATCATCACGGGCTGCTTCGTCGGGACGTTCGCCGCCTTCGCGAATATCGCGGAGGTGGTGGACCTGACCAACATCGGCACCCTTTTCGCGTTCGTGCTCGTGTCTCTTGGCGTCATCACGCTTCGGTTCACCGACCCCGACCGCAATCGCCCCTTCCGGGTGCCGTGGGTGCCCGTCACGCCGCTCATCTCGGTCGCGGCCTGCCTCTACCTCATGCTCCAGCTGCCCGTGATTACGTGGAAGCGGTTCGTGATCTGGCTGGTGCTCGGGCTGGTGCTGTATTTCCTGTACGGGGCGCGGCACAGCCGGCTCCGGAATCCGGAGCGGGCGCGGGAGGCAGTCGGCTAGGCTTTCTCGGCGATGACGAGAGCGCCGAGGGCGGAGTCCACCGGGGCCTCGATCAAGTCCAGCCCCTCCTGATCGGCGAGCTTCTGCAGCACGATCCTGCGCAGCACGCTATCCGGCTCCAGCAGGCCGCCGGTGAGCGCCACCCGCAGGCGCTCTCCTTCGGCGCCGACCAGGGGCAGGAGGCAGACCGCGAGCTGGGACAGCTCCCGTGCCGCGTAATCGGCGATGCCCCGGGCGACCACGTCGCCTGCCGCCGCCACCCCGAGCACGTGCGGAGCCAGCGCGGCGACCTCGGCGGCGCTCGCGGTTGCCGCCCAGCGGACCAGCTCATCGAAGTCGCCGCTCCGGGTGGCGGCCAGGAGGGTCTGCTGAAGCGGGGTCGCCGGGCTTCGCCCGTCGCGCGCGCGGCTGACCGCGCCCAACGCCGCCCGACCGATCGCGTAGCCGCTCCCCTCGTCGCCCATCTGCCAGCCGTAGCCCCCCATCCGGTGCAGCGCGCCGCTCCGGTCGCGCCCCACCGCGATGCTTCCCGTTCCCGCACTCACCACGATTCCCGGACCCTCGCCGAACGCGGCGACCAGAGCGATCTCGATGTCGGTGGTTACCGTCACGCGCTCCGCGATCCCCTCGCCCCGGAGCGCGCGGGCGAGCTCGTCGCGCTCGGGGCGCCGACCGGCGCCGGCGGCGCCCACCACGAGCGTATCCCCGCGGGTCCGGCCGATGCTCGCGAGCGCGCGCCGGACGACCTCGGCGATGGTCGCGGCGGATTGGAGGGCGCGGCCGGGGCGCACCGCGCCGCCGGCCCCCTCGGCCCGAGCGACCACATCGGGGCCCTCGGCCACCACCACGGCGGTCTTGGTGCCGCCCACGTCCGCGCCGATCAGGATGGGAGTCATGGCTGGGGAGACAAGATCGCGGGCCGCGTCACGCCTGTCCATCCGGCGCCCCGCGGCGCAGGACCCCCGAGAGCATGCCGCCGGCAACGGCGAGCAGGGTGCCGAGCGGCACGTACCAGGGCCAGGCCAGCCGGCCCGCCGGCGCGAGCCACCCGAGCCCGGGCTGCTCCGCCAGCGGCCGCGCGAAGAAGACGACCAGCATGACCGCGAGCGAGACCACCGCTCCCGCGACGACGTCCCGGCCGGTCGCCCGCGACCAGCGTCCGGCCAGCAGGTACGTTCCGAGCAGGCTACCGTAGGCGATGGACGCGACGGAAAGCGCGAGCACGACCACGGGCGTCTTCCCCTCGCGGTCGTAGGCCAGGAAGAGCAGCGCCCCCGCCATCAGGGCCAGGCCCCAGAGCGCCGAGAACACCCGGCCGACCCGCAGCAGGTGCGCCGGGTCGCGGCGGCCAGTCCAGCCGGCGTAGAAGTCGTGCGTGAGCGAAGACGCGAGGGCGTTGATGGCGGAGCTGTGGGTCCCCATCGCGGCGGCCAGGATGCCGGCCACGACGAGCCCCGCGAGCCCCGTGGGCAGGTGCGCGAGCACGAATCCGGGGAAGATCTGATCCGACGGCGCCGCGGCAGGGACCAGGCCGGTGGCCCAGATGGCGATGCCGACCAGCAGGAACAGCAGGAACTGCAGGAACACGACGAAGCCCGACCCCACCAGGGCGATCTGCGCGTCGCGGAGCGAGCGGCTGGCCAGCAGGCGCTGGACGATCAGGTGGTCGGTGCCGTGGGAGGCGGCGGAGAGCATCGCGCCGCCGACCAGCCCCCCGAGCAGCGTGTAGGTCGTGGTGAAGCTCAGGGTGGGGTTCAGCAGGTGGAGCTTGCCGGCGCCCCAGGCGGCGGCGAAGGCGGCGTCGGCGCCGCCGGCCAGCGAGAGCGCGACGGAGAGGGTGACGATGCCACCCACGATGTACACGCCGAGCTGGAACACGTCCGCCCAGACAACCGCCTTGAAGCCGCCGAACCAGGCGTACACCATCGTGACGATCCCGATCACGGCGATGGACACCGGCGCGCTCCAGCCGGTCACCAGCGCCAGCGGAATGGCACTGGCGAAGACCCGGACCCCATCGCCCAGGAACCGGGTCACCAGGAAGATCGCGGACATGAGGCGGCGGATACCGGGGCCGAAGCGGGACTCGAGCCGAGCGTAGGCGGTGTCCTGCTCTCCGCGGAAGTAGCCGGGCAGGAGCCAGACCGCGACGGCGGTGCGGCCCACGATGAAGCCCAGGACGAGCTGGAGGAAGGCGAGGTCCCCCCGGGCGCCGGTGCCGGGGATCGAGATGACCGTGATGGCCGACGTCTCGGTGGCGACGATCGAGAGGAGGATGGCCCAGGCCGGCAGGTCACGGGCGCCGAGAAAGTAGTCGCCGGC
>Ga0187822_10000131_pt1 | contig 13210 bp, 10 predicted proteins | sample NC_wetland_sal_i_18_FD_132967 | JGI IMG/M metagenome (GOLD analysis project Ga0187822, IMG submission 132967) | Wetland sediment microbial communities from Neuse River Estuary, North Carolina, USA - SourceSoil_2 | ecosystem: Environmental > Aquatic > Freshwater > Wetlands > Sediment | place...
GCCGGCCGCTCCACCAGCGCCTCGTGGGTCTCGCCCACCCGGGCCAGGTTCTTCCGCCGGGCGTTGGCGCGGACCGCTTCGACCAGCCGGACCAGACGCTCGGCCGCGACTTCCCCGGGCACATGCTCCCGGAGCCGGGTTGCCGGCGTGCCCTCGCGCACCGAGTAGCGGAAGGTGTAGGCGTCGTCGAAGCCGGCCTCGGACACCAGGCTCAGTGTCTCGCCGAACTCGGCCTCGGTTTCGCCGGGGAAGCCCACGATCAGGTCCGTCGTGAACGTGATGCCGGGGACGGCGGCCCGGAGTCCGGCCAGGATCTCGAGATAGCGGCGGCGGGTGTAGCGGCGCAGCATCCGCCGCAGCACGACGTCCGACCCGCTCTGCGCCGGCAGGTGCACGTGCTCGCAGACCGCCGGCGTGCCGGCCATGGCCTCGATGACCCGGTCCGTGAAGTCCGTGGGATAGGGACTGGTGAATCGGAGGCGCCGGACGCCGTCCACCCCGCCCACGGCGCGCAGCAGGTCGGCGAAGTTGTGCGCGCCGTCGTGGTAGCTGTTGACCGTTTGGCCGAGCAGGGTGACCTCGGTGACGCCCTGCTCCACCAGCTCTCCCACCTCCCGCACGACCTCCTCGAGCTTACGGCTCCGCTCGGGCCCCCGCGTGTACGGAACGATGCAGAAGGTGCACTTGTAATCGCAGCCGCGCTGCACCGTGACGAACGCGGTGGGGCCCCGCTCGCGGACCGGGGGTACGTCTTCGTAGTGCTCCCAGGACCGGAACTCGGTATCGCTCACGCGCCGCCCGCCCGCCGCGAGGCTCAGGAGGTGCGGCAGGTTCCGATAGGCGTCGGGCCCGACCACGAGGTCCACCTGCGCGCGCTCGTCGAGCAGCCGCGGACCCAGGCGCTGCGCCATGCACCCCACGACCCCCAGCACCCCGCCCGGCCGGCGGTACCGCTGCAGCTCGCCCACCCGCCCCACCACCCGCTGCTCCGCGTTATCCCGGACCGCGCAGGTATTGATGAGGAGGACGTCGGCTTCGGCCGGCTCCTCGGTTCGGAGATACCCGGCGCGACCGAGAATTCCGAACATGAGCTCGGAATCCGCCGCGTTCATCTGGCAGCCGTAGGTCTCGATGTAGAGGCGCCGGGACATGAGGGAGAAGATAGACTGCCCGCGGGGCCCCGCGGCAGATGCCGCCGGTCAGGGCCGGACCGTCACGCCCGCCGTGACGATCCACGCATGCTCGGAGAACTGGCTGTCCTGGCGCCGCCAGGCGCGCTCGACGCTGAAGTCGATCACCGCGCGGTCGGCGGCGAAGGAGTACCCGCTCCCCAGCGAAACCCCGTATTCCCGGGCGGTCACCCCCGTCGCCAGCGGGAACGGCAGCTGCGCATACCGGAAACCGAGCCGGATCGGGCGCCGCTCCGGCCGCCGCGGATTGTGGATGAGCTCGAGCCCGGCCGAGGCCTCGACGGTGTTGACGGCGCCCACCCCGCCATTGGCGATGATGTCGTTGTTGGCGCTGGACCAGTTGTGCCGGAGCACCTGGCCGCCCAGCCGGAGCTTCGCGGTCGGCCACCACTGAAGCGCGGCGCCCAGCGTGATGGGCAGGTCCACCCGCTGCTGCTGCGGGAGCGAATCCTCCTGGACGCTGACGTGGCCGTCGCTGCGGGCCAGCAGGCCCAGCGTGAGGGTGCGGGTGAGCTGGCCCAGCACGCCGAGCGACATGCCGAACCCCGCGTACGACAGCTCCGACCTCTGCCGGCTCGGGAGGTAGGCGGAATCGCTGAAGACCCGATGCACGTCCAGGCGGTTGATGCCGGTGAAGATGTGGGCGCCCAGGCCGATCGCCAGCCGCTTGGTCGGGCGCCACGCGACGGCCAGCTGGAAGTCGTTGATGCCGCCGCGGGACTCGATCGTGTCGTTCACGCCGACCGGGACGCCCCGCAGCGTCACGGTGGCGGGGAAGACCAGGCTGTAGTCGCGCGTCGTGTAATTGGAGTAGCTCAGACCCACCCACAGCGGCTTGCGGGGGATCGGTCCGCCGAGCGCGAACTGGGGAAACCGCGGGTCGCGGACGGACGCGGTGCCGGCGGGGTCGGTGGAGGAGCGATAGTCTCCGAGGGCGGTGAACGTCGCGGTAAGGGAACCGAGGTAGGCCAGCGATGCCGGCGTGACGCTCGACCCCGGATCGAAGAAGGCGAACGCCCCCGCGCTGCCCATGGCCCGGGCCGACTGCTCGCGGCCGGGCAGCCCGAGCCCGCGCACGCCGAACTCCGACGACTGCGCCGCGGCGGCGGCAGGGACCCCGGCGAGCAGGGCGAGGAGGACGATGCGGCGCATTTAGGGGCTCGAGAACGGGAAGCGGGGCAGATAGTTGATCCGGATCTGGGGCGCCGCGCCGGTGCGACTCGAGCCGAACGCGGCCCGGGTGAAGGTCTCCACCTCGGGCGAGATCGAGACGAAGATGGCGGGCGGCCGGAGGAGCCCGGCCTGCCAGAACTGAAGCACGCCGGCGATCTCGACCCGCACGGTGTCGGTCGTGTTGGCCGGGAGCGTGACGGCTCCCAGCGAGAGCGGCTCCACGGGAGACTTGGCCCCGAAATCCGTCGCCAGCCCGCGCACGTTCAGCGTGCCCGCGTCGTTGGGCAGGCCCTGGGTGGGCTGCGCCGGGACCAGCTCCAGCGTCGCGCGGACGATCGTCACCGAGTCACGGAGCCGCGCCGACCAGGGGAAGCGGATCAGCACCCGGGATGAGGGGACGCCGCCCACGGTAAGGAGCGTCGGGTCGACCGCCGGCGTTTGCCGGGTGATGTAGCCGGCGAAGTCGTTCGTCGCGCCGATGGTGAGGGGCGACGGAGACGCGGCGGTCGGCGTGATGTACGACAGCAGGCTGGGGGGCAGCACGCTCAGCCTGTTGCCGACCCGCCCGCCGGTCGACGCGCTGCCGGTGATCGCGATGCCGATGGCGAGCTTGCTGAAGTCCGAGGGCTGAATCGCGATCTGGCCGACCGCGGCGCCCGTCAGCTTGAGCCGCACCGTATCGGCGGTGGCCGTGTCCGGGAGCGCGACCTCGCCCACGAAGTTCGCGGGCGTGAAGAGCGGGGCCAGGGCGGCGTATGCCAGCGCGGTCGTATCGATACTCGACGGCAGGCGGTACAGCTGGATCTTGGCGTCGTGCACCGCGGTGTCGTGCGCCACGACCAGCAAGGTGAACTGGGCCGAGTCCACCGTGTACGCGCGCAGGGTATCGCGGTACGTCACCGAATCCGGCCGGGTGAACCGCAGCACCCCGTAGCTGGTGTCCGCCGGCGTCGGGATGCCGCTGCCGACCAGCATCACGGCGGTGGCCGAAGCATCGGTGTATCCGGTGAACGTGCTGTCGTTGTCCGGGAGAGCAGTGATGATCTCTTCCTGGCCGACCGGCGTCCCGCCGGGACAGAGCTCGGGACACTGGCCCGGCTGGGTGAGGTGCTCGGAGCAGGCGGCCACACCGGCCGCCAGGGCCAGCATGAGCCCGAGCAGGCGGGCGGGGCGGTCCCTCATGTCAGCTGGGCCCGCGAGAACGCCGCGGGCAGCAGCTCGGCCACCGTCCAGCGCAGCGTGCGCTTCGGCCCGACCGCCGCAACCTCGAAGTCGCCGAATTCGGCGAGGACCTGGCGGCACGCCCCGCACGGAGCCGCCGGCGGGTCCGAGTCGCTGACCACGACGGCGCGGCGGAACTGCCGGGCGCCGCCCGCGACCGCGGCGGCGAGCGCGGCGCGCTCGGCGCAGATCGTGAGGCCGTACGATGCGTTTTCGACGTTGCACCCGGCGAAGACCGTGCCGTCGTCGGCCTCGACCGCCGCGCCGACCCGGTACCGGGAGTAGGGCGCATACGCACGTCCCTGGGCGGCCCGGGCGGCCGCCTCGAGCGAATCAGTCACACCATACCTCATCGAGAAACGAGACGCCGGCCGGGAGCGGAGCCACACCGAGGAACTCGGCGACCGTCTGCCCGGCGTCGGCGAAGGAACGGCGGCGACCGAGTGGGGCCGGCCGCACCCGGGGACCGACGACCAGGAGCGGCACGACTTCCCGCGAGTGGTCCGTGGACGGCGTGGTCGGGTCGTTGCCGTGATCGGCCGTAAAGATAACGAGGTCCTCGTCCCGCATCGGGGCGAGCAGCCTCGGCACCGCGCGGTCGAGCTCGACCAGCCCCCGGTGGAACCCGCGCACGTCGTTCCGGTGGCCCCAGGTCTGGTCGAACTCGATCACGTTCGCGAGCAGGAAGCCGCGGCGCATCGACAGGAGCGCCCCCTCGATCAGCGCGTAGGCGTCGCTGTTGGTCGGCGCGTGGATGCTGGTGATGCTCCGCCCGGCGAAGAGGTCGTCCACCTTGCCCACGCCGACCCGCGGCACGTGGGCTTCGGCCAGCCGGTCGAGCAGCGTGGGCCCGGGCGGAGCGAGGCTCAGGTCCTTCCGGCCCGCGGTCCGGCTCCAGGCCCCCGGTCCGCCGGTGAACGGTCGAGCGATCACCCGCGCCACGCCGTCCGGCGGCTGGAGCAGCTCCCGCGCTACCGCGCAGGCCCGGTACAGCTCCTCCCGAGGCACCGTCTCCTCGTGCGCGGCTACCTGGAAGACGCTGTCCGCCGAGGTGTAGACGATCCAGTCGCCGGTGCGGCAGTGCCTCTCCCCCAGCTCGTCCAGGATCGCGGTGCCGGACGCCGCCTTGTTGCCGAGCACGCCCCGGCCCGTGCGGCGGGCGAACTCGTCGACGATGTGGGAAGGGAAGCCGTCGGGATAGAGCGGAAACGGCTGCTCCAGCACGAGGCCGCATAGCTCCCAATGCCCGGTCGTGCTGTCTTTGCCGGCGCTCACCGGCTCCGCGACGCCATGCGCGGCCTCGGGATCGTCCACCGCCCGCACGCCGGCCAGCTCGGCGCAGCAGCCGAGTCCGAGCTGCTCGAGGTTCGGCAGATGGAGGCCGCCGACGGCGCGGGCGACGTTGCCGAGCGTATCGCTGCCGGCGTCGCCGTAGCGGGCGGCGTCCGGCGCCGAACCGATGCCAAGACCGTCGATAACGATGAGCGCGGCGCGGCGCATCAGGGCCGGTAGCGGCGCGGAACGCGCGGCGCGAGCGAGGTGAGCAACTCGTAGGCGATGGTCCCCGTCCATTCCGCCTGCTGGTCCAGCGAGACCGCCCCGCCCCAGACGGTGGCCGAATCGCCCAGGTTCACGCGATGGTCGTCGTCGAGCGCCACCATGCTCATGTCCATGGCGATCCGCCCGACCAGCGGCACCACCCGCCCGGCCAGCTCGACGGCGCGGGGGCGCCCGGCGGCCCGGGGGAGTCCGTCGGCGTAGCCCGCCGCGATCGTGGCGACCCGCGTCGGGGCGTCCGCCCGCCACGTGGCGCCATAGCTCACTGTGTCACCTTCTTCGAGCCGCCGCAGCCCGACGACGCGCGCCCGGAGCGCCGCGACGGGCGCCGGCGCGGGGCCGCCCGCCGAGCCGCCGTAGAGGAAGATCCCCGGCCGTACCAGGTCGGCGGTGTAGCGGGTCCCGCGCAGGGCGGCGGCGCTGTTGGCCGCGTGGACCAGCGCGGGGCGGCGCGGCAGCGCAGCAAGGACCTCCTGGAAGCGGGCCCACTGCAGCTCGGTAGCGGCCGAGTCGCTCTCGGGCGAGTGGAAGTGGGTGAACGCGCCTTCCCACCCTTCTGCATCCTTCAGTCGTCGCCCCGCCGCGTCCCGGAGCGTCGGGTCGTCGTGCCGAAAGCCGGAACGGCTCATGCCGGTGTCGATCTCGATGTGGAACGGGCGGGTCGAGCGGGACGTCCAGGCATCGAGCGCCACGAGGTCGCCCACCGACGGGCGCAGGTCGAATTCGAGGCACTGATCGATCCACTCGGGCAGCAGCGGCGTGCAGAGCAGAATGGGCCGGGAGATGCCGGCGCGCCGGAGCTCGGCGCCCTCCTCGAGCGTGGCGACGCCGTAGCCCCACGGCCCGAGAGACTCGAGCGCCCGCGCCACGGCGACCGCGCCCAGCCCGTAACCGTTAGCTTTGACCATCGGAAGCAGGCGGCCGCCCGAGATGGCGGCCACCGTCTTTGCGTTCGCCACCAGAGCGCGCAGGTCCACGTCGACCCAGGCCCGGGCGGTGTCGCAGGGTGAGGTCGTGGTCACGGCGGGAAATCCTAATCCGTCACGAGGGCTAAATGCAAGACAAGTCTGCGCTTGGACGAGCGCTCGTCATGGTGCGCGATCTGCGCGTGCGCTGCGCGTGGGACCGGGCGCAGACCCGGGAGACGCTCCGTCCCTACCTCGTGGAGGAGGTGCTGGAGCTCGACCATGCGCTCGGTGAAGGCGACCCCGCTCTCATTCGCGACGAGCTGGGCGACTTCCTGCTTCACCTCGCCTGGCAGCTGGTCCTGGCCGAAGAGCACGGCGAATTCACCCCGGAGGACGTAGCCGAGACGATGGAGCGGAAGATGAAGCGACGGCATCCCCACCTCTTCGACCTGGGACCGCCGGAGCCGTGGGAGCGCCTGAAGCGCCGGGAGCGCGAAGGCGGCATCCTCGGCCGGCTTCCGGCGACACTGCCGGACCTGCTGCGGGCCTACCGGCTGCAGGAACGGGCCGCGTCGATCGGCTTCGACTGGCCCGACGCGCAGGGGCCGGCCGCGAAGGTGCGGGAGGAGCTGGCGGAGGTCGAGGAGGAGCTTTCCGCGTCCGATTCGGAAACCCGGAGGGACACGCTCACCGACGAAATCGGCGATCTGCTGTTCGCGGTCGTGAACCTGGCGCGGAAGGCGGGGGTACAGCCGGGGCCGGCGCTGGACCGCGCGAACCGGAAGTTCCGGGAGCGGTTCGAGAGAGTCGAGGCGTTAGCCGAGCGGAGGGGGATGGACCTCCATGCGGCCGGGCTCGAAGCGCTGGATGGCTTGTGGGACGAAGTGAAGCAGCTTGAACGACGGTAGATGCGAGCATCGAACAGGGGGCCTCGAGCGGCAGCGGGGCCCCTTCTCACATTTCACCTCTCACCAGCCTCTCGAACCTCGGATTTCCCTTGAGCGGCGCGAAGGCCGGATCAATCTTGAGCCAGCCGGGCGAGACGTAGTACGGGACCTTGAGCAGGCGCTCGAGCTGGTCCAACGCCTTCTCCGGCTCGCCCACGAGCAGGTAGATCCGCGCGAGCTGATGCAGGTTGTAGGCGCCGCCGAAGGCGTCCTTGGAAACCGGCAGCAGCGCCACGCCCCGCTCGCCCTCGGCGATCGCGTCGGCCTTGCGGCCCATGTAGGCCAGAGCCACCCCCAGGAGCGCATGGCGCCCGCCATCCTCGGGCGTGGCCTTGAGCTGCTGCTCCAGCGCCGCCCGGGCCGAGTCGCCGTAGGCCCGCGCTCGCGCCAGGTCACCGCGGATGTAGTGCGCCCCGGCCAGGGCGAGGCCCCAGTTGCCGGCATCGTCGTCGAACGGCCGGGGCGTGAGACGCAGGAGCAGGCTCTGCTCGTCCGGCTCCAGAACCCAAAAGAGATCCCAGAACGTGGCGATGTAGGCCACGTAGGCAGTGGGGTCGTCCTTCGGTGCCGCCGCGAGCACCTTGCGCGCGCCGGGAAGGTCGCCTTGGGCCAGAAACACCATGGCCTTGCCCTCGATCGCCTGCAGATCGCGCGGGCGGAGCTCGATGGCCTGATTGTAGGCCGGCAACGCCTCCGGATAGCGCCGCAGCCATAGGAGTGTCTGAGCCAGAATGCCCGCCACGGCGCCGGACCGCGGGTCGACGCTTTGGCCCCGGCGGAGATGCTCCACCGCCTGATCCCAGCGACTGAGGCTCTGCTCCGCAAGGCCGAGCCCGCGAAGCACGTCGCCGTTCGTGGGCGCGAGCCGGAGTCCCTTGGTGTACTGGTCGATCGCCCGCTGGGGGTCGTTGGGCACCCGGCGGTAGTAGTCGCCCAGGGCGATGTAGCCCTCGGGCCGGTTCGGGGCGAGCGCGATCGCCCGCTCCGCCGCGGACCGGGACTGGTCGGCGCGCGCGGCCGAGGGCGTTCCGCTGCCGTAGAGGAACGACTGCGCCTGGGACAGTCCCGCCCACGCGATGGCGAACGTGGAGTCGAGTGCCGAGGCCTGCTCGAAATAGCCCACGGCCTCGCGCAGCGTGACCGGGTTGCCACCTTGCGCGTACGCCGCCTCTCCTTTCAGGAAGGCGTCGTACGCGGCGAGGTTCTGCGTCGGCCGCTCAGCCAGGCGCTCCTTTGCGCTCGCGCCAAGCGCCACATCGAGCGCCTGGGCCACCCGGCCCGCGATGTCGGCCTGGACCTGAAACACGTCGGTGAGCGAAGCGTCGAACGGCTGCTGCCACTTGGTGGCGCCCGTGGAAACCTGGATCAGCTCCGGGCTGACCCGGACGCGGCTCGCCCCGCCCTGCCCCTTCTCCCACCGAACCGTGCCAGTCAGCAGGTAGTCGACATTCAACTCATGCCCGATCTCCTGCGGCTTCTTGTGGGTCTTCTTGTACTCGGCCGAACTGCTGCGGGCGGTGACCTGGAGTCCGGGCAGGCTCGAGAGCTTGCCGCGGATCTCATCGGTGATCCCGTCACTGAAGTACTCGTCGTCCGCCCCGCCCAGGTTCTCGAACGGGAGCACGGCGACGAGCTTCGTGCCCGGCGCTGCGCTGCCCGCGTCGCCGTCGCCGCCGTGACCCCGCCGCCAGGCGAACAGCAGGCCGAGCCCGATCGCGAACCCGCCGAGCAACGCCAGCGTGACCGGGTAGCGCAGGCCGCGCCGCTTGGCCGGCGGCATGCCCGGCGCCGCCACGGTGGGCGTCGCCGTCGGTGTGGCGATGCCCGTCAGCGGGGCCACGGGTTCGAGCACCCGGCGGAACTCGGTGGCGGACGGAAACCGGTCGGCCGGTGAGCGCGCGAGTGCCTTGCTCACGGCCTGCTCGATCGCCTCGGGCACGGTGTCGCGGATCGCGCGCAGGGGCCGGGGGTTCTCGGTGAATTTCCTGAGGAGGATGGCCTGCGCCGTCGGTCCGGTAAACGGCGGCTCGCCCGCCAGCATCTCGTACAGCACGCAGCCCAGCGAGTAGATATCGCTCCGCGCGTCCACCTCGCGGTCGCCGCTCGCCTGCTCCGGGCTCATGTACGCCGGCGTGCCGATGCTCATCCCCGTCTCGGTGAGCCGTTGCTGGCGGGTCGGAGCCCCCGCGGCGCCCGCCTCGCCCTCCAAGGCCGCGCGATGCCGAAGTCGGCTACGAGCGCGTGCCGGCCGGCGAGGAGGATATTCTCCGGCTTGATGTCGCGGTGGACGACGCCGTGCTGGTGGGCGTAGTCGAGGGCGTCGGCGGTCTCCCGCGCGATCCGGAGCGCATCCTCGAGCGGCAGCTGCCCCTCCCGGCGGAGCCGGTCCCGCAGCGTCTCGCCTTCGACATAGGGCATGGTGAACCAGAGCTGGCCGGCAGCGTCGCCCGAATCGAGGACCGTGAGGATGTGGGGGTGCTGGAGGCGGGCGGCCAGGCGAATCTCGCGGAGGAAGCGCTCGGGGCCGAGGGTGGCCGCCAACTCCGGATGGAGCACTTTGAGCGCGACCGGCCGCTCGTGCCGGAGGTCCCGGGCCAGGAAAACGGTGGCCATACCCCCGCGACCGAGCTCGCGCTCGATCGCGTAGCGGCCGCGCAACTCGGCCTGCAGTCCGTCGCGAAGCTCGGCCACCTGAATCCTATGGTTGGCTATGGAGTGCTTGAAGGATACCGGCCGGGCGGAGCGGAAGGAAGGGCAGCGCCGGCCCCCGCCGTCTACGGATACAGACGATGTATCTGGCGCGGGAAGGCGATCGCTTCCCGGATGTGAGGAATCCCGCAGATCCACGCGACCGTCCGCTCGATCCCGAGCCCGAAGCCCGAGTGGACGAACGTGCCGTACTTCCGGAGATCGAGGTACCACTCGTACGCCTTCGGGTCGAGCCCTTGCGCGAGGATCCGGGCCAGGAGCCGGTCGTAGTCGTCCTCCCGCTGTGACCCGCCGATGATCTCCCCGTAGCCCTCGGGCGCCAGGCAGTCGTCGTTCAGCACCGTCCGCGGATCGTCCGGGTTTTCCTTCATGTAGAAAGCCTTGACCTGCTTCGGGTAGTTGTAGACGAAGACAGGCCGGTCGTACTCCTTCGCGAGCAGGGTCTCGTCGTCGCCGCCCAGATCAGCGCCCCACGTCATGTCCGAGCCGAGCCCGTTCACCCGCGCGACCGCGTCGGTGTAGGAGATCCGCGGAAACGGCGGCACCACCCGCTCGAGCGGCGCGGTGTCGCGCTCCAGCTCTTTCAGCTCCTCCTTCCGGCGGTCGAGCGCGCGGGACACCAGGTAGGAGACGAACTCCTCCTGGAGCCGCATGTTCTGGTCCGAATCGGCGAAGGCCACCTCGGGCTCGACCATCCAGAACTCGGTGAGGTGGCGACGGGTCTTGGACTTCTCGGCCCGGAACGTCGGCCCGAAGCAGTAGACCCGGCCCAGCGCCGCGGCGGCGGCTTCCACGTAGAGCTGGCCGGTCTGCGCCAGGTAGGCCTTCCCCAGATCGAAGTAGTCGGTGGCGAAGAGATTGCCGGCTTCCTCCCCGATGGCGCCGGTCAGGATCGGCGTGTCCACCAGGGTGAACCCGCGGTCGTAGAAGAAGTCGCGGATGCCCTGCTCCACCTCGTGCCGCACCTTTGCGAGGGCGACCTGCCGCCGGCTCCGGAGCCAGAGGTGGCGGTGCTCGAAGAGGAACTGGGTCCCGTGCTCCTTCGGGCCGATGGGGAAGTCCACGGAGCCACCGAGCACGTGAAGGTCGCTCACGCCCAGCTCGTACCCGCCCGGCGCCCGCGGCTCCGCGCGGACGCCGCCCTCCACCGCCACGCTGGTCTCCTGGGTGAGCGCCTGGAAGGCCTGCCAGGCGGCCTCCGGAACCTCCTTCTTCGGCAGGACGCACTGGAGGTAGCCGGAGCCGTCGCGCAGCACCAGAAACGCGATCTTCCCGCTCGACCGGGTGGTCGTCACCCAGCCCTGCACGGTGACACGCTCGCCTTCATGAAGACGGAGATCGGCGATCCGGACGGGTGGCATGTTGCGCGCGGCTCGTGGTTCGAGTGAAACGGAAGGGGTGGAGTCTACCGCCGCTCCCCCGGAGGCGTCAAACGGCGGTTTCAACGCGGCGCCGGGGTCGCGCGTAATCGAAGCCAGGCGTAACGTTACGGTTCCAGGGCTCGACGCGAGGTCGGCGATGCGCAGGACGACAAACCGAACGGACCCGCTCACCCGCCCCGCCGCCTATGCGGGCCGGTAGCGTGGCGGTCATGGGCGTCGCCGCGGTCCTGCTCGCGCCGCCCGCCCGTGCCCAGCAGCCGAGCGTGACGCTCGCCGAGGCCCTCCACCTGGCGGAGCAGGTGCAGCCGAGCGTCATTCAGGCCCAGGGCCAGGTCCGGACCGCCGGAGCCAACCTGCGCAGCGCCAAGGGCGCCTATCTCCCCTCGCTTGCTCTCTCGGGGAGCGGCAACGAATCGTACAGCGGCGCCGGCTCCCGGGTGGACCCGGTCACCAACCAGATCGTGGGCCGGAACTGGACCACGAGCGCGGGCGCCTCGCTGTCGGCGAGCTGGCCGCTGTTCACCGGGTTCCGCCGGCGGGCGGACGCGCGCGCGGCCCGGGCCACGCTCACCGCCGCGGACGCCGGGCTGGTGGACGCGCGCTACCAGCTCCGGCTCACCACCACCAATCAGTTCTTCGACGCGCTCGCGGCGGCGCAGCTGGTGGCGGTGCGGGAAGCGAGCGTCCGGGAGGCCGAGGAGCAGCTCCGGGCCGCGGCCGCACGGCTCCGGGCCGGCACCGCCACCCGGGCCGACACCCTGACATCCCGCGTCCTTCTGGGGACGGCGCAGGTGAACCTGGCCAGCGCCCAGGCCGACCTGGCCGGCACCGAAGCGGCGCTGGCGCGGCTCATCGGCCGGGCGGGCCGGGTATCCGCCGCCGACGACTCCAGCTATTACGAGCTTCCGATGGTCGATACGACGACGCTCCGAACCGAGGCCGTTCAGCGTTCGCCCCGCGTGCAGGCGGCGCTGGCGAGCGCCCAGGCCGCCCACGCGCAGGTGGCCGCCGCCCGCGCCGCCTACTGGCCCGCCCTCACGGTGGGCGCTTCGACCGGCTACTCCGGCACGCAGGGCACCGGCACCGGCTTCAGCAACAACAGCCAGCTGCGGCTCGGCCTCAGCTGGAACATCTTCGACGGCTTTGCCCGCGAGGCGCAGATCGCCACCCAGGAGGCCAATGCCGAGGTGGCCGAGGCCCAGGCATCGGACGACGCGCGCAACGTGGACGCGGGGGTGACGACCTACCTGGCGCAGCTCGACGCCGCCTACGCCAGCGTCGCCATCACCCAGACCAGCGTCGTCGCGGCGGAGGAGAACCTGCGCGTGGTTCGCGAGCGCTATCAGGTCGGCGTGGCCACCATCGTGGACGTGCTGACGGCACAGACCGCCCTGGACCAGGCCCGGGTGGACGCCGTCAACGCCCGCTTCGCGTATCTCCGGGCCAAGGCGCAGCTCGAAGCGTTCGTGGGGCACCCGCTGTGAGGACCGCGGTCGCCCTCGCCGCCGCCGCCGCGGTCGGGCTCGCCGCCTGCAAGAAGACGGTGCCGCCGCCGGTGTACGAAACCCTCCCGGTCGAGAAGCGGGACATCATCGTCTCCGCGCATGCGACGGGCACGGTCCAGCCCGATACGACCGTCCAGGTGAAGACCCGTGCCTCGGGCGAAGTGCTGGGTCTCAAGGTGGAAACGGGTCAGGTCGTGAAGCGCGGCGCCCTGCTCATGCAGATCGATCCGCGGCTCACCCGGAACGCCGTCGCCCAGGCGCAGGCGAACGTCGTGGCCGCGAAGGTCCAGCTCGCCAACGCCACGGTCCAGAAACAGCGGTCGGACAGCCTGCTGGCCGCCCAGGCGATCACCGCGCTGGAGCACGACCAGGACGTGCTCGCCTACGCCAACGCCAAGGCGGCGCTGGTGTCGGCCCAGGTGAACCTCGAGAACAACCGGATCAACCTGGAGGACGCCGACGTGCGGGCGCCGATCACCGGTACGATCATCGAGATCGACGTGGCCCGGGGTCAGGTCATCGCGTCCGCGACGTCGAACGTCGGAGGCGGGACGACCCTGCTGAAGATGGCGGACCTGAACCTCGTGCAGGTCTCGACTCCGGTCGACGAGACCGACA
>Ga0187822_10000133_pt1 | contig 13119 bp, 8 predicted proteins | sample NC_wetland_sal_i_18_FD_132967 | JGI IMG/M metagenome (GOLD analysis project Ga0187822, IMG submission 132967) | Wetland sediment microbial communities from Neuse River Estuary, North Carolina, USA - SourceSoil_2 | ecosystem: Environmental > Aquatic > Freshwater > Wetlands > Sediment | place...
CGCGCCGGCGCTACTGATGACGACTTTGTCCAGTTCATCCAATAGCCGAAGCGTCGAGTCGCCCCGCATGGCAAAGTCCAGCGCGAGGGTCAGGCCGGGCCGGGGAAACGACATCATGCCCGCGCTTGGAACCGAACCAAATCGTTTCATCACCGCCAGGAACGAACCCATGTGCGAGCGCGAGATCAGACCCAGCACCTCCTGGAAGGCTTCGAACGAATCATCGGGAATCACACATTGATATTGCAGGAACCCCTGCTTGCCGTAGATAAGGTTCCATTGCGAAACCGCATCCAGCGGATAGAAAAAAGGCTCGTAGGGCGCTACCGACTGACGTTTCCCAAAGGCGTGCCGGGTATAGTACGCGGAGTTGAACAGCTTCATGGTGTAACGGTTCAACACCCAACCGGGAAAAGCAAAAGGGACCCGGGCGTGTCCGCCCGAGCGAGGCGCCTTGCCGGGTCTGTCGGAATGATTGCCACGGAAGAAGATGCCGCGCGTGCCTTTTTGCGAAACGCAATCGACCCACGCGACCGTGTACTCGAAAGTCTGGTCGCTGTCATGGCTGAGCGACAGGAATTCCGGCAAAGAGTGAAACGGGATCGTCTCCAGGTCGATGAAGGGCCCGCTGATTTTCTTCAGCGCGATCTCCGCGCAAGTGATCACCCCGGTCAGGCCGAGACCGCCGATAGTGGCGCGGAACAAGTCCGGATTGCTCTCCGGGCTGCACAGTAGCAGGCCGTGGTCAGAGCGGCAGAGCTCCAATCGTCGGACATGCCGGCCGAGAGTGCCTGCGCGATGATGATTTTTCCCGTGCACATCGTTGGCGATCGCGCCGCCGAGAGTCACAAATCTCGTACCTGGCGTGACCGGCAGGAACCAGCCGCGGGGAACCGCGACCGCCAGAATATCCGAGAGGCTTACTCCCGCCTCGCAAAGTATGTGGCCCTGGTCTGCGTCAAATCCGAGGATCCGGTCCAGGCGGGAACACTCGACCAGGTCGCGGCCATCGTTCAGGCAGGAGTCGCCGTAACTTCGTCCCAGCCCATAGGCCAGCAATGATTCTGGCGCAGCCCGGTCGAGAATGCCGGGCACCTGGTCCATCCAGTTGGCGCGGTAGACGGCGCGATGGGTCGCGGCAGGATACCTTCCCCAGGACAAATAGCTGCCCGCGGACGGCGAGAGTTCTGCTGCGGTCGCGGGTTGGGTTGCGGCGGAACTGGACGGCATTCTACAAACCTGCTTACGGTCTGGCGTAGGGCTGGAACAGCCGACCTGCTGCCCGGCACGGCTCTGCGATGCGTTCCAGCCTGTTCACTGGATTTCGACGCAACCGCCGGACGGCAGGCCCCTGACCTCTATCTTATTGATTGACGTTGAAAAACGAAGAGCATTCTACGATCACGATTCCTGATCATATTCCCCGCCATTGATTTCCTCCTTTCCATTCAGCCAGATCGACGTTACCAGCGTCACTCGTCCCGCCCCGGAGAGGTGGGCTTTTGGCGGCACCTCTCGGCATCCTGCCTTACAATAGGAGAGGATTCGTCCCGGATTCTGGGTGTCAGGGCGCCCGCTTGCCCGCATCCAGCAGTGGATTGGGGCGGAAGCGGCCGAACGGAGAATTGGGCATGTTTCTGAGTTTTTTCGGGTTGCGCGAACAACCATTCGGCGTCACCCCCGACCCCCGATTTCTGTACCTGAGTGCCGCGCATCGGGAGGCGCTGGCCTCCTTGTATTACGGCATCGAAGCCAATCGCGGCTTTCTCGGCTTGATTGCCCGGCCGGGCATGGGCAAGACCACCATCCTGTTCCATCTGCTGGAAAAATTTCGCGACACCGCGCGCACCGCGCTGATCTTTCAAACCCAATGCAATTCGCGGGAGTTCATGCGCCTGCTGCTGGCGGAACTGGGATACGAAGGCACCATCCAGGACCTGGTGCAGATGCACGAAGAGTTCAACAAGCGCCTGATGCAGGAAGCGCGCGCCGGGCATCGCCTGATTGTGGTAATTGATGAAGCCCAGAACCTGGAACTGGAAGTGCTTGAGACTTTGCGCCTGCTCTCCAACTTCGAGACCTCGCGCGCCAAGCTGATGCACATCATTCTGGCCGGGCAGCCGGCATTGGCGGACAAGCTGGTCCTGCCGGGCCTGGCCCAGTTGCGCCAGCGCGTCTCCATGGTGCACGGCCTGGAGCCGCTGCCGTCATGGGAAGTAAAGAATTACATCGAGCACCGGCTGATGGTGGCCGGCTACCGGGGCGATCCGCTCTTCACGCCGCAGGCCTATGAGACGATTGCTGAATTTACCGAAGGCATTCCGCGAAACGTCAACAACTTTTGCTTCAACGCGCTTTCCCTGGCCTGCGCGCTGCGCAAGCGCGCCATCGATGCCGACGTGGTGAATGAGGTCATGGCCGACCTCGACATCGAAAAACTCCGATCGGCGTCGGAGGCCCCGCGCGCCGATCTGCCGTTTATCCCGGTTGAAGATGTCCCCCGGATTCCCAGCACGCCGGGCGATGAAGAAGAGATTTCTTCACCCGCCCAGGCCGCCGCGTACATGCAGCAGGTCGCATTGAAGTTGAAGGACTGGCGGCAGTCGCTGGAGAAAGCTCCGGGGGTTGTGGCCGGCAGTTCACAATCGGGTTCGCGAACCGACGCGAGCGACTCGTAACCCGCGCCGGGTTTTCTTCCTCGGAAATCATTTCGTTCATCACGCTTCCGCGAAAAGCGCCATTACCATCGGCAATTGACTGGTGAGTCGGCCAGTGTAGACTCCAGGTTAGGACCTTCGCATGCACATTCTTCACGTAGTGGGCGCCCGGCCGAACCTCATGAAGGTCGCGCCCGTGCTGAGCGCGCTCCGGCAATATCCGAAAATAAAGCAGAGCCTGGTTCATACCGGCCAGCACTACGACACCAACATGTCGGACGTGTTTTTCGAGCAACTGGCGATACCGGCTCCGGACGTTAACCTGGGCGTAGGTTCGGGAAGCCATGCCCGGCAGACCGCGGACATCATGACCCGCTTTGAGCCGGTGGTCCTTGAACGCAAGCCCGACCTGGTGCTGGTCTACGGCGACGTGAATTCGACCGTCGCAGCCGCCCTGGTCTGCTCGAAACTCCTGATCCAGGTAGGCCACGTGGAGGCCGGACTTCGTTCTTTCGATCGGGCCATGCCGGAGGAAATCAACCGGCTGGTCACCGATCAGCTCGCTGACTTGTTGTTCACGCCTTCCGACGACGGCGACAAGAATCTCGCGCGCGAAGGCATTCCCGCGAAGAAGATCCATAACGTCGGCAACGTCATGATCGATTCGCTGGTCCGCCTGCTGCCGGCGGCGATCAACCAGAAATTGAATGGACTGCCGAGCCGCTACGTTCTGGTCACGCTGCATCGCCCGGCCAACGTGGATGACGATAACGTCTTAAAAGTCATCCTGGGATACCTGCTGGAACTCAACAGCCAATTGAAAGTAGTTTTCCCGGTGCATCCGCGGACCCGCCAGCGCATTGCCGCCTTCGGGATTGACGTCAGCCAGCTGGATTTGCGGGAACCGCTGCCTTACATTGAATTCCTGGCGCTGCAACGCCGAGCGACCGTGGTCATCACCGACTCGGGCGGCATTCAGGAAGAAACCACCTATCTCAAAGTGCCGTGCCTAACCCTGCGTAACAATACCGAGCGCCCCGTGACCGTGACCATGGGCACGAACATACTGGTCGGGCAGGACGGGACCACGCTGCGCGCCGAGCTCGGCAAGATTCTCCAGGGCAAGCAAAAGCAGGGCACAGTGCCGCCGCTGTGGGACGGCCACGCAGGCGAACGCATTGCCGCAATATTGAGCAAGCTCTGAGTACGGACCACGTGGGGACAGCCGCCCTCGGCTGTCCGGTCGAGCGAAGCTCGACTAGTTCTTCTTCCTTCGAGCCCAACCTTCGAGCCCAACCCTTCCCATCCTGGAACCAAACCTGGCGGAGCTCTGCTCCGCCGGACAGCCGGGGGCGGCTGTCCCCACGCAGTTCCTGCCGGTCTCCCATCTTCCTCCCGTGCTCGCCTTGATGAGACAATAGCCAATCGCCATGCGAGCCATTCTGGAAGACATTCGCTCGGGGGAAGTGGCCAGCCACGAAGTGCCCCAGCCCGAGCTGCGTCCCGGCGGCATCCTGGTGCGGACGGCGTTTTCGGCCATCAGCGCCGGCACCGAGCTGGCCCATCGCGAGCAGGTGGAAAAATCCCTGCTGGGCAAAGCCCTGGCCCGTCCTGACCTGGTCCGTCAAGTGTTCGATTTTGCCCGGACTTCCGGGGTGAAGGCTGCTTACCAGAGAGTGCAATCGCGATTGGATTCGCTTGGTCCTCTCGGCTACAGCTGCTCGGGAATTGTGCTGGCTGCCGGACAGGGAGTGCAGGAGTTTAAGCCGGGCGACCGGGTGGCCTGCGCGGGCGCCGGATACGCCAGCCACTGCGAAGTCAATTTTATCCCCAAAAATCTTGCGGCCCGAATTCCAGATGCGGTGCCGCTGGAGGCCGCGTCATTGACTGCGATTGGCGCTATCGCGCTTCAAGGATTCCGCCAGAGCCAGGCAGTGCTGGGCGAAGTCGTGGCAGTGATCGGCGCCGGGCTGGTTGGGGTGCTGACCATCCAGCTGGCCAAGGCGGCGGGCTGTCGCGTGATCGCCATTGATCTTGATCCGCAAAGGGTGGAACAGGCGCGGCAGTTCGGCGCCGACCTGGCGCTGTGCTCGTCGGATTCGGATGCTGCATCACGGGCGAAGGAATTTGCCGGTCACGGCGCCGACGTCGCGATTATCACCGCGGCAACGCCGTCGGCGGAACCCATCGAACTGGCCGCGGGGATTTGCCGCGATCGCGGGCGCATTGTGGTCGTAGGCACGGTCGATCTCGGAGTCTCCCGCCAGCCCATGTACATGAAAGAACTGTCGTTGGTTCTTTCCCGTTCTTACGGCCCGGGCCGCTACGATCCCCAATATGAAGAAGAAGGTCTGGATTATCCCATCGGCTACGTGCGCTGGACTGAGAAACGCAACATGGAAGCCTTTCTGGAACTGCTGGCTTCGGGAGCAATCCAGGTCGCGCCTTTCATCGCGAAGCGTTGTTCGGTGGAGCAGGGAGGGGCTGCCTATCAGGAGTTGAAAGATACCGGCGCGTATACGGTGTTGGTGGAATATCCGAATCGGGTATTGCCAGCGATTCCGCTTGTGTCGGGCGATTCGCCGCAACCGGTGCGGGCGCGCGGACCGGGCGATCTCAGGGTGGGTTGCATCGGCGCCGGAAATTTCGCGCGGGCCGTGATCTTTCCCGCCTTGCGGCAAAGCCGCGGCGTGGTTCTGCACTCGGTTGCGACCGCTTCCGGCGTGGCCGCGGAATCCGCCCGCCGCTTGTTTGGCTTTGCCCGGGCGGCGCAGGCCGGCGACCTGCTTCAGGACAAGGACACGGATCTGGTGATCGTCCTCTCCCGCCACGACAGCCACGCGCCCTACGTGGTTGCCGCGCTCTCCAATCACAAGCCGGTCCTGGTCGAGAAGCCGCTGGCCGTCAGCCGTGAGCAGCTGGAGGAAGTTCGCTACGCCTACCAGGCGGAGAAGGAAAGACATGCCTCTCCATTTTTAATGGTCGGTTACAACCGCCGCTTCGCTCCCTTCACGGAAAAGCTGAAACAGTTTTTTTCCGGCCGGCAGGAGCCCATGGTGGTGCATATCCGGGTGAATGCCGGTTATCTCCCGCACCAGCATTGGACGCAGCAGAACAGCAGTGGAGGCGGCAGGATCATCGGCGAGCTCTGCCATTTTGTGGACTGGGCACGCTGTGTAGTGGGCGCCGGCCTGGTCAGCGTGAGTGCCAATGCGATTCCCGACGGAGCTCGCTATAACCGGGACAACGTTGTCGTCACGCTCACCTTCCAGGATGGCTCCATCGCCAACATTTTGTATCTGGCCAACGGCGACCGGTCGGTGGCCAAGGAGCAGTACGAAGTTTTCTGCCAGGGCAGGACCGGACGGATCGACGATTTCCGCACCCTCGAACTGGCCAGCGACGGAAAGACCCGGCGCACCAAGGCGAGACGCGATAAAGGACATCAGCGGGAGATCGAACTTACCCTGGAAGCCATACGCCGGGGCTCGGGCTCTCCCATTCCTTTTGACGAGCTGCTGGAAGTTTCCGGCGTGACCATCGCGATTGACGAGGCCATTGGCACCGGGAAACCGGTTGCGCTGCCGCCCGCCCACGCGTCCGCCGTCTAAGACCTGCGATTCAGGAGTTCGGAACTTCCACTCGCACCTGGTCGGAGTAGTTGCTTTCTTGCCCGCCTTTGTTTACCGACGTGGTCCGATAGAAATAGGTTTGTCCGCCTACGACCGAGGCGTCGGTAAAGGTTGACTTGGGATGCGGAGATGCATTCATCTTGGCGAAGGGGCCGTTTTCCGCCGGCCCGCGGTAGATGTTGTAACCCACAGCGGCGGCGGTGGGCGCCCAGGCCAGCGTGACGCTATGCCGCCCGGTCTGCTCGCCCTGACCGCTGAAGGCGGCAGACGGAGAATTCGAAGCGTTGCTTACGAGACGGATGTTTCCCGTCGAGGACCCGGCCTGATGGGGCTCGAACATCACTTTAAAGTGGACGCTCTGTCCAGCCGGCACGGTGACCGGAAACACGATCCCGCTGATCGAGAATCCTTCGCCGCTCCAGTCCGCCGATGCCACCGTGATGCTTGAATCGCCCGCGGTCAGGGTGACGTTCTTGCCCTTTTTGTCACCTACTGCGACGCTGCCGAAGTTCAGTTTGGGTGGCGTAAGCGCAAGCTCGCCCGCTGCGACGGTCCGCTGCACGCCGCTTCCGCTGCCGCAACCGATCGAGAGTACCGTGGTCAAGAGAGCCGTGCCCAAAAACAGTCGTCCATGCATGGCCGCAACGCACCTCACCATAGAAAATTGTCTGCTACGAACTGCGACGCCGACTCGATGTTCGGCGTTTTGATACCTGGGTGAAATTCGGACTTTTGTGCTGCGCCGGTTGCAGGTCCCGGCAACTGGCGCGAGAACCGGATTCCTGACTTTGAACGAAAGCAGGGAAGCGGCACGTCAGGAAGGTAAATCGGCGAGCTTAATCGAAGAAGATGTCAGTAGTACATAACGCCGGGTCGTAGCCCCGCCGCGGTAAACAGGGGAAGAATGCCGCGTCCCCAGCCAGTGCGCTGGATCGGCGGTGAATGGGAGCGTCAAGATCTTCACGCTCCCACTCAGTGGTTTGCAAACCTCTAGGGCGTTGGAATTACAGCCGTGGCCTGATTCGAGTTGGCGCTCTCTTTGCCCGAGCCATCCACCGCGGTGGTGACGTAGACATAAGTCTGGCCGGCCTGAACCGTGTCGTCGATATAGCTGGTGCTGGCATTCATGGAGCTGATCTTGGAGTACGATCCGCCCGAACCGGTGCCCCGATAGACGTTGTAGGCGACCACGCTCGAAGTGCTGGGGCTCCATGACAGCGCCACGCTGTGTTGCGGCGGCGCCGCGCCGATGCCGGTCAGGGACTGGACCGCGGACGAATTGGACGCGTTGCTGGCGAACGATCCGCTGGCTGCCGCGGTTCCGCTGGACTGCGGAGTAAAGACTACGGTGAACGATGCGCTCTGTCCCGCAGCCAGAGTAAGCGGGAGAGAAAGCCCACTCACCTTGAACTCTGAAGTGGTCATGCTGGCAGCCGTCACGGTGATGCTGGAGCCGGTGGCGGTGATCGTGGCGGGCAGACTCTTGGTTTGTCCCACGGTGACCGTGCCGAAGTTCAGCGAGGCCGGGCTCAGCGCCAGCTGGCCGGGTACTGTGGCGGTCCCGGCGAGCGAAATCGTGACGGTGGAATCGGACGCGTCGGAAACCACGGAAATCGATCCCGTAATGCTGCCTCCCGCGGTCGGACTGAACACCGCGCCGAAGGTGAAGCTTTGTCCGGGGCTCAAAGTCAGAGGCAGGCTCAATCCGCTGGTCCGGAAGGCTGAACCGGAAACGTTGGCTTGAGTAACCGTAACCGTCGATCCGCCGGTATTGGTCAGGGTTTCGGACTGGGTGGCGCTGCCGGCCACCGGAACGTTGCCAAAGGTGAGACTGGAATCGCTGGTGCTCAGAACGCCGGGGGTCGCTGAACTGGCGGTCAGCGGGATGCTCAGGGAGGGGTTCGAAGCATTGCTGACGATGGCGAGACTGCCGCTCGCCGCCCCGCTGGATTGCGGAGTGAAGGTTACGCTGAAAGTCTTGCTCTGGCCCGCAGCCAGAGTAAACGGCACAGTCAGTCCGCTAAGAGTAAAACCGGTCCCCGAGATGTTGGCCTGCGTAATGCTGATGCTGGAACCGCCGGAGTTAGTCAGGGTTCCCGCGACCGTCTTGGGATTGCTCGCCTGCACACTTCCAAAGCTGAGGCTGGCCGGCGACGAGGCCAGGGCTCCTGCCGTCACTCCACTGCCGGTGATCGGCACGGCGAGCGCGGCGTTGGAAGCGTCACTGGTAAGAGTCAGCGCGCTGCTGACCGGCCCGCTCGACTGCGGCTTGAAGGTCACGCTGAACGCGGCGCTTTGGCCGGCGGCCAGGGTCAAGGGCAGGCTGAGGCCGGTAATGGTGAAGCCGGACCCGGAAAAGCTGGCCTGCGACACGGTCACGCTGGAGCTTCCGGAGTTGGTCAGAGTTTCCGGCAAAGTCTGGCCCTGGCCTACTTGCACACTTCCGAAGGTCAGGCTGGCAGGATTCGAGGCCAGGGTTCCGGGGCCGGTGGCCATGCCCGAAACCGGCACGCTGACCACCGAATTCGAGGCGTCGCTCACTACCGCGATACTTCCGCTGGAGCTTCCAGCGGATTGCGGGGCAAACGTGATGGTAAAGCTCTTGCGCTCGCCGGCCGCCAGGGTCAGGGGAAAAGTGATGCCGCTCATCCTGAAACCCTTGCCGCTTATCGTGGCCTGGCTGATGGTGACGCTGGTGCTGCCCGAGTTAATCAGGGTTGCGGCCTGGGTCTGGCTGGCGCCGATTTTCACGTTGCCCAAAGCCAGACTCGTGGGCGAAACCACCAGTTGACCGGATGCCGTCCCCACGCCTGAAACCGCCACATTCAGAACTGTGGGCACGGTATTGGTCGCAAAGATGGTTTCAGGTTCCCGCCCTCCAAACGCAACCGGCCTCTGCCTGGCGACCTTCACGGAAACACTGCCGCTTAACAGGATATTGCCCTTAACCGCGCCGTTGGTCGTGGGAGTGAAACTCACGCTGACGGGGACGCTTTGTCCCGCCCGCAGGAGCATGGGCAACTGTAGCCCAGTGAGTGCGAATCCCTTTTGCGAGATCGCAACCCGCATGATGTTGATCGCGACCTTCCCCGGATTTGACAATGTGGCGGCCTGGGTCTGGGTCTTGCCCATGGCAACGTTCCCAAAACTGAAGCTCGACGGATTCAGCTTGATCCGGGAAGAATTAATGGCCACCCCCGACATGGTGAAGATGGGAGTGGAACGAATCATGTTGCTGGCGAGTACGACTCGGCCCTGGGAGCTGCCAACACTCTGTGGCGAATATACGATCTGCAGAACCGCGCTCTGGCCTGGCGCCAGGGTCAAGGGTAGTTTCTTGCCGGTAATCTGGAAATCGGCTTGGCTCACCTGGGCGCGGGTGACCACGATCGGCGATTTGGTCTTGTTGACGATGGTGTTGCTGAGGACGCTGGTCGTTCCAACCGGGACGGAGCCGAAATCGAGAACAGGTGAAGTCGCGACCAGTCCGGTGGAGGTCTGAACCGAAGGCTGGCTGGCTTCGAGCGCGCCACAGCCCAACATCGTCGCAAGAGAGAGAAGAACCGCTACCAGTTTACCGCGGGTGCCGAACTCCTTCACGGAAGACCTCTTTACCGTACGGCCATACGGCGGGGGATTTGGCTGCTCTCTGCACCATTCCGAGTGCCAATCCGTAAACGACTGAAACGTGGAATAGTGCAGCCAAATGCAGTCTGCTCTGGGGGTTGGACATGCGGTAGATACCGGAAGTGAATGCAGGCGTGGGCCATACGGCCATCACGAAACTGGACTAGTGGTTACCTGGGTGACTGGGCGGGACGCGGAGGTCGCGCGGTTACATCGAGAGCGGCGCTGAAGGCCGCATGTTCACTAGGTTTTATGCGGACCTGCGCAGTTACGAATCGGAGCTATCGGGGAGCGACAGCAATGCAGTAATCTAGTCTGCGAGAGTTGCGGCAGTAACGAAAGGACAATGCAAGCTGTCCCATTTTCTCCATGCCTAGACCGAATCCCACGCATTCCAGGCACAAGGGCATCATCCTGGCCGGCGGATCGGGTACCCGTCTCTATCCCGTGACCCATGCCGTATGCAAGGGGCTCCTGCCGATTTATGACAAGCCCATGATCTATTACCCGCTCTCGACTCTGATGCTGGCGGGTATACGGGATATTCTCATCATCTCCACGCCGCAGGATGCGCCCCGGTTCGAACAGTTGCTGGGCGACGGGACGCGCTTCGGCTTGAGCCTTCAGTACGCGGTGCAGCCGCGCCCGGAAGGCATCGCGCAGGCATTCCTGGTGGGCCGGAAATTTATCGGCGCATCAGGTTGTGCGCTGGTTCTGGGCGACAATATTTTCTACGGACACGACCTGGTCAAAACCCTCCAGCATGCATGCGGGCAAACCGCGGGCGCGCGTGTGTTTGCGTATCCAGTGCAGGATCCGGAACGCTACGGGGTGGTGGAATTCGACGGCCGGGGCAAGGTCTTGAGTTTGGAAGAGAAGCCGAAGGCGCCGAAATCCCGCTACGCCGTGACCGGACTTTATTTCTACGACAATCAAGTTGTCGATATCGCCAAGTCCCTGAAGCCGTCCGCCCGGGGCGAACTCGAAATCACCGATATCAACAAGGAATATCTGCGGCGCAAGCAATTGCACGTCGAGGTGATGGGCCGGGGCATGGCTTGGCTGGACACGGGTACTCACCAGGCCATGCTGGACGCTTCGCTCTTCATCCAAACCATTGAAACTCGGCAAGGCCTCATGGTCGCCTGTCCGGAGGAAATCGCCTTTCGCAACCGATACATTACCGCCCAGCAGCTCGAGGACACGGCGGCCGCGATGAAGAACAATGGCTACGGCGCATACCTGCAGCAGCTGCTCCGGGAAAAGGTGTTCTGAGCCGTCTTGAGACGATCGCTTCCACTATGAAGGTCAGTCCAACCGAGTTGACGGGAGTGCTTATTCTCGAGCCCGAAGTGTTCCGCGACGCCCGCGGATTCTTTCTTGAAAGCTATAACGAGAGGACCCTGGCGGAGCTGGGAATCCGCGAGCGATTCGTGCAGGACAACCATTCCTATTCCATCCGCGACGTGGTGCGCGGCCTGCATTACCAGGTGCGTCCCCAGGGCAAGCTGGTGCGGGTGGTGGTGGGCGAGATTCTCGATGTGGTGGTCGATCTGCGGCGCAGTTCGCAAACGTTCGGGAGATGGATCGCGCTGACTCTTTCGGAGGCGAACCAGAAGATGCTGTGGATCCCCCCGGGTTTTGCCCACGGATTCCGCGTGCTCTCGGAAAATGCACACGTAACGTACAAGGCCACCGATTTTTATGATCCCGGAGGCGAGCGCACGATCGCGTGGAACGATCCTGGCCTGAAAATTGATTGGCGGCTTGACCAGCCTCCGACGATCTCGGCCAAGGACAGTCGAGGGGTTCCTTTCAGTCAAGCCGAGGTATTTGCGTAGGACGAAGGGCGCTTTCGGGCGTCAGAAGCTCACTCCAAAGGCATAGGCCCGGAATAATTCCACAGCATTGTCTTGACACCGGCTGCTCTGCGAGCGCAGAATCACACGCAATCACGGTAAGTACCAGCCGCCTTACCCACCAGCCTTTGAGGTTCTTGCCTCACAAAACTCCCCTGGATCAGCCTCGCGCAGGCGAGCCTGGTTCGCATAGAAAGGCTGGAAGCATGATGAATATCGTGCGTAATTTGTGGCAGGAGGATCAGGGTCAGGACATCGCTGAATACGCAGTGATGCTGGCGGTGATTCTGGTGATCGTCGTGGGCACCATACGTCTGGTGGGCAACAACGCCAACAACGTCTTCTCGTCGGTAGGCAGCGCCGTCCAATAGCGGGTAGCCGTGTGGCGCGGGCGCCCCCGCCCGCGGATTTTGATTTTGAACTCGCGGTTGGATACAAACCGCGGGCTTTGATTCGCAATCGACTGTCGCGGGCGAGGGCGCCCGCGCCACACGGCCTTATCTCGCGCCGAATTGCAGCCGCACACCGGCCCTGGCCAGAATGGGCGGGCCGACGGTGAGCACCGGAGTTCGTCCAACGTCATAACGCCGGTTGGTGAGATTTTCCACCGCGGCAAACAACTCAACTCCGCGCCGCAGGGTGTGGGACGCGGTGGCGTCCAGTACGAAATAGCGCCGCAGCAGAAGCGTGTTCTGGTCGTCGTCGAATTGGTCTCCTCCGAAGCGGCCCTGCACCCCAAGCAGAATAAAGGGACGGGAGTAGCTTGCCTGGAAAGTGAACTGGTGGCGGGGAATCTGGGGAACGTCGAGGCCTAACAGGCTCGGATTCAGTCCGGCCAATGCCGGGTCGACGGAAAAACTGGTGACCGTGGCGTCGGTGTATTCGTAGCCGCCCGAGAGCGTCACCGAATTGCTCACGCGTCCGCTCGCTTCCAGTTCCACTCCCTGGGAGCGCGTGCTGCCCAGATTCCGGCGTTGCCGGGTGATCAGGTTCGGTGTGGTGGTGAGTGTGACGTTGGCCACGGGGCGCGTGATCTGGTTCCAGAAAAAGGTTCCGCGCACCATCACGCGCTGGTCCCAGCCGGTGACGATGGCGCCGCCTTCCGCGCCGGTCAGGCGTTCCGCGCGCAGGTTGGGATTGAATTCGGTAAACACATTGCCCGCTCGAAAGCCGCGGTAGAGCTCATTCAGAGTGGGCGCACGAAATGCCCTGTAACCGGACGCGGTAAGCGACACATTGCCGGTGAGCTTGTGCAGAAGCGCCAGGCGAGGGCTGAAGAAGCTTTCGCTGCGATCCGGAAGAGGAGCTGCGCCGACAGGTTTCGCAGGATCAGGAGGCGCGAAC
>Ga0187822_10000134_pt1 | contig 13079 bp, 10 predicted proteins | sample NC_wetland_sal_i_18_FD_132967 | JGI IMG/M metagenome (GOLD analysis project Ga0187822, IMG submission 132967) | Wetland sediment microbial communities from Neuse River Estuary, North Carolina, USA - SourceSoil_2 | ecosystem: Environmental > Aquatic > Freshwater > Wetlands > Sediment | place...
CGCGCTCACTCGCCAGCTGCTCGCGTTCAGCCGCCGGCAGGTGCTCCAGGAGCGTGCGGTGGACGCGAACGCGGTGGTCACGGAGCTGGAGCCGATGATGCGCCGGCTGGTCGAGGAGAACGTCGCGGTCGTGACCCGCCTCGCGCCACGTCTCGACCGGATCAAGGTAGACCCGAGCCAGCTGGAGCAGGTGCTGCTCAACCTGGTCGTCAACGCGCGCGACGCGATGCCCCAGGGCGGCACGCTCCTCATCGAGACGGCGAACGTGCTGCTCGACGACCAGTACCCCAAATCGCATCTCACCGCGCGGCCGGGGCCGTACGTGGTGTTGACGGTCACGGACACGGGCTGCGGCATGGACGCCGCGACCCAGTCGCGCCTCTTCGAGCCGTTCTTCACGACCAAGCCCGTGGGCCAGGGCACCGGGCTGGGCCTCGCGACCGTCTACGGGATCGTGAAGCAGAGCGGCGGGAACATCTGGGTCTACAGCGAGGTGGGCCGGGGCACGACGTTCAAGATCTACTTCCCCCAGTACGCCGGGGCCGACGAGACGCCGGCGGCCGCGGCCGCGGGCTCGCGCCCGCAGGCGGACAGCGCCGGCGCGACCATTCTCATCGTCGAGGACGACGCCGCCGTCAGGAATGCGGTGCGCCGGCTGCTGGAGCGGCATCGCTACGAGGTGCTGGAGGCCGCGAACGGGGGCGACGCGCTGGTGGTCCTCGCCGAATCGCCCCGGCCGGTGGACCTCGTCATCTCGGACATGGTGATGCCGGAGATGAGCGGCCTCCAGCTCCGGCACCAGCTTCGGAAGCTCCGGCCGTCGCTTCCGGTCCTCCTCATGTCGGGCTACACGGAGGAGGCGATCACCCGGCTGGCGGCCTCGGGGCCGCTGCCGACCCTCATCGAAAAACCCTTCACGGTCGACGGCATCCTGGCCAAGGTGCGCGACCTGCTCGGCGCGGGAGTCAGCAATGCGTGAGAACCGGTTCGCGGCAGCCAGGATCCTGATCGTGGACGACGAGCAGAGCAACGTGCGGGCGCTCGACCGGCTCCTGCGCGCGGCAGGCTACACCGACATCGTCGCCACCATGGACCCCGCCGAGGTGCGCGGCCTGTACCGGGACCACGACCTGGTGCTGCTCGACCTGCACATGCCGGCGCTCGACGGCATCGCGGTGCTGGAGCAGCTCCGGGCGGACGCGCCGCCGAATACGCTGCTGCCGGTCCTGGTGCTCACCGGCGATTCCTCCCGGGACGCGCGCAAGCGGGCGCTGGCGGCGGGCGCGAAGGACTTCGTGACCAAGCCGTTCGAGATGGACGAGGTGCTCCTCCGCATCCACAACCTGCTCGAGACGAGCCACCTGCACCGGGAGATCACGACGCAGAACCAGGCCCTCGAGCGCCGGGTGGCGGAGCGCACCGCGGAGCTCGACGGCGCGCAGCTCGAGACGCTGGAGCGCCTCGCGCTCGCGGCCGAGTTCCGGGATGACGAGACCGGGCGGCACACCGAGCGGGTCGGCGAGGCTGCCGCCCTCCTGGGTGCGGCGCTCGGCCTGCCGGACGAGGAGCTGTTTCTCCTCCGGCGCGCGGCGCCGCTGCACGACGTGGGCAAGATCGCCATCCCCGATGCGGTGCTGCGGAAGCCCGGCCCGCTGACGGGCGACGAGTGGGAGATCATGAAGAGCCACGCCGTGATGGGCGCCCAGATCCTGTCGGGCGGGCGCTCGCGGTTGATCCGGCTGGCCGAGGAGATCGCGCGGTTCCACCACGAGCAGTGGGACGGAAGCGGTTATCCGGAGGGACTGGCGGGCGAGGCGATCCCGCTGGTGGCCCGGCTCGTCATGGTGGCGGACGTGTTCGATGCGCTGACCTCGGACCGGGTCTACCGCAAGGCGTGGCCGGCGCCCGACGTGCTGGCGTACATCAAGGAGTACGCGGGCCGGCGCTTCGATCCGCGTATCGCTGCACTGTGCGAGAAGAGCGATACCCGCCGGCGGCTGCTCGCGATCCGGAAGGGCGACGCGGCCCCGGCTGAGCGCCGGCGCGCCGTCTCCCTGGCGGCGCGCTAGAGGGTCGCGTCCAGCACCAGGTCCACCGTCACCGGCAGGCCGTCATCCCCCAGGCCTGCCGCCTCTGCCCTGTCCCGCACGGCCTTCAACGGGACCAATCCCGGCCGCCCGTCGTCCATCAGCGTGATGCCGGCGCCTCGAGTCCGGTGAACCTCCAGCCGGTATGGAGCGTTCACGGTCAGCCCCAGGGCCGGGCGAAAGCTGGCGCCGGGCGGCACGACGGCCGTGAGCTGGACCGTGGCGACCGCCGAGCGCATCTGCGCCTCGGCCCGTGCAAGCGGCGCCAGAGAGAGCGCGATCGCCAAGGCAATGGGAGGCCGTACCTGCCGCCGATCCACGTGAGCTCCGGTCCAGGGTTCGCCACCCCCAAAGGCAGAACTGGAGCCACGATCGTCAGTGCGTATAAGCCATTGCGGCAATTGACTATATACGATCCTTCCGGCGATTACCCGAGCGGCAATTCCGTCGAACAATTTGACGGCCAGCCCGGGCGGCTTCGACCTAACTCTCGACAGTGGGCCGGGTTGGCGGGGGCGGGAGATCGGTGTCGAAAACCGGGTGCCTGACGGTGGGCTCGACCGGTGTGATGCCGACCCGCGCGCCAGCGTCCCCTTGGGGTCGGCGACGGTTTCCCGGGAGACATCGTGCCTGTCCGCGCTCTACGTTCCGCACTTGTCCGGTCGCGCTTCCTCGTCCTGACCTTCGGCCTTGCCCTCGCGGCCTGCAGCAGCAGCACCAGCCCGAGCGCGGGCCCGACCATCACGATCCGCGACTTCTCGTTCTCGCCCTCCACGCTCACGGTGAGAGCCGGCACCACGGTCGAGTGGCTGAACGACGGCCCCTCGTCCCACACGACCACGAGCGACGCAGCTCTCTGGGACAGCGGCTCATTGAAGCCGCCGAGCGGCAGCGGCGCGTACAGCGGGGGCTCGGGGGGCACCTTCTCCTACACCTTCATGACGCCGGGCACCTACACCTACCACTGCTCCCTCCACCCCCCGACCCTCTATCCAGCCTTCGTGGGCTCCGTGGTCGTGACGCCGTAGCCCAGCGTGTCGTGGTCCAACCCCGTAACACATGTAGGGCCCACGGGCGCAACGGTCTCGATACGCGCTGCGGTTTCTCAACACCTGTGATACCGCGCAGCAGAAGCCGCCCCTCAGGCGGCGGGTCGTGACGCCCACCGGCGGGGCGAGGTCTGTCAAGGAAACGAGTCAGGGGTCAGAGGAGGGGCATATGAGTGCCGCCAGGACGCGGCCCGGCGAACGGGGCGCTACCGCCGTCTTCGTCGCCATTGCGTTGGCTGCACTGCTGGGCATGGTGGCGCTCGCGGTGGACGTCGGCATGCTCATGAAGGTCCGTGCGGATGCACAACGCGCGGCGGACTCCGCTGCGCTGGCCGGGGCGCAGGACTTCCTCAGCGGCAACCCGCTCGACGTCCGGGACTCCGCCGCGGACCACGCGCTGGAATACGCCAGTCGCAACTACGTGGGCTGGAAGTACGTGGACACGAGCGGAGCCATCTTCACCGACTCGGGCGACAACCTCATCGCCAACTCGCCCGAGGCGTACGTGCAGGTGATCCCCGACAGCGAGAAGGTCCGGGTGTTCGTCCGCCGTGCCACCACGGCCACGTGGTTCGGGCACCTGTTCGGCATCGATTTCGTACCGATCAGCGTCAAGGCGGCGGCCGAGGCCGTAAACGCCGGGACGGGGAAGTGCGTGAAGCCCTTCGCGGTGCCGGACATCTGGGACGACAGCAACGACGACCCGAACAACAACGACCTCGAGGACGCCAACGGACAACAGGGACAGAAGGGCGGCGAGACCTGGGTCTATGGCCCCGAAGACACGTACTCCCGCTTCCAGGACCCGAACAACCCCGATCCGAGCCAGTGGACCGGGTACGGAAGCTCGTTCCGCAACAACATGGCCGACTGGTACTCGTCCGACGGGAGCCACACGCTGTACTACAACGACTACGGCCGGCCGATGGCGATCAAGATGTCCAACCCGCAGTCGACGCCCTCGCCCTCGTACTTCTACCCATGGACGATGCCGTACGACAGCGCCAACGCCCAGTCGTACTGCGACCAGAACGGCTGTCAAAGCCCCAACAACGGAGCGCAGTGGTACCAGTGGAACATCTCCCACTGCAATCCGGTACCGGTCACGGTGTCCACCACGTACAACCAGGACACGACCTACCTCAGCAAGCCCGGCAACATGATCGGCCCGACGAACAAGGGCATCAGCGACCTGATCGCGGAGGACCCCAACGCCTGCTGGGCATCGTTCCCCGATCCGAACCATCCGGGTTACACCACGGGCGCCGTGAAGCAGGTGGTGAACAACTCGTGCACCGGGGACTATCCCGGCTGGGAGAGCAGCCCGCGCGTGGCGCTGGTGCCCCTGTTCGATCCGAGCCAGATCACCAACGGCCGAACGTCTCTGTCGTTCAACAACCTGGCGGTCATCTTCATCGAGGGGCAGCAGAACGCCCACGCGGAAGTGGACGGGCGCTTCCTGTTCTTCGCCAAGGCGACGGGCCCGCTCGCGCCCGCCACCGGCTCGCTGATCAAGAAGCTCCAGCTCGTGGAGTAGACGGCCACCTGGAGGTCAGGGCTCGAGGGGCTTGAGGCGCGCTTCCTCGATGCCGCGCGCGAGCCCGGTCGCGGCCTCGGCCAGATCGGGCAGCTCGCTGTGCCGCCCGCTCATCCGTCCCGCTCGGAGATCGGTGCCGATGCCCCGGCAGATCTCCTTGGCTCGCCGGATCCGGAAGCGTTCCTGAAAGGCTTGACCGTCGTCCCCCGGCTCGGCGGTCAGAAGTCCCCAGATCCGTAGGCGGAAGTCGTCGACCGAGCTCTTGAAGGCCTCCAGGCTTTCCCTCGGGACCTCGCCGTGCCCGAAGCGGGCTTCGATCGCCTGCAGCGTGCCGTTGAGACTCGCCACCTGCTGCGCCAGGCTTGCTTCTGTCATCCTGTCCTCCCGCGCGAAGGCAACATCCGCAGCGTCACACGGCGCCGGCGGCCGCCTTGGTGCGGCCGAAGCAAAGCTCCAGGTCCCGGCCCAGGCCGCTCGCCGCCGGCCAATCGGCCCGCTCGACCGCGGCCTCGAGTGCGCCGGCAAGAAGGGCCATCTGCTGCGCGCCCACGCTGCCGCAGGTCCCCTTCAGGCTGTGCGCCATCCGGCTGACCGCCCCGGCATCGCGCTTCTCGACGGCGGGCGCGAGTTGCGCCAGCAGAGTCCCGGTGCTCGAGGCAAAGAGATCCAGATAGCGACGCAGCTTCGCCCGGTCCGCACCCACCGCGGCCTTGAGGCGCTCGACATCGAGCGTAGCGGGCTCCGGTTCGGAGGCCACTGCGTGGCGCTCGGGCTCGGAATGAGCGTCCGCCGACTCCGCCTCGTGCGGGCCGTCCGGAAGCCAACGCCGGAGCACCTCGCGGAGCCGGCCGCGGTCCAGCGGCTTCGGCACCAGGTCGTCCATCCCGGCGGCGATGCAGCGCTCGCGGGCTCCCTCCGACGAATCGGCGGTCAGCGCGATGATCGGCAGCCGGCGGCCCCCGGCCTCCTGCCGCCGGATGGCGGCGGCGGCTTCGTAACCATCCATGCCCGGCATCTGGCAGTCCATCAGTACGAGGCCGTAATGGGCTCGAGCAACGGCGTCGACGGCCTCCCGCCCATCGGCGGCCACGTCGGCGCGGTATCCGAGCCGTTCGAGCATTCCGACAGTCACCCGCTGGTTGATCTCGTGATCCTCGGCGACGAGGATGCGCGCCCGCCGGGCCAGTCGCGCCTCCGCCAAGGTGTGGCGAGTGACGAACGCCGGGCCGGCGGAACCGGGCGCTCCTTCCGCCGCCGGCTGGCCGAGCAGCGTCGCCAGACAGTCGTGCAGTGACGATTGGCGCAGCGGCTTGGTGAGAAAGGCGGCGAAGCCGGCGTCCTGGGCCGCCCGGGCCTGCCCCCGTTCGCCGAGCGACGTGAGGAGGACCAGTCGCGTGGCCGCGATGCTCGAGTCGGCCTTGATGGCCCGGCCCAGCTCCAGCCCGCTCGTTTCCGGCATGTGCAGGTCCAGCAGGGCGAGGTCGTAGGGGCGGCCTTCCCCGGCGGCGGCGTGGAGCGCCGTGAGGGCGCCTGGACCGTCCCCCACGCCGGTCGCGTCCATGCCCCAGCGCTCGAGCTGGCGGCCGAGGTCGTCCCGGATCGCCCGGTTGTCGTCCACGACCAGGACGCGATGCCCGGCGAGCAAGCCCGGCTGCTCTCCCGCATCTCCACCCCGGGCATGGCTGGGCGCGACACGAATCGTGAACCAGAACGTGCTCCCTTCCCCCGGCGCGCTCGTCACCCCGATCTCTCCGCCCATCGCCTCCGCCAGCCGCCGGGAGATTGCCAAGCCGAGGCCGGTGCCGCCGTAACGGCGGGTGGTCGAGGCGTCGGCCTGGGTGAACGGTCGAAACAGCTGCGCCTGAGCGGCCGTAGGGATGCCGATGCCGGTGTCGGCCACCTCCACTCTCAGCGTGACGGCGTCCCCGGTCTCGCCCGCGAGTGCAACCCGGATGACGACCTCGCCCCGCTCGGTGAACTTGATCGCGTTGCCCACCAGGTTGAACAGCACCTGGCGGAGGCGCGACGGATCGCCCCGCATCATCTCCGGCACGCCCTCGTGGATGAGCGTGCTCAGCTCCAGTCCCTTCGCGGCGGCCCGCGGCCCGAGCAGGCCGACCACGTCCTCGAGCGTGTGCCGCAGCTCGAAGTCGATGACCTCCAGCTCGAGCTTGCCGGCCTCGATTTTGGAGAAGTCCAGGATGTCGTTAATCACCGCGAGCAGGGACTCCGCCGAACGGTGCGCCAGCTCGGCGTACTCTTTCTGGGAGCGGTCGAGATCGGTGTCCAGCAGGAGGCCGAGCATGCCGGTGACCCCGTTCATGGGCGTCCGCAGCTCATGGCTCATGGTCGCCAGGAAATCGGCCTTCGCCCGCTCGGCAGCCAGCGCGGCGTCGCGCGCGGCCGCGAGCCGGTCGGTGGTCGCGCGCAGCTCTCTGGCCATGCCCGCGAAGTCTTCCCCGAGGGCATCTACCTCCTCGCCTCCGCCGGGGGACAGCGAAATGCTGTAGTTGCCGCGCGCAATCTCGCCGGTGGCCTGCCGCAGCGCGGCGATGGGCTTGGCGATCCGGGCCGCCAGATAGAACGAGGCCAGTACGCCCAGGGTGAGGATCAGGACCCCGAGGCCGGCCGTGGCCAGCCGGTTCCGGAAGATCTCGTCCTCGAGGACGGTCGTGGCGAGCCCCACGTAGACGACGCCTACTCGGGCGTCGCGGAACGTGGACGGCGCGGCCGCCTGGAGCCACCCGCTAACCTCGCTCGACGTCGAAGCGCCGAGGTGAGGGGACAGCTGGGGCCGGACGCGCAGAGGATCGTAGCCGCGAAGGACCTCGCCGGTGGTGTCGATGACGAACACGTAGACCACGGCGGGATCGCGGCTGGCCCACTGCACTGCATCCCTGACGCCGGCGTCGTCGCCCTGGCCGAGCGCCTCGCCGGCGGCGAGCGCGATGGCCTCGGCCGTCTGCTCGGCCTGGTCGTGGAGGCCGGCGCGGGCGATCTGTTCCTGGCGGTAGGGGTAGTAGAAGAACATCACGATCATGCTCGGAAGCAGCACGGCGAGAATGCTCCCGAGCACCTGCAGGCGGAGCGGAAGGGGGCGGAGGAGAGATCTCATCGCCTACCTGACCGGCTGTGCAATGAACACCGGGCGAGCGTCCAGAAGGGCCCCGCGCCGGACAGCATCAGGCCTTGTGGAGGCTATAGAGCGAGAGACGGCAGAATGGTAGGAAGTTGTGATCGGCGTCGCAATGGCGGCGAGCCGGTCCGGGTTGGTTAGGATTGGTCAGGAACCCTCGACTTCAGGAGAAAGGGAGTCCCCATGCCGGAAGCAGGCAGCGCCCCGAGCTATCCCTACGTCACCCGCCTCGACATCAAGTTCGGCCCGCTCGAGCGCATGGACGTGCCGGCGCTCGTGGCCGCCTGTACGGACCGATGGTACAACCAGACTCTGTGCCGGGTGAACGACGCGGTGGTGCGCCTGGGCGTGGTGCAGGGCGAGTACCACTGGCACAAGCACGACGCCGACGACGAGTTCTTCTACGTGGTCGAGGGCCGGTTCTGGATCGACCTGGAGGACCGGGTCATCGAGCTGGCCCCCGGCCAGGGCGTGGTGGTGCCGAAGGGCGTGCTGCACCGGCCGCGGGCGCCGGAGCGCACGGTGATCCTCATGGTGGAGACGGTGGGGATCGTCCCCACCGGAGACTAGGGGAGCTGCCACATGCCGGGTATTCAGACACGCTCCGTCGCCCAGGCGGATCGCCCGAGATGGGAGCCGCTCTGGGAAGGCTACAATCGCTTCTATGAGCGGAAGCTTCCGGCAGACATCACCGACACGACGTGGTCACGCTTCTTCGATCCCGCCGAGCCCGTGCACGCGCTCGTGGCCGAGCGGGACGGCGAGCTGCTCGGCCTGGCCCACTATCTGTTCCATCGCAGCACGATCATGATCGCGCCGACGTGCTACTTGCAGGATCTGTTCACGGCGGGGAAAGCCCGGGGGCAAGGAATCGGCCGCGCGCTCATCGAGGCGGTGTACGAGCAGGCGCGGGCCGGGGGCGCAGCGCGGGTCTACTGGCAGACCCACGAAACCAACCGGACGGCGATGGCGCTGTACGATCGGGTCGCGGAGCGGTCGGGGTTTCTGGTGTACCGCAAGAACCTGTGATGGTCAGGGCCGGCGTCGTGAGAATTCCGTAAGCCTCCCGTCAGTCGCGGGGGGGCGCCGAGGGCTGCCCCATCCTCGTGACAGCTCCGCGGTTCACCAGAATCCGGACGTTGTTGCTCCCGGCATCCGCCGGGAGCACAAAGAAGAACGGCCGCACGGGCGGAAATCGCGCCGTCAGCCCCACCACCCGCTCGCCATCCTCGAATTCAAGCTCAATGCCCGCAAAGCTCCGTGTGCGGGTGTCGTCCGGGGCGACGGTGGTTCCCTCTTGGTGCGTGGAATCCCCCACCACGTCCTTCACGAAGAAGAGAGCCTTGAGCTCGGCGAGCTTCACCTCGACCATTCCGCGCTCCGGGGTCCTGATGTGACACGTCGGTCGGGCGGGGTCCACGTCCAGGCAGGTGCCCTTCACGACCCGACCATCGATGTAACGGGCCACCACTTCGTTGGCCATCGACTTGCCTCCTGGGAGCCGCGCCCCGGCGGGGGACACGCGTGGTGCGACCTAACGGCCGCGTTAGCTGGCGGCGCGACGCCTGTCCATCCGAACCACCTACTTCCCCGCCACCAGCTGCGCGAAGCGGGTTGCCCTTGAGCGGCGCGAACGTGGGATCGATCCGGAGCCAGCCGGGCGAGAGCTCTTAGGGGATCCTGAGCAAAGGCTCCGGTTGATCGAGCGCCCTCGCGGGCTCGCCCACGAGCAGCGCCAGATAGACCGTGGCCATGCCCGCGCGCCCGAGCGGGCGCTCGAGCGTGTAGCGGTCACGCAGGGCCTCCGCGAACTGGGGCGGAAGGTCGGCCAAGAGTGGCTCGATTGGGGGAGAGAGAGGTGCCTCGAATCTGCTAGCACCGGTTGCCTTGCGCCAGCGACCCCTGATCGAAGGCAGCCAAAGCACAGGTCTGCTGGGGGTGAATCGCGCGACCCTCGGACGCAGCCGTAGGACCGCACCGTGCCCGAACCCGACCCCGACTGGCCCCCAACCCCGGAGGGTCGTAGCTTTCCTCCGCATTCCCCCACCGGGAGCCCCAAGATCGACCTGCAGGCGCGCCTCCAGGGCGTGGTTGGCGATACCTACCGGATCCAGCGCGAGCTGGGCGGCGGGGGGATGAGCCATGTCTTCCTCGCCGAGGAAACCCGGCTCGGCCGCCAGGTCGTGATCAAAGTCCTGCCCCCGGAGATGGGCGCCGGCGTCAACTCGGAGCGGTTCGAGCGCGAGATCGTCCTCGCCGCCAAGCTCCAGCACCCCCACATCGTCCCCCTTCTCACGGCCGGCGCCTCGGGTGACCTCCTCTACTACGTCATGCCGTTCATCCAGGGCGAGTCGCTCCGGGTGAAGCTCGCGCGCGAGGGAGAGCTGCCGGTCACCGAGGCCACCCGGATCCTCCGGGACGTCGTGGACGCCCTGGCCTACGCCCACCGGAACGGCGTGGTCCACCGGGACATCAAGCCCGACAACGTGCTCCTCTCCGAGGGACACGCCGTGGTCGCCGATTTCGGCGTGGCCAAGGCGGTAAGCGCGTCCAGCGGCAGCGGCCCCGGCTCGCTCACCAGCCTGGGCGTGGCCCTCGGGACCCCGGCCTACATGGCGCCGGAGCAGGCCGCCGCCGACCCGCACGTGGACCACCGGGCCGACATCTACGCCGTCGGCGCCCTCGCCTACGAGATGCTCTGCGGGCGGCCGCCGTTCACCGCCCCCACCCCGCAGGCCCTGCTCGCCGCCCACATCACCCAGACGCCCGACCCCGCCACCCGCTACCGCCCGGCCATCTCGCCCCAGCTCAACGCGCTGGTCATGCGCTGCCTGGAGAAGCGGGCGGCCGACCGCTGGCAGTCCGCCGCCGAGCTGGTGCCCCAGCTCGACGCGATGACCACGCCGAGCGGCGGGCTCGCGCCCGCCACCGCCCAAACGATCGTTTCGTCCGGCACCGAGGCCGCCATCCGCCGCGCGCACCCCGGGCGGGTAGCCGCGCTGTTCGGCGTCGCGTCGGTCGTCGTGCTGGCCCTCGTGTGGCTGCTGGTCCGGAAGCTGGGACTGCCCGACTGGGTGTTCTACGGCGCGATCGCGCTGCTCGCCGCCGGGCTCCCCATCATGCTCCTCACCGGCCACCACGAGCGGCAGCGCGCCATCGCCCGCACCACGGCCATCTACACGCCCCCCAACCTCCAGGGCGCGGCCCGCTGGTTCACCTGGCGCCGGGCCCTGCTCGGCGGCGGGCTGGCGTTCGGCGGCCTCGCACTGATCGCCGTGGGCTACACCGCCATGCGCCTGCTCGGCATCGGGCCGGTGGGGACCCTCGTCGCCTCCGGCGTGCTCAAGAACCGGGAGCCGCTCCTCCTCGCCGACTTCGAGAACCGCACCGCCGACACGACCCTCGGCCCCTCGCTCACCGAGGCCATGCGGGTGGATCTCTCCCAATCGCCCACCGTGCGCCTGGTGGACCAGCAGGTGGTGCGCGACGCGCTCCAGCGCATGGAGCGGCAGAACCCGGGCACGCTCGGCCCGTCGCTCGCGCGCGAGGTGGCCGAGCGGCAGGGGATCAAGGCGGTGGTGACGGGCCAGATAGACCCGGTCGGCACCAGCTACGTGCTCTCCGCCAGCCTCGTCTCCGCCGCCGACGGGCAGGTGCTCACAGCCGTGCGGGAGACCGCCGCCGACCCCGGCGCCCTGCTTGGCGCGATCGACCGCCTCTCCAGCAAGCTGCGCGAGCGGATCGGCGAGTCGCTCGTGACGATCCGGGAGAAGCAGCCGCTGGAGCAGGTGACGACCGCGTCCCTCCCGGCGCTCCGCAAGTACACCGAGGCCTTGAAGCTCGAGGAGGAGGACCGCCTCGACGAGGCGATCCCGATGATCCGCGAGGCCGTCTCGCTCGACACCGGCTTCGCCATGGCCTGGCGCAAGCTGGCCGTCATGCTGGGCAACACCGGCGGGTCGTACGCCGAGCAGACCGCGGCCGGCACGAAGGCCTACGCTCGCCGCGACCGCCTGCCCGAGATGGAGCGGGCGCTGGCCACCGCCTACTACTTCAGCTTCGTGGAGTACGACCCGGCCAAGGCGGCCGCCGCCTACCGCTCGGCGCTCGCGGTGGATCCCGACAATCTCGTGTCGCTGAACAACCTCTCCGGCCTCCTCCAGCGCCAGCGGCAGTGGGCCGAAGCGGAGAGCCTGGCGGTGCGGGCGACCCGGACCGGGCGCGGAACGGTTTTCTTCCGCACCGCAATCAACGCCCAGGTGGCGCAGGGCCGCTTCGCCGAGGCACAGGCGACGCTCGAGGCCGCGGAGAAGAGGATGCCGGGCAACCCGGCGATGGCCTCGCTGAGCGCCGAGTTCGCGGCGGCTCGAGGTGACTTCGCCGGCGCGGACAGTCAGCTGACGCGGCTCCGGCGAGACCAGCGAGCCAGCCCCCTCTGGCAGACCTACAGCACCGTGGCCCTAGGCGCCGTGCGCGGCGTGCAGGGCCGGCTGGCGGACGCGGAGGGCTATCTGCGCGACTTCGCGACTGCCGGCGAGGCCCGTCACGCACAGCAGGACTACTTCAACGCGACGATGGGCCTGGCCGAAATCGACATCCGCTACCACAACCGGCCTGCGGACGCGCTCACGACGCTCGCCGCGGCGGTCGCGCGTCATCCGCTCGACTCCATGCCCCCGCTCGACCGGCCCTACAACGACCTCGCCCGCCTCTACGCCCTGGCCGGCAAGCCGGACCAGGCAAAGCGCTATCTGCGGGACTACGAGTCGGCGACGCCTGCCGCGATCCGGGCCGGCGACTTCGGCCACGACCTTGCCACCGGCTACGTCGCCGAGGCGGAGGGGCGCCACCGCGACGCCATCGCGGCCTACCGCAAGTACTACGACGAGGCCGGCGGCTGCGGCATCTGCGGCCTGTACGAGCTGGGGAGCACGTACGACAAGATGGGCCAGCCCGACTCGGCGCTCGCCGCGTACGAGCAGCTCGTGACCACGCCCACCATGAACCGCCTGTACAACGGCGGACTCACGCTCGCTCCGGCGCTCAAGCGCCTGGGCGAGCTGTACGAGGCCAAGGGTGACCGGAAGCGCGCGCGGGAGTACTACGAGAAGTTTGTGACGCTCTGGAAGGATGCCGACCCCGAGCTGCAGCCCGGGGTGAAGGAAGTGCGCGGCCGGCTCGCGAAGCTGGCGCAGGAGCCGGGGGCCTGACATGACCGAGCACCGCAAGTCCGACCAGGCCTCCCGCATCGCCGCGGCGCTCGCCGACCG
>Ga0187822_10000136_pt1 | contig 13011 bp, 10 predicted proteins | sample NC_wetland_sal_i_18_FD_132967 | JGI IMG/M metagenome (GOLD analysis project Ga0187822, IMG submission 132967) | Wetland sediment microbial communities from Neuse River Estuary, North Carolina, USA - SourceSoil_2 | ecosystem: Environmental > Aquatic > Freshwater > Wetlands > Sediment | place...
CCTCTCGGCTGTGCAATCGTCAGCCGGGCGCGATATGCTAACCAGCAAGGTTCCCACGTTGCCTATTGCCACGCGGCGCATCGCACTCATTCCGCTTCTGCTGTGCTGCATCGCCCTGGGCGTGGCAGCGGTGCCGGTGTCCCTGTTCGAAGTCAGATCGCCGCGCGGACTGGATTTCGTCCTGCAGAATTCGCCCACGCCGCAGAAATACCTCATCGAGACCATGCCCGGCGGGGTCGCATTGTTCGATTACAACAACGACGGCTTGCTCGATATTTTTCTGGTGAACGGCGGCCGGGTTACCAGCCCGATGCGCCTGCCGGAGAATTTCGATCGCAAGAATCCGCGCTACTGGAACCGCCTGTACCGGCAGAACAAGGACGGCGGCTTCACTGACGTCACCGAAAAATCCGGGTTGGCGAATGCTGGAGACGGAAATTACGGCATGGGCGTGGCCGTGGGCGACTACGACAATGACGGCTTTCCCGACCTCTACGTGACCAGCTACGGAAAGAATGTTCTCTATCACAACAATGGCGACGGCACGTTCACGGATGTGACGGCAAAAGCCGGAGTCGCGGCCGGAGGCTGGTCAGTTTCCGCGGGCTTCTTCGATTACGACAACGATGGAAAGCTCGATCTCTTCGTCACCCGTTACATGGAGTGGGACACGCAACACAGCAAGACTTGCGGCGGCGAATGGCACACCTACTGTCCCCCCGAAGAGTTTCCCGCCACCACCAGCATTCTTTATCACAATAACGGGGACGGCACGTTTACCGATGTCAGCCAGAAATCGGGAATTGCGGCGAAGAAAGGCCGGGCGCTGGGCGTGGCCTTCGCGGATTACGATGACGACGGCTTCACTGATATATTCGTCGCCAACGACGGCATGCAACAGTACCTTTACCACAACAACCGGGACGGCACGTTTACCGAGCGGGCGCTCGAAGCCGGGGCGGCGCTCTCTGAAGATGGACGTCGATTGTCTGGTATGGGAGTGGTTTTTCAGGACTACGATAACGACGGCCGGCCGGACGTGATCGTGACCGAACTTCCCCGGGAAATTTATGGCGTCTATCATAACGAGGGCAACGGCACGTTCAGCTACGGCAGTCTCGAGACCGGCCTGGGCGTGCTCTCGAGTGGAAGCTCGGGTTGGGGGGTGGGTCTGGAGGATTTCAGCAACGACGGATGGAAGGACCTTTTCGTCGCGCAGGGCCATGTTCTGGACAATGTCGAACAGATCGATCCTTCCCTTCACTATTGGGAGCTGCCCCTGTTCGCCATGAATCACGCCGGCCGGTTCGAGCGTGCTGATTCGGGCAGCCTTGCTCCAGCCGCGGGCCGGGGGGCCGCTTTCGGCGACCTGAACAACGACGGGTGGCAGGACGTCGTCATGACGACTCTGGGTAGTGCTCCACAAGTCTTTTTCAATCGCGGCGGCAAACAGCACTGGCTGGTCATCTCGTTGCGCGGCACGCGCAGCAATCGGGACGGCTTCGGCGCACGCGTCCGGGTAAACGGCCAGACGCGCTTCGCCACTTCAGCAGGAAGCTATGTTTCATCGAGCGACAAGCGTCTGCATTTTGGACTGGGATCGGCCGAAACTGCGAAAGTTGAAATCGCCTGGCCTTCCGGGACCCGCCAGACGTTTACTGACGTTCATGCCGACCAGTTTCTGGAAGTCCGTGAACCGGAGAAACCGTGATTCGAATCCTCTTGGCGTTTTGGCTGCTGTGGCAGGCGGTGTCACCGGAAGCGCTGCAACATATGCAGGCCGGCGCGGAAGCCGAGAAACAGAAGCGCTTCGACGTCGCCATCGCGGAATACAAGCATGTGACCGAGCTCGCGCCCACCCAGCCGGAAGGTTTCGTGAGTCTTGGTCAGGCATATATGGAGCACCAGGATTACGGGGCCGCGATCGCGCCGCTCAAGCACGCGCTGGAGTTGTCGCCCGGGCTGGCGGCCGCGCACCAGTTGCTGGGCTACGCGCTGCTGGCACAAGGCTATAACGCCGAAGCCATTCCGCATCTGGAGAAGGTCCAGGAACGGACAGCGCTGGGAATCGCGCAGATCGGCGCCGGACAGCTGCAACCGGCGGTGGAAAATCTGCAGGCTGCGCTGGCCCAGCACCCCAACGATCCAGACTTGCTTTACTATCTGGGTCGCGCCAGCGGCCTGCTTTCCAAACAATCGATAGATACGCTGCTGGCGGCGTACCCTGATTCGGCGCGCGCCCACCAGGCTCTCGCGGAGAACTATTACGTGCTGCGGCAGATGCCCCAGGCGGAAAGAGAATTTCTCGAAGCGTTGCGACTTCGGCCCGATACCCCGGAACTGCACCTGGAACTCGGCCTGGTTTATGCCGGCTCGGCGCAGTGGCCGAAGGCTGAAGAACAATTCCGCGCCCAGACCAAACTCCAGCCCGGGAATGCGGAAGGGGCCTATCGATTGGGCACGGCGCTCTTGCAACAAGGGAAGGCCCGCGAAGCCAGAATAGAATTGCAACGCGCCGACCGGCTGCAGCCCGATATGCCTGAGACTCTGTATTCGCTGGGCAAGGCGGCTGCGCTTGCCGGTGATCCCCCGGCCGCCGAAAAGGCCTGGATGAAACTGTTGACCGTCGAGAAGACTTCCGATCTCGCGGCCCAGACTCATTTCGCGCTGGCCGGTCTTTATCGCAAACAGGGGAAGACGGCGGACGCCGAGCGGGAGACCAGGGAATTTCAGAAATTGCAAAGTCCCGCGACTCAACCAGAAAGGACACAATAGTACGCAGTCCCCAAAACCCACACGACTATGCTGAAACTCAAGGTCCTCGGAAAAGTTCTTGAATCGGGACTGGTCGCCATCGTGCGAACCCATAGTTCCGATCAGGCGGCGCGCATCGCGGAGGCGTGCGCTCTGGGCGGCGCGGCGGCGATTGAGATCACGTTCACCGTTCCCGGCGCAGCCGCAGTCATCGAAGCGCTCGCCAGGAAATATCAATCGGGCGAAATTCTCATCGGCGCGGGAACCGTTCTCGATCCCGAGACCGCGCGCATCGCCATTCTGGCCGGAGCGCAGTACATCGTCAGTCCATCGGTGAGTGCTGAGACTGCGCGCTTGTGCAACCGTTATCAGATTCCTTACATGCCCGGCGCCGGGACCATGCGCGAGATTGTGGATGCGATGGAATGCGGCGCGGACATCGTGAAACTGTTTCCGGGCGAAACTCTTGGACCGGCTTTCGTGAAAGCGGTGAAAGGACCGCTGCCCCAGGCTTCGCTGATGCCGACCGGCGGGGTCAGCATCGACAACGTGGCGGACTGGATCAAGGCGGGCGCGGTTGCGGTGGGCGTCGGGGGCAGCCTGACTGCGGGCGCGGAAAAAGGCAACCTGCAACTGGTCACCGATACCGCCAGGCAGTTCGTCGAGAAGATTCGCCACGCGCGCGGAAAATCGTAGCGACTTATGAGTGCCTGGAAAACAGACGACGAACTCTTCTCCATCGTGCGCAAGGAGCTGTTCACCTGTGTGGTGGGCGACGTGATGGACAAACTGGAACTGCAGCACCAGTTTCTCCCGCCGCAGATCCGCCCGCTTCGAGCGGACATGGTGGTGGTCGGGCGCGCCATGCCGGTGCTGGCGGTCGATGTTTTCGCCGAGAAAGTGACCGGCACCGCGAACCAGTTGATGGCGAAACCTTTCGGCCTGATGCTCGAAGCGCTGGATGATCTCCATCGCAACGAGGTTTATGTGAGTACCGGTTCGTCTCCGCGCAACGCGCTGTGGGGCGAACTGATGAGCATCCGGGCCCGCAAGCTGGGCGCGAGCGGGGCCGTCCTGAACGGCTACACTCGCGACACCAGGGCTATCCTTGACCTGAATTTCCCGACTTTCTCCTGGGGACCGTACGGGCAGGACTCATCGCCGCGCTACAAAGTTGTAGATTTTCGCGTCCCTCTGGAAATCGGCGCGGTGCGCCTGCGGCCGGGCGACATCCTCTTTGGAGACATTGACGGAGTATGCGTCATTCCAACCCATGCCGCGGACGAAGTTTTCGCCAACGCCCTGGAAAAAGTTCGCGGTGAAAAACTGGTTCGCAAGGCCCTGGAAGAAGGCAGCAGCGCGGTGGCCGCCTTCGAGAAACACGGCATCATGTAATCGCCGCTGAGAACGGAGAACCACAAACTGGCAACTGATTTTTAATGGTTTTAATCATCAAAGCACCGCAATAGCGTTCACCATGAAACTAGTGGCAACCAGCGAATGATATCCATCGACCTATCCGGCAAATCGATCCTCATCACCGGCGCGCTCGGGGCAATCGCCGAGCCCATGGTCCGCAAACTGGTGGAGGCGGGGGCACGCCTGGTCCTGCTCGACATCAAGCCCCAAGCCATGGCCGGCAAGACTCTCACCGACTGGAAAATTCCTCCCGCATCTTATGTTTACTTTTCGCTCGACATCACAGACTCGGCCCAGCTGGCCGGGGTGGTGAAAGAATCTTTCCGCCGCTTCCCTGCCCTCGACACCGTGCTCGGTCACGCCGGCGGCTGCGGTTTGCATCCGTTCGCGACCACTTCCGAGGCCGACTACGACCGCATCTTCCGCTTCAACTATTTCGCTCAGGTCAATCTGGCCCGCTTCGTCTTCGCGGAATGGGTCGAGCGCAAGATTCCCGGTCACATGGTCTTCACCTCCTCTTACGTGGCCCGCATGCCGCACACCCAGATCCCGGCCTACGCTTCGGCGAAGGCGGCGCTGGAAAACTTTGCCCGCTGCATGGCGCTGGAGTATGCGGAGACGGGTATTCGCGTCAACGCGGTTTCTCCGGGCAACGTCGCGGCCGGCAGTTCGCTTAAGGTATTCGAGGAAGATCCCGCCTACCGGGAATTTGTGCTGCGGGTTTCTCTGGGAAGGAGAAACAGTCCGGAGTCGATCGCGGACGCGTTTGTGTTCCTCTGTTCCCAGCTGGCCAACGAAATCAACGGTCAGATCCTAAGTCCTGACTACGGCGCCGGCATCGGCAATCGCTTATGAAAATCGGCCTGGGCCTGTATCGCCATATGCTGACGCGCGACTACTACGACTTCGCACGCCAGGCCGGCTGCACCCACGTGGTGGTCCACCTGGTCGACTATTTCAACCAGGGCGCGTCGAACCCGCGCAACAATCAGCCCTCAGGCGGGAAATACGAACCCTGGGGAGTGGCGGGTGATCCCGGGAAATTGTGGACGGTCGAGGAACTACGAAATCTCCGGCGCGAAATTGAAAACGCAGGCCTGGTCCTGGCCGCCATCGAGAATCTCGATCCGGCGCATTGGCACGATATTCTTCTCGATGGCCCGCAGCGGCCGCAGCAGATCGAGAAGGTCAAAACAATTATTCGGCGTATGGGTGAAGCGGGTGTCCCCGTCCTGGGATACAACTTCAGCCTGGCCGGAGTATGTGGACGCGTCACCGCTCCCCTGGGGCGTGGACATGCCGTGACCCTCGGTATGGACGGACCGGCCGAAGACATTCCCATTCCTAACGGAATGATCTGGAACATGGTGTACGACGCCAACGCGCCGAAAGGCACCCTGCCATCCATCTCGCACGAAGAATTGTGGCGCCGCCTGGAAAGATTTCTTTCAGATGTAATCCCAGTTGCCGAACAGTCCGGCGTGCGCCTGGCTGCCCATCCCGACGATCCGCCCATGCCCACCATGCGCCGCCAGCCCCGCCTGGTATATCAACCGCGCATGTATCAGCGTTTGATCGATCTCGCTCCCAGCCCCAGTAACGCACTGGAACTCTGCGTGGGAACGCTGGCGGAGATGACTGAAGGCGACATCTACGAGGCCGTGGACAACTACAGCCGTCAGGGAAAGATTGCATACATCCATCTGCGCAATGTGGTGGGAAAAGTTCCGAGCTATCGCGAGACTTTCATCGATGAGGGTGACGTGGACATGGTTCGCATCCTCGGCATCCTGGCGAGGAATAATTTCGACGGCGTCGTGATTCCCGATCACACGCCGCAGATGACGTGTCCGGCGCCCTGGCACGCCGGCATGGCCCACACCATCGGCTTCATCCTGGCGGCCCAGGCGATGTTCAGGACGCCTGCGAAAAAGCCGGGAGCAGTTCCGGCGGAACAGCCCGACGAACGCCGGCGCCCGCGAGGCGGAAAATCTTGACGCCAGCGGCTGGCGCTGCTCCTTCGCAGCCCAAGGCCCCACTGTTTATTGCCGCATCCGTTTCTGCGCTCGGCGGCCTGTTGTTTGGTTACGACAACATCGTCATCAGCGGCGCCATTCATTACTTGGCGCTCTGTTTCAGGCTCGATGCCGCGGGCATCGGCTGGGCCGCAGGGTGCGCGCTTATCGGATGCACGGTCGGCGCCGCCGGCGCGGGGGCGGTGGTCGATCGCATCGGCCTGAAAAAAGGTCTCGGGATTTGTGCCGCGTGTTTTGCGCTGTCATCGGTCGGCATGTGGTTCGCCGCCAGCCTGACCCAGTTCGTCATCTGGAGATTGATTGGCGGCCTGGGGATTGGCGCGGCCTCGATCATCGCCCCCATGTACATTGCCGAGATCGCGCCCGCCCGGCTTCGCGGCCGCCTGGTCACGCTGTATCAGTTGGGAATTGTGCTGGGCATCCTGGCCGCGGTATTCGTCAACATGCTGATCCAGCGCATGGGAGACGAAGCCTGGAACACGAGCGTGGGCTGGCGCTGGATGTTTTTTGTCGGCGTGATTCCCGCGCTGCTGTTCGGGATGACCATCGTTCCCGCGGTCGAGAGCCCGCGCTGGCTCATGAAGATGGGCCGGCGGGAAAACGCGCTGTCCGTGCTCTGCAAGATAAACGACCGCACTACCGCGTTAGCGGAGGCGGCGCAGATTCAGGAATCGCTCACGCTCGAGGAAGGACACATCTCTGAATTATTCACGACCTTCCGGCGTCCTTTGCTGATTGGAATCATGCTGGCGGGATTCTCGCAGCTGAGCGGCATCACGCCGCTGTTTTCTTTTCTCCCGGAAATCTTCAGGTCGGCGGGAACCGCCACCAGTGACGCTTTCCGCCAGTCGGTGCTGGTCAGCCTGGTGAATCTGGTTTTCACCCTCTTCGCGCTCTGGCTGGTCGATCTCTCGGGGCGCAAGAAGCTGATTCTCGCGGGCACGTTTTTGCAGTCTCTCTCGTTTGGCATGGTCGGCTGGTTTTATCACATCCATGGAAGCGGCCTAGCGGTGCTGATCTTCGTCATGACGTTCGTCGCCGGTCACGCCTTCGGCAATGGAGTCGCATGTTGGGTCATCATTTCCGAAATCTATCCGACCAAGGTCCGCGGACGCGCCATGTCGATCGCCACCACCGCGCTCTGGGTCGTGGGATACCTGGGCAATCAGAGCTTCCCGCTCATGCAGAAGCATCTGGGCAGCGACGGCACGTTCTGGTGCTTCAGCGCAGCCGCCCTGCTGAATCTGTTGTGCGTGCTATGGCTGGTGCCTGAAACCCGCGGACGGACTCTCGAGGACATCACGCGATTCTGGACGGCGCGAAAGCCAATTTCCGTGGAGCATTCTTAACGATAGGAGACCTTGATGTCTAGCGGAATCCTGCGTTCTATCTTCCTGTTTCTGGTTACCTGCGCTGCCGCAGCGGCGCAAACTCCGGCTCCGCCTCAAGGCCCATCGCCCTCGAGTCTCCGCGGTGTACAAGTCGATGCCGGCAAAGTCGTGGGCACGATCCACTCATTTCAGGGACTCAACGGCCCTCCGTTTCCCATCATGGAAGGGCTTCCAAACCTGGTTCAGCAATACAAGGCCTTGCACATCGACATGGTCCGCACCCATGACATCATGGGACCGACCGATATTGGCGCACGATACTCGGTAGACAATCCGCTGCTCGCCTGGCTGGTTCCGGCTTCCAAGCAGAGGACCGCCCTGGTGCTTTCCGCGCAAACCGGGCAGATTTTTCCTGACTGGAATGCCGATCCGGAGAAGGCCGCGAGCTATCACTTCGCCGCGTCCGATAAATTCATCCAGGCCATCCGGGAATCCGGCGCTGAGGTGTACTACCGTGTTGGCCGCAGTTTTGGCGCGGACTACACCGAACTCCCGGACTTCGACAAGTTTGCCGCGGTGGTGAAGCACATCGCCTTGCACTACAACCGGGGCTGGGCCAACGGATTTCACGACAACATCCGCTACTGGGAATTCTGGAACGAACCCGACCTGGCGTTTTTCTGGACAGAAACGCCGGAGACTTTCTATCGGCTGTACGAGAAGACCGCGCGGGCCTTGAAGGCGGTCGATCCCTCCTTAAAAGTTGGGGCCGATGCCCAGGCTCTGGCTTTCAATGCGGGCCCTTACCGCGAGGGCCTGATCGAATATTGTGCTCGCCACCAGGTCCCGCTCGATTTTTATTCCTGGCACCACTATGCGATGGTTTCAGCCGATCCTTACGACATGGTCCGCATCGGCGCCGATATCCGCAAGCTGCTGGATGCCCAGGGATTTTCCAAAACGGAAAGCGTGCTGAGCGAATGGAACCTGAGTCCGGACTTCACCGAACGGGAGCGCGCCCGCCTCCAGGGGATGGACAACGCCGCGTTCATGGGCGATGTCCTGATCTATTTGCAGGACTCGGCCGTCGACCGCGCTCATTTCTACCGGGGCGACGCCGCGTGGATGGGGCTGTTCGGGCCGCATGGCGAATATTTCAAGACGGCCAATACATTCCGCGCCACCGGCGCCATGCTGCAAACTCCCGAGCGGCTCCAGTTAAGTGGAGCGGATACGTTCGGCTTTGCCGCCATCGCCGGACGTTCTCGCGATGGCAAATCCGTACAGGTCCTGATCAGCAACTACCAGATTCCGGATAACTATCAGCCTCCTCCCATGACAGCTCCCGCGGGCTCGGCTCCTAAGAACATGCCCATGCCCGATTTTTCCAAGATCAAGTTTCTGGCGCCAAGAAAAGAAATCGCGTACCGGGAGAACCGGGGGTACAGGCTGACGATCGAGAATCTCCCGTGGGGAAAAAATGCGTCGTTTACGCTCAAACGATATCGCCTCACGGGAGATCATGACTTCGACGTAGTCGAGGAAAGAAAAGCTGCGGGCGACCATCTCGAGATTTCAAATCCACTGCCGCCGCCTGGTCTCGAACTTATCGTATTGGGCAGCAACTAGGTAGTTGCCGATCAGCCGCAAGATTCCTTTCGAGTGTTCAAAGGGGATGTCACGCTCGATGTTCGAAGCGCCGCCGTCCCGGCGGCGGCCCCTAGGGCGTCCCGCCCTCAGATCGACCGGTTATGCGCTCACGAACAACACTCAAAGACCTTCAGCGGGCGGGGTGCGATGGTGCAGCGGAATCGGGAGCAGGATGCTCCCAAGCCAGCCGACGGGATGGCGGCTCTACGAACCCGCCGGAGAATTCGCGGGAACCGGCAGAACGGGAAATCCTAATTCTTGCAGGTCGCTTCTGAGCTGCTCGACCGAGAGGAATCGAAGAGCGCGAAGTCCCACCGCACGCGCTCCTTCAACATTCGGTTCCTTATCATCCACAAAAAGCGCTTCGGAAGCGGCCACGCCAACTCCGCGCAAACTGTGCTGATAGATGGCCGCATCGGGCTTGATCAGGCTGACTTCGGCGGAGAACGTCAGATGGTCGAACTGGTCGAGCCAATCGAACTGCTGCCGCACATGGCGGACCATGTCGTGCGGCATATTGGAAAGGAGCGCCGTCTTGACTCCGGAGGAATGAACCTGCCTCAACCATTCGACCATGGTGGGATTGTCGTGTGCCCACATTTCAAGGTCCCACTGGCGGAGCTGCACGAATTGTTCGTCGGTTAGCCGAGTGCCCGCGTCCCTTGCCAGCGCCGACCAATAGGCCTCGGGTGAGAGATCGCCGCGATCGTAGAGCAGCCGGTTCCGATCCCACAATTTACGGAAAGGGACCGGCTCCATGCCAAACGGTGCGGCCATGCGTCCCATTTCTTCAGCGGTCGGCGGATAGCAGAGAACTTCGCCGTAGTCCAGAATCACGGCTTTGATCTGCGAGGGATTCGAGCGTTCCATTCAGCCTCCACGTTCATATTCTCCCGTTCCTGGCTATTCAGTCCAATGAATTGAAGTTTGCTCTGTGATAACTTGTGGGCGGCTGACGATGCCGGAGAAGTTCGCCGGGCACAATTTCAAAAGGTTGGAGTCCGCATGAAGCTCAACGCAGTCTTGCTGAGGAGTACGGCGGTGGCCGCTCTCGGCGGTCTTCTCTTTGGATTCGACACGGCGGTCATCTCAGGTACCACCAGCGCCCTGACCCAGACTTTTAGCCTGACCCCATTCCTTTTGGGCGTCACTGTCTTCAGCGCGCTATTTGGCACGGTCCTGGGCGCGATGCTGGCCGGCTTCCCGGGAGAACGTTTCGGACGGCGCGACAGCCTGCGGGTGATGGCGGTCCTCTACCTGATCTCGGGATTGGGTTGCGCCATCGCCTGGAACTGGTCTGCCCTGGTGGCGTTTCGCTTCATCGGGGGCTTGGGCGTGGGTGGTTCCTCGGTGCTGGGGCCCATGTACATCGCAGAAATTGCTCCGGCCAGGTTGCGCGGCCGGCTGGTGGGTGTTTTCCAGTTCAATGTGGTGTTCGGGATCCTGGTGGCGTACTTCTCGAACTACATCATCAGCCTGCAACATTTCGGCGCTGCGGAATGGCGTTGGGAACTGGGGGTGACCGCGATCCCGGCAGCTTTATTCTTCGTCATGTTGTTTACTATTCCTCGCAGCCCGCGCTGGCTGGTCAAGAAGGGACGAGTGGCCGACGCCCGCGCTGTCCTGCAGGCGACGGGAGACGAGAACTACGAACACGACCTGCAGGAGATCGTCGCCTCCATCGGACAGGAGCAGAGCCAGGCCACGGAAAAACTCTTCTCGCGAAAATTCGCCTTCCCGATTTTTCTGGCGGTCAGCATCGGGATGTTCAACCAGCTTTCCGGCATCAATGCCATCCTCTACTACCTGAATGACATTTTCGGCCACGCCGGTTTCAGTAAAGTCTCCGGCAACCTGCAGGCGGTGGCGATCGGCGCCACCAACCTGCTGTTCACCATGATCGCCATGTCGGTGATCGACCATCTCGGGCGCAAGACCCTGCTGCTGGTCGGTTCCGTCGGCACCGCCCTGTGTCTGGCCGGTGTGTCGGTAATTTTCTTCACCGGTCAACATCAGAGTCTTCTGGTCTGGCTCCTGGTGGGCTACATTGCGTTCTTCGCGTTCTCCCAGGGCGCGGTCATCTGGGTCTATCTTTCGGAGGTTTTTCCTAACTCGGTCCGCGCCCAGGGCCAGAGCCTGGGCAGTTTCTCGCACTGGTTTATGAACGCAGCCATCTCTCTGATTTTCCCCCTGATGGCGGCGTCCTCCGGAGCTTATCCTTTCGTATTCTTTTCCCTGATGATGGTGTTGCAGTTCTTCGTCGTGCTATTCGTTTACCCGGAAACCAAGGGCTTGTCGCTGGAAGAGATGCAGAAGAAGTTGGGAATCGCCTAAAGGATCCCTTCGGGCCTGCTTTTCAAATTCAGCCACTACCCTTCCGTTCCAAACCATTATGATGTTCGCGCGATTCTAGGTTAGGATTCGCTCTATGTCGACGCACTCACTCTCCCGACGCTCCTTCCTGGCTTTGTCCGCCATGCTTCCGTTTTCCCTGCGCTCCTTCGCAGGCGCGTCGATTCCTGTCGGCCTCGAACTGTATTCCGTCCGCAACGCATTGAAGGACGATCCCATAGGAACAGTGCGCGCCGTGGCGCAAATGGGATACCAGTGCGTCGAGTTCTACGCCCCGTACTTCGATTGGACCGAGGCTCAGACCAAGGACATGAAAAAACTCCTCGACGATCTGGGCATCCGCTGCTACTCCACCCACAACAGCAGTTCCTACTTCACCCCGGAAAATCTCAAGCGCGCCGGCGACATGAACCTGGTCCTGGGAAGCAAGTATGTAGTGATGTCGAGTTCGCAGCCCAAACCGGGCCTGGACGGATGGAAGGAAGTTGCCGACACTCTGAATGAGGCCGCCGACCAACTGGAGCCGGGAGGCCTGAAGGCGGGCTACCACAATCACGAACTGGAGTTTACTCCCGTCGAGGGGAAACGCCCGATTGAAATACTGGCGAAGAATACGAAGCCGTCGGTGATGCTGCAGTTGGATGTGGGGACGTGCCTCGAAGCCGGATCCGACCCGGTCGCCTGGATCCGCGCCAATCCGGGGCGCATCCGTTCCATTCATTGCAAGGACTGGGCGCCGGGCGCGGACAAGGGATACACCGTACTCTCCGGTGAAGGAGTAGCGGACTGGAAAGGCATCTTCGCCGCGGCCGAAAGCGTCGGAGGCGTGGAATACTACCTGGTCGAGCAGGAAGGCAGCCGATTCTCCGAGTTCGAAACGGCGAAGAAATGCCTTGAGACCTTCCGCCGCCTGCACTCATGATGAGGGACGCGGTTCGTGGGCCGTCCCTTCACTTCACTAACCCGTAACTTCTCCTCTTCGTCATCGAGCCGAACGTGTCGGCGGCAAAGACGCTTTCGATATTTGCAACTCGATAACAATAAGCGGCGTCCCATCAGAAATTCGCGGCCAGTCACAATGCCCTTCCTGAAAGCTTCATTCTGACTGAGTGTCGCCCGCGGTCTCGTCCTCGCTGATATCAATCCTGCATAAGGGTTGCATCTGGTTGCAAAGATGTTGATACGAAAACTGCGCGCTGCATCTTGACGGGGCGAAGGTTCGCCGGGTAGCATCGGTCATGTTTAGTCACAGATGCAACTCAGTTGCACCTAATAGTAGAAGCATCGGGCCGCGATGAAACTTGCGGCCATTCTCGGCTTGTTCGCGTTGTCCTTTCTGGCGGCTTCCTGCCGCGCCCAGGAAGGACCCTATTTTGTGACGTACTCCCATGATCTTGAGGAACCCGACAACCTGGAAATTGCGTTCAAGACTGCGCAGGGCACGCCCAAGGATGGTAACTTCTTCACCG
>Ga0187822_10000137_pt1 | contig 12987 bp, 8 predicted proteins | sample NC_wetland_sal_i_18_FD_132967 | JGI IMG/M metagenome (GOLD analysis project Ga0187822, IMG submission 132967) | Wetland sediment microbial communities from Neuse River Estuary, North Carolina, USA - SourceSoil_2 | ecosystem: Environmental > Aquatic > Freshwater > Wetlands > Sediment | place...
CTCGAGCTGCGCCCGACTCACGATCCCAACAAGACTTACGGGTTCGTCGGCGTGGTGGTTTCGCTCAAAGACCTTTCATCCTCGATCTGGATGTGGCATCGTGAAGAGGGCGGCAAGAACGGGAAGTGGGCGGTTCGCAAGGTCATCGAAATCCCGGCCGAGCCGGCTGACCCGGAGAAGCTCCCGCCCTTGCTGAAGGGCTTCAAGGCCGTGCCCCCGCTGGTATCGGACATCAACCTGTCGCTCGACGACCGCTTCCTCTACGTTTCCTGCTGGGGAACGGGCGAGTTCCTCCAGTACGACGTCTCCGACCCGGCGAACCCGAAAAAGACCGGATCGGTACATATCGGCGGCATCGTGCGCCGCGCGGCACACCCGAGCAAGCCCGATCAGCCCCTCAATGGCGGCCCGCAGATGGTCGAGGTCAGCCGTGACGGCAAGCGCGTGTATTTCACCAACTCCCTCTACTCCCCATGGGACGAGCAGTTCTATCCCGATGGAATTAAGAGTTGGATGGTCAAGCTCGACGCCAACCCGAAGGGCGGAATGACGCTGGACAAGAAATTCTTCGTCGAGTTCGACGGGTTGCGCGCACACCAGGTGCGGCTGGAAGGTGGCGACGCCTCATCTGATTCTTACTGCTATTCAGAGGCCCCATGATTCACTGCGCGATCGTCCTGGGGATGATGACCCAGGACATGATGTCCCATGAGATGGGCTCAACCGCCTTGTGGCTGATGCTGCTCCTCGGCGCCTTCCACGGAATTAACCCCGGGATGGGGTGGCTTTTCGCGGTGGCGCTGGGGATGCAGGAGCAGAAGGGAAGTGCCGTCGCGAAAGCCCTCGTTCCCATCGCTCTTGGGCACGCATTGGCTGTCGCAGGCGTGGTGATGGCGGCAGTTTTTCTGGGCAGGGCGCTGCCCCAGAACGCCATCCGCTACTCCGTCGCGGCAATTCTGTTCGGTCTTGGAATCTACTTGCTCGTGGGACATCATCATCCGCGTTGGGTTCGTATGCAGGTCGGCTTCAAAGACTTGACGCTGTGGTCGTTCCTGATGGCCTCAGCGCACGGCGCGGGTTTGATGGTGCTGCCGGTGCTGCTCGGTTCGAGCGCGGTCCAGGCGGCTGATTCCATGGCAAGCCATCAGCATGTATCCGCGGCGGCCAGCCCACTCGCGGCGCTGCTGGCCGCGGGAGTTCATACCGCCGCCTATCTAGCGGTCACAGGACTGGTCGCGTGGCTGGTCTACGCCAAGTTCGGACTCGCGATTCTCCGCACCGCATGGCTCAACCTTAACCAGGTATGGGCAGGAGCGCTCGTGGTCACGGGCGTCGTCACCCTGTTGATTTAGTCCATTTCGGCGATCGAGGAGCCGCCCGCGCGAGGTTAACGCATCCCTCGTGCGACTTGCCGATGGGATTTTCATTGTTTAGGCTTCCTGAGACTTGGGCTCCGGTAGGCGCCTCAAGTTGAACGAATCAAGGAGAAAGACAATGAAACGAAGATTGCTGAGCTCGTTTGCTGTAGTGGCCATGCTGGTCGCGATTTCTTCACCTTCCCCAGCATTCGGACGGCATCCCGAGATCGAGGACGCGCTGCACGCCCTGCAGAAGGCCAAACTTCACTTGCAACGCGCGAATCATGATTTCCAGGGACATCGGGTTGATGCCATCAGGGCCATCGACGAAGCCGATCGTCAGTTGCGGATTTGCATGCAGTACTGAATCTCTCCATTGGAGATTAACCACTCCAACGAAGCTTGGGTGCCCCATTTCTCGCGTTCTTTGCGAGAAGTGGGGCGCCCGCGGGCTCGACCGGTCCAAATTACAATCCGGCCTCCCTCCTTTGCACCGCAGGACATGACCGCTGGGGGTGCGACCCAAGGTAATCAACCGTGCCCTGCCAGTTATGCTTGTGATACTCTCGCAAATACCCCATATTCTTAGGGTTTGACTGGCGTCCGGTGGCCTTTGTGTCTTCGAGTAACAAACCTGGAATCCATGTAGCGTGGAAGACTGTCACCTACCGCAGCGTGGCTTTGGCGGTGCTTTTCGCGGTGATTGTGCTGGCGGTGGGCATGAATTTCGCCTTCCCCCAGTTCACGCAAAAGGAGATGAAGTCGGTCAGCAACCTGGGCGGCAGCCTGCTGGAAGCCATCGCGGGAGCCGGGGGCAAGGTCAAATCCGGCAACGTAAGTTCGCAGCAAGCCCATATTACGGCCCTCGATGGAACGGTTCGGGTGAAGAAAGCCAGCAGCAACAGCTGGGTCACGGCTGACTACAACGTCCCCCTGGAAAAGGGTGACGTGGTGCAGACCGGCTCGGAAGGCATGGCCAAAATCGTTTTCAGCGACGGCACCAATTACACCGTGAAACAGGATTCGCTGATCGTGATTGAAGAGAATTCAGCCAATGACCAGCAGCAGACCAACGTGTCGGTCGCGGTCAGCACCGGCACGGTGGACCTGACCACGGCCACCTACGTCCAGGGATCGAAGTCCCAGGTCATCGTGGCCGGGGCTACTGCATCCCTGGCGCCGGACAGCGCGGCCATGGTGCACAATGACCCCAAGGCTGACCAGCACGAGATTCTGCTGAAGAAAGGTTCGGGAGAAATCAGCCGTAACGGCGAGGTCGTGCACCTGGCGGAATGGGAGAAAGTCGGTTTCCAGGCGCAGTCGCCGCGCATGGCCAAGGTGAAGGAAATCGGGCCTCCCACGCCGATTTCACCCGCCAACATGATGCCGATTTTTACCTCCGGCGTGTCCAAGCCGGTGGAGTTTTCCTGGACCCCGATGACCAACGCGGTGGGATACCGGTTGCGGATTTCGCATAACCCGTATTTTTCTTCGACCGTGGTAGATCGCCGTGTGAACACGGCTGACGTGATCGTCTCCGGTTTGGAGGAAGGGGCGTATTACTGGCTGGTCCAGTCCTATGATGTCGAGGACAAGGAGTCGGTGGAAAGCCAGAAGAACCGGTTCACCATCATTCCCAAGGGCCAGAACACCACCGCCATCAACCTGGAGCTCGATCCCTTTATGCAGCACGGTAACGTGATCGAGTTGACCGGAAAGACCGAAACCGGGGCTCGGGTGATGGTCAATGGGCGGGAGGTGCCGGTGATTGGCGTCGATGGCAGCTTCCACTATTTTATGCCGCCCCTGCCGCCGGGCGAGAGCGTGATCACTATTACGGCGCAGAATGCCAAGGGCGGGGTCAATACAGTCCAGAAGAAGATTGTGATCCAGTAGGGCCAGCGCCTCCTCGGGGCGAATTCCCGAGGTACTGGGACTTTGGTTTGACGGCAAAACGGGGTTCTTCCCATAGAATTATGGACACGGCCCCCCATCCGCGCAGAAGCAACCGGGTACGCCCGGCAATGACAGCGGTTCGAGAGAGCTAAATCGCGTATGTCATCTAACGGATTCCATTCTTCGACGCGCCTGCACAACCTGAGATCGCTGTTCAGTATTTTCTCCAGCGACCTTGCCATCGACCTGGGGACGGCCAACACGCTGGTGTACGCGCGGGGCAAGGGCATCGTAGTCAACGAGCCCTCCATCGTGGCCATCAACAAAAACACCGGTGAAGTCGAGGCCGTGGGCAAAGAGGCCAAAGAGATGCTGGGCCGCACCCCCGGCAACATCGTGGCCATCAAGCCCATGAAAGACGGCGTCATCGCCGACTTCAAAGTCACCGAGAAGATGCTCAACTACTTCATCCAGAAGGCCCACAACCGCAAGATGCTGGTGCATCCGCGGATCGTAATCGGCGTGCCCTCGGAAATCACCCAGGTGGAAAAACGGGCGGTCATGGATTCCGCCTATCGCGCCAAGGCCAGCGAGGTGTACCTGGTCGAGCAGGCCATGGTGGCGGCCATCGGCGCCGGACTGCCCATTACCGAACCCAGCGGCAACATGGTTGTGGATATCGGCGGCGGCACTACCGACATCGCAGTCATTTCCCTCAGCGGCATCGTTTATTCCCGTTCCGTGCGCATGGCCGGCAACCAGATGGACGAAGCGGTGATGAACTATCTAAAGCGCAAGTACAACCTGCTGGTCGGTGAGCGGACCGCCGAGCAGATCAAGATGGAGATTGGCTCCGCGTATCCGCTGGAAAAGCCGCTGACCATGGAAATCAAGGGCCGCAACCTGATTGAAGGCGTGCCCAAAACCATCACCGTGGACGACAGCGAAATCCGCGAAGCATTGAGCGAGTGCGTTTCCACCATCATGAATGCGATCCGCGTCGCGCTCGAGCGCACGCCGCCCGAGCTCTCCGCTGACATCAGCGACCGCGGCATTGTGCTGACCGGCGGTGGCGCGCTATTGAAGAATCTCGACAAGCGAATTCGCGAGGAAACCGGGTTGCCGGTCTCGATCGCCGACGATCCGCTGTGCAGCGTGGTGCTGGGCACGGGCAAAATGCTCAGCGACTTCAAGCTGCTGCGCAAGATTTCTATCGAGTAGTTGTGAACCAGTTTCCAGTTTCCGGTTTCCAGTTATCAGCTGGGTTCAATGGAGGACGGGCGTCCTCGCCCGTCTCCGCCCATCCATGACACCGCCCGTTTTATGAAACTAGAAACCAGAAACTAGAAACCGGAAACTGCAGTCCAATGGAAAATCTGATGAGCCGCTACCGCAACGTCACCATCCTGGTGGCGATCCTGTTTGCCCAGGTTCTGGGGCTGGCGGTACAGGTGAAGCGCCGGTCAGGCGCCGATGAATCTACCCGCATCATCCGCTTGTGGACGGTCAGCGCGATCACTCCTTTCGAAAAAGCCATCGTCTGGTGCCAGAACGGCCTGGGCGGCATGTGGAACAACTACGTCTACCTGCGCGGTGTGCGGCAGGAGAATCGCGACCTGAAATTCGAAATCGAGCAACTCCGGCTGGAGCGGGTGCGCCTGTCGGACGACGCCCAGCAGGCCCGCCGGCTGCAGGCCTTATTGGGCTTCAAGGAACAGTACATCGCGAAAACCGTGGCCGCACAGGTCATCGGGTCGAGCGGCAGCGAACAGTCGCGGTCCGTCTATATCGATAAGGGCACGTCGGATGGAGTCGAAAAAGACATGGCGGTAATTACCGCCGATGGACTGGTGGGCAAGGTCCTGCGGGCGTACGGCTCCTCCTCGCAAGTGCTGCTGATCAACGACCAGAGCAGCGGAGTGGGCGTCATTCTGGACAAGTCGCGGTTACAAGGCGTCATCAAAGGCACGGCCGCGGGCGAAGTCGTTCTCGAAAAAGTGATGACCGATGAGCAGGTTTCGCCCGGCGACCTGATCGTAACCAGCGGCGGCGACCAGATCTTCCCCAAGGGGCTTACGGTCGGCACCGTGATGAAGGTTTCGCCGGGTGCGGATCTTTTTCTCAATATTCGGGTAAAGCCCTCCGCCAACCTGAGCCGGCTGGAAGAAGTTCTGGTGATCACGAAAAAAGAGGATCGGGCGCCCTCGCTGGCCGAAACCAATTCAGTGCGAGCGGTGGACATCCTGACCCAGCGGCTGCCTTCGGTTCCCGATAAGCCGGCGGCGGATGCGAACCAACCGGTAGCGGAGCCGCCGGCGAGTGCCGCAAAACCCTCAAACGCTGCCGCCAAGCCACCAGGCAATGCGGCTTTGAACAACCGGGCGGGCGACCCGGCGGGCCCGGCAGGGATCAAGCCGGCCGCGCTGCAAAAGCCGGTGTCGACCGCCAAAAAGGCGGTGCAGCAGACCTCCAGGCCGGTAACCACCGCGCCGGCAACCGAACCCCCCGCTGCGGAAGCCGGGACCACGGAGGACAAGCCGCACTAAAGTGCCCATCACTTACACATCCCAGGAGCAGGTAGAGGTTTACCGCTTCAGCGCTCCGGCGGCCATCATTATCCCGCTGGTGGCGCTCTTTCTACAGGCGTTTCTGCCCTTGCGGCTGCACTTCTTTTCGCTCTTCGACCTGCCTTTGCTGGTGGTGATTTTCTTCGCCGTGGCGCGGCGCAGCCCGGTCTCAGGATTGCTCACCGGGGCGCTGATCGGCCTGTTGCAGGATTCGCTGACTCATCAGCCCATCGGGATCTACGGGATCGCCAAGACGGTGGTCGGATTCGGGGCCTCCTCGCTGGGCGCGAAGCTAGACGTCGACAACGTGGGAGCGCGCTTCCTGGTGACCCTGTTTTTCTACGCTGTCCACGAAGTAGTGTATTTCACCGTGGCGCGCGGCCTGGTGAAGCTGACCCTGCAATGGAGCTGGGGACACGAGATCGGGGGCGCCCTGCTCAACGCCGTCACGGCGGCCATACTGTTTACGCTGCTGGATCGATTCAAGCAAAGAGCGTGAAGCGGACCTCGGACCTCGGCCCTCGGACTTCAGGCACTAGCCTTGATTTCTGGGGTCGCAGCCGCTCGATGCCCGAGGCCTGAAGTTGGTGCCCTTCCGTCACTCAAAGCAGCAATACTGGACGCGTCCTGGCCGCGTTACAATCAAGTTAACTTCACCCGAAAGGATGTATCGGCGCTGTAAATTCGCCTTTGACGTCTGAGGTACGACGCCCGGGGTCCGAAGTCCGGCGCCCGCTCTCCATGTTTGGCCGCGACGAAAAAGTATCGGGTTCCCGCCTGACTGCGGTGCAATACATCATCCTCGTCGTTTTTCTGGTTCTGGCCTACGGGTTGTGGCGCCTGCAGGTGGTGCAGAGCGATTTCTACGCGGCGCTGGCGGAGAAAAACAAGACGCGCGAAGTTCCCATTCTCGCGCCCCGGGGCAAGATCCTCGACCGCGAGGGTCGCGTCATCGTCGACAACTATCCTTCGTTCACCGCCCTGCTGCTGCGCGATTCTACCCGCGACCTTTCCGGGGACGCGGACCTGATCGCCCAGGGACTCCATCTTGATCCCAAGGAAGTTCGCGAGCGCCTGAAGAAATTCGGAGGCACCCCGCAGTACCAGCCGATTTATCTCAAAGAAGACATCACGCCGGACGAGCTGGCGTTCATCGAATCTCACCGCAACGAATTGCCCGAGCTGGACACCATCATGGCCCACCGGCGGCTGTATCCCCGCAACGGCTTCATGGCCCATCTCATCGGGTACGTGGGCGAGGTGAGCGAGCAGATGCTGAATCAGGCGCGCTGGGAGCTCTACAACCCGGGCGATGTGGTGGGCAAATCCGGGGTCGAGTTGCAGTACAACCAGCTGTTGATGGGCAAGAACGGCTCGCGGCAGGTGCTGGTAAACAGCAAGGGCAAGGAAGTCGGGGAACTGGATGAGAAGCCGGCGGTGCCGGGGCATAACCTGAAGCTGACCCTGGATATCGATCTGCAGATCGCGGCCGAGGAAGCCATGGGAGACAAGAACGGGGCCATGATTGCCATGGACCCGCATACCGGAGAGATCCTGGCCATGGTCAGCCGGCCGACTTTCGATCCCAACGATTTCGCGGTGCGCATCTCACGCGGCGAGTGGAACAAGCTGGTCACGGACCCCGACAAGCCGCTGCTGAATAAGGCCATTCAGGCGCAGCTCGCGCCCGGCTCGACCTTCAAGATCCTCATGTCGGTGGCGGGTTGGCAGGAGGGCATCGCCCAGACTCTGAACGTTCACTGCAATGGAGGCGCCACGTTTTATGGCCGGCGGTTCGGATGCTGGGTGAAGACCGGCCACGGCGCCGTCGATCTGACCAAGGCGATTTACCAGTCCTGCGACGTCTTCTTTTACACCCTGGCGGAAAAGCTGGGGATCGACCGCATTGCGAAGTATGCCACCGAGTTGGGACTGGGCCAGAAGACGGGAATCGACCTTCCGGAGGAGGCCAGCGGCGTCATGCCGTCGGAAGAGTGGAAGATCCGCAACTTCAAACAAAAGTGGTACGCGGGCGAGACCATTTCAGTGGGCATCGGACAGGGCGCGGTCGCCACCACACCGGTGCAACTGATGCGCGCCATTGCCGCCATCTCGATGGACGGTCGCATGGTCGTGCCCCATGTCGCCAGTCCCACCGGCCTGCCCTCCGAGTATCTCGAGACCCATCACTATCTGGATGTGACCAACATTCCAATCAGTCCGGACGGATTCAACCTCATCACGGATGCGATGGCGCGGGTGTTGCTGCCGGAAGGCACGGCGCCATCGGCGCACGTCCCCGGAGTCGATATCGCAGGCAAAACGGGATCGGCGCAGGTAGTGTCGCTGGCGGTGCGCGCCCTGCACCAGAACAACGAAGCGCTCAACCAGAATGGCTGGTTCGTGGGATTTACTCCGCGGCGTAATCCGGACATCATTGTCGCGGTGCTGTTCGAAGGCGGCGAACACGGCAAGCTGGCGGCACGCCTGGCAACGCAGGTCATTAAAGCCTACGTGGACAAGCAACGCCGGCAACCCACCAAGGTCGCGAGTTCCGGAAACGTGGACGTAGGGGCAGTGTGGAACACGGGTTCGGGCGCAGAAGATGAGCTTAAGGGCGGCCATTTCGAGGTGGAACTGCCGAAGTCCCCTGCGGCCCTGGCGGTTGCGGCGCCAGGGTTGGAGTAGCGCCGGCATCTTGCCGGCTGTCCCGAGGCTGCCTCGCCCTCGGTGTATGAGAAACAGAAGGACGGTCGGCTGCAGTTGAGGGAATAGGGGTCTTTCGACTCCGCATGAGCGCTCGCCAGCGAGCACTCACGCTCCGCTCAAGATGACAGAGGAGGCATCAAGGTAGTAAACAAGGCTGCGTGAGGCACCAGCGGCAAGGGGGTTGGCCAACGACCAAAGGCCAACGGCCAACGACGAATCCTGGACGACTGAAGACCGACGACTAACGACTGAAACCCATGTCCCGCTATATTTCATTTCGCGATTTTGACTGGCTGCTCCTGACCTTCGTCCTGCTGATCTGCGGGCTGGGTGTGATGGAGATTCGCAGCGCCACCTCGCATACCAAGTTCGCCGGGGCCCACATCCGGCAGATTTACTGGATCCTGGGCGGCGTGGCCGGCATGTTCCTGGTCAGCCTGATCAACTATCAGAAGCTGCTCGACCGGGTGCATTGGCTATACATTGCGGCGATTGTTTCCCTGATGAGCGTGATGCTGTTTGGGCAGAAGTACCTGGGGGCGCGGCGCTGGGTCAAGATGCCGGGAGGAGCGCATTTTCAGCCGTCGGAGTGGGTGAAGTTGATCCTGATTCTGGCGGTAGCCAAGTACTTTGCCGATCTTCACCAAAGGGAGCTTTCCTGGCCGGACTTCATGAAGGCGGGCGCCATTGTGCTGGTGCCGATGCTCATGGTGCTGCGGCAGCCCGACCTGGGCACCAGTCTCACTTACCTGCCGATCGCGGTCATCGGGTTGTTTCTGGGCGGGGTACGGTTCAAGCAGGCGGCGATTGTGACCATCGCCGCGGCCCTGCTCTTGCCGCTGGCGTGGCATGCCTTGAAGCCCTACCAGCGGGATCGTCTGACCAGCTTTATGCATCCGGAAGCCGACAGTCAGGGGTCCGGCTACCAGGTCAACCAATCTCTGATTGCCGTGGGTTCTGGCGGCATCTGGGGGAATTCGGAGGGTTCCCAAACCCATTTGGCTTTCTTGCCCGTCCCACAGACGGACTTTATCTTCGCCGCCTTCGCCGAGGAACACGGTTTTGTAGGTGCCCTGGCGGTTATGCTGTTATACTTCATAGTGCTGATGCGATTGACCCAGAACGCGCAAACGGCGCCCGACCGCGCTGGCACGTTCGTGGTGATGGGTGTGGTGGCGGTGCTGAGCTTCCATATCCTGGTCAATGTCGGCATGGTGGTCGGCTTTATGCCGGTCACCGGAATACCCCTGCCGCTGATGAGTTATGGCGGGTCTTCCGTCCTGTTTATGTTTCTGGCGTTGGGCATTGTTATGAATGTCCGCATGCGCCGGTTTGTAAACTGAAGCAGGAATGAGGAATGGCAGGGGGTTAGCCCGCGCTTGCCATCCGCGCGGAAAAAGATTAATTACGATCGCCCTCGCGTAAAGAGGGCACACGCCGGCTAGAAAAGCAGTTAGAGCCGGGCAGGATCAGGCAAAGGCGCTGCCAGGCCGGTAACGGCCCCCTCAGAGTTGAGAGAGCGGTCACAAACCTGGCGAAGCGCAATGCGATAAGTGCAAAAGATTCCTAAGCTTACGCAACGGATTCAGCCACGGAGAGAACTCCGGGGCCCAGGCTGTCCCTTATCCGGGACGGCCATCGCAGCGCTTGATCCTCCCAGACTTTTCCTGCCTTCCATCCGGTGATCCCGGGGCCGCATGACGGCCCGGGACCGGAGTTCGCATGACTAGAGAATTATTTGTGTCTTCCACGCCCCACGAAACCAAAGTGGGCCTGGTTGAAGACGATCTGCTCGCTGAAATCTACCTGGAACGCGAAAACGAATACACCCTGGCAGGTTCCATCTACAAAGGACGCGTGACGCGCGTCCTCCCCGGAATGCAATCGGCGTTTGTTGACATCGGCCTGGAGCGCGACGCGTTCCTTTATGTCTCCGACTTTATGGAGTTGGAGGATTCCGATGACCTTGACGAGGTTCCGACCAACCGGCCGGCGCCGGAACGCTATCAGCCCCAGCCTCCAGCCGAAGCGCATGCCGGCGAAACGTTTGCCGCCCCTGTGGCACAGGAATCGCAATCCCAGGAACATCTGGAAGCTGGAGCGGTGAGCCGGGAACCGGCTGCGCCGGGTGAGTCCCACGAAAATCGTGGCGGCTTTCGCAGTCGCCGCCGCCGCCGCGGACGCCGCGGAGAACGGATGCCCGAATCGCGGTTCGCTCATCCCGCCACCGAAACGCCCCGTGAGGCCCCCCGCCCTGAACGGACGGAGCGGACAGAACGGACGGAACGCCCCGAGCGGCCGGAATTCCAGGAACGGGCCGGGCGATCGGAACGGCCGGCCAGAGCGGAGCGGACCGAGCGCTCCGAATATGGACCGCCGCCCGGATATCAGCCCATCATTCTGCCCGGAGAATCTATCTCCAAATATCAGCGGATGGCCCAGGCAAGGCCTGCGCCGGTACGCGAAAGGCCTTCGGCTGAAGCTCACGCTCCGGTTCAGGACGAGCCGGCGCGGCCGATCGCGGAGATTTTTGCGGAGGATGAACCGATCTTTGCTTCGGCTTCTGCTTCCGCGTCCGCCCCGGATTCTGTCGTCCCGGCGGAACCAGAGCTGCAAGCTCATGAAGAAGCCGCAGCGCAGCCTCACGAAGCGCCAAGTGATGACATGCCGAGCGCCTGGGACCGCGAACAACAGCGCCTGCACCAGATGAACGTGGCCGCTGTGTTCGGCGGTGAAGCGGCGGAAGCGGGCAACGGAGCCGCCTCCGACGAAACCGACAGCGATCTGACGGCTGTCGCCAGCCCGTCCACGCCCGGCGCTGCCGGGGGTACGGTCGAAGAAGAAGAAATCGAAGAGGAAGAGGCCGACCTGGCCCACTACGTCGAGGACCTCGAAGAAGATGCCGCCTTCGAAGAACTCGAAGAGGAAACTCACGCGGCCGGAGAGCATGAACACGCGCACGAACAGCCGGCTCGGGAAATCGCGGCCTCCGCGGAGCCCTCACCTGCGGATGCTGTACCGTTCTCCCCGGAGCCGGTTTCTTCGGAAGAAATCGACGTCGCGTCCGCCGACGAAGTTGACGAAGAAGCGGAAGACGAAGCCGAACTCGATGAAGCCCAGGCGGAAGCGGAAGCAGCGTTGGCTGCCGAAGCCGGAGGCGCGGGCATGACCGAAGCTCGCGCCGAAGTTCGCGCGCCGGCAGGGACCGCCGGCTACACCCAGCGCGCGCCGCGTCCGGGATATGATCGCCGGCCCCAGCGCGGCGGCCGCCGCGGCGGCGGTGGACGCCGCTCCCGCAGCAACGAACAGCGCAACATGCCGCTGATCACCGACCTGCTTAAGGAAGGGCAGGAGATTCTGGTCCAGATCGCCAAGGAACCAATCGGCAAGAAGGGCGCTCGCATCACCAGCCACATTGCGCTGCCCGGGCGCTTTCTGGTGTACATGCCGACGGTGAACCACACCGGCGTCTCGCGCAAGATTGCATCGGAAGAAGAGCGCCAGCGGCTCAAGCGCATCATTCAGAGCGAGCGCGAGAACGGCCACGGCGGATTCATCGTGCGCACCGCGGCCATGAATGCCGCGGAAGAGGACCTGCGCGCCGACATCCGCTTCCTCAAAGGTCTGTGGACCGAAATCAAGTCGCGCGCCGATGCCGGCAAGGGACCCACTCTGATTTATCACGACCTTAACGTGGTCGAGCGGGTGCTGCGTGATCAGGTCACCTCCGACTTCTCCGCCATCTGGGTGGACAGCGACGACGAATACGAACGCATCCTGCGCTTCGCCAACCGCTTTCAGCCCGCGCTGGTCAAGCGAGTCAAGCTCTATACCAAGGAAACGCCGCTCTACGAGCAATTCGGCCTGAGCGAGGAAATCAACAAGGCGCTCAAGTCGAAAGTCTGGCTGAAGAGTGGCGGCTACATCGTCATCAACCAGACCGAAGCGCTGGTCGCCATCGACGTGAACACCGGCAAGTACGTAGGCAAGACGACGCGCCTCGAAGACACTATCGTCAAAACCAACGTGGATGCGATCAAGGAAATCGTGCGCCAGATACGGCTGCGCGATCTGGGCGGCATCATCATCATCGATTTCATCGACATGGATGAACGCCGCAACCGGCAGAAGGTCATGCAGGCCCTCGAAGAGGCCCTGCGCAGCGACCGGGCGCCTTCCAAGGTCCTTCAGTTTAACGACTTCGGACTGGTGGCCATCACCCGCAAACGAGTGAAGCAGTCGCTCGAGCGCACCATCGGTTCTCCTTGCCCCTACTGTCAGTCGACCGGCTTCGTGAAATCGGTGACCACGGTGTGCAATGAGATTTATCTCGAAATGCGCAAAATCGCGAAGCACCTGGAACATGCCGACGTGATGCTGCGGGTCAATCCCGACGTAGCCAAGGCGCTCAAGGCCAACAACGGCAGGGCTCTGATCGAGATGGAAGAGATGACCAA
>Ga0187822_10000138_pt1 | contig 12835 bp, 11 predicted proteins | sample NC_wetland_sal_i_18_FD_132967 | JGI IMG/M metagenome (GOLD analysis project Ga0187822, IMG submission 132967) | Wetland sediment microbial communities from Neuse River Estuary, North Carolina, USA - SourceSoil_2 | ecosystem: Environmental > Aquatic > Freshwater > Wetlands > Sediment | place...
TCTGGCCACGCGCCTGACCTTCCTCGATGTCGCCGGATATCGCTCCGAGTGGCGCACCGACTTTATTTTTGGCAACACCTACGGGATCCAAAGCGAACTCTACCGGCCATTTTCGCCCGCCAGTCGATGGTTCTTTTCGCCCCACGCGGGGGCCAGCAGTTCCGCTTTCAAAATTTACCGCAAGAGCGACCCCCTGGCCGAATACCGGCTCAACGGCGCCCAGATCGGCGGAGACATCGGTTATGGATTCAACCGCTTCAGCGAACTCCGCCTGGGCTACGAAGTGGGTTTCCTGCAGGCCAGGCTGCGGCTGGGCACGGCGGAATTTTCATCGCTCGACGGGCGGACCGGGGCCACACACCTGCGCTGGCTCTTCGACCATACCGACGACCCGGTGATTCCACGGAGTGGAGTGAACGCGGAGTCGAACTTCCGCTGGTATGACACCAGTCCCGGCCAGACCAACCGGTTTCCGGTCGCGGACACGCGCATCGGGTTCTTCAAGCCCATTACCCAACCCGCGTCTTTGTTCGTGGTCGCCGAAGGTGGCACCACATTCGGTTCGACCAGCAACGGGTATCCGCAATTCTTTCTGGGTGGTTCGAACCGGCTCAGCGCGTATGGCACCAACGAACTTTTTGGCGACCAGTACTACTTTTTCCGGACGGGATATCTGCACGATCTGCTGACCCTGCCGCCGCTCGCCGGAAAGAAAGTCTATGCCATCGCCTCCTACGAGTTTGGCAAGATGTACGGCTTTCCCAACGCCAGCAAGTTTCCCAATGATTTTGCACTCGGGGTTCTGGCCGAGACCGCCGTGGGCCCGCTGGTCTTCGGGGGAAGCGTGGGCGACAGCGGACATCGCAAGTGGTTTTTCCAGCTGGGCCGGGTGTTTTAAGGTCATTGCCAAACCGGGATCAGCATCGGTCCGAGTGGATTGAATTGTCTTGAGTTCGCCGAGGAAGCCAGAATAAGATTTTGAGGATTTCATGACGATCGGGTTGCGTACTGTCATGACTTCGGCGAAGAGTTTTGCAGCTATAGAAAGGAAAGAAAGATGCTAACCAACCGTGTTAAATGGGCGATTGGCTTTGTGTTCGTGCTTGCCCTCTGCACCGGTCTGAGTGCCCAGATGGGACGCTGGGAGTTTCTCGGAGAAGCTCACGTGGACGGCGGACAAGACCATGACAGCATTAAAGTGGGCCGGTCGGCCGGAGGCTACCGCGCCATTCAATTGCGAATCAGCGGCGGCGCCATCAATTTTGAGCGCGTCATTGTCCGCTACGGCAATGGCGAGAAGGAAGAGATCCCCATCCGGGCGCGCATCCCCGATGGCGGCCAGACCAGGGTTATTGACCTGCCAGGCCGGCGGCGGATCATCCGAAGTCTCGATCTTTGGTACGGCAAGGACAGGTGGGAGCGACGCCCCAAGGTCAGCTTGTACGGATTGAACTAACACCTTCCCGCCAGCGGACAAATTGGGGGAGTGCACCGAGTCAAGAACGCCTGGCCGGGCCCACTGAATCACAAGAGATTGTGTTTCAGGCCCCGGGCCAGGCGTTTCTTCGATCAGGGTTACGGGGACACGAGCGGCCAGGGCTAGTTTTTTGCCAGATTCTTGGGAGACTTCTTGGTCAAAGTGGCCAGCAGGAGTCTCGCCGACTTGGGAGCGGGAACGGCCCGGTTAAATACTATGTCCTTCGCGCTTACTTCTTTTCCGTAGAGCTTCTTGTTGGCGTCGTTGTCGGGACGAAGGGTCGACCCTGACAGCGATATTCCAGCAAACAATCCGCGAGCGCGAGAGTAAGAGAGGATTTCCGCCCGCAGCGTAACGTCAGTCTCGGCTGAGGCATTCCGGCCCACCGGTCCGGCGGCCGCCGAAACGTCGCCCCCCAGCTTGACCTTGCTTTCCAGGATGCTGGAAGCGGATTTCGGACTCATCAGCAACAGCACGAAGTCCGTCGCCTGCCCGCCCAGCTGCAATCCAAAGCTGGCGCCTTCAAGCGCCATCATGGTAGGGGCGCTCCATGCGCCATGGAAAGTCTTGCCGCTGCGGCAGGTCATCACTCCCCGGCCGTAGCTGCCGCCAATCCCGAAAGCGAGTTTCAGGACTGACGGTAAGACGACAACACAATCCGCTTTATCGATCACATCCTGCGGGATGTCATCGGGAATATCCATGATCTCCTTCATGACCGTTCCCGCGTTCGCGACCCGCTCCGCTTCTTTCTGTTGACTCATTGCCGGCAATGCCAGGAGGGCCAACAAACCAAAACCTAAAATTGTTTTCTTCATGTTCGTTCCTCACTCAAAAGTTTTATTGATCTCGGGTTCTTCCATGTATCCAGCAGGGGCTTATAGCCGGGTGAGCCGCAATGATAGCAAACTTCGTCCCCAGCCTCGGACCTGCAGAGAGGATGGGTTTCATTGAGGGAGGGGTCAGCGCGGCAGATCGAGAACCATAGTTCGGTAAAGGATTGTCATTCTGAAGCGCGGCATCGTCGCGCGAGGAATCTTCTGTTTCGCTGGCGGCAACAAGCAGATTCCTTGCCGATAAAACCGGCGTCAGAATGACAAGGTGAATTGTTTTTGCCGCAAACTGCAGTCCAGCCCTGGCTCCTGAGGGTTGACGCGGGGAGCCCATCGCGGCAGGAGTCCATCGCAGGGATGCGCTTTTCGTGTATCTTGGGCAGCGAGGTATCTGCCGATGAGAGCGATTCTCCCCGTACTGGCATTCGCCGTCTGCGCCGTGCAATTGACGGTTGCGCAAGTCGACCCTCGCTGGAAGCCGAACGATCCCGGGCGTCCGCTGCCCCCAGTGATCGAAGCCGGGACGGCGAGCACGCAGGACATGCCGGGGCGTCCTCCCTCCGATGCCGTGGTTTTGTTCGATGGCAAGGATCTTTCCCAGTGGGTGGACAAGGATGGTCAGCCGGCGAAGTGGAAAGTGGCGGATGGTTATATGGAAGTGGTGCCCCACAGCGGCCTCATCCACACGCGCCAGCCCTTCGGCGACTGCCAATTGCACGTGGAGTTCGCCGAGCCTGTGCCCCCTGTGGGCGAAGATCAAGGACGCGGCAACAGTGGCGTGTTTTTGATGGGCCTTTACGAGATCCAGGTGCTGGACTCGTATCAGAGCAAAACTTACGCCGACGGACAGGCCTCGGCGGTGTACGGACAGTTTCCGCCGCAAGTGAATGCCTCACGCGCGCCCGGACAGTGGCAGACCTATGACATCATTTTTCACGGTCCGCGCTTTGACAATGATGGCAAGGTATTGCGCCCGGCGCGCGTGACCGTGCTGCACAACGGGGTGCTGGTGCAGGACAACGTGGAGTTGTCGGGTCCCACCGAACACCACCAGCGGCCTCCCTACAAACCGACGCCGGAGAAACTGCCGCTCAGCCTGCAAGACCACGGCAACCCGGTGCGCTTCCGCAATATCTGGATTCGCGAACTGGGCGAGGGCCAGTAGAGCTAGCGACGCCGCCCAGTCCTAGGTCTTGGGCGGCCACGTACTCTGGCCGCCATGGTGGAAGGCCAGGTTGCCGAAGTGGCCGGCCCGGGCGGCGGCGACCCCGGTCTCTACCGGCGCGGCCGGCTCTTTGCGGGACTTCACGCACTCAAAGAAGTTTCCCATGTGGGAGATGGTGCCGTCGCGGACGCTGTGTTCGCTGAGCACCGGGTTCTGCCCTTTTTGCACGCCTTCGCGATAGACCGCGAAGCCTTCGCGATCGAGCTTCAAGGTGGCTTCCGTGCCGCGAAACTCCAGGCCGCCATCGTCGATGGAGGAACTCATCATGCCTTCATACCCCACATCAAACCCGGGATAGCGGAAGGCTGCCTGAATGGTGTCGGGACAGTCCCACTGATCGAAAACATATTTGTCCCCCAGCATTTGGGCCTCGCGGGCCTGGTCGGCTTTCATGGCCCAGTGCACCACGTCGATCCAGTGCGTGAATAAATCGGTCATGGCGCCGCCGCCGAAATTCCAATACCAGCGCCAGTGGTTATATTTCTCCTCGCTGAAAGGCTGGTCCGGAGCCGATCCCAGCCAGAGCTTCCAATCAATTGCCTGGGCATCGATGGGCTTGGGCTTCCAGTTTCGCTGATAGTTCTGCCACCAATAGGTTCTCACCTGGGTGATGTGCCCGAGACTGCCTCCCTGGATCAGATCGACGGCATCGCGGAAGTGGGCCCAGCTGCGCTGCTGCATGCCGCACTGCAGAATCTGCTTGCTGGAACGGACCGCGCGGGTGAGGACGGCGCCTTCCTCGAGAGTGTGGGTGACCGGCTTTTCGAGGTAAACATCCTTGCCGGCCGCCAGGGCATCGACCGCCATGCGAACGTGCCAGTGGTCGGGAGAGGCGATGAAAACTGCATCGATGTCCTGGGCGAGCACTTCACGATAATCCAGGTGGGTGGTAGCCGTACCGTTCGACCGTTGCCGGACCGCATCGCGGTGCGGCGCATACACGTCGCTAACAGCCACGATCTGGTAAGGACCGACCTGGTCGGCGGCGTCGAGCAGGTTGCCCATTCGGCCGCCGGCCCCGATGACTCCGACGCGAAGCGTATCGTTGGCGCCAAGCGCCCGGGTGGAGGCGAGCGCGGTCAGTCCGGTGGCGATGAGGAAGCTGCGGCGATTCAGCATATTCGATGGATTCTCCCGTCCGCTTTTCGCCGTCGATCTTATCAGGTTACGACCGCAGGTTGGGTCCTGGCCTCACCGCGGATCCAGCAAAAACCCCGTCGTGGTAACGATTCCCTCGCCCAATGTCTTGCCGGCTGTGCCCACTATCTGTCCGGTGTCATTGATTCCGTCCGCGTAGTTGAGAGTGCAACTGCCGGCTGAGGACACGCGACTGGCGAGTTGCACGAATCCTTCCTCTTTCGTCCAACCCATGGCGAATACATTGCCGCCGATCGGTGATCCCGTTCTGAGTAAGGCGGGTACGATTCCTGGTACCTGGAAAATTGGCCGATGGGACGAACAGGCGCGGAGTTTACTGGAAAACCTGAAGATTACAATGTGGTGAGCGCGGATGGACTCGAACCATCGACCCATGCCTTAAAAGGGCATTGCTCTGCCAGCTGAGCTACGCGCCCACTTTCTTCCAATTTAACATAGGCGTAAGAGTTTGTTTGACTGCGCCGCCGCGAACCATGTGGGGACAGCCACCCTCAGCGGTCCGGTCGAGCGCAGCTCGACTGTTTGCCGAAACCGAGATTGGCGGAGCTTTGCTCCGCCGGACAGCCGGGGGCGGCTGTCCCCACGTGGTTTGTGACAATGCCCGCTGGCCTGCGAAAGCCGGAGCTTAGCGACCTTTGCGGTAAAGGCTTTAGCTTCGGATACGCCAAGCGTCGGGAGTTCGCTAGAGCGTGTCAGCCTTGCAAAGTCGCGATGCACTGAATAAAGTAGGGGCGAATTCTAGCGCGCCAACCTCGGGAAGGTACTGCCCTTTTGTCTTCTTCACGCCGTACGTTTCTTCGGTCCCTCAGCAAGTCGGCGATCGTGTTGTCCCTGGATAGCGTTCTGGCCCTGGCCCGCCCGCTGCATTCGCGCGCATTTTTCCCGGATGAAGTTCCGGAGAAACCTACAGTGGGCCTGGGCCTGAGTTTTATCAACGTGGCCCGCGAGTCCGGCTTGAATGCAAAGACGATTTACGGCGGCGAACACAAGAACAAGTATTTGCTCGAGACCACGGGTTGCGGCGTCGCGTTCTACGATTACGACAACGATGGCTGGCTGGATATTTTCCTGGTCAACGGCTGGCGCCTGGAAGGCTTCCCTGCCGGACAGGAACCCGCGACGCATCTGTTCAAGAACAATCGGGACGGCACCTTCACCGACGTCACTGCCAAGGCCGGCGTGGCGCACTCGGGCTGGGGGCAGGGCGTTTGCGTCGGCGATTATGACAACGACGGCTTCGAAGATCTGTTTGTCACGTATTTCGGAAAGAACGTTCTCTTTCACAACAACGGCGACGGCACTTTTTCCGACGTCAGCGAAAAGGCCGGCGTCGCAGGCAACGGCAAGCGCTGGAACACGGGCTGCGCTTTTGTGGATTACGACCGCGACGGCAAGCTCGACCTGTTTGTCGCCAACTACATTGACCTCGATCTGGCGACCGCGCCGGTGCCGGAATCCGGGCCGTGCCTCTATAAGAGTGTGATGGTGGCCTGCGGTCCGCCCGGCCTCAAAGGCGGAAAGAATATCCTCTACCACAATAATGGAGACGGCACGTTTACCGATGTCTCTGAAACCTCGGGAATTCTGCAGGCCAACGGGACCTTCGGCCTGGGAGTCCTGACCGCCGATTTCGACAATGACGGCTGGCCCGATATCTACGTGGCCAACGACTCCACCGCCAGCGCCCTCTACCAGAACAAGAAGAATGGGAAGTTCACGGACATCGCCCTGGAAGCCGGTTGCGCTCTCAGTCCGGACGGCAAGCCGCAGGCGGGCATGGGAGTTTCGGCGGCGGACTACGATATGGACGGCAAGCTGGACATCGTCAAGACCAACTTCGCGGGCGACACGCCTTCGCTTTATCACAACCTCGGCGACAGTAATTTTGAGGACACCACATTCATCGCGGGCCTCGGCGCACACACCCAGTATCTGGGATGGGGCTGCGGATTTTTTGACATGGACAATGACGGCTGGCCCGACATCCTGATCTGCAACGGCCATGTCTATCCTGAAGTCGAGCAGCTAAAGACCGAGGCAGGCTATGCGCAGCGCAAGCTGCTCTATCGCAACCTGCGGACGGGAAGGTTCGAGGATGTTTCCCTGCAGGCGGGGCCCGGCATCTCGGTGCCGACGGCGTCGCGGGGATGCGCCTTCGGAGATTTCGACAACGACGGCGATCTCGATGTGGTGGTGAATACGGTGAATGACTTTCCGCAGCTGCTGCGTTGCGATCTGGCTCCCGGCAACAACTGGATCAAGGTGCGGACTATTGGCACCAAATCAAACCGCAGCGGGATTGGCGCCCGCCTGCGCTGCGTGACTCAGCCCGCGGGTGAAACCAATCCACATTCGCAGATTGATGAAGTGCGCAGCGGCGGCGGCTATTTCTCGCAGAACGATCTGCGAGTTCATTTCGGACTGGGCAAAGCCGACAAGGTGCAGTTGCTCGAAATCCGCTGGCCCAGCGGGCAGGTGGATACGCTGAAGGACATCAAGCCCAACCAGCTGATTTTCGTGAAGGAAGGCGAAGGCATTGTGCGCGCCCAGCAGTTCCCTGCCGCGGCAGCGGTTAAACGCGGGTAGGAGTTCACTTCGCTCGAGCCGCGGGGCCGGTGAGAGCAAGTCGAGGAACCCCATCCGGCCGTAGACTGTAGCGCTTGTAGGGGTCCTTCGACTGCGCTCAGGATGACAAGGGAGAGAGAATTGAATCGACGATCTGCGATCACGATGATTCCGCTGCTCGGCTTGCTGCTATGGGCTCCATCAGTTCTGGCGCAGCCAAAGCCGCCTTCGACTCCGCCAACGAGTGCGTTGCAGCGGCTTTCTGCTGATTTTTGGGAATGGCGAGCTTCCGAACAACCGTTTTCCTTCGACGATATTCCGCGGCTTGATCGTCCGGCGGGATGGGCGGCAGACTGGTCGCCGTCTACCATCGCGAAGCGACGTGAGGAATTGTCGGTCTTCGAAAATCGCTGGAAGGCGCTGGGAGCGGAGGTTCGCGACCGCTCCCGCGCCGACACTGTCGACTATCTGCTGGTCGGTTCCGCCATTGCCCGGGCACGCTGGGAATTAGATTATGTGCGCGGCTGGCAGCGTAATCCCTGGTTTTACCTGGACCAGACCTTGGCCTCGGTCTTCGTCAGTCTGACGCCGCCGCCACCCTTCGATGACGCCCGCAGCGCGGAAATCGTTCGCCGCCTTGAAGCGATCCCGCAGATCATCGCGGATGGAGAAGCCAACCTTAAAGACCCGGCCGGACCGCTGGCGCAGTTATCCATCCATCAGCTGGATGACATTCGTCCCCGGCTGGAGGAAATGGCGCGTAAGCTGAAACCCCTGCTTACGGCGGCAAGCGCAGCCCAGCTTGATGCCGCGGTTCTGAGCGCCATCCGGGCCCTGGAAGGCTATCGGGGCTGGCTGGAGCAGCGGCTGCCGGGCATGTCGAGCAACGTGGCCGTCGGACAGGACAACTATATCTTCTTCCTGAAGCACGTGGCGTTGATCCCATATACCCCCGAACAGCTGTTGAGCATGGGCCGCCAGGAATGGGAACGCGCGGTCGCATTTGAGGCCTACGAGAAAGAACGCAATGCCAGACTGCCGCAACTGCAGCTGGCCAAAGATCAGGCTGCACAGATGGCACGCGAGCGGCGTCAGGAACAGGAGATTCGCGATTTCCTCGAAGAGAAGAACATTCTCACCGTCCCCGCCTGGGTCAAACATTATCGCAACCTTCCCTTTTGGGCTTACCTGGCTCCGCTCGCGGCGTTTGGAGTGGCTGACGATCTCACCGGACCATCGCGTCTGAACGAAGACGCCACCAGCTACATCAAGACACCGTCGCCAGACCGGGGATATTTCGATTTGTCCACAGCCCGGGATCCGCGAGGGATCATCGTTCACGAAGGCGTGCCGGGTCATTATTTCCAGAAAGTGATGTCGTGGACGAACGAAGATCCGATCCGCCGGCACTACTACGATTCCAGCGCCAACGAAGGCATCGGATTCTACGCCGAGGAAATGATGCTGCAGGCCGGCCTGTTCGAAGACAGTCCGCGCACTCGCGAAATCATTTACAACTTCATGCGCTTTCGCGCCCTGCGGGTCGAGGTCGAGGTGAAACTGTCCACCGGTGAGTTCACCATCGAGCAGGCCGCCGATTACTTCATGAAGACCGTTCCTCTCGACCGCGCCACCGCCATGGAGGATGCTACTTTTTATGCGTCGGTTCCGGGCGTGGGGATTTCCTATCAGACAGGCAAGTTGCAGATCATGAAACTACTGGCCGAAGCCCGGCTGGCGCAGGGCGACAAGTTCAAGCTGCGCGAGTTCCATGACTTTGTGTGGAAGAACGGCAACGTGCCGATCGCGCTGCTGCGCTATGAATACCTGGGCAAGACGGATGAGATCGAAGCGCTGCTGCATTGAGATGCTCTTCGGGATCGGGCTCTTGCGGCGGTACGGGAGAGCTCCCCTAATGCCCTCAGGGACGCTGGTCTTTGGCGATGGCTGCCAGTTCGCGGACGATTTCCTGCAGGCGGGTCCGCCGCTCCTCATTCGCCCGGGATGCCATGGGCGCGGGGTCCTGCTGGCTGGCATAACGGTCGTTCAGATCACGAAGACTGGCGATCTCGCTTCGCAGGGCCACAACGTTTCTCAGAACATCAGCGGTATACATAGTTACTAGGATACGCTAGTTAGCCTTCGTCAAGGCGAGGCTCTTTCGTGCCTCGATCCTGCGAGGTCTTACCACATGAAGCGCGCCTGGACTCGTTCCCTCAGCCTGGTTGTTCTGCTGGCCTCAGGGCTGCCTTTGTCGGCGCAGAACTGGACGCTCGGATCCTGGACTCGATGGTCCAACCGTCCAATCGTTTCTCCCCGAGGCGACGGATGGGAATCGGCCGGAACCTTCAACCCGGCGGTCATGCTTCGCCATGGCAAGTTGGTCATGCTTTACCGCGCTCAGGACAGGAACGGTACGTCCCGCCTGGGATACGCGGAGAGTGCCGACGGTCTCCACTTCAAACGCCGCTCCCAGCCCGTGCTCTCGCCCCAGGCGGACTATGAAAAAGAAGGCGGCGTCGAAGATCCCCGGCTGGTGAAATTCGGCGACACCTACTATCTGACTTACACCGGCTACAACAAAAAGGACGCCCAGTTGTGCCTGGCCACTTCCAGCGATCTGGTCCACTGGCAGCGCCGGGGCGTGATTCTTCCGGCTTACAAAGGCAACTGGAATATCGGGTGGACAAAGTCCGGGGCCATCGTGCCGGAAAAGATCAACGGCAAATACTGGATGTATTTCCTGGGCACCAGCGCCGACAAGACCGATCAGATGGGGCTGGCTTATTCCACGGACCTCATTCACTGGACCGAGGCCACCAGCATTCCCGTACTGCCGCGCCGCGCCGGCCGGTTCGATTCCCGCGTGGTCGAACCTGGGCCGCCGCCGATCGTGACGAAAGATGGAGTCGTGCTGATTTACAACGCAGCCGACGACAATCTCGCCTATCGCACTGCTATTGCCGTATTTGACCGGAACGATCCCAGCAAGCTGATCTGGCGATCAGAGCAGCCAGTTTTTCTTCCGGAACGGGATTGGGAAAAGGTCGGACAGGTACCGAACGTGGTTTTCGTCGAAGGGATGGCCAGGCGCCGCAGCGGCTACCTCTTTTATTACGGCGCCGCCGATAAATATATCGGCGTGGCCGAAGTCCCAATCGTTCCGTGATGTCCCCACCAGCTGGCTTTTTTTCCACGAGCCACGTAAGGACAGCTGTCCCTACGTGGTTCGTGCATGAAAAAGCGGCAGCCTGGAAAGCTGCCGCAGTTATCTCTCGACAACGTCGACCTTAAAAACGGAAGGTGGGGCCGAAAGTTACTTTCAGGTTGTTGCGGGTGCCGTTATCGAAGTAGATTTCATCGCCGGCCTCCAGCCTCAGTCCGATCGGGCCCCAGAAACCCTCGACCCCCGCGCCCGGATACATGGCGAAACGGGTGTCGCCGGTCTGAATCCCGCCCAGGGCGCCCACGAAACCTGCGGGCGCGTTCTGGTCGGAAACGCTGAAGTTCACAAAACCGAGTTTGCCGGTCAGGTAGGCCCGGAAAGGCCCAGAACTGGTCTGGAATTTGGGTCCAAACAGCGCGGTCAATGGCCTCAGATTGGTGTTCACAAACTGCGTGTTGACTCCATTCGAGAAGACACTGGTAAAGTTCCGCTTGAAGTCATATGACATTTCAGCTTCCAGCTGAACCGTGGGACGTACATTGAACGCGGCTCGTCCCCCGACGCCGACGAAGTTGATATGAGGGTTGGTGGCGCTGAGATTCAAATAGTCCGCGAAGGCGCCCACTTCAACATGATCAGAGCTTTGCGCCATGAGAGCCGACGGCAAAGCCAAACCGCAACTTAGTACGAACAGAAAAATAAGGCGTTTCATCCGTTATGTTTCCTCCTGGGTTCGGTCTTGCTTACGCGCACTCTTCCCTGCAGTCGATGAGCAGGGAAAGAAATGCTGCAGGAGCGGTGCAGGCGGGTAAGCAGTTGGTTAGGATGCGGCCGATCTGCCCTGGGTTGGAACGGAACCACGCCTGGAGACTTGCCCAGCCGCGGGGCGCTTCGAGGAAGGAAGGGCCGGACCGGCGCGGATCTAGGACCGATCCGCGCCCTACCGTGATCGAACAGTTGCCTTACTTCGAAGAACTATCGCTGTCGGAGGATTTGCGTGAGCCTCGCGGCGTCATTGACACCACGCTATATTCACGTTCCTTGGCGTCGGCATCTTCTACTTCCAGCAACATCTTGTCCTTGTGAATGCGGAACTGGGCCGTCTGACCCACGGGCAAGAGGACCGGATGCTTTTCGTCCACCGGGCGGATGCGATAAATCACGGTATCGCTCTGCAGGAGGTATTCCTGGCAGAGTAAAGCGTGAGTTTTCTTGTGCGCCGAATCGGTGCCGACCATTTCGCCGACAAAGCTTTTGCCGCTGTTTTCATCCACGCCGCACTCCGCCGAGTCCATCTGCAGCAAGGTGCCGGTTTGATGGACTTTGGGCTCCTTGGCCTGGGCCACAGATGCCAACACGAGTGCGATCATCAGGATCCTGGTTGTCATTTCCTTCTCCCGGCGCAGGCTGATTGAGCTCCTCATCTGCGCTCGACCTAATTCTGACCGAGCTTTCCCGCGGGCGAAATATCACGCCGGGGCAAAGCCCGTCGTAATCAGGGGGACAATGGGGAATCCCCTGTCTGGTGAGAACCATCGAAGCCCAGGGGCCTATTGCTCAGACGAAAAGGGGGGAAAAGCTACCAAGAATCATAGCGACAGGAAGCGATCTACAAAGAACCATAGTTGACGCGCTTTACCCGACCCCGATAGGCTGCTGATAGTTACGAAGGTCACAGAAGAACGCCCGGAGCCATGCCAGGGCAAGTTTCCGAGGGCAATCGGGTCCGGGCCAACGGCCAGCCTGCAAGCAGTACAACGAAAAGATAGTTACGCCGCATCTGATTTAGTGCGGCCGGAAAAGGCGACTTGACGGACGCGAGAAAACTACAGGGCGACAAAGTTTCCGAAGCTGAGGCGATCGAACGAGCCAAACAAGGCGACGCAGAAGCTTTTCAGCTTTTGTACGGATTGCATAAACGGCGCGTTTATTCGCTGTGTCTCCGCATGACGGCTAACACGGCCGAAGCTGAAGACCTCACGCAGGAAGCTTTTCTGCAGTTATTTCGCAAGATTGCCACTTTTCGAGGCGAATCCGCTTTTTCCACCTGGCTGCACCGGATGGCGGTAAACGTTGTCCTGATGCAGTTGCGCAAGAAGAGTCTTCCCGTGGTTCCGCTCGAGGAAACGCTGGAGAACGAGGAAGAGGCCCCCAAGAAAGAACTGGGCGCTCCCGACCCAATCTTGTCGGGCTCGATTGACCGCTTGCGGCTGCAACGTGCAGTGGACGCGCTGCCGCCGGGTTATCGCAGGATTTTCGTGTTGCATGACGTTGAAGGATACGAACACAACGAGATCGCTGCCATGGTGGGATGTTCCATCGGCAACAGCAAATCTCAACTGCACAAAGCGCGCATGAAATTGCGCGAGTCGCTCAAGACGAGCAGAGCCGAAAAGGCCGCCAAGCCGTAA
>Ga0187822_10000140_pt1 | contig 12651 bp, 10 predicted proteins | sample NC_wetland_sal_i_18_FD_132967 | JGI IMG/M metagenome (GOLD analysis project Ga0187822, IMG submission 132967) | Wetland sediment microbial communities from Neuse River Estuary, North Carolina, USA - SourceSoil_2 | ecosystem: Environmental > Aquatic > Freshwater > Wetlands > Sediment | place...
ATCAACACGGCAGATTTGACGCCCGAGGAGGCGGCGCAGGAAATCATTCTGCACCTGGAACGCGAAGGATTCTTCGGCGCCATCGGCGAAAGCGCGTAACCACAGGCCGCGTGGGGACAGCCGCCCCCGGCTGTCCCACGGAGCGAAGTTCCGCAGGCTGCAGTCGCCGGTCGTCAGTCTGCGGTCATCAGAATTTGCTGACGACCGACGACTGACGACTGACGTGCGAGCACCACAAATGGTCGCAGAGAACAAGGAACGATACGCCCATTCATGAGCAGCTCTTTACAGACCGAAGCCTTGGAGCGCATCCAATCCGCGCTGGAATCTGCCCGCCAGGTCTTCACCCGTTTCACTTTGGGCGCAATCGAGGCTGAGTTCAAAGCGGGCCATGATCCGGTCACCGAAGCGGACCGAGCAGTGGACGCCGTGCTGCGCCGGGAGTTGCTGCGCCCAGGGGAAGGCTGGCTGTCCGAAGAGAGCGAGGATGACCGGTCGCGCCTGGAAAAGAAGCGGGTGTGGATCGTAGACCCTCTGGACGGCACCCGCGAATTTGTCGCCGGCATTCCCGAATTCTGCGTTTCGGTGGCCATGGTGGAAGATGGAATTCCGGTGGCAGGCGGAATCTGCAATCCCGCCACCAGCGAGGTTTTCCTCGGCTCTCTGGATTCCGGCGTAACCTACAACGGAAAACCAGCCCGCGCCAGCCAGCGCAATATCCTCAAGGGGGCTGTCATTCTGGCCAGTCGCAGCGAAACTAAACGGGGAGAGTGGAAACGTTTCGAGAAGGCGACGGCAAAAGTCCGTCCCATGGGATCGGTGGCCTACAAACTGGCCCTGGTCTCGGCCGGCCTGGCCGACATTACGTTCACTCTCACCCCGAAAAATGAATGGGACGTCGCCGCGGGCGCGGCCCTGGTGAGCAGCGCCGGCGGTTTCATCAGCACGCTGGAAAACTCGCCTTTGCGCTGCAACCGCGAGTCGCCGCTACTCTCTGGCCTCCTGGCTTGTGCTCCGCGGTTACGCGACGAATTGCTCGCCCTGGTGCACGACTACTTGCCCGCCAATTCAGGCCGGCCCGGATAGCTCGGGCTTAACCCTTCAACACCGATTTCAGCAACGATTCCACGCCGTTCCAGGTAATCTGCACGCCGATGCACAGGAGCACAAAGGCGATGACCCGCAGGATGCCGTGCGCGGTCTGGGGCCGAATGCGCGCCGTGATCTTGGGAGCGTAGCCATAGCAGACGAACACCAGCACGCTCAAAGCCACCACGGCAATAAACACACCCACATGGGCCAACACATCGTTGAGCACGCCTTTAACCGAAGCATGCGCGCTCAGGGTGAGCATTACCACGATACAGCCCGGCCCGGCGGTCACCGGAAACGTGAGGGGATAGAAAGCCTTCTGTTCCAGCGATCCGAAGCTGGTCTCCGCCACTTGGGTCCGGTCAGGATCGGCCTGAGCCTCGTGCTGATTCAGCAATCCCCAACCCATGGAGGCCAGCACCAGCCCTCCTGCAACCTGCACCACGGGAAGAGAAATGCCGAAGAATTCCAGCAGCGCAGTTCCCACCAACTCCACCACCGCCAGGAAAAGCGTGGTGCGGATCGCGATCTTGCGCGCCAGGTCACGATAAGCAGAGGCGGGCGCGTCGCCAACCAGCCCGAGGAATACCAGGGCCGATCCCAGCGGGTTGATCAGCGGCAACAGGGCGCTGAAGGCAAGCGCGAAAAACTTCGCGAGAATGGCACCGCTTCCCATGGGTGCAACAGGATAGCACCTGCATAGAAATGGGTGGACTTCCCGGCGGTGTGGGGCGGACACTCTTGTCCGCCGCTTTTGCTGTTGCTTTTGTCCGGTTGTGAAAGACATTCCCGACGACGATGTTCGCAGGCAAGAACGCGTGGTTTTGGTAGCGCCGGCGTCTCGCCGGCTGTCCCGAGGGCGTCTCGCCCTCGATGTCCAAGGAGACGCAGTGGGGGGCGGGACGCCCCGACGACTGCCGCCGGGACGGCGGCGCTACACTCGTCCTGGTTACTTCAAAGTCAAAAGCGGCGGACAAGAGTGTCCGCCCCACCCAGCCCCGCTATTGCAGGGGCGGAGGGGTCATGCCTACGAATGTCGTGCCTAGAAGTTTGCCTTGAGCGGTGAAATTCCAGGTGAATATGGCCGACCCGGCATGCGCGCAAGCGTGGCATCCATTGATCAGGGGATAGCCCACTGTAAATTGCACCCCGCCGTTCGGACCGGCCTGCGAGTTGGGCCAGGTCTTTCCATCGCGGTCCCCGGGCCACACATCAACCTGGGGAAATTGCACCTGCAGGTCCTTGAACTGAGGAGTGTTTTTCATGCCTTTTCGATCGAGCTGAGCTAAATTCTCGACATTGACGATCCGCGGCTCTCCGTTGATCAGCAGCAGGCCGTGGTTGGTATTGGCGCGCAAAGGATAGGTGATCCATGCGAAATCGACCGGGCCAACCGCCTGGAAGCCGGTCATGATGCCGACATCGCCGTGACTCTGCTGGTAGAGCTCGCGGGTGAAGCTCACGGCATCGGGCGGAGCTCCGGCCTTCGCCATCTGGTCGATCACGCATTCCGCGAAACGGTCAGGAGCCGATTTGTCACAGGCCGCATGGGCGCCGGCCATGAACGACTCCGGCAACTGCCACACCGCGGATGCCCCCAGCCGGGCGGGCGCAGCCGCGAGCGCGGAGGTCACCGAGCCAACGACGCAACCGGCAAGAAAGAGAGTCGCGGAGAAGCGAAAGAGCTGGCGCATATCCGTCCTTCGGGAAGGCATCATTCTAAACACCGGGTCGAAACTTGCCTACTCCCTGGTCGCTTCCGCATAGCGGCGGAAAAAGCTGTCCGCCTTCCACTGCGGGCGGTTCGCGTCGTTCGCCACTTTGATCATGAGCTTCCGGATAATGTCTTCGTACTTGCCTGCCGCCCCCAGATCGACCGGCTGATTCACGTCGTCCGACGGCGCGTGATAACGATAGGTCAGCCAGTCCTGGTAGATTTGCTTCTCCTCCGGCGTGGTGGGAGCAATATCGAGCGCCAGCGCCGGAATGCCCTGACGAATGAAGCTGTACTGATCGCTGCGCACGAACACATTTCTCAACGGCTGGGGATCCGGTTGGACGGAAACGCCCTCCGACTCCGCCACCTGCCGCGCCGCATCGCCGAGATCCGACTCGGCCATTCCCAGGACCGTGAGCATCTTCAGCGGAACCAGAGGCCGGAACATATCGATGTTGATGTCCGCCACCATGGATTTCCGGTCCACCGTCGGATGGGCCGCGAAATACTTGGAGCCCAACAGACCTTTCTCTTCTCCGGTGACAAACACAAACAGAAGCGAACGTTTCAGGTTCTCGGGATGTTTCTTCAGCGACGCGGCCACATCAAGGAGCACGGCAACGCCGGATGCGTTGTCCATGGCGCCGTTGTAAATACGATCTCCATTGACGGGCTCGCCAATTCCCACGTGATCAATGTGGGCGGAGAGAACCACATACTCATTTTTCAGCTGGGCATCGTTCCCCGGCAGCCGGGCCACCAGGTTCGCCGACTCCACCATCTTCTTTCGTACTCTGGCTTTCGCCTGAATGGAGACGTTCAGCGGGAAACGCGGCAGCGGTTGACGGCTCTTGGCCAACTCCGCCAGCTCCGCGAAGCTATGCCCGGAACCGGCAAACAACTTGTCCGCATGCGCCGGATTGAAATAGAGCGCCAGGTTCTCTCCTGCGGTCTCGTTGAACTCCGCTCCCGCCAGTTCCATGCTGGGATGCAAACGGTTCAGCGAGGTGCGCGTCCAGGGTACGTCCATCGAGGCGGGGTTCGGGATCGAGATGATTCCCACTGCGCCCGCTTCGTGAAAGGCCTTCCAGCGTTCTCCCGCGGTTTGATGGTGCGCGGCCAGCGCCGAAGGAATCTGCGAGGGTGAGCCGGTGATCAGGACCGCGACTTTGCCCTTAAGGTCTAGTCCGGCAAGATCGTCGGAGTCCTTTTCTGGAATGCTCAAGCCGTATCCGACAAATACCAGGGGAGCATCGACTTTCGGGGCCAGGTCAACCCGCGTGCTGAAGATCGCATCTTCGCCCAGGGTCAGCGGCTCGGCCTTGCCATCGCGAACCAGAGCGGCGCTCGATTCCTTTTCCACCAGTTGCCGCGATTCGAACTTCACCGGCTGGTAATACCCGTTTACGCCGGCGGGCTGAAGTCCCGCCGCCTGCAATTGACTGACGACGTAGGCTTCCGCTCTCTTCAGTCCGGGGCTTCCCGTATCGCGCCCCTCCATGTTGTCGGCAGCCAGGACTTTTATGTGCCCCCACCAGCTCCTGCCGTCAAAGGACGGTTGGCCCTGTTGCCCGAATGCCGGCACCAGAAGGATGATCGATAAGAACAGCCATGATTTTCTCAATGTGACTCCTCCAAGCAACTGATCCTGGAAAACGATCGAACGAATCTTAGACGTAGCCCAACCCAGCGAGGCGGTCGTGGACGATTTTTTGTGATTCCTCATCTGAACCTCCGCCCTTCTTTTCCATTCCGGCAACCAGCGAACGGCCCTGCATGGTTTCTGGAATCTCGTATCCTGCGAGGTCCAACAGGGTAGGAGCCATGTCCAGCAGGCTCGCCCCTTCGTACTCGCCGCTGAGCGGACAGTTTGGCGCGGTCAGAATGAACATTCCATATTGCGCGTGGTTGCAGCCGTCGGGGCCGGTATCGTTTTCCTGAAGGTGGAGTTTCGCGTGTCCGACCGTTCCAATCGAACGCCAGTACAGCTCCCCGAAATGGACGATCAAATCGGGCGCCACGTTGCGCACATGGCGATAAATTTCCTGGGGCTTGAACACCGGCGATTTCATCACTTGACCGTTCTCGCCGGGAAGCGCCTCGAGGCGCGCTTTCATCTCATTCTGGAAAGACTCGTACTGGGACGCGGGTATCACGCCCTGCGGCTCGCGTCCCTGCACATTGAAAAACACGCGCGCATAGTATCCGCCCTCGCTCCAGGCTTTCGTTTTGCTCCAGTTCACATTCAGCTTTTCGAATGGCGTCAATGTCTTGGGGTATTCATTCAGGACCAGTAGGCCTTCGCGGATCAGCCATTCGTTGATGGCAAAGCCGCCGTCCAGGCGCTGCGCGCCGTGGTCTGAAACCACCAGCACCAGGGTGTCGTCGTCCAGCAGTTCGAGGACGCTGCCAATCTGCTCATCGAGCAAGCGGTAGTATTCCGGAATCGCGTCCAGATAAGGATTGTCGGGCTCAAACTGCACGTGCCGGGGATCGAAATAGTTCCAGAAGCCGTGGTGCATGCGATCGAGGCCAATGTCCACAAAGTGGAAATAATCCCATTCCTGCTCGGTCAGCAGCCAGCGCACCACCGCCCACTGTTTGCCGTTCATGGCAAGAATCTCTTCCTTGAGCCAGTCTTTTTTGTCGGTGCGAAAGTTTTTCACATCCACCGGATACTCTCCCACCAGTTCGTTAATCTGGGCCTTGAGCGCGGGGGGATAGGTAAAGTCATTCTTGACCGTGTCCGGCGTCAGAAAACAACCGACGCTGATGCCGTTTACCCGCCGCGGAGGATAGTTTGGCGGCACTCCGACGATGATCGACTTCCTGCCTTCCCGCGCCAACTGGTCCCAGATGGCGAACGTCTTGATGGACGCCGAGTTGGCGAAGGCGAGCTTGTTGTAAGAATGATCGGAACGGTTACGGAACCCGTAGACGCCGAGCGACCCCGGGTCCTGGCTCGTGCTCATGCACATCCAGGCGGGAACGGTGATGGGAGGGATGACGCTCTCCAGGCGGCCGTAGACGCCGAGATCCATCAGGCGGCGCAGGTTCACCAGCCGCTCATCGCCGAAGATGACTTCGGGGGCGGCGCAATCCAGTCCCAGCACGCAGATTTTCATGAGGCCTGAGCCATCCGGGTCAGAGTCGCGCCGGTCAGAGCAACGGCGCGCCTTCCATGGATTCGGGCACCGCCACCCCGAGATACTTCAGGACGGTGGGCGCCAGATCGATAATTCGGGCCTGCTGCTGCAGGCTCGCGCGATTCATAAACAAAATGCCAGGAACCGATTCCGGATCCACAATGTGGTCCCCACTCCAGCGGCGCAGGTTGTCTTCCAGCATCGATTGCGAAAAGCCGCCTACCGCGCTCTGCCAGGAAACCCGGAAACCGCGATGGAAATTTACCAGCAGGTCGGGTGAATTCCCCACAAACGCCCCCGAGTATAACGCCTCGCGGCGCGATACGCTGCGAATCGCCGCCCGCTGCGTCTGCGCATCGGGAAAGTCAGCCAGGCCGGTCTGGATCGCGTTGCGTACCCGTTCCGCTTCGCCTCCCTCTTCCAGAATCCCGCCGCTTTCGCGCCCTTTGAAGTTCAGATAGATGCCTCCCAGGCCAACCGCGTAGGCATAGGTCTTCGACCAGTCCACCGCGGCGAATCCGTCGCCCAGATCTTCTCCCGGCTTGCGGCTGTCTTTGAGCGCCAGCAGCCCGTTCTGCCACAACCAGGTGTTGGTGTCGAACGCGCGACGGAAGGTCCCGAAGCCATGATCGGAGAGCACGATCAGCAGGGTATTCTCGTCCGCCTTTTCCAGAACCGGGGAGAGCAGAGCGTCGCAGCGCCGATAATGTTCTTCGATCCGGGTGGCGAGTTCGGGTGAGAGGCCGGGCTCAAAGCCGGGATGTTCACGATCGCGGAAACGCCACAGCATGTGCTGCACCCGGTCCGGCGTATCGAACAGCATGAAGAAGAAACCTTCGCTGAAGCGATCGAGTTCGAAACGCATGGCACGCTCGCGCTCGCTCAGCACCAGTTCGCACTGCTGCAGGTAGGCCGCCTCATCCAACCGGCCGTTGTTCAAACCATTGTGGTCTTCCGCCATGCCGAGCGTCGAAAACAGGCCGATCTTGTCGGCCAATTCCCGGGCGTAATCTGCCGGGGCGGAAACCGGAAACATGGGCGTCGCGGGATCGAAGTTGACGGCTGAAAGATAAAACTCCAGGTGGGGCTCAAGCTGCCGGAAATAAAATCGCGCGATTCCCGTCACCGACTGCAACATGGAAAACTTGAATTTGAACCGTACCCACTCGCTCCAGCCCTTTTCCGGAATTTCGATTTTTGCCGGCGAGCCGCCGGTCTGAATCACCAACCGCCGCGCCGCCTTGTCGACGCGGACACGCACTTCGCAGGAAGTATCGGATGCGGGCGAGGTTTTCGTGTTGCGCGGTCCGATCACCCGGGTCACAACCTCAGCTCCTGAATCGGGCGGCGAGTCGAGAAAAATGAGCTGCTCGTTTTCCTGCGCCACGGCCGTCCTGTCCTGGGTATAAAACGTGCCTTTGCTCTGGCTGCCGCGCACATCGGGAACGCCCACTCCAGACAGCATCCGGCCTTGCAAGGCTTCCGGAGGGAAAGTGCAGGGACAGCGCAAAACCGTGCTGGGAATGGCCGCCGCCGAGAGCGTTTGCCACAGCGGCACGCCGCTTCGCCGGTTCACCACCCGGGGCTGAGCCAGCATGCTTTTGGGCCGCTCGAATCGGGTCAGGGCAACGTCGGGCAAATAGGTTTCCGGATCGCGACAGATGAAATCAAAGATCCCGTGCGCGCCCGGGTTGGCGCCGGTGGCAAATGACGACCAGGCTACAGGAGTTTGCGCCGGGTACGTGGTTTGCAGGCGGGAATAGCTGCCGGAGGAGCGAATTTTCGCGAGGTTCGGGAGTTCTCCGCGTCCCAGCATTGCTTCCACAATGCCAGGCTCAAGCCCGTCCAAACCGATGACAATCACTTTTCTGCGCAAGCAGCGGACCCGGAATTACGGAGTTCCTTTGGGACTATCCTTGGGAGAATCGACGGCGGCAGGGGCAGCCGAGCGGCTGAATTTCCGTACGACTTTAAAAAAGATACCCACGACCTTGTTCCAGAAGATCAGCAAAAGGCCGAGCACGCTGGCCAGCCCCGACGTCACCGTCATCACCTGGTCGGGACCAGCGTAGAGTGCCAGTAGTTCGAATCTCATGAAAACTCCTGTGACCTGGTTTCTGCCCAAACCTGGTGTGAATATCCTGACCACGATCTTAACACCGCTGGTATTCCATCCCCAGTAGCAGGCTGGCTCCGCGCCGCAAGGCGAGTGTGATGCGGCCTATTGGCCCACAGCCTTGGCGGCAGCTTCTGAAGGCACCACGCCTTCCTGGAGCTGCAGCTGGTAGGGCATCTGGACACCGGCTTGTCCGTTCCAGTCGGATACGCGTATCTGTAATTCTACTTGAGACTTACCGCTTCCCGGCACCAAAATCTCCAGCCGGGCATTGGTATTGACCCCGGGATCGATATCGTCATTCACGCAGATGTCGTCGAAAGCATCGGGGGTCGGATCGGCGATTCCCGGCGCCGGGATGTGATCGTCGCCCGGATTCCGGCAAGTCTGGTAGGGCTGTCCATTCTCGTCCAGGATCTCGACCACGGGATCCAGGCGGTTCGTCGCCGGGGGCAGGGGTTCGGCGCGGATTTCGACCGCCAGCCTCGATCCCGGCTCCGCCTCTACCCGGTAGTAATCGTCGATGGTCCGGGCTGGTTCGTGCCGGAGCTTGTTTTCCCGGGCGTCGAAGCGGCCGTTGTGCAACGCGATCGCGGTTGTGGTGCGGCCTTTTTCCGAGGATCGCGCCAGCAGGGTTTCCAGCCGCGAGTTTAATTCTCGCGACACCTGCCGGCCCCCGGCGGTGTTAACCAGGTTGTTCGATTCGCCCGAATCGTGGACCCAGTCGTAGAGCTGGTCTCCCAGTTCTTTGTGCACAATCAGGTGCCAGCGGGCGGTCACCACCGATTTCATGGGGCCGTCAGCGGCGGTGGCGATCAGCTTTCCGACTGCCTTGTTCTCATCGGAAATGATGTCATTTTTTGAGACTTCAGAAAGCGCGTCGGGCCAGTCCGGGGCCACCGTGGAAGTCGTCCAGAGAGCATTCAATGGCGGTCCTGGAAAAATCTTCTGCCCTGCCCCGCCCAGCAGCGCCATGATGGTCGCCGGAAGAGCGGAGCTGGTTACTGGCGTGCGCACCCGGACACCGGCAGGAACATGCCCCGGATAGCGGATCACGATGGGCACGTGGATCAATTCCCAGTAAAGCGCCTGGCCGTGGTAGGTCAGTCCGTGCTGTCCCAGCGACTCCCCATGGTCCGCAGTAATGATGACCAGCGTATTTTTCGAGAGATCGCGCTGGTCGAGGGCCTGCATGAGGCGCCCGATAGCGTCGTCTGCATACTTGATGCCGGCATCGTACTGGTCCATGCGGCTGCCGTGGTCCCAGACAGGTTTCGGGTAGGTTGGGGGACCGCCGTAGGGGTAGTGCACATCGAAGTAGTTGAGAAAGGCCAGGAAAGGATGGTCGTCGCCGCGGTCAATCCAGCGCAAGACCTCCTGGTTCACCACCTCGCCTCGCTTACGAACTCCCTGCGCGCCGCCGTAATTGCCCGATCCCTCCGAATCCTTGTCCAGCAGCGAATCCATTCCCAAAATGCGAAGCGCGCGCTTCACCTTGCTCTTGTCGCTGCGGTTCAGATACAGACGCGCAAACTCCCTGCCGTACAGGGTGCGGATGAACATGTCGCTGGGCGAATGGAAATAGTCTTCGAAGTGGACAAAGCCTCGGCCAAACCCAAGGTCCCGGGTAAAGAAGGTGCGATTGGCGGAAAAAGCGCCGGTGCGATACCCCTTCTTCATGAGCGCTTCTCCCAATGTCGGCAAGCCGTTGGGACTGAACGCTTCCGAGCTGAGCACCGGCATCTGCCCAATCTTGTCCATACCATGCTCATACTGATAACGGCCGGTCAGCAAGGAAGCATGCGAAGGAAAAGTCCACGACGACGGCGAGATGGCGTTCTCGAACAACACTCCCTGCGTGGCCGCGTGATCGATATTGGGGCTGGTGTTCCGGGCATATCCGAAAGACGAAAGATGATCGGCCCGCAGGGTATCCACCACGATGACGAGAACGTTGGGCGCATTCGCATCGGCCGGCGGCAGCTCCGCGACTGCCTTTGCTTCCCTGAGCCAACGGCTGCCCTGGATTCCAGCCCAGGCGAGGACTGCCGTCCCCAGCACCAGCGGCAGCGTCCGCCTTACAAACTGCAGTGTGGACGCCTCGTGCTTTGCCACCCAGCGGCCTAAGGCGACTCCCACGCCGGTGGCCAGCAACAGGCAACTGAGATGGGAAAGACGGCCGGTCACGGTGAGCCAGTCGTATGCGGTAAGCGCGGTTAGCAGGACGATCGCGGCCTGCAAGGTTCGAAGCTTCGGAACCAGCAGCCCCAACGCCCACAGCGCCAGCGCCAAGACAGAAAACCAGATGAGATCAACGACAGGCGAGATCCAGATCACCGGCGCCGAGACATGCAGGTTCGGTCCCCAGCGTTCCCAATTGATTCTCTGGAAGAGCAGCAGGCCGGTGCCTTCAACCAGGCCGGCGGCGATTCCGAACCAGAGGGCGAGAAGCAGAATTGAACCAATGCGCGGGGGTGACCCGGTAGCGGGAGGCGACTCAGTTGTCGTTGGCGTACTCGACACTGCACCCCAGTGTACGCCAAATACACAACCGCACAATCAGCAATGCAGGCTCGGGTCAGGACAACTCGGAGCGGTAGAAATGGCGCCGCTCAAACAGGCTCATGGGCAATTCGAAGACCTTGGTTTCCCCCACCGCGAAGGAGAATTGCTTGCCGCATTCGGGGCCTGGGCAGGTCGTGTTCAGACTTTCCTTTTTAGCTTCCCTGGTCATTTCGCGTTCGACAACCACCCAAGTGCCGCACTTGGGGCAGGTTATGCAGGAGCAGACGATCCGATCAGACATTTGACCTTAGTGTAAATGATTTTTTCGTTCTGAGAATCCCGAAGGAATGATCACTCAGTCTTCTTTTTTCCATAGCGCAACTGCCACTGCACATGCCGCAGGATGCCCAGCCACGCTTCAACATCCTGGGCGGAAAGCTTGAGGCGGCGCACCATGCGGCGAATTCGTTGCTCGGTCTCGGCGGCCCGCTGCGGCAACATGTAGCTGCTGCTGCTCAGCACGTCGGCCAGCAACGCCGTGACCAGCTCGATTTCCCCTGCCGTCGCCAGCATCTGCTTTTCGGATCTTCCGGCCGCCCGCCCGTCGCGAATCAATTCGTACAGGCATATGGCGACCGCCTGTCCCAGATTCATCGAAATATTCTGTTCCACGGTTGGAATACGAATGAGCCAGTGGCAATGGCTGAGGTCCTGCTTCGAAAGCCCATATCTCTCCGAACCAAACAAGAGAGCGACCGGGCCGGACCGCAGATGCTTGCGGATCAGGCGGCCGCCGGTTTCCAGGCGCCGCAGCGGGTGATGCAATTCGCGGTGTCTGACGGCAGTTGTCCCCACCACCAGGGTGCAGTCGGCTACAGCACCGGCCACGGTGTCATATTCCTCCGCGCTGGCCAGGAGATCTGCAGCGCCCACGGCTGAGACGGCCGTGCGGAAGGCCTTTTCGTAAGGATTTACCACGCGCAGCCGGGAGAAACCAAAATTGCTCATCGCCCGCGCTGCGGCGCCAATATTGAGCGGGTTCCGCGACGAGACCAGCACTACGCGCAAACCATCGAGTTCAAGCGCAACCGGCAAGACTGGCTATTCTAATCCAAACAAATGTGGGCGCGAGCGCCCGCGCTCGTGCGGGAGTCATCGGAGACCACCTGGGGATGACCGCCCCGCCCGCTATCCGGCGGAGTTATGCTCCGCTTGTTTCGCTTTCAGCAAAGGCTGATCGAGCTTCGCTCGACCGGACAGCCGGGGCGGCTGTCCCCACGTGGTTTGTGGTAACTTCCGCACGAGCGAGGCGCTCGCGCCTACATTACGATGGCTTGTGAACCGATTCGGCGACCCGGATCAACGTGGGTAGCACTGCGCCGAGGCCAGCTTTGTCCTGCGGATCGCCGAGAGAGAAATAGAGCTTGCTGTAGAGCGGATAAAGCTCTTCGTAAACCTTCTGCGCGGATTTGTCAGGCTCGAAGACGCGGTTCGGCGGGCAGATCTTTTTCTGTGCGTCCTCGATGGTTTTGAAGGTTCCGGCCGCGAGGAACGCAAAGATTGCCGAACCCAGGCTGGTTACGCTCTTGCTCGGCACCAGCACGGGCCGTCCCAGCACGTTGGCATAGACCCGGTTCAACACGTCGTTCTTTTGCGGAATGCCGCCCGCATTGATGACGCGCTTGATATGGACGCCATTTCCCGCCATGCGGTCGAGAATCACGCGGGTATGGAATGCCGTGCCTTCGATGGCGGCAAACAACTCATCCTGGGCCGTGCTTTGCAGGTTCCAACCCAAAGTGATGCCGCGCAGGTTGGGATTGACCAGCACGGTGCGGTCGCCATTGTCCCAGGTCATGCGCAGCAGGCCGGTTTGTCCGGCACGATAGTTTTCCAGGCCCTGGCTGAGGGTCTGTACATCGGTGCCGGCGCGAGTCGCAATCGCGTTGAAGATATCGCCCACCGCCGAAAGCCCGGCTTCGATGCCGGTGCGGCCGGGGTGCACGCTTCCCTGCACCACGCCGCACACGCCGGGAACAAGATTCACTGATGGCGTGATACCGATGATGCAGGTC
>Ga0187822_10000141_pt1 | contig 12582 bp, 13 predicted proteins | sample NC_wetland_sal_i_18_FD_132967 | JGI IMG/M metagenome (GOLD analysis project Ga0187822, IMG submission 132967) | Wetland sediment microbial communities from Neuse River Estuary, North Carolina, USA - SourceSoil_2 | ecosystem: Environmental > Aquatic > Freshwater > Wetlands > Sediment | place...
CCCCCCGGGGCAGCCTCGGTCTCACCTCTCACTTCTCACCTCTCACTTCTCACCTCTCACTTCTCACCTCTCACTTCTCACCTCTCGCCGCCTCCAGCACGATTTCCCGCTCGTCGAACGGCTGCTTCTCCGTCCCCACGACCTGGTAGGTCTCGTGCCCCTTGCCGGCGAGCAGGATCGTGTCGTCCGGCGCGGCCTCCGCGACCGCGCGGCGGATCGCGGCCAGGCGGTCCGTGATCCGGATATGGGCGGCGCCGCCCATGCCCCGCTCGATCTCGTCGATGATCGCATCCGGGTTCTCAGTGCGCGGATTGTCCGACGTGACGATGGCCAGGTCGGCGCGGTCCGCCGCGATCCGCCCCATCATGGGGCGCTTCCCCCGGTCCCGGTCCCCGCCGCAGCCGAACACGACCAGCAGCCGGCCGCGGGTGAGCGGCCGGAGCGCGGCGAGCGCCCGCTCGAGCGCGTCGGGCGTGTGGGCATAGTCCCGCAGCACGACGCAGGGCCGGTCGGTCAGCATTTCCATCCGGCCGGGAACCTGGGGCGCTTCAGCCAGCCGCGCCACGACCTCGGCGAGAGGACGGCCCAGCGCGAGTGCGCAGGCCGCCGCCGCCAGCGCATTGGCGACGTTGAAGTCGCCCAGGAGGGGGAGCGACGCCGGCATGGTTCCGTACCGACCCGTGAGCGTGAACCGGCTGCCCCGCGCATCGAGCACGACCTCGGCGGCCCGGACGTCCGCCGCCGGGTGGAGCCCGAACGTCACCCGCCGGCCGCTGGGCGCGAGGGCCCGCCACGCAGGGTCGTCCAGGTTCACGATCTCGCTGCCGCTGCTCCCGAGCAGCGCGCTCAGCTTGAGCTTGGCGGCGAGATACGCTTCCATCGTACCGTGGTAGTCGAGATGGTCACGGGTAACGTTGGTGAATACGCCTGCGGCCAGGGTGAGCCCGTCGAGCCGCCCCTGGTCGAGGCTGTGGGAGGACGCCTCCATGACGACGTCGGCCACCCCGCGGGCGGCGAGGGCGGCGAGCGTGGCCTGGAGGTCGATCGGCCCGGGCGTCGTGAGGGAGCCCGCCGTGGACGGGATGGCCGCGCCCGTCCCGTCGAGCGCGCCGATCGTGCCGATGCTCGCCGCCGTTCCCCGCGCGTTCAGCAGATGCCGGATGAGCGCGGTCGTCGTCGTCTTGCCGTTGGTGCCGGTCACGCCGACGATCCGGAGCCGCCGGGCGGGATGGCCATACCACGCGCTCCCCAGCGCGACCGCGGCCCGGCGCCCGTCGCCCACGACGGCCTGGGGGACGCCCAGACCCGCGACGGGCGCCTCCACGACGACCGCCGCGGCCCCGCGCCGCACCGCATCCGCTACGAAACGATGACCGTCCACCTGCGAGCCGCGCACAGCGACGTAGATATCGCCCGGCGCCACCGCCCGGCTGTCGCTGGTGAGGCCGGTGACCGCGGGGGCGCCCTCCGTGGCCGACACGAAGAGGCCCGTGCGCTTCAGCTCGTCCAGCAGCGCCCCCCAGGCGGGGGTCACCACGGCGTCGCCGTCCACACCGTGACGGTGGTTCCGGGAACCGCGGCGTCTCCCGGGCCCGGCGAGGTCCGCGCCACCCGGCCGGTGCCGCGGAGGTCCACCCGGAAGCCGCTTCGATGCAATGCCAGGGCGGCTTCGCGCACGGAAACCCCCTCGACATCGGGGACCGGTAGCGGCGCGGGCCGTTGGTCCGGCGGGCGCGGCGGCCACGGCACGACGACCGGCGGCGCCCCGGAGTCCGGCTCGCTGTTCGCGGCGGACGCCGGCGCCAGCGTGTCCGTGCTCGCGAGGCGGGCCCGGTCGATCGCCACGTGGTGCGACGCCAGCGCCTGCTGGAGCATGCTCTTGGTGAGCGGCGCCGCCGTGAGGCCGCCGTAGTAGTTGCCCTTGGGATCGTCGATCTTCACGATCACGACCAGCTGGGGATGATCGGCCGGGAACAGCGCCGCGAAGGAGGCGGTGTACTCTCCGTGCACGTACCGGCCGCCCTCGAAGCGCACCGCCGTGCCGGTCTTGCCGAGCAGCGCGTAGTTGGCGAGCTGGGCCCGCTCGCCCGTGCCGCCCTCACCGACCACGCCGGAGAGAAAGGTCCGCAGCTTCGCCGCGATCTCGGGGCTGGTGGCCTGGCGCACGGGCTCCGGCTGGTGCCGGTAGACCAGACGGCCGTCGGGGCCGCGGATCTCGCGCACCAGCGTCGGCGCGAGCAGCACTCCGTCGTTGGCGATGGCCCCGTACGCCGCCGCGAGCTGGATCGGCGTCACACCGAACTCGTAGCCCATGGCCACGCTGGCCCGGGTATACATCGGCTGCCACTGGTCCGGCCGCGCGAGCCGCCCGCGCGACTCCGAGGGGAACTCGACCCCGGTCGGGCTGCCGAACCCGAAGTCGCGCAGCACCCCATACTGCTCCTCCGGCGACAGCCGCTGCGAGAACTTCGACATGGCGATGTTGCTGGAAACCTGGATCGCCTTGGCGAGCGTCAGCATGCCGGGGTGCTTCTCGGCGTCGGTAATCCGGCGGGTCTTGCCTCGCTGGTTGACCGGCATCAGGTAGACCCCGTTCTCTCCGCTCACCGCGTCGGTGCTGTCCACCCGGTGGTATTCGAGCAGCGCGGCCGCGGTGAAGAGCTTGGCGGTCGAGCCCGGCTCGAAGGGGTCGGTGAAGATGGACGGCCGGGCCACCCCGTCCGCGTGCCGCGAGGCCACCGCGAGCACCTCGCCCGTCGCCGGGTCGAGGAAGACGACGTCGCCGCCCTCGGCCTTCATCTCTTTCAGCGCGTCCGCCAGCCCGCGCTCCGCGATCTCCTGGAGGCCCGCGTCCAGCGTAAGCCAGACGTCGTGGCCAGCGACCGGCTGCCGGATCACGCGCGAGGGCGAGTCGTAGCGCCGGCCCGCCCGGTCCTTGAGCAGCACCGCTTCGCCCGGCTGCCCGGCCAGCATCGAATCCAGCGCCAGCTCCAACCCCGCCGCGCCGGCGCCCGTCTCGGGCGACAGGCCGCCGATGATCGGGCGGGCGAGATCGCTGGCCGGGTAGAACCGGAGGAACTCGCCGTCGAGGTGGATGCCCTTGGCCCCGCGCAGGGGCTGCACCTGGGTGGCGGTGAACGGCCCGTGCCAGTACGCCCACTTCTTCCGGGCCAGCTCGCGCTCGATCTGGCCGGCCGGCAGCCCGAGCTGGCGGGCCAGAAGTGCTACGGCGGCGCGTCGGTCGGTCAGCTCGTTCGGCGCCACGCCGACGTGGTAGAACTCCTGGGTGATCGCGAGCGCGACGCCGTTCCGGTCGTACAGCGTGCCCCGCGCCGCCGGCAGCACGGCGCGCTCGGTGCGCTGCGCCTCCGCCTCGCCGGCCCAGCGGGCTCCCTGCACCAGCTGGAGCTGGGCGGCGCGCGCGACCACCGCCGTGATCCCCACGGCGAAGCAGAACTGAATCGCGGCGATGCGGGCGGCAGGCTTGGCCATCAGCGCTTGGCTTGATCCGCCGGGCCCCCGGGCACGGCGAAGAGGATGAACTCGTTGTCGGCCGGGAGATGCAGCCCCAGGTCCCGTTCGGCCTTGGGCACCAGGACCTGGCGGCCGGACGCCTCGCGGATCCGCCGCTCCAGATCCGCGCGGCGCGCCTCGAGGGCGGTCCGCTGCTCGCGGAGTTCCCCCACCCGCCGAGCCGTCTTGAAGGCTGCCGTCTGGCGGGCCACGACGGCCGCCGCCACCAGCAGGAACAGGAGCAGCCAGAGCAGCAGCCAGTGGCGGCCCTTAACTTTCATCGCTCACCCGGAAAATGCGCAGCTTGGCGCTCCTGGCCCGCGGGTTCGCCGCGACTTCCGCTGCGTCGGCCAGAATCGGCTTGCGCGGCTCGGCGCGGCCGAGCGGGCGGCCACGGCAGGTGCAGACGGGCTGACGCGGCGGGCAGACGCAGCGCCGGCCCCACTCCTGGAAGGCGTGCTTCACCACGCGATCCTCGCCCGAATGATAGCTGATCACGGCCAGGCGTCCGCCCGGGACCAGCGCGGCGCGGAACGCCGGCAAGGCGCGCTCCAGCCCCTCGAGTTCGTCGTTCACCGCGATCCGCACCGCCTGGAAGAGTCGGGCGAAGTCGGCGGGCCCGGATCGGGGGCCGAGCACGGCCCGGATGGCGTTCACCAGATCGTCGCTCACCGCGAATGGCTGACGGCCCCGGCGGCGCGCCACCTCGGCCGCGAGCCCGCGGGCCCGCGGCTCGTCGGCCCAGTCCGCGAATGCCCGCGCCAACTCCGCCTCCTCGGTTCGATTCAGAAAATCGGCGGCCGTCGTGCCCGCGGAGCCCATCCGCATGTCGAGCGGCGTGCCGGGCCGGAAGCTGAAGCCGCGGGCATCCTCGTCCAGCTGGCGGGAGGAGACGCCCAGATCGATCAGGACCAGGTCCGGCCGGAACTCCGCCACGGCCGCGAGCGCCTCCTCGGAGGCGTAGGGGGCCTCGAGATACCGGATGCGCGCTTCGCCAAGGCGCCGCCGCGCGACGGCGATCGCCGCCGGATCGCGGTCGATCCCCAGGACCTCCGCGCCCGCCCCGAGCAGGGCCTCGGCATGCCCGCCGTCGCCGAGCGTGGCATCCACGGCGCGCGCCGGCCGCCCGACCGCGGCCAGGAGCGGGGCGAGGAGGACCGGGGTGTGGTATCCGTCAGCCATCAGCGCTGGGTCGTAGGCCCTAAAAAGAACACCCCGTCCGCAGGGAACGGGGTGCATACGGAGCGGGGCTGACGGGGCTCGAACCCGCGACCTCCGCAGTGACAGTGCGGCACTCTAACCAAGCTGAGCTACAGCCCCTCCGACGGCGGGGAGAATATAGATACCCCGCCATCGGCCAGGAAGGCCCTACTTGCAATAGGCCTTGATCATGGAAGCCGCGCGCGGCTTGTACTTCGCGATGATGCCGAGATTGCGGGTGGCGACGTCCGGATTGGCGCTCTGGCCTGCCGTCAGCGCCTTTTCGGCCTCGTCGAGGAGAGCGGCCTCCTGCTTCGCCAGATCGCACGACTTCTGCTTCTCGGCCTGCGGATCGACCTGCGGCACCTGCAGCAGGGTCGCGAGCCCGAGCAGGTAGTTGGCGGCGGGATACACCTTGCCCTGGGGGTTGGCGTACCCCACGGCGGAGCGCAGCAGGTCCGCCGCGCCGGCGTAGTCCGGCGGCGTATCCTGGAGCAGCGGGGCCGCGGCCTGATAGAGCAGCGCGGCGACGTTCTCCTTGGCCGTCGCGTCACCCTTCTGGGCCGCGAGCTGGATCAGCGGCAGCGCGTCCTTGGGCCGCTTGGCGTTGATCATCGCCTGGGCCGCCTCGAGCGCCGGCGAAACGTCGCCGGGGTTCGCCTGCACCAGCCGCTGGGCCACGGCGGCGCTGCTGTCCAGCTGGCCGCTCAGCGAGTAGGCCTTCCCGAGCGACTGCAGCAGCGTGACGTTCGTGGGGTACTTCTTGTTGGCGATCTTGGCCCACTTGAGCAGGCGAGCCGTGTCCGGCTGCTGCTGGGCGGCGACCGTGATCTTGGTGAAGAACAGCGTATCGGCCTTCGTCGAGTCGATCGCGTACCCCTGCTCCAGCGCGTCGATGGCGCACTTGAAGTCGCTCAGGAAGAGGCAGGCGTTGCTCTTGAGGTCATAGAAGTCGGAGTTGTATGGATCGTTCCGGATGCCCGAGTCGGCGATCTCCTTGGCGATGTCCGGCTTGTTCGCGTTGAGGAAGTACTTGAAGGCCTGCTCGCGGAGCTTCTGGTTCGTGGGAGCCACCTTGAGCAGTTCCCTGAAGGTGGCGAGCACGTTGGCGGTGTCGTTCTGCGCCTGATACTGCTCGGCCAGGTTGGACCAGGCGGCCAGACTCAGCGGATCGGCCTTGGCGGCGGCCTGGAAGTGCTTGATCGCCTCCTTGGTGTCCTTCTTCGCGAGCGCGATCTGCGCCAGGCAGTACTCCGCCAGGCCGTTGCCGGGATACTGGCGCAGCGCCTTGTTGGCCGCCTCTGCCGCCTTGTCCGGCTTGGTCGCCCGCTGGTCGATGCAGCTCTTCGCCTCGTTCAGCGACTTGTACGCGGGCTCGAGCTTGTCCGCCACCCGCGCCCCCAGGTCGGTCAGGCTGAGCGCGTCCTGCGCCATGGTGGCGACGCTGCCGGCCTCGTCGTTCACCCCGGCGAGCCGGCCCTGGAGCGTGTACTGGCTGCCGGTCTTGGTCATGGTGGATGAAACCAGGACCTTGGCCTGCACGCTCTTGGCGAGCGTGACCGCGAGCGTGGGGCTCAGGATCGCATTGGCCGGGTAGCCGTACTGCCGCAGCGCCTCGTTCATCTGGTCCTGCGTCAGCACGTTGTAGTCGCCGTCCGTGATCTTCGTCATCCGCTCCCGCATGCCGCCGCCGACCTGGACGGCCGCCGCGGAGTCCGCGCTCGCGGTGACGTAGGGGTTCGCGACCATGAACCGGGGAAGCGCCGCGACCTGCTCCTCCCGCGGCCGCCGCGGAACCTGCGCCCCCGCGGGCGCGACGAGCACCGTGCCCAGCACGGCGAGGACGGTGAGACGGACCACGAGCATGCACGACCTCCGAAACGGAATCTGGCCCACGGGCCGTGAGACTCTCCGCGCGCCCGGCGCGGCGTGCCATGGGCGAAGAGGGATTCGAACCCCCGACTTCCTGCGTGTAAGGCAGGCGCTCTGAACCAGCTGAGCTATTCGCCCGCTCGCGTGCGGCGCCCGCTCCGCTCCGGTGTCCCCCCTGCAGGGAGTGTGCCGGGTGGACGCAGGCGTTACAGCGCGATGCCGACGGGAAAGAGGACGCAGTAGCCGAGCACCAGCAGCGCGGCGGCCAGCGTCGGGCTGCCGGCCTGGAGTACCGCGTATCCCGCGATCACGGTGAACAGGGCGGCGCCGAGGAGGACGATGTTCCGTCGTCCGAGCGGCGTACGCCGGCTGGGCTCACGGGTCCCGGGATTGGACATAGACATGGAGCCTATCATGCCGTCGGGGGCCGGTCAAGTTGAGGCGGCTCGGCGGGTTCCTCCACCACCTCCCACCCGGCGTCGAGCGCGGCCCGGCGGACGCGGTCAGAGCGCCGCCGCCATCCGAGCAGCAACAGGCCGGCCGCCGCCAGGGCCCACACGCCGCCCGCCATGAGCCAGGTGACCACGGTGTACCGGGTCCGGACGGCGCGACGCCAGTCGTCCTCGAATCGGGCCAGCGGCAGCCCGGTGGTGGCCCGGACCGCCGACTCGAAGTCCTCGCCGGCGGCGAGCCGTGACAGCAGCGGCTCGAGCCGATGCTCGGGATTTCGGCGCGCCAGCTCGAGCACGGCGGACATCGCGAGCGCGTACCCCGCGTCGGCGGCGGTCTCGGAGCCGCGGAGCGCGCCGTCGAGCTGATCGAAATCCGGCACGGCTCCGCGCGCCACCGCGAGGTTCAGCTCGAGCCCTCCGAGCCGCTCCCACTCGCCCGCGGCCCACGCGGCGTACCCCTCGTCGAACCAGAGCGGCACCCGGCCCTCCACGCGCGCGTGGAGGGCCAGATGGGCGAGCTCGTGCCGGAGCGTCCGCTCGAGATCACCCGCGTCCGCGCGGAGCAGGATGGTGCGGGAGCCGGGCAGCGCCAGCGCCGCTCCCCATGCGGGGGCCCGGCCGCGGACCAGCGAATCCAGGCGGGCCCGGTCGGGGACGACGATCAGCGTAAGGCTGTCCGGCGCGCTCCACCCGAGCCCGGGCCACCTGGTCGGGCGGCCCGCCTCCCGCGCGAGGGCCACGGCAAGATCCATCTGCGCCGGCCAGGCGACGGCCGTCACCGGCCCGACCCGGGCGGCCCGCGGCCCGGGCCCCGGCTGCTGTGCCGATATGAGGAATAGGAGGAAAAGACCGCGGAGGGAGATTGGAGGCGTGCCGCCCTACCCCTCGACCAGGTTGCGGGGGATCTCGCCGCCGCTCGCCGCCCGGTCGAGCATCTCCCGGCACCGCTTGGCCCACGGGTTGAACTTGTTGGCCTTGATTCCGTCGGTCCACGCCTGCCGGGCTCCGTCCTGGTCGCCGGCGAACCAGCGGGCCCGGCCCAGCTCGAACCAGGCCTCCACCAGGTTCGGTCCCAGCGCGAGCGTCTTCTTGAAGAAGGTCTGCGCGTCCTCGTACATCTCGCGCTCCTGGTAGACGAGCCCGAGGTAATAGTGGGCGTACAGCGTGGCCTTGCGATCGTTGTCCAGCCGGATCGCCTTGGACAGGTGCTCGATCGCCTCGCCGAAGATCCGCTTCTTGAGACAGATGTACCCCACGTTGATGCGCGCGAGCGAGTTGGCCGGCTCCTTCATCAGGACCTTCGAGAAGGTGCCGAGGGCCTCGTCGTACTGCTCGCTCAGCATCTGGGCCCAGCCGAGCAGCGACAGCGCCTGGGTGGCGCCGGGGGAGCGCTGCAGCGCGTTCTCCAGCGCCTGGATAGCGCCGGCATAATCGCCGAGGGAGATCAGGCTCCAGCCCTTCTCGATGTAGGTCGACGCATTGAGATGGTCGGCCTGCACCGCCGGGCGCGCGCCGGTGAACTGAGGCGCCTGGGGCGCGTCGGCGGCGGCGCTTGCCTGCTTGTACTTCTCCACCAGCGTGCGGATGTCCTCCTTGAGCTGGGTCAGCTCACCCAACGCTCCATCCACCCGCTTGAACAGGTCGATGATGTCGCGCTTGATGGCCTCGCGCTCGACGGCGCCGCCCACCGAATCGAGGCGCTGCTCGATCTCCCGGTACTGCGCGCGCAGGCCCGTCACCCAGGCGTCGCTCATGCTAGGAGCCTCCCGCGCCGGCCAGGGCCAGCCGCTCCGTGGCGGTGAGCAGCCGTGCCACGTTCAGCAGGACGATGGTCCGGGGACCCCACGCGATGATGCCGGCGATATAGGGTGCCGCGAGACCGCGCACGACGGGCGGGGGCGGCGTGATCGTCGTGCTGTCGACCCGCACCACCTCCAGCACCTCGTCCACCACCACGGCGACCCGCTGGTCCTCCAGATTGAGCACGACGAGGCGGGTCTCCTCGCGCACCGGATCGGCGAGCTCGAGCCGCTTCCGCAGGTCGACCACGGGGACCGCCCCTCCCTCGTAGCGCACGACCCCCTCCAGAAAGGCGGGCGCCTTGGGGAGTGGTGCGGGGCGCTCGTATCGCAGGATCCGCTCGACCTGAAGGATGTCGACCGCGAACTCCTGGGGCCCCACGCGGAACGCCACGATCTGGATTTCGTCTTCGGTGGCCACGGTTCAGCTTCCTCCCTCTGCGAGCCGGCCGCCCAGGGCCGGGATGTCGAGCACCGGGACGAGGCCGGCGGGCGCGCGGGTCACACCCAGCGCCCAGGGCAAGGCCTCGCCCGCGGGAACCGGCAAGGCCGGCTCCCGGACCACTTCCTCGGCGGCCTCGACCTCGAGGCAGATCTGCCGGTCGCCCACCGCGATCACGATCCCCGCGCCGCCCACGCCGGCCGGGCAGGCGCCGCCGTCGAGCAGCGCCCCGAGGTGGACGAGCGGGAGGAGCCGCCCCCGCACCGTCGTGAGCCCTCTGAACGCCGGCTGCCGCGCCGGCACGCCGATCGGCACGCCGGGGTCGACGACTTCGACCAGGTGATCGAGCGAGAGCGCCACCTGCCGCTTCCCCGCCCGCACCAGGAGCATCGCGAACGCCGGCCCGCTCATGCGCGCCCCAGCCGCTCGAGCTCGCGGGTCACGCGGTCCGCGATGCGCGAGACCGGCAGCACCCAGTCAGCGCCGCCGCCCTGCGCCGCCGCGTTGGGCATCCCGTAGATAGTGGAGCTCTCCCGGTCCTGCGCGATGCCGACGCCGCCGGCATCGTGGATGGCGCGCAGCCCCTCGGCGCCATCCCGCCCCAGGCCGGTGAGGACCACGCCCACGGCGCGGGCTCCGAAGACCGCGGCGACCGAGCGGAAGAGCGGATCGGCGGCCGGCCGAACACCCCACAACGGCGCCTCGCGCGTGAGCTCCAGGCGGGGCCCGTACGCGTGGGCGGCGACCCGCATGTGCCAGTCGCCGGGCGCGACGTAGGCGCTGTCCACCAGGAGCGGCGTCCCGTGCTCCGCCTCGACCACCGCGATCCGGCTCTGCCCCGCCAAACGCTCGGCGAGACTGCGGGTGAACCGGGCGGGCATGTGCTGCGCGATCACGACCGCGGCTCCCTGCCCCCGCACCAGCCCGGGCACCAGTTCCGCCAGCGCGCGCGGCCCGCCGGTCGAGGCAGCCACGGCGACGCAGAATCGCGCCCGGCCCGGCAGTGCCAGCGCCGGCGCCGGCGGAGGGACCTGCGCCGGCCGGGCCAGGACGGGCAGCCGGTGGATGTCGGCCGCGCTCGCGGCGCGCAGGGCCGCGACCACGCGCTCGCCGAACCGCGCGAGCGCCGCGTCGCTCCGGTCTTCCTCCTTGGCGACCAGGTCCACCGCCCCCAGCTCCAGGGCGCGGATGGCGGCTGCGGTGCCGGGCCCCGCGTAGGCGCTCACCACGACGATCGGACGAGGCGCTTCCGACATCAGGTATCCGATGGTCTCCAGGCCGTCGAGCTCGGGCATCTCCAGGTCCATCAGCACCAGGTCCGGCGAGTGCTCGTGCACCTTCCGGATGGCGTCCATACCGTTCCGGGCGGTGGCCACCACGCGGAACTCGCCGGCGCCGGCCACGACGTCGCTGATGAGGCGGCGGAAGAACGGGCTGTCGTCCACCACGAGCACCGTGTGCGGCCGGTCAGAGAGCGCGGCTGCCATGGGCCACCGACGAGATGTCCACCCGGCCGTCGTCCACCCGGAAGCGCACCGTGCGCCCGTAGTCCCGGCCGACGTCCGTCGCGATCAGGGGGATCCCGGCGCCCATGAGCGTGTTCCGGGTGGCGACCACATTCCGCTCGCCCATGTTGACCGTGCCGGGCGCCGACAGGCCGGTGAACATGCTGGCGCCGCCGGCGATCCGCGCCGTGATCCGGCGGGGGCTCGCCCCCAGGCGGGCCATCTGCTCGAGCAGGAGCGGCAGCGCGGTCTGCGGGCACTTGGCCGGGTTCTGCTCCCGCCGGGAGAGCGCGGGCGACGGAAGCAGCACGTGCGCCAGGCCGCCCACCCGCGCGACCGGATCGTGCAGCACGATGGCGATACAGCTGCCCAGCCCCACGGTGACGAGCACATCGCCGGCGCCGCCCACCTGGAGGTCGGCGACGCGCACGATGATCTCCCGTCCATTGCCGCCGCTCATGCCGACCGCCGGAAGATGCGCTCGCGGGGGTCCACCAGCGCAAGCCGCTCGCGCGCCAGACCCAGCAGCGTCTCCACCTTGCCGAGCACGAGGACGCCGCCGGGGCGCAGCGTCTCGGCGAACGCGAGGAACAGCCGCTCCTGCATCGCGCGATCGAAGTAGATGACGACGTTGCGGCAGACGATGAGATCATAGGCGCGCTCGGGCGGAGGCTCCCGGCTCAGGTCGAGGGCGCGCACCCGGACCCGCCGCCGGATCGGCTCGACCACGCGGTACTGGTCGCCGTCCGGCAGGAAATAGCGGGCCCGGTGCGTCGCCGGCGTCTCCATCAGGGCCTCGGCGCGATAGCGCGCCGCCTTTGCCCGCGCCAGGCTCTCGCGGTCGATGTCGGTCGCGTCGATCGACACCCGCTCCAGTTCCTGCGGGCGTCCCCGCGCCTCGGCCAGCTCGGCCGCGAGGATCGCCAGGCTATACGCCTCCTCGCCCGAGGCGCACCCCGCGCTCCAGGCCCGAAACGCGGCCCCCGGGGCCCATAACCCCGGGAGGAAACCCGCGGCCAGCCGCTCCCAGGTCTCCACGTTCCGGAAGAACCGGGTCACGTTGATCGTGAGCGCGTCCCGCAGACGCTCGTATTCGCCCGGCGTCCGCTCGAGCAGCGACTCGTACTCGCCGTAGGTGTGCACGCCGCAGGCCCGCATCCGCACGGCGATCCGGCGGCGAATGCACTTGTCCTTGTAGGCGTCGAGCGCGAGCCCGGCCCCCTGGGAGATCCGGCGCGCGAGCGCCCGGAAGGCCGCGTCGTCCGCCGCGCTCACGAGGCCCGCTCGAGCATGTCGAGGTTGGCCCGGGCGAGCTGGTGGCCGGGATTGAGCTCGGTGGCCCGGGCCCAGCTGGCCCGGGCCCGCGCGGTGTCCCGCCGCTTGTACGCCAGGTTGCCCAGCTTGAAGTAGAGGTCGTCGCCCAGGTCCGGCTGCAGCTTGGCGGCCCGCTCGTACGCCTCGAACGCCTCGTCGTACCGCCCGCTCCGGTAGCAGAGATCGGCCAGGTTCTTCGAGACCTGGGGCAGCGACGGGTCCTCCGCGAGGGCCGCCTTGAGCTCGGCCTCGGCACCGGGGAGATCGCCCGACGCTTCCAGCAGCACGGCCAGGTTGTTCCGGAGCACCGCGTGCTGGGGGAAGGCCGCGACGCCCGCGCGGGCCGCCGCGAGCGCCCCCTCCTGATCGTCGGTGCCGGCGTGGGCCAGGCCCGCGGCCCAATACCAGATGGCCGGCACCGGCTTCTCGCCGATCAGCTCGCGGGCCCGCGCGAGGCGGCCCAGCGCGACCTGCGGCTCGCCGCG
>Ga0187822_10000143_pt1 | contig 12567 bp, 10 predicted proteins | sample NC_wetland_sal_i_18_FD_132967 | JGI IMG/M metagenome (GOLD analysis project Ga0187822, IMG submission 132967) | Wetland sediment microbial communities from Neuse River Estuary, North Carolina, USA - SourceSoil_2 | ecosystem: Environmental > Aquatic > Freshwater > Wetlands > Sediment | place...
CCAGTTCATGGTTTACGAAGATTCGGAGAGCCTGAAAGGTTCGCGTCGCGGGATGAATTCTTCTTTCCGCCGAATTCATTGGCCGGGCCGCGGCCGATACCACAGCTGCAAGTTCTGCAGTTGTACGTATTGGCCGCGACCGGACAATGGCTCTGGCGATTCTCCGCGACCTCCTTTCCTCACCGAATTCGTAAATCAGATTGGCGAGTGTGACCTCGTCCGTCTGATTTACCACTTGTTCGGCGGTGGGCCCGGCCTGCGTATTCATTCGCATGTCGAGCGCGCCCTCCGCCTGAAAGCTGAAGCCCCGCGCTGGTGTGTCCAGCTGCAGGCTGCTTACGCCGAGATCCGCCAGCAGTCCGTCGGCTGACGCCGCTGCGAACCGCTCTCCGATCTCCGCGAAGGAACTATGCAGCAGACTCACTTCAGGCCATCCCTCCCCCCCGGAAGGAATGAGCCTGATGCGGGCCTCATCCAGCGCCGCAGGATCTTTATCGAGCCCAATCAAATGTCCCGGTGCGCCGAGGCGTTTTGCGATTTCTAAACTGTGCCCGCCCAGGCCCACCGTGGCGTCGATATAAGTCCCGCCACGCTTGATAGCTAAAAAGTCGATCGCTTCTTTTAAAAGAACCGGGACATGGCCACTCTTGCTTCCACCATGCCCACCCCGCTCGGGGGTGCTTGTTGAACCCTCGTCCACTAGATGCCCAGATCGTCGAGCGTCTTCTCATCCTCGGCTGTGAACGGTTGCTCCTCGATCTCTGTGCGGTACGCTTCCAGGTTGCGAACCACCAGATGGCTGAGATTGCCGGTCACTGCGACTTCCCCTTTGAGCTGCGCCGCTTCCCGCAAAAGCTGCGGGAGCAACAGCCTCCCCTGACCATCCATCTCGACCATCTGCCCGTAGTAGTTCACCCGGTCCAGAAACTTTTTCTTCGTAGGATTGAAGGTGGAGAGCCCGGCCAGCTTCTGCTCGATCCGTTCCCATTCCTCGAAGGGATACACTTGGCCAACCTTGCCATCCAGGCTGGTGATGTAGAATTTCTCGTTGTACTTCTCGTCGATCACCCGCTTGAACTCGGCCGGGACTTTGAGCCGTCCTTTTTCGTCGACGCGAGTTGGGTGATTGCCGCGAAACATGTGTTCTGCCCCTTAGGGCGGGAAATCTTTTGAAAACGAGTGCTGCCACAGCGAGGGAGGTTAAAGCGGCCAACATGCCGGTCATTTCTGGTTCGTTCGGGCTGTTTTTTGGGGTGTCAGCTGCAAAATCCACTGGCGCCTCTCAAAGTTCCAACGCTGCCCACGACCACTACCGTCTGTGCCACTTTCTACCACATTTGTCCACATCCTACGCCTAAAGCTTTTGTTGTCAATGGGAAAGTTATAGGTCGCTATGGGGAAGGATGACGGATTTTCAAAAACGCGAGGGGTTGTGGCTAACTGACTTGATGACCACAATAGAGTGGGTTTAGAGACTTGATTCTTCCGCTATTACCTGATTGACGGCAGGGCTCAAAGTCCTTCCGAGTTGTGGAGATTCTGTGGAAATCTAGGCCGCGGCGGACAGCGGAAATCTTGCTACCTGTCATTGTCCACCGTCAGCAAACCCAGCTCTACCAGACGATCTTTGCCCCCACCTGGATATGGCGCGAGCCGCCCGATCCAATCACTGGATTTGAGGCGGCGATGTCAGGTGTGTACTGGGCCAGCCCGAGGGTTGGGCCATCCGACAAATCATGATCGGGATCGGCGAAGTTGGGGTGGTTGAGCAGATTGAAAAACTCGCCCCTCAACTGCAGGCTGAAGCGCTCGCCTAACCTGAAGTCCTTGATGACCGAAAAGTCCAGATTGAGAAAGCCGGGGCCATACACCATATTGCGCCGCATGTTGCCAAAAGCGCCCGGAGCGGGAGGGGTGATGGCCGTTGCCCCTTGAGCGTAGCACCCAAATTCCGCCAACTGATCGACGGCGGCCTGTCCGCCGGCGGCGGCAATACACTGGGTATTGCCAGCGATGACGTGCCCGTTCACGTCAGTCGTGAATGTGCTGGGGTCAATAAACGGAATCGCGGTGTCTTTCGACCAGTGAATATTGGAGGGATCTCCGGTGATGTTCCAATGGTCATTGAATTCGCCGGTGCCGCTGATATCGTCAAAGCTGTCATAGAAGAAAATCGGAGTTCCGCCCTGAGCGGTGAAAATGCCGTTGACATGCCAGCCTTGCAGCATCTGCGCAAATCCCGACTTCGAGGGTAATTCGTAGGTGAGAGCAAAAGTAAAGCGGTTGCGAATGTCGGAATCGGAGTTGGAGCGCTCGGCTGCGGGGTCGTAGCTATTTTGAATGTTGAACTGGCGGTTGTCGCCGGAAGTATCAATCGCGTGGGCCCATGTATATCCGGCAACAAAATACACCCCTTTGGATGTGTTCTGTCGCAAGGTTACCTGCAGGCCGTGATAAATGGAGTCAGCGCCGTTGGCCAGCTGGTAAATGTTGCTTAAGGTCGGAAACTGGGCAACGAACGGCCTGCCGGACTGCTCATCTCCTGCGGAGTCATTGGCGTAGATATTCTGATTGATGTCGCGAATGTTGTAGAGCCGGGTGCCCTTATTCCCAACGTAGGCGATGGTCAGGGCCGCGTTCTTCCACATCGCCTGCTGCACGTTCGCGTTCCAGTTCATGACGTAGGGGGTCGAGAGATTCCTGGCCAGTCCGAACACCGGGCACGGCAAATCAGAAGTACACGAGAGACTGCCCAGCGAAAGATCGCCGAACACCGGCGCTCCGCTTTTCCAGTTCGCGCTCATCACGCTGGGATCTGGTTCCAGGGTCGCAGCCACGATCGTGCCTCCGCCCGGCCCGACCGGTGCGCCTGCCACGCCAGTGGGATTCAGCGATATGCCGTTGGCGTTGGTATTGTTCTGTCCGATAAACACCGAGATGTGCGGGATCTCGTAAATCACGCCGCCGCCCACGCGAAACACGGTGTTTCCATTGCCGCGTGGGTCCCAGGCCAATCCCAGGCGGGGAGCAAAGTTGTTGTAATCGGTATGGTAAGGCTGATCGATCCCGCGCCCCACCTGCACCAGCCCGACCGCAGGATCGAAATTAGCCAGCAGGTCGTGTTGTTCGTGAATCGGCAGGCTGACGTCGTAACGTACTCCGGCGTCGACTGTGAGTCTTGGAGTTACCCGCCAGTTATCCTGAATGAAGGCTCCAAAAGATTTCTGGTCCACAATGCGCCGGCTGTTTCCCACAAACACAAAGTTGCCGCCCCGGCTCCGCACGTCGCCGGTGGTAAAGCTCTCCAGATCACTGAAGCGGATTTCGCCGGAACCGAAGGTATTTCTTAAGTTGTCGGTGCCGCCGGTGCGGAATTCTCCGCCGAATTTCAGACTGTGCCTGCCGATCACATAGGTCGCGCTGTCGGTGAACTGCAAGGTGTAGTTGGGAGTGGTATACAACGGCCAGGATTGATTTCCACCCAGGGTGTGCTGCACAAATCCCGAAATGCGAATCTCCGGCATGCCGAAATTCGTCGGATCCGTAACTCCGGTGTTCAATCCGTAGGTAGTTGGATCGGTATTGTGATCGGCTTGCACCACCTGTTGCCAGAAGCGGTTGTAGCCCACCCGGAACTGGTTGGTGAGCCGCGCCGTAGGCGTCCAGATCCATCCCCCGCCCACTACCTGTGCTCTGGTCTGCGCCTGGGACAGAAACAGGGGGTTCACCACGGTGCTGTCTTCTTCGGTTTGCAGGCTGTCCCCGATGAAATAGGTGGCAATCAGACTGCTTTTCTCGGACAAGTGGTAGTCCAGCTTCACGATCCCGTTGTCCTCGCGGTTGCGATTGTTAAGATCCAGATTCAGTTCGGTGCCGGGACCGGGGTTAAAGGGCAGGAAGGCGGCCAGCTTGCGGCTGGTGTCACTGCAGTTTGCATTTGCCGTGCACAGCGCGAACGCATCCGCGATGCTGTTGTCCGGGTCCCCGATCGGCACCGACACCGGAACACTCACCGCCAATGGATTGCCCACCACATCACGAACGCCTTCGTAGTTGCCGAAGATGAACAGCTTGTTCTTCAGGATCGGTCCGCCGGCGGAGGCGCCGAATTGATGAAAGTTCAGGGCCGCCACAGGGTCCGGGCCGGGATTGAACCAGTTGCGCGCGTCCAGCGCGCTGTTGCGGTTGAAGTAGTACGTGGAACCGTGAAACGAGTTGGTTCCGGACTTGATTCCGATGTTGATGACCGCGCCCGGCTTCCAGCCGTAGTCGGCCTCCGGACTGGATTGGATATTGAACTCCTGGATGGCATCGATCGGCAGATGGGTCGCCGGCGTGCCCTCGACGCCCTCCGCATTGATCACTGTCGTTCCGTAGTAGGCATCGTTGTCGTCGAGGCCGTCGACCACATAGTTGTTGTCTTCGGGACGATTTCCGTTCGCTGTGGTGGATAGAAACCCGCCACCCGGGCTGCGCTGGATACCGGGCTGCAAAATGGCCAGATTCTGAAAGTCGCGGCCGAGCAGCGGAAGCTCATTGATGGCTTTGTTGGAGAAAGTCCCGCCCAGCACATCGTTGGTCGTATTCACGACGGGCGCTTCTTCGGAGACGGTCACGGTTTCATTGACCGCACCCGGATCCAGTTGAAAGTCCACGCGGATATCTTTCGCCACTTCGAGCTGCAGGCCGGTGCGCTGCGTGCGCTTGAAACTGGGAGCTTCCGCCGTCACTGCGTAAGGGCCGGGCTCGAGATTCGGCGCGTTGTAGTCTCCCGACGCGGTCGTGGTCAGGGTCCGTGAAATGCCGGTTGCCGTATTGGTGATTGTCACCTTGGCTCCGCTCACGACCGCCCCCGAAGCGTCGGTCACCGAGCCCAGGATCCTGCCCTGATAAGTCTGGGCGGAGACCAGGCTGCTCAGAGCCACTGCAGATACGATCCAAACCAGTACGAGTCGGCACTTCATGGAGTTTTCTCCCGTTAGCTTTTCTTTCGATGCGGCTTGCGCCGCACCTGCGAATCCGCGGTGGACTCTTGAGCTCAGATTTTGTTCAGGTGGTTATTTCCGATTACAGTCCGGATTCGAGCTTTCCGGCGTCAACCAGACAGACTACTTGCCGGAGACTCCCCTGGTTCGCGCAGGGAAAAAGCGAGTCATCGACTATCAAAAGTTTATTCGCCCCGATTGACTACGTGCCGAGTTTGTCAAAGAAGGAAGCGGAAGTCAATTCCCAAAATGAAACAATTGTTTCTATAAGCGAATCAATAGACTGCATTTCCCGGGCGGGCGGTTCGAATTGCGCCATTCTCCACAGAAATCGTATAGGTCTCGCCGCCCTCGCCGGTCCACGATTTGAAATCAAAATGCGCGCCGGCGGGGGCCCGGTAAACCGAAATATTGTGAATGGTCAGGGGTGTATTGGGGCGGCAAACCTCCGGCGGCGACTTTACTTCGAGGAAATAGGCGCCGCGGCCAGACCCAACCACTGTTCCCTTACCGTCCGGTTCGACCAGCACAGCCGAGCGTTCGTCGATCGCCACCTCGCGTGGCTCCTTAGACCAGCCGTCCTGCGCCAGGCGCGCCAGAAATCCCAGGGTGCGTCCCATGCGGTCGCGTTTGGCGAAATGACTGTCGGTGAGCGTGTTCTGCAAATTAGGGACCTTCAGAAAATCGCGGACCAGCGTCACCCGTTCGTGGTAAGGATTGGGCAGCACGTCGCTGGAGGCGAGATCATTGTCGTCTTCTTTGTCTTTCAGGCAGCCGTAGGCAAACTCGCCCAGAACGGCAAGTCCGGCGCTGGTGCCGCCGATGGGCCTGCCGGCGGCGACATTTGCGTTGATGGCATCTTCCACCGGCGTGCCCTTCCAGAATTCGACGTAACGGGCCTGGTTGCCGCCGGCGATAAACACCGCTTCGGCGTGTCGAATAATGTCCGCCACGGCGGGGTCCTGGGCCGCCGCGGTATCGGGAATGATCAGGGTGGCCACCGAGTTCAGCCTGCACATGCCGTTGACGTAGGCGTTGTAGTCATCGTCGCCGCGCGCCCGCAGCACCAGAAAGTCGCCGCCGTCCGCTTTGTTGCAGAGCCAGCGAAAAGCCTGATCCAGGTCTTTGCCGCCGCCCATCAGGGCAGTCCCGGCATTCGGAGTGGCTGTGCTGTCAGCCTTGCCGCCCAGGCGAATGTATTGATAGGAAGCAGCCAGGGCTGCGCCGGCGAAAAAGAGTATGGTCAAGAGGGTGAGCGACCTTATAGACGGAGCAAGTTTTGGAGACATGATTTTTGGGGAAATATTGTTTTCTCGAGATTGCTGGCTCGAGAAAGAGAGCCCGGACAATTTATCGCGGCCGCGCATCCGCCGTCTACAGCGGCATGACGTCACCGGATGGAATTTATGAGCCACCTGGTTCAGTTCGAGCAATGGGTCGCGGCGCCGATTGAGCGCGTATTCCTGTTTTTTGCCAATCCTGCGAACCTGCCGCGAATCATGCCTCCGCCAACCGGGACCGAACTGGTCCGGTTGAAACTGGTGCCGCCTCCAGGGATTCCAGCAGAGACCGCCACCATCACGGACCGCATCCCTCTGGCCGGCGCCGGTTCTGAAATCATCACTTCGTTCCGCGTGGTTCCCTGGCTTCCGTTCCGGACCGAGTGGAACGCCCTGATCACTGAATTTGAGTGGAACCATCATTTTGCCGATATGCAGACGCGGGGACCGTTCAAGAGTTTCCAGCATCGCCACGAACTTAGAGAAGAAACGCGGGACGGGATGAGGGGAACCATCGTGCGCGACGTGATTGAGTACGACGTGGGATTTGGATGGCTGGGCGAGATGGCGCAGAGAATTTTTGTTGGCCGACAGCTGCAACGAACTTTCGAATATCGCCAGAAGGCGTTAGAGAAGTTGTTGATGTAGCCACGGGCCTTGTGGGGACGGGTCCCTTCGACTTCGCTCCGGGCAGGCTCCGACTCGTCCTTACACATTCTTCTATCGGCTGGGCTCTACCACCACTGCCGTTCCGTACGCCAGCACTTCCGTGACCCCTTGCATCACTTCGGTGGCATCGTAACGAGCTCCGACCACGGCGTTGCCGCCCAGTTCCGCGGAGTGCTGCAGCATCAAGTCGAATGCCTCAGCACGGGTTTTCTCGCATAGCTGGGTCAGCAGGGTGATATTGCCGCCGAGAATGGTTTGCAGGCTGGCGCCGATGGTCCCGAAGATCGAGCGCGAGCGCACTACGATGCCGCGTACCACTCCCAGGGTGCGTACCACGCGGAATCCGTCGAGTTCAAACTGCGTGGTTACCATGTTGTGGGCAACCATCCTTCCGGGCGCGCCGTAGCCTGTCGCCATGGTGTTCATCCTTCCTCCAGGAAGTTGTCGTGCCGCTCCGCAGCTACTATAACGATTCCAGCTGCGCCGTAATCAAAAATTCGTGCTCCCCAGTGTCGTACTGGACACGCAGTAAATTCGGCTTGCAACACACCTGGCAATCTTCCACATAGGACTGATTGCGCCCAGCAGACTCGTCGACCGTGGTCGGGTTCCATTCGCCGCAACCCGCGCATTGGAATCCGGTTTCCATCGACGCCCTATTTTCAATTTGAAAATGCTGCTTGCCAATTGCACATTGAAAGACCCCCTATAATGTGGGTCCTGCATCCACTGCAATCTGGAGGGTTCATGATTTCACGACGCGGCTTTCTGCAGGCCGGCACCATCACCACGGGCGCAGCCCTGGCCGCATTCCCGTTGTCGCTGCAGTCCGAGGACAAATGCGCGCCCCTGCCTGCGTCGGTCGCGAGTCTGAAATCCATGAAAGACCTGGCCCACCCCATCACTGTGGAGGAACGCACTGCCCGTCAAGAGAAAGCGCGACAACTGATGGCGGCCGACCATCTTGATGCAATCCTTCTGGCAGACGGCACTTCGCTGGAATACTTTGCTGGAGTGCATTGGTGGGGAAGCGAGCGTTTCTTCGCCCTGGTGCTGCCGGCCAAAGGCCGCGCCCTTTGCATCTGCCCGGCATTTGAAGAAGGCCGGGCGCGCGAACTGCTGGCGAATTCTGCCGAAGGCAAGAACGCAGATGTGCGCACCTGGCAGGAAGACCAGAACCCGTATCAGCTTCTGGCGCAAGGATTGAAAGATCTGAATGTCTCGACCGGCACGCTGGGCATGGAAGAGACTGTGCGCTTTGTATTCAGTGACGCGATCGCCAAAGCGGCGCCACGGCTGACAATTGTCAGCGCAACGCCGGTGACAGCCGGCTGCCGCATGATCAAGAGCGACCACGAACTTGACCTGATGCGCCTGGCCAACAAAGTCACGCTCACGGCCTATCAGGCCGCTTACCAGACGATTCATGAAGGGATGACGCGGGAAGAGCTGGAAAGAATGATCATGGCTGCGTATGCACAACTGGGCTTTCCCGGCGAGGTCGATATCGACATCGGGGAGAATTCCTCGTTTCCACATGGCTCAACCGTTCCCCAGGTGATCCGCGAAGGCACGCTGGTGTTGGTGGATGACGGCTGCACCATCGAAGGGTATCAGTCCGATATCACGCGCACTTTTGTCCTCGGTAAAGCTTCGGACAAAATGAAAAGAGTGTTTGAGGTTGTGCATCGCGCGCAGACCGCGGCGCTGAAGACGGCCCGCCCGGGCGTGGAATGCCAGGCAGTGGATGCGGCGGCGCGGAAAGTGATCAGCGACGCCGGATACGGCCCAGACTACAAATTCTTCACTCATCGCGTTGGCCACGGAATTGGCATGGACGGCCACGAATGGCCCTATCTGGTGCGCGGCAACACTACGCCGCTGGCCCGCAATATGACTTTCAGCGATGAGCCCGGCATCTACCTTCCCGGCGAGTTCGGCGTGCGCCTGGAGGATGACATGCACATTACAGAAGACGGTGCAGACCTGTTCACGCCGCAGAGCCCGTCGCTCGAAGATCCGTTCGGAACGGCGTGAGTTTGGCTCTTGTCATCCTGAGGGGAACGGAAAGTTCGCGCAGCGAACTTCCCGCGGAGTCGAAGGACCCCTACCTGCTGAAATTCCTCGCCGTCGCAGGGATCTTTTGCAGGGAGATGTACGTCAAACCCGCGCCGCCTGACTGCCGATTTAGCTATAGGGGTCCTTCGACTGCGCGACTGCTTCGCGAAGCGAAGCAGTCCCTCCGCTCAGGATGACAACTTATCAGGATGGCACCTACGCTTCGGGAACGGGAGGGCATCCCGGAAAACTGAGCAGGTAGGTGTTTCCGATGTAGCCGAGATATTTGATTCCAATCTCGCTGGTGAAAAATCCGTCGGCGGTCATCTCGCGCAGGAAGGCGAAGAATTCCACGCCCTGGCTCAATCGCGGATCTTTTTCGGCATTTTCCCGGTAGGCAATCAGATCGAGGATTTCTTTTTGCTGTTCCGGCAAGCAGTCGAGATACGGCTTGCCGTAGCGATCCGTGCATTCCGCATCCAGCCACATCAGGCCGCCGCCCAGCCTCAGTTGATATTTGGGATTCTCGCTGGTCAACAGATCGATAAATTCCGGCGCTCCCGCTTCCTTGGCGCCACCCGAGTCGGAGTCCTCGGGAATGATGGCCTGGCAGAGGGCCTGAAGCGTCTTGTATTGCTGGGGCGAGAAAAATTTCGGAGTGTAGACGCCGGCTGTGGTTGCGGCCTTTTCCGCCGCCACCATGTGGTGCGCATATTCGGCGGCCTGCGCCGGAATCACCCTTAGAACGGAGCCGGCCATCGCTCCCATAGTCAGAGTCTTCAGAATGTCGCGGCGGGATATGGACTTGGTCGCCATGTTTTCTTCCCCTAGAGGCTTCCCTTCTTCGCCTGATCGATCAGATACTCCGAGGCGCGCCAGGAAAGGGCCATGATGGTCAGAGTCGGGTTCTTGTCCGGGTTGGTCACGAAGGCCGCGGCGTCGGTCACAAACACGTTGTCCACGTCGTGCGCCTGGCAATATTTGTTCAGCACGGAAGTCTTTGGATTGCTTCCCATGCGTGCCGTGCCGAGTTCGTGAATGATCACGCCGCCATCCTCGATCCCGTAGGGATGTCGGCCGTCGGGCCTGGCTTTACTGATGAATTTTCCGCCCGCGGTTTCCACAATCGAGCGGAACGTCTCCTGCATGTCCTTCGCCATTTTGACTTCGTTGTCGCTCCACTGCCAGTGGAAGCGCAGCACGGGAATGCCCCATTGGTCCACGGTGTCGGGATCGATTTCACAATAACTGCGCTCGTTGGGGATCATCTCGCCGCGGCCGGCGAAACCGATGTAGGTGCCGTACCGGGTGCGGCAATGCTGCTTGAGTGACGCGCCATAACCTTCGTGGTCTTTGCAGATCCCGTCGAACTCACCCACGCCGGGCATGTCCCGGCCGCCGCCAAACTCGATGTGGTATCCGCGCAGGAAGTCATTCTTGCGATCGTATCTCCACCATGGCATGTACAGGTGCATCCCGCCCACGCCGTCGTGGTTGTGCGGCGGCATTTTTTCCAGTTGCGGAAAATATCCGCCGGCCGAACTGCCGACAGAGTCGGTCAGGTAGCGTCCCACGGCGCCGGAAGAATTAGCCAGCCCGTCGGGAAACAGCGTTGAGCGAGAATTGAGCAGTAGGCGCGCCGATTCGCAGGCGCTGGCCGCCACCATGAAGGCGCGGGCATGCACCCGCTTCTCGGATCGCGTGGCCTTGTCGATGTAGGCGACCGCCTCGGCTTTGCCGTCCTTGCCGACCACAATCTCGCGCGCCATGGCGCCCGTCATCAGAGTGAATCGGCCGGTAGCCTGGGCCGGCGGAATCATGACCTGGCTGGAACTGAAGTTGGAAGCTGTGATGCAGCCGCGGCCGCACTGGGCGCAATAGTGGCAGGCGGCGCGACCGTTCACCGGCTTGGTAAGGATCGCCATGCGCGAAGGCACACAGTGAATATTGAGTTTGTCACACGCCTTCTTGACGATGGTTTCGGTGCACCGCGGTACGGGTGGAGGGAGAAAAATTCCGTCGGGAGCGCTGGGGATATTTTCTTTCGTGCCGAAGACCCCGATGTAGGACTCTACTTTGTCGTAGTAAGGCGAAACTTCTTCATAGGTGATGGGCCAGTCATCGCCCATGCCGTCGGTGGAGCGAGCCCTGAAATCCACCGGGGCGAAGCGCAGAGCGATGCGTCCCCAATGGTTGGTGCGGCCGCCCACGATGCGGGAGCGGAACCAGTGGAACTGCGATCCCGGCGCGGAGGTGTAAGGTTCGCCGTCGATTTCCCAGGCGCCGTTGGGCGCCATGAACTCGTCGCCTAATTCATGCCTGAACTCACCGCCGACGCCCACGCCGCGATGAGCCAACTGATAAGGCCAGACGTGCTCCTTAAAATCTTTCTCCGGATTCAGAGGCGGTCCCGCTTCCAGCATGACCACGCTGAGGCCGCCTTCGGTGAGCACTTTCGCAGCCGTGCCGCCCGCCGCGCCCGATCCAATGATGCAGACGTCATACACCTTGGGTGAACGAACTACTTGTGCCATCAGGTTCTCCGGGACCGATCGCTCTTTTGACCGCTAGAAGCGCACCTTGGACAGATATTCATAACTGGTGGTAATGCTGGCAAACGGATCCTTGGGATGGTCGTGCTCGACAAAGTAGTGCTTGATACCGGCTTTGTCGGATTGAGCGAAAATTTTCTTCCAATCGATAATTCCGCTGCCTACTTCGGTCATCTCCTCGAGCGAGTCGCCGAAACTCTGTCCGCCGGAGGCATCCACTTTCGGAATCCTGGTCAGATCCTTCACGTGAATCAGCGGGAAGCGGCCGGGATAGCGGTTGAAATACTTGAACGGATCCTGCCCGCCCACCATGATCCAGCAAATATCCATCTCCATCTTCACCAGATTGGGATCGCACTCTTCCAGAAGAATGTCGTAAGGGAGCTTTCCGTTGATGGGAGCGAATTCAAACCAGTGATTGTGATAGGCGAATTGGATGCCCGCCTTCTGGCTCGCTTCCCCGGCGCGATTGAAGGTTTCCGCCGCCCGCTTCCAGCCGTCCGGCCCCTTGCGGACATCATCGTCGATATATGGATTGACCAGATACTTGTGGCCGATCACGTGGGCTGCGTCCAGCACACTGGGAAAGTCCGCGCCCAGGCTCTTGTACGGAATATGCGCCGACGGACCGGTCAGCCCGTGCCGGTCGAGCATGCCTCGCACTTCTTGCGGAGTGTGGCCGTCGTATCCGGCGAACTCGACCTCGCGATAACCGATGGCCGAGACTTTTGCCAGCTTGCCCTCGAAATCGTCCTTCATCACGCTGCGAATGGTGTAAAGCTGCAATCCGACCTTTTCGATCTTGTGATCACCGGCTGCCCAGGCAAGCTGGCGGGACAGAACGGTGGCGGCGGTCATCGTGCCCAGAAAGGTTCGTCGGTCCATGGCTTAGATTTCTCCTCGCTTCATTCGGCTGACGGCGTAATCGCAGGCCCGCGCGGTGAGGGCCATATAGGTAAGGGAGGGGTTGACGCAGGAAGATGAAGTCATGCAGGCGCCATCCGTAATAAAGAGATTGTTGGC
>Ga0187822_10000144_pt1 | contig 12472 bp, 11 predicted proteins | sample NC_wetland_sal_i_18_FD_132967 | JGI IMG/M metagenome (GOLD analysis project Ga0187822, IMG submission 132967) | Wetland sediment microbial communities from Neuse River Estuary, North Carolina, USA - SourceSoil_2 | ecosystem: Environmental > Aquatic > Freshwater > Wetlands > Sediment | place...
CAGTTTGTATTTTTCTGCCGCCGAATGCCAGGGGTCTCGCTGCAGCTGCTTCATGCCCAGCGAAATGCGCTTCTTCTCGGGATCGACCTTGAGGACCCGGGCCTCGATCTGCTGGCCCAGCGATAGCACATCTGCGGGTTTGTTGACGCGGCTCCAGGCAATTTCGCCCACGTGCAGCAAGCCGTCCACGCCGCCCAGATCAATGAAGGCACCGTAGTCGGTGAGGCTGCGGACCGTGCCGCGCACGGTTTCGCCTTCGCGGATCTCCGAGTAACGGCGTTCCTTCACGCCGCGCTCCTCCTCTTCGGCGAGGGCCCGCCGGTCGACGACTACATCCTCTTCGGTCGCGTCGAGCTTGATAATGCGGCAGCGGATTTCCTGTCCCACCAGTTTTTCCATTTCGGCTGCGTCGCGTACGCCGCTGCGCGAGGCGGGCATGAACGCGCGCACTCCCACGTCCACGCTGAAGCCGCCCTTGATTACGCCGGTGACCGTGCCGACGATCGTTGTCTTGTCGGCGAAAGCCTGCTCTAACGACGACCAGTCCGTGGGCCGCGCGATCTTCTGGCGGGAAAGTTCGTAATATCCTTCCGGATCGCGGCCTTTGACCGACACGGGCATCTTGTCGCCCGGCTTCACCGTTTCGCCGGCGTCCTGAAACACAACGAGCGGCATGATGCCTTCGGTCTTGAATCCAATATCAAAGAAGACGGACTCGGCGGAGACGGCGATTACCGTGGCTTCGAGCTGCTTTCCACCGCCTTCCTTCTGGCGGGAATGGGTCTTCTCGTACTGGGAAAGAATATCTTCGAATGATTCGTTCGACTCGGCGGCTGGGTGCGGTTCCGGGACCCTGGGATTCGACATGAGAGCTCTGGGAATAAACGTTCTTTGCTACACGTCAGGATAGCATTCCGAGCACGCATCCGGCGCCCGTCAGGGCTAAAGAGAAAGAGACGGTGTCGCAAGGCGCTTTCGCCCCTTCGGAGCTGGCTCGCGGTCCACTACTTACCGACGGCTTGCGCCGTGGCCTTTACTCTTGCGCCGCTTCGCGGCTTTTTGTCGACCTGGAGAATAAGAAGCGTTGGACTAGGGCAGGGAAGGATGCTGCCTGCTCAACTCTTCAATCTTGGGAAAAGACCACGGAGCACTGGGCGTGCAGGCCGGGGGCTCCAAACCGGAGCGAACTGCTTTAACCAATATTTCAAGAGCCAGGCCGGCGATGGGTGGCGAGACCACGGTGGCAGTCAGGAGTCCGCGGCGCACCCATTCCTGGCCGGTCTTGGTCACGCCGTCGCATCCGGTGAAGGGCACCTTCAGCCAGCGCTCGCGCTCCTGGGCGCCGGGCAGCTCCCCGAAGGCTTTCCTTGCGCCCATGGCCATGGCATCGTTCTGGCACCCGACCACGCGAATATCCAGCTTGCGGGAAGTGCTCAGGGACAACCAGGACTTGATGGCGTGATGTCCGCTGCGTTCCGTCCAGTCCCCTTTGAGGACCTTCAATTCGAGCCCGGCGGGCTTGACGGAAAGCATGCCCTGGGTGCGCAGGGCGGCAGCAGCACCGCCGCCTGCCGGCCCTTCGATATATAAGACGTTGCCCTGTTTCGCCAGGGCCGCGAACTGTCTGCCCTGAATTCTTCCTACTTCTACCTGGTCGGTGGTGACAGAAAAGACGGGCGCGCGCTGGCCCTGGCGCAGTTCGGAAATCCTTTCCGATTCGCGATTCAGTATCCCCCAGCCGATGCCGGCCGCGACCGCGGCCTTGGCCACCTGAATCATCTCGGTGCCCACCGGCTCCACGATAATCGCATCCGTACGCAAGGCCGTGTTCTGGATGATCTTGATCAGTTGCTGGGTCTGGTTGACCGCGTCGTTGTCAGCGTAAATGATCTGGATTTTCACGCCCAGCCGGGCGGCCGCCTCCGTGGCAGAGGCTGCCTGCTCGGCCTGGTAATCATTGTCACTCGTGATGAGCGCAACAACTACATTCAGATTGTTCATCGCAGTCGAGGCGTTCGTGGACTCGCCGATTCCTTCAATTTAGCTACCGGCGGCCCGGCTGTCGATTCACAATCTGATTCCTGCGGCCGAAAGATCCCATCGTTCCCAAAACCCGCCGGGGGATCGCTCCGAGCCGCCGCTGGGGCGTATAGTGTTTCGCCATGTGGAAATTTGCCCTGCTGTCGATCCTCCTCGCTCTCCCCGCAACTGCCGCGGAGAAAATGTCGGCGCCGCAGCTGATCGATCTGGCGAAGTCCAATCGCGCGGGTTTGCGGGATGCCATCGCCAGCAGCTTCGAGGCCAAAGATTTGAAGGAAGGGACGGCATGGGCCGGCCGCGGCCCCGATTTCTTCTTTGCCACGCAGGCGCCGTCACAGCCGTCGCTGGTCATCGACGATGCTCCGGGGCCCCAAATGCAGCATCTTGACGGCTCAGACCTCTGGTATGCGGCGGCAAAGATCGAGCCCGTGGGCCGTTTGCACTCCTTCCACTACCTGCTCAACGGGGCGAAGTTTGGCGGCAAGCTGGATGTGCCGGCGTTCGGTCCTCTTTCCTATCTCGAACCCGGCGTTCCCTCCGGCACGCTGTCGGAGAAGATCGTCCACACCAGCAAGATTTACGATGGCATGAAGAGCGAATATTGGATTTATGTGCCCGCGCAATATGATCCGAAAACGCCGGCGGCGCTGATGGTTTTCCAGGACGGCGGCGGGTACATCAATCGCGATGGCAATAACCCCGCCCTCAACGTTCTCGACAACCTGATTGCGCAGAAGAAAATCCCGGTGATGATCACGGTCTTCATCAATCCCGGCGACATCGCCGACTCGCCCGGCACCCCGACCTACAATTTCGTGAAGGCATACTCGGACAAGTGGCACCGGACGCTCAAAGATTCCATGCGCAGCACGCTCTACGACACGGTGAGCGACCGCTACGCCCGTTTTCTGCGGGATGAGGTTCTGGCGGATGTCCAGGCCCGATACAACATCCGCAAAGACGCTTACAGCTGGGCCATCACCGGGTTGTCCTCGGGCGGTATCTGTTCTTTCAATGCCGCCTGGCAGATGCCCGAGGGCTTCAGCCGCGTGATTTCCTGGATCGGCAGCTTTGCCAGCATCCAGTGGAAAGAAGACCCCGCCATACCGGACGGAGGCCAGGATTATCCCGAGAAAGTTTTGCGCGAGTCCCATCGCAATCTCCGGATATGGCTGCAGGATGGGGCGGAGGACCAGGAGAACGACCGCTACGGAAGCTGGCCGCTGGCCAATATCCGCATGGCCAACGCGCTCAAGCTGAAGGGCTATGACTTTCACTTCAGCTTCGGCAAAGGCACGCACAACTCCGGCCAGGGTGCTGCCGAATTTCCCGAGGAGATGACCTGGCTCTGGCGCGACTACGACCCGGCCAAAACCGAACAAACGTACGAGATGGAGCCATCGGAAAAGGCCAAGCCGCTGTTCCGCGTAGCAATCGCAAATCGGGAATAGATTGTGTGGACGCGGGCGACCCGCCCGCAGATTCGTGTCTCGAAGGTCTCCGAATTCACGTAGCTCCCGGCCGACGAGGAGCCGTTGGCAAAACCTCGCCGAGCTGCGCTCGTCCGCACGAGCGCGGGCGCTCGCGCCTACATTTTCAGTGCAGGACCGGGGTTGCGTTGCTGGCCACGCACACCCATTTGCCGTTCTTGTAGAGCCAGGTGTCCACAAAACGCTCGCGCCGGTCGTAGCTCTTCCCGCCCTCGACTCCCTTGGCTCGGAACACTCCGGTGGCGACCGCGGTATTGCCAAAAACGTGTACGTTCATCGATTCCGGCGAAACCTGCTGTTCCTGCGAATTGTTGCCGGTGGCCTTCACGCTTCCCAGAAACTCGGTCTTGCTCTGAACCGAGCCGTCGTCGTTGATCAGCACGATCTGGTTGTCGAGAATCGAATCCAGCGCGCGGATGTCGCCGGCTTTATAGGCCTGGTTCCAGGCTTTTTCCAGGGCAATGATTTTCGATCGCACTGCGGACTCGGATTCATCCTGCGCGCGGACGGGCAGGACGGCCGTGCAGACCACGATCATCAGGCAAGCGCACAGTTTCATGGTGCAGCTCCAGGCATTGCGTATGGCTATGCAGTATAGGGCAACCTGATCTTTTTTCTCACGGGGAGTATCCAGGAAGGAATGGCACAACAGAGAACGCCGAGTTCGCCAGGAAGATCCGGAAGAATTACTTCGGCGTCCTCTGCGATCTCGGCGGTAAATGTTAAGACTCCGCCTGCACCGGCGCATCCTGCTTCCGGAAGTGATCCAGAATCGCTTCCGCCTGGGAGCGCGTGACCACCGAGGAGAGCGCCGCGGAATCGGCCTGCTTGATGGCCTGAACGCTGCCGAAATGCTGCAGCAGCCGCCGGGTTGTGCTTTCCCCCACGCCGGGAATTTCCCTCAGTTCGGTCGAGCGGTCGCGCATCTGGCGCCGCTTGCGATGGAAGGTCACAGCAAAGCGGTGGGCTTCGTCCCGGATCAGTTGCACCAGATGCAGCACCGGCGAATGGTGATCGAGCGCGACCGGGTCGCTTTCCTGGCCGTAGACATAAATAATTTCTTCGCGCTTGGCGATTGCCGCCAGCGGCTGATTGATGATCTCCAGGGCTTCCAGCGCCTCCGCCGCGGCGTGCAATTGGCCCAGGCCGCCGTCGATCAGCACCAGGCTGGGCATTTTCTTCTTTTCTTCCTGGATGCGCTTGTAGCGCCGCGTGACCACTTCACGCATGGAGGCGAAATCGTCCACGCCAATTACATCGCGGATGATGAACTTGCGGTAATCCGATTTCTTCATCTGGCCGTCTTCCCACACCACCATGGAAGCCACCGTCTCGGCTCCCTGAATGTGTGAAATGTCGAAACACTCGATGCGTTTCGGCAGTTCGGGCAGCCCGAGAGCGTCCTGCAACGCTTCCTGGATCGCTCTGGCGTTCGGTTTCATTACCCGGAAGCGCTGATCGTAAGACTGCTTGGCATTGTTGCCGGCCAGGTCGAGAAGCGCCCGCTTGTCCCCGCGCTGCGGCACCAGGATGTGAATTCGTGTGGGGCGGGCGGCCTCGCCTGCCACCTGTTCGGACAGCAGGTCTTCCAGCGCCTCCCGGTCCTCGAAATCCACGGGAACATAAATGTTCCGGGGAACGTAGGGCTGACCGATGTAGAGCTGATTGAGGAAGGCAGAAAAAAATTCGCCCGGATGGAATGAGCCGGCGGAGTGATGGGCGTCCTCGCCCGTCAAGGGTTCTGGCTCCGTTACCGAGCTTGGCTCGGCCGGGCGGGTGAGGGCGCCCGCCCCTGCCTGGTCGGTGGCGGTTTCCGGCAGATCTTCCCAGAAGAACTCTCGCCGGTCGAGCACTTTGCCGCCGCGCATGTGGAACAAATTTACCGCCAGCATCCCGTTTTCGAAGTGATAGCCGAACACATCGGCATCATCGCCTTCGACAGCGGCGATGCGCTGTTTCTCCTGCAACTGCTCCACCGTAGAAATGAGGTCGCGATATCTCGCCGCCCGCTCGTATTCCTTGGCTTCGGCGGTCTGTTCCATGCGCTGGCGCAGCGAACGCAACAGGTCGGTGGGCCGGCCTTCGAGAAACAGTTTCACATCGCGCACTGCCTCCTGGTAAATCTCGGGCGTGGTCAGGCCTTCCACGCACGGCCCCAGGCAGCGTTTGATGTAGTACTGCAGGCACGGACGCGGATGAAAGCGCGTGAGATCAACCTTGCAGGACGGCACCATGAAATGTCGATGGATCAAGTCCACGATGCGATAAGCCAGGTTGGCGGGAAAATACGGACCGTAGTAAGCGCTGCCATCTTTCCCCAGCCGCCGGGTCACATAGACCCGGGGAAAGCGCTCGCCCAAAGTCAGCTTGACGTAGGGATAGGTCTTGTCGTCGCGCAGCAGGATGTTGAAGCGCGGTTTCTTCTGCTTGATCAGGTGGTTTTCAAGCGCCAGCGCCTCTTTATTGTTCGCCACCACGATGTAGTCAACATCCACTGCCTCGCGCACCAGGGAATCGGTCTTGGCATCCTCCCAGCGGCCTTCGCGGAAATATGAGGAAACCCGGCTGCGCAGGTTGTTGGCTTTCCCCACATAGATGACGACACCTTCGGCGTTCTTGTAGAGGTACACGCCGGCCGAGGCGGGCAAGCTGCGGATTTTGGCCTGCAGATCCATTGCGGTCTTTCTATTTTATGTTGCTTCATATGCGACGAGCGAGCGCCCTTCGGGTGCCGCGCCCGGGAATCGAAGGCTGAGTCGATGTGTTACAATGGGGGCATATGAGTCATACGTTAACCATACGTCTTACCGAGGAGCTGCTGGCCTGGTTGAAGGAGGTATCCCGCCGGACCGGTTTGCCGGTGGGTCGCATCATCCGCCAGCAATTGGAAAGCGCCAAGTCAGAGAGCGGAAACCAGCGGTTTCTGCGCCACGCTGGAAAGATCAACGGGGCACCCGACTTGTCGTCGCGGAAAGGGTTCTCGCGGCGATGAAAGGCATTGCCGACACCGGCTTCATCGTCGCCTTCAGCAATCGCGGCGATAACCATCATCTGTGGGCGGTAGACGTTGCCAAGACCATCACCGAACCCTTACTCACTTGCGAGGCGGTCCTGGCCGAGGCCGCATTTCACCTGGGTTCGAGCGCTGATGTTCTGGCCCTGGTGCAAGACGAAATGCTGCGGATCGCCTTTGATTGTGCCCGGAACCTGGATCAACTTCGCGACCTCGCTCGGCGATACGAAGATCGCAAGCCCGATCTGGCAGACTTGTGCCTGGTGCGCATGAGCGAACTCTATCCCCGCCATCCCGTGATCACGGTAGACGAGAACGACTTCCGGGTCTACCGCCGGAACAAGCGCGAGGTGATTCCCACGATTTGCCCTCCGCATGCATAAAACTGCACCATATAAAATTTCCTCAGTGGATAGCGCCTTTGCACGAAAGTTGCTGAACCCCGGCGCTGGGCCTGCGCAAGCATAGAGCGCTAAACCCTTGTAAATAAGCTATTTCACGGACAACCCGGCCATTTCGACCGTTGGCATCTTCCGTGCTCTTGTACAATGCGAACGCGAGAGAAACGCTCCCCGGGTTGATCGGGTGAGATCAAGATTTCTGCCACCAGGTTCGAGAAACCTGGAGTTTCGCGAGATGAGTGAGGAAGGAGCCCTCCTACAATGAATCGCACTTCGTTAATTTTTCTCCTGGCGACAAGCATGGCGGCTACGGTCGGATGCGCCAGCAAGAACTATGTCCGGCAAGAGACCACGCCGCTGATCAATAAAACCAATGAACTGGATGACCTGACGGCCAAGAATACCAACGCTATCAAGGACGTGGATGCGCGCGCGCAAGCCGGCATTCAACAGGTCACGGCCAAAGCCGCTGAGGTTGACCAGAAGGCGCAAGCCGCAGCCGAACAGGCTGGCCAGGCTCAGACCTCGGCCGACAATGCTGTCCATCGCGTCGATTCGCTGCAGAACACCGTGGCCAATCTGGACAACTACCGCGTGGTCACCGAGACCGCAGTGCATTTCGGCTTCAACAAGGACAACCTGACCAAGACCGCGCAGGAAGCTCTTGACCAGCTCTCCACCGACGTGGCCAGCGCCAAGGGTTACATCATCACGGTCGAAGGCGGTACGGACTCCGTGGGCAGCGCCGACTATAACTATGCCCTGAGTGAGCGCCGCGCCGATTCGGTCATTCAGTACCTGGCTTCGAAGCATGGTATCCCGGCTCATAAGATCTATTTGATCGGGCTGGGCAAAGACAAGCCGGTGGAGTCGAACAAGACCGCTGACGGACGCGCCAAGAACCGTCGTGTGGATGTCCGCCTCATGACCAATTCGACCGATGCGACTCCGGCGCAGCCGACCGCCGCTGCCCCGGCGCCGCCGTCGCTGTAAGTTTTTCGCCGAAGTTTTCCACTAACTCCAGCTGCTCCACATCCCCCGTGGAGCAGCTATTTTTTTTAACCGGACCCCGTACTTCGGACTTCGGACCTCGGACTTCGGACCTCAGGGTTTCATCACAGCCATAACCAGCTTAGGATTTCGTCCGACGTCCGCCGTCCGAGGTCCGCCGTCCGCTTTCAGAGTTACAATAGGTCGATGCGGCGACTGAGTTTTCTGCTGGCGGCCTGTCTGTGCCTGGTTGTGCCCGGCGTGGGCCAGAACCAGAACGAGGGCAAGGATGCGAATCCAAACCAGCCTCCTCCGCGTTCTGAGCGCAGCCAGGAAGCCGGCGAGAGTTCCAGTCGGGATACCCTGATCGACCTGACCCCGCCCAGGAACGACGCCAAAGACCATCCCAACAGCACGCTGCCACTGGACGATGCCGACAATGCCCCTCCCGGCGACGTGCAGGAATTTCACACCTTCGATCCCCATCGGGCCGCGAAAGATATCGAAGTCGGAGATTTTTATTTTAAGAGGAAGAATTACCGCGCGGCGCTCGAACGCTATCGCGAGGCCCTGCTTTACAAGCCCAACGACGCCTTTGCCAATTTCCGCATGGCGCAGGCTTTGGAGAAACTGGCCCGCCTCGACGAAGCTGCCGAGTGCTATCAGGAGTATTTGAAAATCCTGCCCACCGGTCCCCAGGCGGAAGAAGCCAGGAAGGCGCTGGAAAAAATCAAGGCCAGCCAGCCTTCAGAAAAAGACCAAGCCAAACAATAACCAGCTGTCATGAGCCAGGTAACTAGTTGTCATCCTGAGCGGAATCTTTCCATTCGCGAAGTGAATGGGATGATGAAATCGAAGGACCCCTATAATCAGCACGGCAGCCGGAAATCTATTTTTCCACCCGGATAAAATCTCCGCTGGAGGCATTCACTGCCACCTTCAGCTTGTAGTCATCGCGACTCACGCCGTAGATCACGTGCCAGATGAGTTCGTTGGTCGCCGAACTCCAGTCGAGCATATAGAGAATCGGAGTGTCGGGGTCCTTGGCCGCAAGTTTATCGCCGCCATGCTTCTGCGCGACTTCGAGCGCCTTGTCCGAGTCCACCTTGAGGAAAGCCACGTCGAAAATCTGGGTGGAGGTGTTGGTCGGACTATAGGTATCTTCCGTGCCGGGATTGATGCCGCGGTCGGAGGTGGCTTCTCCCGACCAGGTGTAGGCCTTCACGCCGCGTTGCAGAGGAGAGGCGAAGGAGGCCCGCCACACTCCCGATTTTCCCTCTTTGCCCTTAGAGTCGTCGGTGATCATGGACTCGAGCCGGTAGGGCTGGGCATCTCGCGCCCAACCCCGCGAGGCGATCAAAAGCTTCTGGAAGGCGACCCGCCCGGTGACAAATTCCGCCGGCTTGGGCTGGGGTTTCTCGGCCGGCGCCGGCGTGGTTGGTTGCGACGTGCAACCCGTCATCAGCAGCAGGGCCAGCATTGCCATAAGCAACTTCTTCATAGCCACCTTCCCGTCACGCGTATGAAATTTTGCAACCGGAAATGCCGGGGCCTATTCTACTAGAGAGAGCAATCCGAGGGGCCATGGATTCTTATCTGGAACGTTTGCGTCAGACGATTACTTCCGCGACCGGGGACATGAGCGTCGAGGAACTGACGCGCCAGCCGGAAGGGAAGTGGAGTGTGGCGCAAGTACTCGAACATCTTTATCTGACCTACACCGGAACGCAAAAGGCTTTTGAGCGCTGCCTGAAGGCGGGAAAGCCGCTGGCCGGCATTCCCACCCTGAAACAAAGAGTGGCTACCACCGCCGTCACCGGGCTTGGATATTTTCCTAAAGGACGGAAGTCTCCTGACCAGGTCCTTCCCCGGGGTGTGTTGGCGGAAAAAGTCGTCGCCGAAATCGGTCCGCAGATTGTGGCGATGGACAAAGCTATCGCGGATTGCGAAGCGCGTTACGGTTCGCGCGTCAGGGTTCTGGACCATCCTGTGCTCGGCCCGTTGACAGCCCGGCAATGGCGGAAGTTCCACCTGGTCCACGGCCGGCACCATGTGAAACAGATTCTCGAACGGAGCAGATCCGCAGCCCGGGTTCACAATTAAAAAAGCCTCCGGCCTGAGCCGGAGGCTTGGGTGAGCTCGATCGTCCCAGCCTACTGGCGCAGCTTGGCGGGCACGCCTGCCTTGCGTGCCTGTTCTTTCAGATCGTCCAGCGCTTTCTTGGCGTCATCGACTGCCTTTTGCTTCTGGGCAATCTGCTGCTTGTACTGGGCGTCTTCCTTGTCCCATGTAGCGGAGCCGCGCAGGCGGTTGCCGGCGTCGGCATAGAAAGCCGCGGCGCGCAGACGATATTCGCGCTGGGTCACATCCAATTCCCGCGACAGCAGGTCAATCTTGCCCTGCTGATCGGCAATCTTCTGCTTCCATTCGTCGTTCACCTTCTGTGCGTCGGCGCCGTCGTCCTTCTTGGTGGCGTCCTTCGCCTCGGGCGTGGCCGTGCCATCTTCCGGCTTGGCGGCGTTGGCGTCAGGCGCCGGGTTGGCGTCTTCGGGGCCGGTCGTGTCGGTGGCATTGCCGACGACGCTGATGTTGTCCGAGGTGGGCAAATTGTCGTTGTCGTACTTCTTGGCCGATGCCGGCTTCTCATCCTTGCGGACGGAACGGGCATAGTCGCCCAAAGGTTCGTTTTGTGCGCCGGAGAGCGTGACCAGCATGCCCGCCAGAACGATTCCCGCCAGAAAAACGTATGCGATGCGCTTCATAAGGTGCTCCGTTTCTTTCAGTCCTGCCGTCTCGATCCAACTGAAGGCGGCATTGACGTAGTCAAACTCAAGCTCTCGAACCGGCCTTCGCAGCTCGCGCGCCTGCGAGAAAGCCGCCAATCGTGCGATCCAGGTGGGCCGCTTCGGCGGCGATGTCGGCCGCCAGTTGCCGTGCCAGTTCCGCATCCCGGCTGGCGGCAAGCTGCTGTGCGTATCCCGCGATGGTGGTCAGCGAGTTGCGCAACCCCAACGCCATCTCGCTCGACATTTCACCGCGCAATTCCTGCTGCCGGCGAATTTCGGCCACTTCAGTGCGATCATTGATCAGACAGGCAACACCCAGACAAGCAACGCTCGGAGAGGCAACGCCCGCGCCGGCGGCGCTGGGAGAGGCGGCGCCCGGCCCTTCGCTGTCCGGCGCATGCACCGAACTTACCGTGATGTCCAGGGTGCGCTGCCCGCCTGCCGGAGTGCGATAGCTCGCTTCCATCCGCTGGAAGCGGGTCTTCTCGCGCAAGGCGATGTTGACCGCGTCGGCCACACTCGCGAAGGCGGTTTGCGATGAAGAAATCAACTCGGCTTCGCGAAATATCTCGCTGGCGCTCATCCCGGCGGGCGAGGCAAATCCGAGAATCTGTTTCGCGGATGCATTGGCTTGCCGCACCAGGCCGTTCGGCGTGAAGAAGAGCACGCCCGATGAAAGATTCGAGAGCACGGCGGCGCTGATGTTTTCCGACGTTTTGGCCCGGCGCCGCTCCAGCACTTGCAGGCTCTGCAGCTCATGTTTCTGCTGCTTCAATTGCTGGATCACCGCGTGATACATATGCAGTGGAAAACTCTCGGACACGGAGGGCGTGCCGGAAAACGAAACTTCCTCGCTGATGCTGCGGCGCATGCGCCGCATCAGGAGCAGCCCCACCACGAATGCGAAGCCTGCCGCCACGAACACCAGCGCCATGCGCAACACGATCGGATTTGTGACCAGTCTCACAGCAACCCCCAGTACCAGCGCAGGAAACTGTTGCCGTAGAACAGCGCGACCATGGCCATACCGCCAAGAAAGACGCCAAACGGCATCTGATGGCGGCGTAGCGCGATCGCGGCCGATTCCCAGGCCCGCCGCCGCGCTTCCGGAGCGGATTCGTGATTGCGTTTCATGCGCCGGCGGGTGCGCTTAATCCACACTGCCAACACTGTCGATATCCCAAACAGCGATCCCGCGATCGAGGCGGAAAACAAAGTAAGGATGGTCAATTTAGTGCCGAGAAACGCGCCCACCATGGCCATCAGCTTCACATCGCCAAAGCCCATGCCCTCCACGCCCCGGGCTCTTAAATAGATAGCGCCCGCCCCATAGATGAATGAAGCGCCGACGATTGCGCCCAGGGCGGCGTCCACCAGCGACAGCAGGTGCCAGGAAACGTCGGAACTCACCGGCAGCGATACCAGACCGGGCAGGAGCTGCGACGCCAGATCGTTGACCGGCACCATCAGGCTGAACACCAGTCCCAAAGCCAGCCCCGGGAGAGTCATCTTGTCCGGCAAAAGCTGGGTTTCGGCGTCGGTAAAAATCAGACCCAGCACCAGGAATCCGAAAGCGCAATATTTGAGGGTCGCCAGGCTGGCGCCGAAGTGCGCGTAAGTCGCGAGGAAGACCGCCCCGGTCAAGAGCTCCACCACCAGGTAGCGCGGCGAAATGGAAGCTTTGCAATTGCGGCAGCGTCCTCGCAGGATGAGCCAGCTCAAAACCGGAATGTTGTCGTAGGCTGCAATCGG
>Ga0187822_10000145_pt1 | contig 12468 bp, 23 predicted proteins | sample NC_wetland_sal_i_18_FD_132967 | JGI IMG/M metagenome (GOLD analysis project Ga0187822, IMG submission 132967) | Wetland sediment microbial communities from Neuse River Estuary, North Carolina, USA - SourceSoil_2 | ecosystem: Environmental > Aquatic > Freshwater > Wetlands > Sediment | place...
CAATGAACCGAACCCGTTTCTTTCAGTTTCTCCCGTAGCTCTTGCGGCATATCCCGCAGGATATGGGCGGTATCATAACCAAAGCCATAACCGACGTGGATTACTTTAGGGTTATCAGCTGCTACCCCGAGAATGAATTCTAGGCATTCAATGGAGTTAAGCCGGGGCGCGGAAATGTTAGCCCCGTTGGAGCATTGCAAAAGGTAGTATCTGTGTTCGCCGTCTGTATCGGTCCAGCCTTCGCCGTCCCATGCCATAAACGGGCGGTTCTTAGAGTTGACCCATTCCTGCATGTAAGGCTTAAATTTGCCTGACTCTTGCAGGTAATGGATACCTTCGAAACTGCGCCGCAATGTATGGACAGATGAAATAGCCGGTTCCGGTAGCTCAAATGCTACGGAATCCATTTCTGTTGTCCTTGCTAAAAGTTATTGCGGTACAGTTCCCGGAACCGTTCCCAATCTTCCTTGCTGAATTCTTTTCCGTCGTCATGCTCCGCTAGGAACTGCATAAAGTCCATACGGGTAGCGACAGTGCTACTAAGGGCAACCCAGCCGGAATGATCGGCGTATCCCTTATCAATATCCGGGTGATATTCGGTACCGAATTTGAATTCACGCCCGGGGGCGGTATCCGGTACGATTCCGGCGTTACGGGTGTAAAAGGATTTCATAAACAAATCCGACGCTTCCCGCTGCTGCGCTTTGGTCAGATTCCCGAAAGCGTCGCCCATTGTTTCCGAAAGCCCCAGCGATTCGGCCCGGTGCTGCATGTAGGATTTCGGGGCGCGTCCCTGCGCCGTGAGAAACAGGTCTTTATTCTCTTGGCGTTTCTTTACCGAATTGTACATTTGCGGTGTAACGCCGTGCCGCTTATACCGGGCCTTTTGCCGGTCAGATAGTGCAGACCAAAGCGGTTTAGGTTTTGCCATTTATTGCGCTCCCCAGCTAGATTGTTTTATTACGCAATAAGCGCCGGTAGCCATTACGGCTACCGGCGCTTATTCAATTACCCTTACGCTTATTCGGCGTTGGAAACGTAATAGGTTTTAGCGGGGGTCTGCTTTCCCTTTTCATCCGTGTACATGTATTCGGATTTGGTGAGTCCTGTCGGGCACAGAAGACCGGCGTTGGGGACTTTGTGGGTCTTTTCGTTAATGCGCTTCCGGGTGAGCCCGACAAGCTGCGCCATTACGCCCGTGCTTCCGTCAGCGAATCGGAACCGCTTTCCGTCGCGGGTAATGCCCCGGACAACGAGATACTGACCGTCACCAAATTCGCCTTCGCCCGGCTTTGAAACGCTCCACGTCAGAAGCAGGATTTCCCGGTTAATCAGACGTTCCTTGTCGATTTCCGGGAATTCATCTTCAAGTACCCCGGCTGCGTTGTCCACGGATGCGCCCATACCGTGCAGCGCCTTTACCGCAGCTTCAAAGCTGTCGGGCAATTCGATTTCAGAGAGCTTAGCAACGTTGAATACGTCCGTGGGGATTACGTTAACTTCGGTCATTTTGCTGTGTCCTTTACTGATAACTGAATAACGATTGTGTAATTACATGAAAGCAAGATACATTACTTCCAAGCGCCGCCGCTTCCCCAGCATGAGGGGTAAGCCCCGTCCTTGCTTTCCGCTCATGTTGAGCGGTTGAGGCGGCGGCGCAACACAGACGATACACACACTTGTCAGAAGTAGCAAATCGGTCAGAAGGACAACTGCATATGAGTGAACAACCGGAAACCCAGACAGAAGTAACGCCGGAAGCAGAAGCGGGGGGCGGTTCGGTTGAAGTCACTGTAGAGACTCCCGAGCCTGTAACCCCTGAAATCACGGTAGAAACCCCTGCCCCTGTCGTCGTCGAAACCGGGGGCGAAACGGGCGGGGAAGCAGCCGTAACAGCAGCCATTGACCATAGCGGACGCATTGCACAGCTTGAAGCTGTCGTCGCTTCCATCCCTGACCTAATCGCGGAAGCACTGGGGGCCGCGCAGGGCGCACAGTACGCGGCGGAAGATGCGCAGGTAAGGGCAGCGGAAGCAGAAGCAGCAGCGGAAGCAGCGCAGGAAGGGGCGCAGGAACCGGCGTCCGCAGACGTTCCCCCAGCTAAGGAACATTGGTACTTCAAGTGACCGTAGAAACAGAATCTTTCGAACTGTCAGAATCCGACATTGCTGAACTGGCAACTACCGATTCCGCCCCGCTCCGCTGTAAGCAGCCCGGCTGCACAACGCCGGTAAAGAAACCGGCCCGGGGGCGTACCCCGGATTACTGCGAAGATCACAAGCGCAGCGCTAACCGCAGCAACAAAGGCGCAGGCGGTAAATCCTGGCCCCGGGCTACGGAAATCGAAAACCACTTGACGGAAACCGTTGTCGCTTTGGGTAAAGTGACAGCGCTCATTAATCCGTTTGACGGCGAACATATCCAATCGCACGGCCCAAAGGTTGTGCATGAATTGGTGGAGTTGGCTAAGGACGATAAGACTTTGCAACGCTATCTAATTTGGCTTGCAAGCCCCGGGAAGTATGGGCCGCTGATTATGGCAACGGGCGGGCTTGTCGGTCCCATTGCACTTAATCACGGCGCAATGAATCTTATTCCCGGGTACAGGAAAGCTATGCAGGATGCAGGGGGTGAATAGAGTTAATGAAGAAAATCGTTGGAATTTCGTTTATCGTCGTCGGCGCGGTTATCGTGCTTAACGGCGTCAGCGCGGTTAAGAATTAGTCATGTATGACTTTCTACCGTGGCAGGAATTTAAGCAGCAATTTCGCTGGAAACAGGGCGAACACTTAACAGCCGTTGCCCCTACGGGCGCAGGTAAAACTACCCTTTTCAGTGAGTTAATGCCGTACCGTGGTTATAACATAATGTTTGGCACAAAGCCCGCAGATAAAAGTTATGACCGCATTTTGAAAAATGGTTATAAGCGGATCGAATCTATTAGTGAAATCCGCAGCTATCACGATAACTATTTGCTGTGGCCTAGACAAGCTAAAACAATTCGGGAAACAATGCTTAATCAGCGGAAAGTGTTTCTTGAAGCAATGGATGCGATAGTCGAACAACAGTCTTGGACTGTATGGGTTGACGAATCAAAATACATTGCAGAAATGTTGAAGCTGAAAACCGAACTAACGTATTGTTTGGAACAACTCCGCAGCATTAATGCAACGGTAATTTGCGGGGCGCAGCGTCCCGCATTTCTCCCCATGTCGGCTCTTTCGTCAGCTACGCATGTCTTTACGTGGAAAACCCAACTGGACGCAGATAAGAAACGCTTGTCGGATATTGGCGGGATTAACGTAAGGGAAGTAATGCAGGCTATGGAAGGTCTGGACAGTCACGAATTTTTGTACATTAAGACCCGTGGCGTCAGTGCAAAAATTATCCGGTCACAAGTAGAAGTAGGAAGGGGGTAAACAATGGGAAACCATGTACACGTCAACGGGGTTACTGTAGTTGTTGCGGCTGTCTCCGCCGTTATGATTATTGGCGTAATGAATCTTGCAGCAATGAAGTACGGCGACAACAGTCCGTTTTGGTCTAGCTGGCAGAATCTTTACGGCGTCAAGTAATACCCGTTTTACCCCCCGCTTTACTAACTGAATACTAATTCAATAACAGAAAGGGCAATAATGCCTGCTCCAACTCTTGGCGGAAATAAGACCGCCGTAGCACAGCCGCAGGGCGCGTCTAAGGGTACGCCCGCCCCGGTTGTGCCGTTCATTCGTGCAGCCCGCAAAATGTCCCGCATTATCGGTCAGTACAACCTGACCGCTGGGGCGTCCGTTCTTCCCTTTACCCCGCTCTCTCTTCCCGCAGCCGGTTTTCTCCGCTTCCTGCGTATCACTGTTACCGGCACTACCGCAGGCAATGCAGCAGCCGTAGCATTCAACGCTGACGGCCCTTTCAATGCGTTGCAGCAGATTTCGCTTCTGACTGCCAACGGCGACGCGCTGACTTCCCCGCTTGACGGTTTCACGCTTTACCTGCTCAACAAGTACGGCGCTTTCGGCGCTGACTTTATTGACCCGGTTAGCGACCCGGCTTATTCGGTTACTACCGGTTCCGGTGCTACGGGCGGTAGCTTCAAATTCCAGCTGCGCATTCCTTTCGAAATCGACCCGCGTGACGCTTTCTGCTCTCTGGAAAATATGGCGTCTAACCTGTCGTACATGCTTAACCTTTCCCTGTCCCCCACTTCGCAGATTTACACCACTCCCCCGACGAATGCCCCGACGGTTTCTGTACGTCTGGCAATGGAATATTGGGCAGCGCCCGCTAATTCCACGTCCGCAGGAATTGGGCAGCAGACTGCTCCGAATGGTGACGGTTCCGTTTCACTTATTCAGACGCAGCAGCCGCCGATTACCCCGGGTACCCAGCAGAATATCCAAATGGCAAACGTTGGAAACACTATCCGGTGGATTATGTTTGTACTCCGCACCGCTTCCGGTGCGCGTACCGACGCCGATTGGCCGGACATTTCCACCGTTTATCAGAATGGGCAGCCGCTTATGGCTAAGACCCGGGATAACTGGAAAACCCAAATGGCGACCGAATACCGCATTACGGGCGGTACGTCCGCAACGCCCGCCGTCAACACTCTGGATACCGGCGTCTATATGGTCACTGACTTTATGAACGACGGGTCTAGCGGTTCCAACCGCGTTAGCTCTAGCTCTAACCGTGACCTGTTGCTTGTGACCGGTTCCGGCACGGCGCTTAACTACGAAAGCACTTCCAACTGGGGCGGTTCCGCATCTTCCCTTCTGGCAGTGACTAACGCCATTCGCCCCGCTTCCCCGCAGGCACTTTACACCCCGTTCGTAATCTAACAAGAAAGCCGGTGATCCTTTCTAATGGCAGAAATTAACAGCGACGGTTCTAGCAATGGGATTGACACTTCCATGCACAGCACCGGAAACCCCATTCCCCGGGTATTGGGCGGCGGTGAAACTGTCGGTCATACGTGGCTTATTCTGGCGGGTGCGCTGGCAATTCTGTGGCTGCTAGGTGCGGGCGTTTTCAAAAACGTCCGCATGTAGTCAGGGGCGGTTATTATGGCAGACGCTAACCGGGGAATGATTCTTTGGACGTTGGGCGGTTCCGGTGTATTCCTGCTTTACGCAGCATACAAAAACCAATCTCCGCAAACCCTTCTAATGAATCACCTAACCGGCGCTAAGGATTCACAGCCTATTGTGAAACCAACAGCCGTAAGCACCGCAACTGATTCAAACGGCAAAACTTGGAATACGGAACCGGGCAGCGGCGGATGGGCAACTACCGATCCGCCGTTGCCCGGTGATCCTTCCGGTTCCGGTTATGCGAATCAGTTACAGTCAGCGCCGCAATCTGTAGCCCGTGATCTTTCCGGCGTTTATAACGTCATTGATTCCAACGGGCTTGTTATTGCACAAGTGCCACAGCTTTATCAAAAGTCCCCAGCTACCTATATCCCGCAGGTGACAACGTGAATTACTCAAATCTTGCAATGATTACTGCCGTAACCGTTGCAGCTTCTGCGGAAGCTAAAAGCGTTACCGTTAATAAGAAACTGACAGCTAAGCCGGTAGTTGCCGCTTTTCTGTTGGGTATTTTTCTTTTCATTGCGGGTATGGCTTCCGAAACGGTAGCGCAGAAGTTTTGCTACCTGATTATCATTACCGCTTTGCTAACCAATGGCACGGCGCTTTTCAATGCACTAAACCCCGCTCCCGTGAAAGGTAAATAAGATGGGCGATAAAGTCGTTAACGTCTTTGGTTCTATTGTCATTCTGGCAATTATCACGACGTTGGTACTCCCCAAGCGTCAGACTCCCGTAGTGATTAGCTCACTGTTTAACGGATTCAATGGCGCAATTAAAGCCGGTATCGGCCCTACTAGCTAAGGATAAAGCTAATGCGTAATCCATTTACAGTGCCGTTGCGTTCCGACGCAACGGCACTGGAAATCGGACACCCAAAGGAAGGGTACGATTTCCCAAAGCCACAGACAGAAGCGGATACAACGGCGACCTATCCCCGTGATACACCGCTTGCTTATTCCGCGCCTAACGCCTTTCAGGATGCAGCACCGGAATACACCGGGCGCAGCGACCCGCATTACTTGGATGAACCGGGAATTGTGCGGGAGTTTGCACAGCTTGCACCCGCACCCGGTTCCGCAAACCTTATCCGCCCGCGTGACTTCAACGGAAAGCCCGGCACTAACCGGCTTTTCAAAGCATCCGGCCCTGTTGACGGGGGCGCTGCTTCCCCCGGCTGGACAGGAAAGGTAACGCCGTTGCGCTCCGCAGTAATCGGCAATTCCGGCCCCGTGTCCGGTGGGCGCGATAATTCGCAGGTAGCCGCACAAGCCTATTTCGCAGCGCAGGCAGCGGCGGTATCGCAGGCTGCTTCTGACGTGGCAATGGTGACAGCGCTATGAGCGACGCACCCGCAGAAGTAACGCACAAAGTAGGCGGCGCTCTCACTAAGAAAATCGGGCCGCTTCCCGGCTGGGGTTGGCTGCTTATCGTCGTCGGCGGTGCATACGGTTGGTACTACTGGAAAGGCGGGCATTCTGTCGGCGCTTCCGCACCGGCTCCCGCTTCCCTTTCCACCGATACGGGAGCGGGAACGTACACCGGGGCAACCACGGATACGACGGGCAATAGCACGTTTAGCGGTTCCGTTAATACCACTCCCGCAGGCGCAGCGGTAGCGACCACTAATGCACAATGGGCGCGGAATGTTGCAGACGGTTTGATTACGTCGGGCGCAAATCCTACCGACGTTGAAAACGCGCTTAGCGCTTACCTTAACGGACAGACGCTAACCGCAACGCAAAATGCCATTGTGAATACCGCGCTGCGCCAGTACGGACAGCCGCCGGAAGGGGTTATTGCCGTGCATTCTCCCGCCCCTGTAGCAGCGCCTAAGCCGGTAGCTTCCCCGGCTAAGCCTGCCCCTAAGCCGGTCCCTAAGCCCGCTCCAAAGGCTGTACCGCATCCCGCACCGCGTCCCGCAGCGCATAGCTACCTTGTACGGCCCGGGGATTCACTTAGTCTTATTGCCGGGCGCTATTACGGTAACGTGTCGGAATGGCCCAAAATCTACAATGCCAACCGTTCCAAAATCCATAACCCTAACCTGATTTACCCGGGTCAGGTTCTTACTATTCCAGCGTAAAGGGGGTAAATAAAGTGGCATTGAAAACGCATACCGTTCGCCCCGGCGAAACGCTGGACAGTATCGCCCGCGCTTACTACGGCGACGGGGATTTGGATACACATATCTTTCAGCACAACACGACGGTAATTAAAGACATTAACCGGATTTATCCGGGTCAGGTTATCGTTATCCCGCACATTCCCGCGCTGAAATGGCTTAACGAATGAAAACATTCGATACGCAGGCAGCAGCCGCAATCGTCGGTTTAGCGTCCTATCAGCTATGGCAGGCATGGAGGGATAATGCCCCGACGCTGCACGACGTGCGGAGCGCACAGCCGGGCGACATTTCCACAAAGCAGCGTCTACTTGACGCGGAAATAACGGTAGGGTCTTTGGCGGTCATTATCGGTTTGTCATTTACCGTGCTGACCAAAGATGCAACCGTGCTAGTCCTTTTGCTAGGCGTATTCGGCGCGCTGGCATTCTTTCATCATTGGGTACTTGAAGCGCCCGCTAACTAAGGAAACAAAATGTCTACACAGGCAGTAAACGAAATCTTTTCGCAGGTACATAATGATATGGCCATTGCGGAAGATACCGCCGCGCGGCATGAAGCGGAAGCTGAGAACGCGGTAGCTACCGTCTTTACGGAAGCTGACCGGGTAATGATTCAGGAAATCCACGCGGTTGTAAAAGATCTAAAGGATTTGGGACCGCAGGTAATGCCAGTCATCGAATCGCTGCAAAAGCATCCCATGCTAAAGATGCTTTTCAAGTAGCCCCTAATGGTGAATCTTTCAGCAACTCAACTGGGGTATGTAAATACCATTGTCGCCGTTGGTAATTCGTTGGGCATGACGTATGACGATATTACAACGGCTATAACGGTTGCCCTAGACGAATCGGAAATACAGGTATTGGCGAATATCAAAGTTCCCGAATCGCTGAAAATTCCGCATGATGGAGTGGGGAAAGACGGTACGTCGGTAGGGATTTTTCAACAGCAGGTTTCGGAAGGCTGGGGAACGGCGGCGGAATGTATGGACGTTACGCACAGCGCGACAAGCTTTTATAACGCGCTGAAAAACGTTCCCGGGCGGGCGACAATGCCCATTAGCATAAAGGCGCAGGCTGTCCAGAAATCCGGCGACCCTACCGGCTCCAACTATCTAATGCGGGAGTCAGACGCAAAACAGATTCTTGCATCCCTTGGCGGGAGTGGCACCGGCTCCACAGCCGGTGCTACGCCCGCCCCGGGCGGTACTACCCAATTCAACTGGCAGCGCGTCGGGATTTTCGCATTAGGCGCGGTCTTAATCATCATTGCGGGAATGTCCCTACTAGGCGAAAGCGACACGGTAAAAGCAGTGACTAAAGCGGCGGTGAAAATCGCATGAATATTAGCGAATGGCTTGCAGACGTAAACGGACGCCAAATAGGTGACGGTCAATGCTGGACGCTGGCGCAGGATTACAGCAGCCGCGTTGTCAACGGCGGGAATCTTGTAACGCAGCCAAGCCCGCATGAGGGTTATGCAATTGGGGTTTGGGACGGTTACGGCGTATCCGGCGTTGAAAAGTTTTACAACAAAGCCCCGGCTACTTCTATTGCCGGTGCCGGTTGGCTAGCGATTTGGCATTACGGTACTAGTACAGCCCCGCTATCTCATATCGCTGTCACTACCGGGCATGATTTCGGTTTGACTGTCGAAACAATGACACAAAATCCCGGCCCTGCCCATATTATGAAAATTTCGAAACAGGGATTGGCGGGGTATCTCGTGCCTAAAAACGGCGGTACAGCGGCGGGCATGACAGCCGTTCTAGCAAGCGATACGCAGGGCGGAAGCAACCCTATTACAGACGGGGTTAATGCCGTGTCAGGCGTAACTAATGCAATAGCAAACGTGCAACATTTCTTTGCACAGCCGGGGCAGTGGCAGCGGATAGGCGTTTACACGTTGGGCGCTGCGCTTCTACTGGCAGCGGTAATTTACCTTCTAAAAGATGACGTAACCAACATAGCGAAAGCGGTTTCATAATGCCCATTACTAACATTCCTACTCCCCAGTTTGGCGCACCCGATAATACATACGGGGCAACAGGGAATTACGACAACGCAGTTAGCGACGCTGACGATAATTTGCAGGATACCGGGGGAAACGGCGAATTCGCTACACCGGAACAGCTTGTTGGATTTCTTGAAAACGTCGGCCACTTGAATGATTACCTGAATCACTACGCGCATTTGTTCCGCACAAAGGTAAAGGAAACGTACACCGTTTCCGTTTCCCGCCCCGTGGTTGGTGCATCCGGGGTAATCCTTCCCGGCTCTGCGCTTGTGACCGGCGTTAACTTTGCAGAGACGGCGGGAGCGCCCGCTAAGCTGCGTATTCGAAACGGTCAGGATGTTGGACAGCCTATCTTGTTGACCATTGCCCTAGCCGCTAATACGTCGTCGCTGATTCATTTTGCGTCGCCCGTGGAAGCGTCTAAGGGTCTGTTTCTGGAATTGGTTTCCGGCAACGTGGAAGGGTCTATTTTCACGCTGGAAAACCGTAACCGGTAATGGCAGATCAAAGCGCGCTGATTAAGCCCGGCCCTGCAATTCTGATTACGTCAGGATTGCAGGGCGGGGCGACCGTCTATAATCACGACACGACAAGCGCCGTTTGGATTGGCGTAACGCCCGACGTTGCGCCCGGCAACGGCTCCAAAGTTGGGGCGCTAGGTTCCGTTGTGTGGAGTCAAACCGGCCCGATATATGCGGTAGTCGATACCGGCGTTTCTAGCCCCGTCAGCGTCACCCTGTCAACGTCAACTACTAACCCCGTAGACCCGGTAGCCGTTGGCTCTGCCGTTGCTGCACAGCTTCTAGCAACCGGCGTTCCTAACGTTTTGATAGGAAAAGGATTTGACGGTACCGCTGCAACAGGTACGCCCGCGTTATCAAATACCCCGCCATATTTAGACGTTAGCGCTTACGCTTCTGTAACATATTCGGTAACTGTTACTTCTGTAAGCGGCGCTAATGGCGGTTGTATTATCTATGGATTCTATGACCCTGTTTCCGGTCTTGACTATGGAACGCGGCGATTCATTGTTACCGATTCCCGCACTGTCACCTTTAGCGCTCCCGTAAAGGGACAATATCTATGGGTTGCGCTGATTAACCTTACGGCTAACGCATTCTTTTGCTACGGCTCCAACCGGGTACTAAGCGAAACAATTAGCAACATTTCAACCGGGGGAAACTACGGACTAACCCAAGCCTATACGTCTGGCACTAGCGTAAAATTCCCCGGTAGTCTTGTCACTAACGGCGGATTACACCAAATACGTTGGGTACTTACCGGCTCTGCAACGGGATTGCTTCAAGTCAGTTCATGGGACGATACAGCCGGAAACAACACTTATTTTGTTGTCCTAGACTCTAAAGACGGTCACGCTTCCCCCGGTGGCTCTACCCTGACGGAAGTACACCAAACGGTAATTCTTCCGCCCGGCGTTCTAAACATTCAGTTTTACCCGTACACTACGGGAACGTATCAATCACTATGCCAAATCACTCCAACTAGTTAAAGGATAAAAGAACATGACAATGACCGGAACCGATATTAGCGGTTGGCAGGAAGGCGGCCCGGATTTCACCGGCGACCGATTCGTTATTACCAAAGCAACGCAGGGCGTTAATTACGTCAATCCCAACTACGCAGCGCAGCTTGCAAAAGCCCGGGCAGAAAACCGGCTTATTGGGCACTATCACTATTTGGATTTGGGCGACCCGGTAGCGCAGGCTAACTACTTCCTGTCCCGCGTGGATTGGCGGCCCGGGGAAATTCTGGCACTGGACATTGAAGGGGACGTACTTAAGACGGGCGACCCGGTAGCCGCTGCGGTGCGCTTTACAGATGCGGTAATGGCGCACGGGCATATCCCTGCGTCCTACATGAGTCACAGCACCGTGCATGACTTTGACTGGCGACCGCTGGCAGCGCGGAATACAACGCTATGGTGCGCCGCGTATAACAACAGCGGCCCGGGAGATTCCGGCCCGTGGCCTTTTGTGGGCATTTGGCAGAATTCAGATTCGAACGTTTCCGGGGGCGATTCGGATTTGTTCGAAGGTGACGAAACCGCTTGGAAAGCGATAGCGAACGCCGGGCAGGCAACACACGTAACGCCCGTTGTTCCGCACCCGTCAGCGCCTAAGCCCGCCCCGCATCCTTCCATGCCCGTTATTCACACGTTCCCCGCGCAGGTGGAATCAGGGGATACCTTTACTTCAATCGCTGCACAGTTCCACGTCTCACTAACGGCGCTTGAAGCGGTGAATCCCGGGATTAATTACAACCTGATTACCCCGGGGCAATGGGTACACGTACCGGGGAACGCTCCCGCAACAGCACCTAGCCGTGTCCACGTCGTCAAGAGTGGCGAATACCTGTCAGGTATCGCGGCGGAATACGGCACGACTGTAGCCCGGCTGCTCTACCTGAATCCCGATATTAGCGACCCTAATAAAATTCTTGTCGGCGAAAAAATCAACTACTAAGAAAAGAGAAACCAAAATTGAATATTGTAACTAACTACGTTGCAGACGTAGCAGAGCGGGCGGTTAAAACCGCTGCACAATCAGCGCTTACTTACCTGACAATGAATAATGTTATCGGCCCGGTGTTTAACGCCCATACGCTCGATTACGGAATGCTGGCAGACTTCGCAATGGGCGGCGCTATTTTCTCCATTCTTACGTCTCTCGTATCGCAGCCATTCGGCGACAAACTCACGGCGTCAGTCATTAAGGGACAGGGCGACACACCCGCACTGCCTGACCCTTCCCCGGCTGTGGCAGAGACTCCCCCGGTTCCGGCGACCGTTCCGCCCGTACCGGATTACGCAGTACCGCCCGTACAGTAATGGTTATCCCTTCCGAGTTACTAAGCTGGGGTTTGGGTTTACTTGGAACGGGCATTCTGACCGGATTAGGTTTCATCCTTAGAACGCTTAACCAACAGACGTCGGCTCTAGCCGTATTAGTCGCCCGCGTAAATCCTGCCATTGATAACGTTGCAATGGTCCAATCGCACGATACGTCTATCCGCGAACTACAGGCAGATATGGCCAGAGTTTGGGGAATCTATGACGCATGGAAAGGGCCGCACGTTCCGCCCGCAGACCGTCCCTGAATTCACTAACCGAAACGCCCGGCAATCTGTCGGGCGTTTCGTGTTGCAATCCTGCGTTGGTTCCTGTACTTTGGTTATATAAGGTTCCAATCAAATAAAGGATGCAGTAATGAACACTTA
>Ga0187822_10000146_pt1 | contig 12424 bp, 8 predicted proteins | sample NC_wetland_sal_i_18_FD_132967 | JGI IMG/M metagenome (GOLD analysis project Ga0187822, IMG submission 132967) | Wetland sediment microbial communities from Neuse River Estuary, North Carolina, USA - SourceSoil_2 | ecosystem: Environmental > Aquatic > Freshwater > Wetlands > Sediment | place...
TCCGGCGCGAGCGAGTCCGCCGCCAGCGCCGCCCAGCCCCACTTGTTGGACCACACGATGCGTACGATGATGCCCGGCGGGCGTTGATACCCGAGCGTGGCGAGATCGGTCGCGTAGCCCCGCTTGGTGCGGAAATTCTTGGCCTGGGCCCACTTCAGCTGCTCGAGGGCGGTGCGGACGGTCCACTCCCGCATGCGTGCGGCCGCGGCGGGTGCTGCCGGCCGCAGACGCGCCGCCCGGCTCCGCGCAGCCAGCCGCTCGGTGGATGCCTCGATCGGTGAGACCACGCCCCGGTTTGCACTGCGGGCCACCTGGCTGTCCGCCGGCGCCGCCTTCTGGCGACCCCATGCGCCCACCCAGCCGCTCTCGATCGACGGTCCACCGCCGCCACAGCTCCAGCCGGCGGCCACGCACGCCACCAGCGCCAGCCGGAGTCCGAGCAGTCGGTGTCCCCGCATCCTGTCCTCCTCGATCCCCGACCCGGAGAAACCTCTCCGGGTTGCCGTCGAGCGGCCGCCGCACAATGACGCGCGGCAGCGGCATGTCCCGGGAACGCCCATCTTCCCGCAAGCCGCCGGGCGCAAGCTGAAAACTTGCTCGGTGACAACGACTTACGACGCAGATTTCCCGCGTGCGACCGGCCGGGCAATCGGTCTCGGTGCCGCGGGTTTTGTACGCTTGGTGTTCGCCACGCTATAACCGCGGCAGGTTTTGCGCCAGAGAGACGCCCGGGACAGCGAAGGCTACGGATGCACCGGCAGATCGAGATCCTGTCGCTCGATTTCCCGCTGGCCCGCCTCCGGCCGCCGCACCGACGCAGGCACTTCCCGCCAGCCGGCGACGCCCAGCACCTCGGCGGTGAGCCGGTTCACCGCGTCCGACTCCTGGCCCGGCGCGGCCGTCGCCGCGGCCAAATCGAGCCAGGCCAGCGCCTCCTCGTACGCGTACCGCTGCCGCGCGGCATCGCTCGCCACGAGCGCCTGGCGGTACGCCAGCCCCCGCTCGCCGCCGTGCTCCGCGTGCCGGGCGATCTCGCCCGGCGCCGCCGCCGGCCCGCCCTCGGCCGCGAGCTGGTCGAGCGTGACGGCGATCGCGCGATGCAGCTCCCGGCGCCGGGAGGTCGTGAGCCCGTCGCGGACGACGCGGGCCATCACGGGGTGGGCGCAGCGATAGACCCCGTCCTGCTCCGCCACGAGCCGCCGCTCCACCAGCTCGTCGGCCAGTGCGGCGCTGCGGAGCCGGGAGATGCCGTGCACGTGGGAGAGCGCGCTCGCGCGGCAGCCCGTGCCGGCAACCGCGATCGTGAGCAGGACGTCGTGCAGATCGGGCGGCAGCGACTCGATCCGCTCGGCGATCGCGTCGTGCACGCTGAGCGACATCGCGATGTCGGTCGTCTCCCCGGCCGTTGGGCCGGCGAGCCACTCGCCCGACGCAGCGTCGGTCGTGAGCCAGCCCTGGGCGAAGAGCGTCCTCAGGAGCTCGATCACGTAGAACGGATTGCCCCCCGTGACCTGGTGCAGCCGGGCCGCCAGCCGCCGGCCCCCGGTCGGGGCGGTGACGTGGCCCATCTCCCGGATCATCTGCCAGATCTCTTCCTCGCCGAGGGGGGCCAACGTGATCACCGAGGCTCGGGCCTTCACCCGAAGCGCGCGGCAGAGACGCGCCGCCGGGGCGTCCCGCTGCAGCTCGCCGAGCGTGAGCGTCGCGCACCACAATACCGGGGCCTCCTCGAGCCGGCGGGTGAGGAAATGGAGGAGGTTGCAACTGTCGCCGTCGCACCAGTGCAGGTCGTCGATGGCGACCACCACCGGCTGTTCGGCGGACACGGCCAGGAGCAGCTGCGCCACGGCCTCGAACAGCCGCCACGCCTCCGCCGGGGCCGGCGGCGGCGTGACCGGGGGCAGCCCCGGAAATCGCTGGCGCAGCTCGGGCAGCAGCCGGGCGACTTCCGCGAGCCACTGTGGATCCGTGCCGGCGAGCCCGGGCGCGTCGAGCGCGCCGCGGAGCACTTCCACGACCGGCCCGTAGGGGACTCCCGCCTCGGCGTCATAGCCGTGCGCCCGGAGCACCGTGCCCGCTTCCGCCCCGACCCAGCGGAGGAATTCGTCGGCCAGCCGGGACTTGCCGACGCCGGATTCCCCCTCGATCAGCACGATCCTGCCGCTGCCCCGCTGGGCTCCGTGCCAGGCCTTCTGCAGCGCATCGAGCTCGGCCGAGCGGCCGATCAGCGCGCTCTCGAACGCCGGCGCGCGGGTGTACCACTCGTCGGTGATGGGCCGGGTGGGCCGCGCGCTCCGGTCCGCTTCGATCTTGCGGACGAGCTGGGTCAGGGCCCGGCTCGCGCTTTGGCCGGTCTCGGCCTGGAGCCGGTCGCGGAACTCCGCGAAGCGCCCGAGCGCGGCCGAGCGATCACCGGCCAGGTACAGGGCCTCCACCAGAAGCCGCGCCGGCTCGTCCGCCAGCGGGTCCCACTCGAGCCAGCGGGCTGCTTCGGCCGCGGCGTCGCGCCACTGCCACCGGCCCATCGCCTCGCGCGCCCGGGCGGCGAGGACTTCGCGGTAGCGCCGCAGCAGATCCTCGCGCTTGGCCGAGGCCCATTCCTCGAACGGGGGCGAATGGCGCACCGAGAGCCCGGCCAGGAAGCGGGGAACGTCGAAGGCCGTCGCCGCCGCGGGGTGGCCGGCGGTCGCGGCCAGAAAGGCCTGGACGTCGCACTCGAGCGGGCCTACGAGTTCCACCGTTTCCCGGCTGACCCGGAGCGCTTCGCCCAGGACTTCCCGCAGCTGCATCACCGCCTGCCGCAGCGAGGTCCGCGCGGCAGCGTCGGGGTGCTCGCCCCATAGGAGAGATGCGAGTTGCTCGCGGGAGTGGGCGCCGGGCTCCACGGCCAGGTAGGCCAGGAGCGCCATGGGCTTTGCGCCAAGAGGCGGCACGGCCGGCTCACCGCCGAAGGTGAGGGCTGGGGTACCGAGCAGCGTGAGGCGAAAGCCGGTCACGCAGCGCTCCGATTGGGGATGCCCGAACCTACGGCCGATTCACGATCGGGCAAGACCGGATTCACGGTCGTTTCACGGGCCGCTCCGACATTGGTACCCGTCGTTCGACCCGATCCGTTCCCGACCAACTCAGGAGCAAGCCATGACGAAGGACTCCGGCAAGAGCCGCCCGGCCCCGACCCCCGACAAGAAGGCGGAGCCCCGGCGCACCGACGAGGCGAAAGAGCTGGACGTGCAGGAGTTGGAGGAGCGGGTCGCTCCCATGAAGTTCTAGTCCTTTGCCGTAGCGTCACTTACACCCAGTGGAGGTTCCCATGTCTGGTCAGAAGGATCAGGTCCGGATTCAGTTGACTCCGGAGCAGAAGGCGCAGATCAAGAACGCGACGGGCAAGGATGCCGCGGTGCTCGAGCTCAGCGTGAGCGAGCTGGAAGAGCGGATCGCCCCGAGCGGCGTGTGGACCAAGGGCCACGGCTGAGATCTCCGTAGTGGAACGGCGGGGCGCCCCCGGCAACCGGGGGGCGCCCCGCCGCTTTTCACGTCCCTAGCGGCCCCCGGTCGCGCCCCGTACCTTAGCCCGTCACCAGCGAGCACCAGCGCTCCCCTCCCGCCCCGCCACCGCGGGGAGGCGGTTTCCTTCTGGATACTTCCTCGTTGCAGGATTCGACGACGGCCGCGACCGAGGCGTTCCGCCGGGAGGTGGAACGCCTTCGCCTGCTCCAGCGCATCACCCAGGAATTCAACTCATCGCTGGACTTCGACGAGCTGCTTCCCCGCGTGTTCCAGACCGTGCTGGAGACCCTCGGCGCCGAGGCTGGGTCGCTCTGGATCGCGGAGGGAGACATGCTGCGCTGCCGCCTGGCCGTGGGCGGAGCGAGCCAGCGGCTGGTCGGCGCGCAGATGCCGGTGGGGACCGGCTTCATCGGCGACGTGGCCCGGAAGCAGCGGACCACGATCGTCACCCGCGCCATGGAGGACCCGCGGTTCGACCCGTCGGTGGACCGGGCCGGGACCGGCGACGAGCCGGCGACCACCGTGATGGCGACCCCGATGGTCGCCCAGGGCACCACCGTGGGGGCGATCCAGGTCTCCGGCAAGCGCACCGGCGACGGCGTCTTTGACCAGGGGGACCGGGAGCTCTTCGAGGGGCTGGCGGCCAGCGCCGCGACCGCGCTCCGGAACGCGCAGCTCCACACCGCGGACAAGCGCGCCCGCGATCTGGCGCTGCTGCTCGAGATCAGCCGCGAGATCACCTCCACGCTCGATCTGGACCGGGTGCTCCGCTCGGTGGTCAACCTCTCCACGCGGGCCCTCCAGTTCGACCGGGGAGCCGTGGCGCTGTACGACAAGGGCCAATGCGACATCCGCGCGATCGCGGGGCAGGAGAAGGTGGACCCCAAGGACCCCCGGCTCCAGGACCTGGCCGTGCGGGCGGCGTGGGCGGCGGGCCGGGGCGAGCCCTTCTATCTCTCCGACCGCGGCGCCCCGACGACCGACGCCGAGCGGACCTTCCTCACGATCTTCGGGCCCGACCTCGAGACCGACAACGTGGCCAGCGGCCTCTACCTGCCGCTCACGGACGAGGAAGGCGTCGTCGGCATCCTCCTCTTCGAGGCCCAGACGCCGGACTTCGCCACCGAGACCCAGCGCGAGCTGGCCACGATCCTCGCCAACCAGACCACCGTGGCGCTCCGGAACGCGCAGCTGTACGCCCAGGTGCCGCTGGTGGACGCGTTCAGCGCGATCGCCGAGAAGAAGCGTGCGTTCCTCGAGATCCCGCGCCGCAAGCGCCTGCTCTACGCGTTGGGCGCCGCGGTGGCCCTCCTCACCCTCACGCTCGTGCGGTGGCCCTTCCGCGTAAGCGGCGCCGACCCGGTGTTCCGGCCGGTGGACCGGACCGAGGTCCGAGCGTTGGTCCCCGGCATCATCGAGCGGGTGCTCGTCACCGAGGGCTCGTCCGTGACCCGCGGCGCCACGGTGGTCGAGTTGCGCGGCGCCGAGCTACGGGCGGAGCGGGACGCCACCGCCGCCGCCGCCGCCGAGAGCGAGCGGGCCGCCGCGCAGGCCGCCAGCCGGGGCGACGCGGGGGAGGAGCGGCTGCAGCGCATCCGGGCGCAGTCCTACCGGCAGGAGGCCGCGGTGCTCGACGAGCGGCTCGCCGCCGCCGTCATCCGCTCGCCGGTGACCGGCGTGGTCCTCACGCCGCGCCCGGGCGAGCGGCTCGGCGCCAAGCTGGACGAGGGAGACCTGGTCGTCACCGTGGGCCGCACCGACACGCTGGAAATCGAGTTCGGGGTGGATCAGCGGGACATCCCGCGCGTGGCGCCGGGCCAGGAAGTGCGGCTCCGGGTGGACGCGCTGCCCCAGCGGACGTTTTCGGGCCGGGTGACCTCGATCGCCCGGGAGCCGCGGGACAGCGCGGGCGTGGTCCGCTTCCCGGTGCGCGCGGCGATCCCCAATCCCGACGGGTTGCTGCGGCCCGGCATGGTGGCGTACGCGCGGGTGCTCACGGCGCCCGCCTCGGTACTCGGGCGGGTCTTCCGCGAACCGGTGCGGCAGGCCCGCCTGCTTTGGTGGAGGATGTGGTCATGAGACCGGATGTGCTGTTCCTGCTCGCCGCCTCCGCGGTCACCGTCTCGGCCTGCGGCGGCGATCCCGTTCCCGCGCGGGCCGAGGCGCCGGTAACCGGGCTCGCGCTGTTCACCGTGGACACGGCCACGGTCGAGGCGCCCCTCGCGCTGCCGTCCCAGCTTTATGTCGAGCACGACGCGGTGGTGGCCGCCCGCTCGGCGGGCACGGTCGACGCCGTGCTGGCCGACCTCGGCACGCGGGTCGAGCCGGGCCAGCTGCTCGCCAAGCTGGAGAGCCCCGACCAGGAGATCGCGCTCGCGCAGGCGGAGAGCGCCGACAGCAGCGCGGCCCAGCTGGCCCGCCGGACGCGCGAGCTTGCGGTCTCGGGCGCCGCCACGGTAGCGGACTCCGAGGCCGCCGAAACGGGGCTCCTCCAGGCGCAGCTGGCGGTTCGGAAGGCCCGGCGCGACCTGGAGCTCACGCGCATCACCGCGCCGTTCGCGGGCGTCGTCACCCTCCGCGCCGCGCGGCCCCGCCGACTCGTGGCACCCGGGGACACGCTCTTCCGGGTGACCGCGATGGGGCCGCTGCTCGCCCGGGTCCGGGTGCCCGAGACCGCCGCGATGGACGTCCGCCCCGGCCTCGCGGCGGAGGTCGCCGCAGTCGAAGGGGGAGCGGGCCGCGCGCGGGTGGTGCAGGTCTCCCCGGCCATCGACCCCGCCAGCGGGACCCGAGAGGCGGTGCTCGAGCTGGCGCCGGGCTCGCGCCTCCTGCCCGGCGCGAGCGTCACCGTCCGGCTCGGGCATCAGCGCCGCCGCGTGGTCGCGGTGCCGCGCGACCTGATCGGCCAGGACGGCTACGCGCTGGTCTGGGAGAACGGCCGCACCGCGCTCCGGGCGGTGACCCTCGGCGCCGAGCTCGACAGCGGACGCGTCGAAGTGGTGAGCGGTCTCGCGCCGGGCGAGCGGCTGGCGAGGCCGGGCCGATGAGCCTCCGGCCCAGGCGCCGGGCCGATCTCCGGTTCGTGGAACAGGTCTACCGGGGCGAGCAGTCCTTCATCGTGAAGGACCCCGCGACCCGCAAGTACTTCCGCTTCCGGCCGGTGGAGGCGCTGGTGCTCCAGTCGTTCGATGGGCGCAGCGTGGCCGAGGTGGCCGCGGCGCTCGCCGACGAGGGGTTCCGGCTGTCGACCGGCGCGATCGAGGGGTTCGCCCGCAAGCTGGCGGGCATGGGCCTGATGGAGCGGTCGCTCGCGGAGCGGACCACGCTCGAGATGGAGCGCCTCCGCGCCGACCGCAGCCGCCGGCGCCGGCGGCCCCTCTTCCGGGGCGAGCTGCTCCGGATGCGCTGGTCCGTCGGCGACCCCGACGCCTTCCTCGAGCGGACGATACCATGGCTCCGCTGGTGCTTCACCCCGCTCTTCGTCGGGGTCTCCGCCGCGCTCTTCGCGCTCTACTTCCTGGTGCTGGCCGTGACCTGGACCCAGTTCGGGGCGGCGGTGAAGGCCCAGTACTCGCTGAGCGCGCTCACGCCGGGCACCATCCTCATTTTCTGGCTCACCACGCTCGTCGTGATCGGGATCCACGAGCTGGGGCACGCCTACGCCTGCAAGCACTTCGGCGGCGAGGTCCACGAGATGGGCTTCATGCTGGTGTACTTCGAACCCGCCTTCTACTGTAACGTGAACGATGCGTGGACCTTCCCCGAGCTCCGGGCGCGGCTCTGGGTGACCGCGGCCGGCTCGTGGATCCAGTTCGTCGTCGCCAGTCTCGCCGCCCTCGTGTGGTGGGTCGCCGTGCCCGGCACGCTGATTTCGGAGTTCGCGGTCGCCGCCGTGCTCATCGGCGGCGTGACGACCATCATCAGCAACATGAACCCGCTGATTCCGCTGGACGGCTACTTCGCGCTCAGCGACTGGCTCGAGATCCCGAACCTCCGGCAGCGCGCGTTCGACTACCTCTCCTCGACCATCAAGCGGCGTGTGCTCCGCCTCGACGTGCCGGAGCCGCAAACCACCGAGCGCGAGCGGAAGGTATTCCTCGTCTATGCCGGACTGGCGGCGGTGTACATCACCGGGATCTTCGTCTTCCTGGCAGGGCTGGTGCTGGGCTGGGCGCGCCAGCTCATGGGAACGATGGGCTTCCTGCTGGCCCTGGTCCTGTTCCTGAGCATCGCCTGGAAGCCCGTGGCCGAGTGGGGCCGGGCGGCGGCCCTCGCGGTCCGGTCGCAGCGCGCGGCCTGGCGCGCCAGCCGCGCCCGGCGCTGGTCCGCCGGCATGGGCGCGGCCGTGGTGCTCACGCTCCTGGTCGTGCCCCGGTGGATCACGGTCACCGGACCGTTCACGGCGGCGCCGTCGCTGGCGCTGGCGCTCGTGGCGCCGGACAGCGGCATCGTGACCCAGATGCTGGTGCACGAGGGGACCCGGGTTCCCGCCGGAGCGCCGCTCGCGCGGATCGAAGACCTCGCACTGGACCAGGAGAGGGCGGCCCGAACCGGAGCCCGCGATTCAGTGGCGGTGGAGGAGGCCCGCGCCCGCGCCAGGGGCGCCGATGCGGATGCGGAGCGGCTCGCGGCGGCGCGCGGCGCGCTCGACGCCCGGCTCGCGGAGATCGACGCGCAGCTCGGGGCGCTCGTCCTCCGCGCCCGCTCTGCCGGCGAAGTGGTGACGCCCTGGCCCGAGCGGCGGGTGGGGCGGCGGGTGGACGGCGGTGACACGGTGCTCACGGTGGCCGACCCCGACTCGGTCGATGCGCGGGTCACGCTCGCCGGCGCCGGGGCGAGCGCGGTGCGGCCGGGCCAGACCGTGGCGCTCATGTGCTTCGCGGACGTCGCCCACCCGGTCCTCGGGCTGGTGCGAAGCGTGTCGCCGGCCGCGGGGGCCGGCGGCGGCGTCGAGGCCCGGGTGCGGCTGCCCACGGGGCCGGCGTGGCGCGCGGGCGTGACCGGCGAGGCCAGCATCCGGCTCCGGCGATCCAACCTGCTCGGCGCGCTCTGGTGGGGCGTGCGCCAGCGCGTGCGGCAGGATATTCTCCTCTGACGATGGCACGCGACTTTCTTGCGATGGTGCAGGGCGGGCTCGGCGCCCGCTACAAGGTCGAGCGGGAGATCGGCCGGGGCGGCGGCGCCTGCGTCTTCCTGGCGCGGACCCCTGACGGCGTGGCGGTCGCGCTCAAGGTGCTGCATCCCGAGCTGCTCGTGAGCGTGGCCGCTGACCGGTTCCTCCGGGAGATCGAGTTCGCCCGGCAGCTCGACCACCCCAACATCGCCCGCCTGCTCGACGCCGGCGACGGCGGCTGGCTGGTCTACTACGCCATGACGTACGCGGACGGGCCCTCGCTCCGGCAGCGGCTCGACGCCTCCGGGCCGCTCCCGCTGGACGAGGTCCAGCGGCTCGCGGCGGACGTGCTGGGCGCGCTGGGCTACGCGCACGCCCGCGGCGTGATGCATCGGGACGTGAAGCCGGAGAACGTCGTGCTGACCGCCGGCGGAGCGATCCTGCTGGACTTCGGCATCGCGCGGGCGGTGCAGGTGTCGGGCGGCGACCGGCTGACCCGCGCCGGCACGACGCTCGGCACCGCGGCGTACATGAGCCCGGAGCAGATCCAGGGCGGCGCCGGCGTGGATCACCGGACCGACCTCTATGCCACCGGCTGCCTGCTCTTCGAGGCCATCGCCGGCCGGCCCCCGTTCAACCATCCCAATCTCATGCTGGTGCTGCACCAGCACATGAACGAGCCCGTTCCCGACCTCCGCGGACTCCGGCCGGAGACGCCGCCCGCCCTGGTCGAGATCATCACCCGGGCCCTCGCCAAGGACCAGGACGAACGCTGGCCCTCGGCCGCGGAGATGCTCGCCGCGCTCGGCGCGCCTGTCGCGGCCGGCTGAGGCGGCGCCTCGATCCTGCCGCAGGGGCCCGCACCCCGATATACTCGATAGATTCCCCAGTGACCTGGGTACCCTCCTAACTCGGGGCTGCGGGTGAGCGACGCCGTCGTAAGCGACACCCTGGAAAGACTGCGCCTGGTCCTGGCCGACCGGTACGCGGTGGAGCGCGAGCTCGGCCGCGGCGGGATGGCCACGGTCTTCCTCGCGCAGGACCTCCGCCACGATCGCAAGGTCGCGATCAAGGTCCTGCGCCCCGACCTGTCGGCGTCCCTCGGCGCGGACCGGTTTCTCCGCGAGATCAAGGTCGCCGCCCGGCTCCAGCACCCGAACATCCTCGGCCTGTTCGACTCCGGCGCGGCCGACGGCCTCCTCTACTACGTCATGCCGTTCGTGGAGGGGGGCGAGTCGCTCCGCAGCAAGCTCGACCGCGAGAAGCAGCTGACGATCGAGGAGGCCATCCAGTTCGTCCGGGAAGCCGCCGAGGCCCTCGGCTACGCCCACGGGCGCGGCGTCGTCCACCGCGACATCAAGCCCGAGAACATACTCCTCTCCGGCGGCCACGTCCTCGTGGCCGACTTCGGCATCGCCCGCGCCGTCGACGAGGCCGGTGGGCAGAAGCTCACCGAGACCGGCATGGCGGTGGGCACGCCGTACTACATGAGTCCCGAGCAGGCGATGGGCGGCGAGGTGGACGCGCGGTCCGACGTCTACAGTCTGGGCTGCGTCCTGTACGAGCTGCTCGCCGGGCAGCCGCCGTTCACCGGCCCGACCGCGATGGCCATCCTCGCGCGGCACTCGCTCGAAGCCGTGCCGAGCGTCCAGGTGGTGCGGCAGTCGATCCCGGACGAGCTCGAGGCGATCATCATGACCGCCCTCGCCAAGGTGCCCGCCGATCGCTTCAAGACGATGCAGGAGTTCTCGGAGGCGCTTCGGGACGCCGATTACTCCCGCATCACCCTGCGGACGGCAGCGCGGCCGGTGCCCACCCGCGAGTTCAGGACCCAGGCCATCCGCAGGCCCGAGGCCGCGCCCTGGTGGCGTCGTCCCGTCGTGCTCGGCGGCGGGACCGCGGCCCTGCTGCTCGCGACCGGACTGGGCTACCTGGCCTGGAACCGGCGCGCCGCCGCCCGGCCGGTCACGACCGCCGGGGCCCAGCTGGATCCCAAGCGGCTCGCCGTCCTGTACTTCCAGAACCGCAGCGGCGCGGATTCGCTCGGGTTCCTGGCCGACGGCCTCACGGAGGCGCTGATCCACGAGCTGAGCCAGGTACGCGACCTCCAAGTGATCTCGCGGAACGGCGTGGCGCCGTTCAAGGACCACCCCGTGGCCCCGGACAGCCTCGCCCGCGCGCTCAAGGTAGGAACGCTGGTGGACGGGACCGTCGCGCAGTCCGGCAACCGCCTCCGCGTGACCGTGTCCCTCGTGAATACCGGGACCGGCACCGAGATCGGCAGCACCACGCTCGATCGCCCGCGGGAGGAGCTGTTCGCCCTCGAGGACGATCTGGCCCGGGCCGTCTCGGTGCTGCTGCGCAAGCAGATCGGCCAGGAAGTGGCGCTCCAGACGCTGCGCGCCGGCACCAAGAGCACCGAGGCGTGGGAGATGGTGCAGCGGGGGCAGCGCTCGGCCAGGGACGCGGACGTACTCACCGATAAAGGCGACAGCGCGGGCGCGGCCCGGATGTACGCCGTCGCCGACTCCGAGCTCGCGCGGGCGGAAACGCTCGATCACGACTGGCCGGCGCCTCCGACGCTACGCGGGTGGCTGGACTACCGGCAGTCCCGGCTGGCCCGCTCCGCCCCGGCTTCCTATCACATCGCCCGCATCCAGGCCGGGCTGGCCCACGCGGAGCGAGCGCTCCAGCTTCGCCCCAACGACCCCGACGCCCTGGAGCTGCGGGGCACGCTCCGCTATTGGGAGTGGCTCAACAACTGGCTGCCCAACCCCGACGCGGCCGCGCAGCTCCTGGGCGACGCCGAGCGCGATCTCCGCGGCTCGGTCACGGGGAACCCGGCGCAGGCGTCCGCCTGGGCCACCTTGAGCCACCTGATCCCCAACAAGCCCGGCGGCTCCACCGCGGAGGCCAAGCTCGCCGCCCTCCGGGCGTACGACGCCGATCCCTATCTCGCGAATGCCAACGTCATCGTGTGGCGGCTGTTCGCCCTCTCGTACGACCTCGACGACGCGCTCGAGGCGAAGCACTGGTGCGACGAAGGCCAGCAGCGCTTCCCCGCCGACCCGAGGTTCGCCGAGTGCCGGCTCTGGTACCTCGGGCTGAAGGGGGCGAGGCCGGACGTGGCTGCCGCGTGGCGGGCGTACGACGACTTCGTCGCGAGCAGCCCGGCGAGCCTGCGTCCCTTCAACCAGCTCAAGGGACGGATGTTCATGGCGCTCGTGCTGGCGCGGGCGGGGCTCTCCGACAGCGCGCGGAGCCTGGCGCTCCACTCCCGCGGCGACGCCACCGTGGACCCCACCCGGGAGCTGGCTTACTACGAGGCGGTCGCGCGCACGGTCCTGGGCGACAAGGACGAGGCGTTCCGCCTCCTCAGCCAGTACCTGGCGAGCAACCCGAAGGAGCAGGAGGGATTCGCCAAGGACCAGGAGAGCTGGGAGCTGAAGGCGCTACACGACGACCCCCGCTGGACGACGCTCGTCGGGCGATAAGCCCTGGGGCACCCGCCGAGTCGTAACCAACGCTTGACCTTACCGTGGTTGACAGCACACCATCAGTCACTATGCTTGTGTGGCCCCAAACCCCCGAGTGTCCGGCTATGCGCGCTGTTATCGCTCCGTTCCTCCTCCTGACCGCTGCTATCGCGATCGCCGCGTGCAACGACAGCCAGCCCGGCACACCGACGTCACCCGACCTCCGAACCGGGGCCCCGCCTTCGAGCGGGTGCAGCTACAGCCAGATCAAGAAGGACGTCGACGCGGAGTGGCCCAACAGCGCCGGCGCGGATACGAAGGCGACGAA
>Ga0187822_10000147_pt1 | contig 12421 bp, 7 predicted proteins | sample NC_wetland_sal_i_18_FD_132967 | JGI IMG/M metagenome (GOLD analysis project Ga0187822, IMG submission 132967) | Wetland sediment microbial communities from Neuse River Estuary, North Carolina, USA - SourceSoil_2 | ecosystem: Environmental > Aquatic > Freshwater > Wetlands > Sediment | place...
CGGCTAAGCAGACCTTTACCGGCACTATCACGGACGACATGTGTCCCAAAGCAGATCACTCCCAAATGCAGATGGGGCCAACCGACGCCGAGTGTGCCAAGGCCTGCGTCAACGCACATGGCGCGTCCTATGTCCTGTATGATGGCAAAGGCGCCTACACGCTGAGCGATCAAAGTACGGCGGAAAAGTTCGCCGCGAAAAAAGTAAACGTTGTAGGCACGTTGAACGCCAAGACCAAGACAATTAAGGTTGACTCGATTACTGCAACAAAGTGAGTGTCGTATTTTAGGGAGGGGCCTAACCTCGTATAGCCGGTTTGCTTGATTTCATCCTCCAGCAACCGTAGAATTTACTCACGTTCTCGGAGTGGCGACGCGAGCACAAGGAGAGACGATTAATCGTTCCGTACAACTGCGAAATTGCCTTGTGCCCTTGGTGAGGGGCGCATTGTTTGCGCTGCTGCTGTTTGCAGTGCCCACACTTTCAACGCTCGCCAAGAATAGTTGGTATTTACCGCAGTCGAATCCCGGCCATTATCTGAACATCGCCAGCAAAATGCAGGTGCCTAATTGCTCTGTAATTCTTGAAAAGGCGCCTTTGCGGGCAGTCGCAAAGTTGGTTCCGTCGCCACCCGTAGCTCGGAGCACCCGTGAGACCGATTCGGAGCCTCCAAAGCCTTCGATCGGTGTGACCGTCTCTATTCAGCATCGATCACCCCCATTTTTATCCCTCTAGCTTTCCGGCCCTTTTTCTAGAATAGTTCTAGCAGTTTCGGTCTGATACCTGGTTTGGTCTCACATTAGCGATATGGAGAAGCCGCCTATGGTTCAAACGATAAAGGCGAAGTGCCTGAGTCCGGCTGAACTCGATGAGTTGCGCCAGTTCAGCACGTGTGTCACGTCAAGCGCCATTGAAACTTTCGGCGTCCGTCTGCACAACGCTGGATTCGCAGATTCCAGAATTCGCTGTCAATTCAAGCAACTTCCACCAGTAGTTGGGTATGCGGCTACGGCACGTATCCGCAGCGCGAATCCGCCAATGGAAAGGCACGACTATTTCTACTATGACCGCGTAGACTGGTGGAACCATATCCTGTCGATTCCTGCTCCCCGAATTGTGGTTATTGAGGATCTTGACGATAAGCCGGGATTGGGCGCATTCGTAGGCGCTGTACATGCGCACATTCTGAAGGCTCTGGGGTGCGTTGCGTTGGTAACCAACGGATCAGTCCGCGATATCCCCGAGATCGAATCGACCGGTTTTCAGTTGTTTGCCTCTAACGTGGCCGTCTCGCATGCTTACGCACACCTGTTCGATTTCGGCGGCAACGTTCGTGTGGGTGGACTGGATATTGCGCCGGGGGAGTTGGTCCAAGGGGATCTTCATGGAGTGCAGACCGTACCTCTGGAAATAGCCGACAAAGTGCCCGCTGCGGCTCGCGAAATTCTAAAACGACGAAAACGGCTGATGGATTTGTGCCGTTCTGCCGATTTTTCCGTAGAGAAACTTCAAGAACTCATGACGCAAGAAGAGAAGGAATCAACTATATGACTACCGCAGAATCGCAGCTGTGTTACGGCAGCCAGCTGCGTTGGGCTACTCACGTGCCGGAATCATCGAACCAAAGATTCAGCCCTTCCAAGCACGCATCCGGGCTGTATCTCCTGGCATTCATCGTATTTGCAACCATTGCTTCTGGCTGTGCTCGACCGGCCAAAGTCGATGCATCCGCCAATGTGCCGGTCGTAGCCGTCGTCAATGTTGAGCGTCACGACCTCTCGAATACACTGGAAATTGCTTCCGAATTCCAGCCCTATCAGGAAATAGAGGTTTACGCGAAGGTCTCCGGATATATCCAACAACTCCATGTTAATTGGGGCACGCATGTTAAGGCGGGACAAGTCTTGGCAGATCTGGAAATCCCCGAATTACAACAGCAACTCCAGGAAGATGAAGCCACGGTTCACCGAAACGAGAGCGATCTGGAGCGGGCCCGCGAGGAACTGAATCGCGCGAACTCCGCCTACAAAGTTGCGCATCTCACCTACTCCCGCTTGGCGGACGTGCAGAAGTCGCAAACTGGTTTGGTGGCGCAGCAGGATATCGACGTTTCGGAAGGCAAGGATCTGGAGGCCAGTGCTGCCGTTTCGGCTGCCAAAGCTTCTCTCGCTTCAGCGCAACAGGGATTGGCGGCGGCTAAGGCCACCCTGGATAAAGACAAGGCGCTCTATGCGTATTCGCACATTACCGCTCCTTTCGATGGTGTTGTCACCGTTATGTACGCATACACTGGTGCTCTTTTGCCTGCGGGAACATCTTCCAATATCGGCAATTCGGCGCTCTGCCGTTTGTCGCAAAACAATCTCCTTCGCTTGGTGATTCCGGTGCCGGAAAGGGCCGTGCCGGATCTTCATACGGGCGAAATTATCGGCGTCCAGGTTTCCTCCTTGGCAAAGACCTTTTCAGGGAAGATCGTGCGCTTCTCCGATCAGATTGATACGCAAACGCGCACCATGCACACCGAAGTGGAAGTCCCGAATCCGAATTACGAGCTCGTCCCCGGAATGTACGCTTCCGTGGAAATTCCTCTGCACAAGGCGGCTAAGGTGCTAGCCGTCCCCACCCAGGTGGTCCAGCCTACTGAACCAGGCAAGGGGACAGTTTTGCTTGTGAACGATTCGAATCAAATTGAGAGGCGCACCGTTACGCTGGGTTTGCAGACGGCATCGGAAGTCGAAATCGTCTCCGGCTTGAAAGAGAATGAACACGTGATTTTCGGATCGCAAGGGCAATATCAACCCGGTCAGCGGGTCTTGCCGAAAGTCATCGAAGCTCAACAGATGGGACAGTAATCCAGTGGCTTCGTTTTCCATTCGGCATCCGTATCTGATCATCGTTTTTTGTCTCGTCGTCGTCATCCTCGGCCTGACGAGCCTGACCCAGATGCCGGTGGACATGTTTCCGCCCATCAATATTCCGGTGGTGCTGGTGGCCACGTTTTATAACGGCATGCCGCCGCAACAGATCGAGGCGGACATCACCGATACTTTCGAGCGATTCTTCACGTTGGCCAGCGGTGTGGACCACATGGAGTCGCGTTCGCTGCCCGGCGTCAGCCTGATCAAGATCTACTTCCAGCCCGGTACAAAAGCCAATGCCGACGTAACCCAAATATCCAATCTGGCCATGGCGGATCTGAGGAGGCTACCGCAAGGCACGCTGCCGCCCGTGGTTTTGAAGGTCGACGCTTCGAGCTTGCCGGTCTGCCTGCTTACGGTCCAAGGCGAGGGATTAGACGAGACGCAGCTTCACGATTATCTGCAGTATCAAATCCGCAATCAGATCGCTGGCGTTCCCGGCGCCACGGTTCCTCCTCCGTTTGGGGGCAAGTACCGCGCGCTGATGGTCTATGTGGATCCATTAAGACTGCAAGCCTACCAATTGAGTCCGATGGACGTCGTGCGGGCCACGAATTTGTCCAATCTAATTTTGCCCGCCGGCGATGTGCGCATTGGTCCCATGGATTACAACATTTACACCAACGCGCAGGTGCCGAATGCGCAGGCCCTCAATAATGTCCCGATCAAGACCGAAGGCCAAAAATCGGTGTTTGTCTCTGACGTGGGCACGGCCGTGGACGGTTCCTCTCTGCAGTACAACATCGTCCGCGTGGATGGGCAGAAATCGGTCTATGTAGGCGTTCAGAAGCAGGGCGGAAATACGAACACCATAGCAGTGGTCGACGGAATCAGGACTGCCATCCAAACTCTTCGCGATATTCCCTCCCAGCTTAAAACCAGTGTGGTTTTTGATCAGTCGGTGTTTGTCAAGCAAGCGATATCCACGGTGCTGCGGGAAGGCGGCATCGGGATCGTCCTTACTGGAGCCATGATTTTCGTGTTCTTGGGCAGCTTCCGCGCGACGGTGGCTGTGTTTCTCTCTATTCCCATCTCGGTGATGATCACGTTTTTTGTGCTTCATACCATGGACAAATCCATTGACGCCATGGTCTTGAGCGGGCTTGCGCTGGCTTTCTCGCGGCTGATCGACAACTCGGTTGTGGTCATTGAAAACGTTTATCGCCACCTGGAACTAGGTGCGGAGCCGCGCGCGGCGGCCGAGAAGGGAACGAATGAAGTAGCTTTGGCAGTGCTGGCCATCACACTGGTCGCGGTGGTTGTCTTTTTCCCAGTGACCTTCCTTTTCGGAGTGAGCCAGTTCTTGTTTAGCGCACTTGCTCTGGGAGTGGTGATAGCTCTTTTTGCCTCCTATTACGTTGCCGTAACTGTCATTCCCCTGTTTTGCGCCAATTTTCTGAAGCGCGAGCATGGGGGCGATGCTACCGGAGAATTCACTCGCAAGTCCCGGGTAGCCAGGTTTCACGCAGCGTTTAATGCCAAATTCGAACTGATGCTGAACTTCTATGAAAAATGGGTGCGCAGAGCGCTGGACCGGCCATGGCAGACGGTAGGCGGATTTCTGATGTTTTTCTGCGCCTGTCTTGTACTGATTCCGTTTGTCGGTGTGTCCTTTTTCCCGCGGACCGACGCGGGCCAGTTTGTAATCAACGTCAAGGCTCCCACAGGAACGCGCATTGAACTGACTAACCAGTACGTGAAGCAGGTCGAGGATATCGTGCGGCAGGTGGTACCGCCCAAAGAATTGCAGACGGTCGTTTCCAATATAGGTGTCATGCCGGATCTTTCTTCGCTATTTACCCCGAACTCAGGGATGCACACGGCCTTCGTTGAGGTAGGGCTTGCGCCCGAACACAAGGTGAACAGTTACGACTACATGGCCAGAGTACGAGACCGGATGGCGCGGGAACTTCCCGAACTGCGCACCTATTTTCAATCGGGCGGTTTGGTGGACGCGGTGCTGAATCAAGGTGCGCCCGCACCCATCGATGTTCAGGTAAGCGGGGTCGACCTGAAGACGAACAATGAAATCGTGCAGAACCTTGCCCGGCAATTCAAGGCCGTGCCAGGAGTGTCAGACGTCTACATCCCGCAGGACATGGATTATCCGGGATTGCAGATCAACGTGAACCGGACCCGCGCCGCCGAATTGGGGCTCACTCCCGAGGAGGTCATCGACAACATTATTACCTCGCTTACCTCCGACGTAATGATCGCTCCGAGCTATTGGGTGGATCCGAAAACCGGAAACAATTACTTCGTTACCGTGCAGTATCCGGAAAATCGGGTAACAGACCTTGAATCCTTGAAGACGATGCCTCTGCGCGCACCGAAACTGAACGCTCCCACCTATCTGGATCAGGTTGCAGACGTGAGTGCGTTCTTAAGCCCTACCGAGGTGGATCATTATCAGTTGGAAAGAGAGTTTGATATTTACGTGGCGCCGACGGGAGAGGATTTGGGCAAGGTATCCCAGGCAGTATCCAAGATTATTGCCGACACGAAGTTGCCCCCTAATATTCGCATTGATATGCGTGGACTGGTCGTCACCATGCAGCAGTCCTTTAAGAGCTTTGGGCTTGGCCTTTTTCTGGCCATCCTTCTGGTCTATTTGATTTTGGTAGCTCAGTTCCGCTCGTTTATTGATCCCTTTCTGATTGTGCTCGCCGTCCCCACAGGCATCGTCGGCGTGATCCTGACGCTTGTTTTTGCGGGCACCACCTTAAACATTCAGTCGCTCATGGGAATCGTGATGCTCCAAGGCATGGTGGTCTCGAATAGCATCTTGATCGTCGATTTCGCCAATATATTGCGGGAGCAAGGTCACAATGCAGCGGAAGCGGTCGCTCGCGCCTGCCGCATTCGCTTACGCCCGATACTAATGACTTCTCTAGCGACAGTAGTCGGATTGCTGCCTATGGCTTTCAAACTCGAGACCGGAAGCGAGGCTTATGCTCCGCTGGCTCGCGCCATTATAGGAGGTCTTCTCTCCTCCATCGTGCTCACCATTTTTGTAGTTCCCGCGGCCTATCTGTTGATCTACCGCCGCCGGGAACTGGCGCAAGTCCAGCGGCCACTGGAAGCGACGCAATGACAATCGCGTGCTGGTGTTTCGAAATTCGCGCTAAAGCTATCGATCCGCGTATTAAGGAACAGGACTAGTTATGCCCTCTTTTTCTATTCGGCACCCTTATTTGATTATCGTTTTTTGTCTCGTTGTTGTTGTCCTCGGCGTCACCAGCGTGGCCCAGATGCCAGTGGACATGTTTCCGCCCATCAATATTCCCGTGGTGCTGGTGGCCACTTTCTATAGCGGTATGCCGCCGCAACAAATCGAGGCGGATATCACCGACACGTTCGAGCGGTTCTTCACCCTGGCCAGCGGTGTGGACCACATGGAGTCTCGTTCATTGCCTGGCGTAAGCCTGATCAAGATTTATTTCCAGCCGGGCTCGGACGCCGATGCCGATGTTACCCAAATATCCAATCTGGCGATGGCAGATCTGAGGAGACTACCGCAAGGCACGCTGCCGCCGGTGGTTTTGAAGGTCGATGCTTCCAGCTTGCCGGTTTGTTTGTTGACCGTACAGGGTGAGGGCCTAAACGAGACCCAGCTTCATGATTACCTGCAGTTTCAGATCCGCAATCAAATCGCCGGTGTTCCCGGCGCCACGGTTCCTCCGCCTTTCGGCGGCAAGTACCGGCAGATCATGGTCTACGTCGACCCGATCAAGCTACAGGCGCACGAGTTGAGCCCCATGGACGTTGTTCGCGCCACCGACGCTTCCAACCTTATTTTGCCCGCCGGTGATGTGCGCATCGGTCCGATGGACTACAACATCTATACGAATGCCCAAGTAGGCAGTGCTCAGGAACTTAATCAAATCCCGCTTAAGACGGAGGGGCAGCGGTCCGTATTTGTTTCGGATGTAGGCAAGGCGGTGGATGGTTCGGCGCTGCAATATAACGTCGTGCGGGTGAATGGTCAAAAATCCGTGTACGTCGCGGTGCAAAAACAAGGCGGAGATACCAATACCATCGCCGTTGTAAATGGCATTCGCCGCGCCATACAGGTCCTGCGTGATATCCCCTCACAATTAAAGACCAGCGTCGTCTTCGATCAGTCCGTGTTCGTCAAAGAGGCGATTTCCACCGTGCTTCGAGAAGGCGGCATAGGGATTTTTCTCACCGGCCTGATGATCTTCGTTTTTTTGGGAAGCTTTCGCGCCACTGTCGCCGTTTTTCTCTCGATTCCGATTTCCGTGTTGATTACATTCTTTATTCTCCATACCGCAGGTAAATCGATCGATGCCATGGTTCTTAGCGGATTGGCATTGGCCTTCTCGCGGCTGATCGACGATTCCGTGGTAGTGATCGAAAATGTCTATCGCCATATTGAACTGGGCGAGGATCCCAAGGTCGCGGCCCTGAAAGGGGCGAATGAGGTGGCTCTCGCGGTCTTGGCGATCATGCTCGTGGCCGTGGTGGTGTTTTTCCCGGTGACTTTCCTCTTCGGCGTCAGCAAGTACCTCTTTAGTGCTCTGGCCCTCGGCGTGGTCCTCGCGCTATTTGCCTCGTATTTCGATGCCATGACTGTGGTACCGCTCTTTTGCGCTAATTTCCTGAAGGCAGCGCACACACATACCGGAGCTGAACCTGCGCGGAAATCCTGGAGCACCCGGTTTCATGAAAGTTTTAACGGAAAATTCGAGATCATGTTGAATTTTTACGAGCGATGGGTTCGCAAGGCTCTTGTTTATCCCGGCCGCGTGGTGCTCGGCTTTCTGGCCTTTTTCTTCGCTTGCTTTCTGCTCATCCCTTTCGTCGGCGTCTCATTTTTCCCCCGCACGGATGCGGGCCAGTTTGTGATCAATCTCAAGGCTCCCACGGGCACGCGCATCGAGCTGACCGATAACTACGTCAGCCGGGTGGAGGCTATCGTCCGGAAGGTCGTGCCTGCTTCTGAATTGGAGACGATCGTATCAAATATCGGAGTCATGCCTGATCTTTCATCATTATTTACGCCGAATTCGGGGATGCACACCGCGTTCGTTCAAGTCGGCTTGAAGCAGGATCACAAGGTCGACAGCTATACCTACATGCGGCTGGTGCGAGATCAAATTGCACGGGATCTTCCCGAACTACGCACTTACTTTCAATCCGGCGGTTTGGTGGACGCCGTTTTGAATCAGGGTGCGCCAGCGCCAATTGATGTCCAGGTGAGTGGGATGGATCTCCCCACCGTTAACCGCATTACCCAAGATCTAACGCAGAAATTCAGGTTGATTCCCGGCGTTTCTGATGTATTTACGCCGCAGGATATGGACTATCCCGCCCTGCAGGTGGATGTAAATCGCGAACGTGCCAGCCAGCTCGGATTGAATCCCAAAGAGGTAATTGACAATTTGATTACTGCTCTCACTTCCAATGCCATGATCGCGCCTGCCTACTGGGTTGATCCCAGGAGCGGCAACAATTATTTCGTCACCGTGCAATACGCCGAAAACCAGGTAAAAACGGTGGACGATTTGAAGGTCATGCCCCTGCGCGCGCCAAATCTAAAGCTGCCGACTTATCTGAACCAAGTCGCAGACGTTAGTACCATCCTTACGCCGACTGAGGTCGATCATTACCAATTGCAGAGAGCGTTCGATATTTACGTTGCGCCCTCGGGCGAGGATCTTGGTAACCCCGAAAACTCGATCTCCAAAATCATTGCGGATACTAAGCTTCCTCCCAACATTCGTATCAATGTTCGCGGCTTGGTTCGCACCATGCAATCCTCATTCAGGAGTTTTGGCATAGGTCTCGTGCTGGCGATCCTGCTGGTCTACTTGATTCTGGTCGCGCAGTTTTCTTCTTTCATCGATCCCTTCCTCATCGTGCTTGCCGTTCCGACAGGATTGGTTGGTGTGGCCTTAACTTTGGTTCTGACCGGCACTACGCTGAACATTCAGTCCCTGATGGGAATCGTGATGCTGCAAGGCATGGTCGTCTCCAACAGCATCCTCATCGTTGATTTCGCCAACGTGCTGCGCGGAGAGGGACACAATGCAGCCGAAGCGGTCGCTCTCGCCTGCCGCATCCGCCTGCGCCCAATTCTCATGACCTCGCTCGCGACGGTGGTCGGACTTCTCCCCATGGCCTTCAAACTTGAAACGGGCAGCGAGGCCTATGCTCCGCTCGCTCGCGCCATTATCGGAGGCCTGCTCTCTTCCATCGTGTTGACCATCTTTGTAGTTCCGGCGGCGTATCTGCTGATCTACCGGCGCCGTGAGCGGCTACAAGCGCAAACGGCGCTCGAGGGGGCGCAATGAGGCTCGTTCGTCGCTTCTTTATCTTGATCTTGGCGGCCGCGCCGACGCTCATTTCCGGCGTGGCTTCAGCTCAAACCGCCCAGAGCCTAACCCTGCAGCAAGCGGAACAGCTGGCCATCCAGAATCACCCGCAAATCCAAGCCGCAACGGCTCTCGCCTCTGCGGCTCAGGCCCAACGCCGCGAGGTTCGGGCTTCCTATTATCCTGCGGCCACGGGGTACATTTCGGGCGCGGAAGCTAACGATACGAATCGCATCGGCGCCGGAGTTCTGAACGATCCGCGCATTTTCCCCAAATTCGCCCAAGGCTTTCAGATCAACCAGTTGCTCACGGATTTTGGACGCACACACCAGCTTGTAAAGAGCGCGACGCTACATGCGCAGGCTCAGGAAGAAAACGTAGTCACTTCTCGCGCTGACGTTTTGTTGCAGGTTGATAGAACCTATTATGCCGTGTTGAGGGCACAGGCCTTGTTACGTGTTGCCCAGCAGACTGTGGGCGAGCGCCAACTGGTTTCCAATCAAGTGACCCAGATGGCGGCAAATCAGCTCAAGTCGCAGTTGGACGTTAGTTTTGCGAATGTCGACTTGGCGCAGGCGCAACTATTGTTGATCCAGGCGCAAAACAATCTTCAGACTTCGTATGCGGAGTTAACCCGCGCGCTCGGCTTTGCGGACCAGAGAACTTACCAATTAATGGAACCGGGGCCCCCGGCTGGCCCTCCAACTGATCTCACCGCTCTTATTCAACAAGCGATCATGAACCGGCCGGAGCTCGTCAGCGGGCGCTTGGAAATAAGCTCAGCACAAAGTTTCGTGACTGCAGAGCGCAACCTCTGGTTCCCGAGCATCACTGCGGTTGGTGCCGCCGGTCTCATTCCGCTCCACGTCATGACCACCTCTGCTGGTCTCGATGACCAGTACGCGGCTGCAGGATTTAATATGACCATCCCCATTTTCAATGGGCACTTATTCGGTGCCCTCCGGAATGAGGCGTTCGCTCGTTTCACAGCGCAGCAGCAGAACAATCGAGACCTGCTGGATCGAATTGTGCGAGACGTGAACCAGGCCTGGAACGATGCGAATTCAGGTTACCAGCGCCTTTCAGTCGTACAACAGCTTGCGGAGCAAGCAACGTTAGCCCTGAATTTGGCTCAGGCGCGTTACCAACTGGGCTTGAGTTCGATTGTCGAACTCACGCAGTCGCAGTTGAATCTAACGCAGGCGCAAATCGAGCAGGTCAACGCAACGTACGATTATCAGACTCAATTGTCTGTGCTGAACTACTCGATAGGGAATCTGCGCTAAGCTGACCTATCAGAGGGCGGGCAGCACTTACTACGCCGCTAAAGTTTCACAGCAGCATCAAGATGATCACGATGATCAGGAGAATTCCCAAACCGCCGCTTGGGTAATACCCCCAAGCATGGCTGTAAGGCCAAGTCGGCAGCGCTCCTAACAACGCCAAGAGCAGGATAACCAGCAATATCGTTAGCATGAGCAGAGTCCTTTTCCACCAGCATCGACCCCCAATCATGAGATGGGAAAAGTCAGCACAGGTGCACGCACAGAATCGCCATCGGGACTGCCTGCCGTTGCGGCTCCTTTATCTTCGTCTCTCACGCGAAAAAACCGCTGGCTCACACAAAACTGACGCTCAGCAAGGCCCGGCGCAAAAAGACATTGCCTTCATTCTCTTTGACAGCCTCTTCGCTGTTGTGATAAATGCCATCCGTAAGAAGAATGCGGCAATCAATACCTGGCAGTGCCTAGTTTGGCGCCATACAGCATTCCTATCGGGCGATCTCGATTACAAAAAGAGGTGATTTGTGTCTGAATCTCACCAAAATTCCGAATTTGTCGCGGGTAAACCTAAAAAGGGGAACAAAAAGGCAAAGCTCAGCCGGAGATCGCTACTGAAGAATGTGGCCGGAGCCGCTCTGGGCGCGGCGGCAGTGAGCCTGGCTGGCGTCAAGAGCGCAGCCGCTCAGGTATCGGGTCTTTATACTTCTAATGAGCCGCCTGAAATTCCTCTAGCGATGGGCGCTCTTACCTATCTGGATCGCAAGCAGTACATCCATAATATGGAGATTCAGGCCCATCTTCCTGGCGTCACGATTACCGGAGGCGAGCCGCTATGCGTGATGTGGGCGCGAGGCAAACAGCGATTGTTGCCTGGCGGCGCCGGTTTTGTGGACATCAGCGACGCGAAGCATCCGGTCGTGCTGAACAAAGGCGTGACCCAGAGTTCTTTCGCCGCCGTCGCCTACAACACCAAACTCAAGAAGTGGATCATGATGGTGACCGCCGCGCAGCCCCTCACGATGGAGGTTCCCGAATATCCGCACGGGCAGTACGACAAGGAATTGCGCGATAAAATTCTCGCCTACAAGGGTCTTCGCGGCATTCGCAACTACGACGTCACCGATCCGAGGAATCCGAAGCTTTTGCAGGAATACAACACCGGAGTAAAAGGCAACGGAACCCATCACAATTTCTACGATGGCGGCCAGTATGCGTACCTGGACTGTGGTTGGGACGACCAGTTGCGTTTGGAGAATCTCGAGCGGCCTTACAGCAACGGATTGATGATTGTCGATATGTCCGATCCCGCAAATGTCAAAGAGGTTTCGAAATGGTGGGTGCCGGGACAGCGGTTGGGTGAAGAAGAGGAGTACAAAAAATATCGCTTCGCTGGCGACCACACTTCTTGGACCGGCAACCACGGCGCCATTAGTGTTCCCAAGCGCGTGGAAGACGGCGGCACGGTGGGTTACGGCGGTTTTGGTGCTTTCGGCATGTACGCCCTGGATCTCTCGGATATCCGGCACCCCAAGCCTTACGGGCACGTGCAATACGAATTCGATACCTTCGGGACTATTCCATTCCACACCTGCTTGCCCATCACCGCCGACGCAGCCCACCCTCGATTGCAAAATATAATTGTCGCCGCACACGAGTCTGTGGAAGCCGACTGCCGTGAGAACTACCACACTCCCTATGTAATCGACGTGAAGGACCCCCGAAATCCAAAAATCATCGGCCTCTTCCCGCGTCCGGCGGCTCCGCCCGACGCTCCTTACACGGATTTTTGCTTCGCACGGGGGCGTTTCGGCTCACACAACACGCACTGCTGGCTGCAGCCCGGCGCCGCGAAGCCCAATATTGTCGCCATGACCTGGTTCAA
>Ga0187822_10000151_pt1 | contig 12270 bp, 10 predicted proteins | sample NC_wetland_sal_i_18_FD_132967 | JGI IMG/M metagenome (GOLD analysis project Ga0187822, IMG submission 132967) | Wetland sediment microbial communities from Neuse River Estuary, North Carolina, USA - SourceSoil_2 | ecosystem: Environmental > Aquatic > Freshwater > Wetlands > Sediment | place...
CGTCGAAGGGATATGCGGACCGCGGCAGAAATCCAGAAACTTGCCTGTTTTGTAGATCGAAATCTTTTCATCGGGCTTAGTGAACTGCTCGATGAAGTGGCACTTCATGAAATCGCCTTCGCCCTTGAACTTCGCCAGCCCTTCGTTGCGGGGGAGAAATTCGCGCGCGTAAGGGATGTCCTGCTGCACCAATTCCTGCATCTTCTTCTCGATCTTCTGCAGGTCCTCGGGCGTGAACGGCGTAGGACGATAGAAATCGTAAAAGAATCCAGTGTCGGTCGGCGGCCCGTGGCCCAGCTTGGTCTCAGGAAATAATTCCAGCACGGCTGCCGCCAGCAAATGTGCCGATGAATGCCGGTAAACCTCGAGCGCTTCGGGATCGCGATCCGTCAGCAGGCGAAGGTCGGTGTCTTTTTCGAGCGGCCGGGTGACGTCAATCAGGTCGCCGTTAGTTTTGGCAACCAGCGTGGCATCAGCCAGACGCTGGCCAATCGATTTGGCGATATCGAGCGCGGTCGTTCCCTTGGGGACTTCTTTCACGGACCCGTCAGGAAGCTTGACGTGGATGCTGTCTGCCATAGTTAGGTTCGAAGTGGAATGTTTTCAGTTTATTGGAGGGTGAGAGGCGGGTCAAACCGACGGCGGGGATGGCTATAGACGCCGGGAGAATGCCCAAACTCCCAATACCAGAAGACCCGAGATTGTTGTCGGTCGGGGACAGGGCTCAATGGGTGTGATCGCCGGTTTACGACGGTTACCCCATCCACGTCTTCAAACACCATAGTAGACTGACCGCCTGGAAGCCGGCGGCCCGCAGGATACGGGCTTTAACCTGATGGTGCGAGGTTTGTCTCCCATTTCAACCAGTGTTGGACGGAGAATCTATGCTGACAGTCGTGCGCATTCGCATTGCGAAGCGGGGGATTCTGAATGTACTTTCTGTCATAGGTCTTCTATCGCTCCCGCTCCTCTCGGCAGAGAAACCTAAAGACGTGGTGTCACCGGCGCCCGTTCCCTCCTCTATTGCAGCCGCCAGAAAAGTGTTTGTTTCGAATGCCCCCGGAAGCAATCTGCCCGAGTCTTTTGGCGGCCCTGATCGTGCCTACAACGAGTTCTATGCGGCAATGAAAGGTTGGGGACGCTACGAGCTTGTGGCCACACCCTCCGACGCGGACCTGATTCTGGAGATAAGTTTCACCAGTTCGCTATCCGGAGTTGGGGGCACCAGTACTTCGGGATGCATTTCCTCAAACTACACAGAACTCAGATTGGTGATCTTCGATGCGAGGATGCGTATCCCTTTGTGGTGGTTCAGCGAAGAGGTCAACCCAAAGATATCTTTTGGTCATCCCAAAATGGCAGTCGACAGCGCATTTAGTCGGGCAAATGCTACTCTCGTGGATGACCTGAAGAAGTTGGTCAGCGAACCTGCAAGTGGGGAGACAAGCAAGTAGCCTTTCGCGGTCGGAACCGGGTTGCTTCGTTAGATCGATCCGGGTCCGCCCCAAACAAAAATCGCGCGCCCGAGGGCGCGCGATCAAAGCAAAATTATCGACCTACGACTAACTCGTCTTGCTCTTCAGCACCTGAATCGCCTTGTGCAGCTGTTCGTCCTGTTGCGGTGGCTGCTTCTTGTCTTCCTCTGCCGGCGTGGCGTTGTCGTCGTCGTCCGGTAGCGCTGCGTCATCGTCGCTGTCCGCGATTATGATGTTTGGCGTTACCGCGCTGTCCTGGATGGCTTTGCCGCTGGGCGAATAGTACTTGGCCACCGACAGGATGAGCGCCGATCCGTCCGGAAGCTGAATTGTCTTCTGGATCGAACCGTCGCCAAAAGTCTTGTCGCCGATAACGTCTCCGCGCGCGTTCTCGAGCACCGCGGCCGCCACGATTTCCGCGGGACCGGCCGTACCCTTGTTCACCAGCACCACCAGGGGCAGATTGGTGACAGCTTTCGCGGCGTCGGCATTGAAGGCCTCGCGAGGATACTTCTGGCCTTGCAAATAAGTGATGGTGCCGTGGTTGAGGAACAAGTTGGCAACCGCGATGCCTTCCGCCTCGTCACCCTCGGCGCAATTGCGCAGATCGAGAATCAGCTTTTTGGCTCCCGACTTCTGCAGCGACCGGACCTTGGCGGCAACTTCCTGCGCTTTGCCCTTGTTGAGGGCATCGACCTGGATGTAGCCGATACCGTCGTCCACGATCTTGTCGGCGACCGGCGGCACGGTGACGATATCGCGGGTAATGACCATCTTTTGCGGCTCGGCGCGGCGAGCCCGAACCACCGATACATTCAGGTTCGAGCCGGGCTGGCCCAGCATCAGATTGTGGATCTCAGCGAGCGACATCTCGCGCGTGCTCTTGCCCTCAATGGCTTCGAAGATATCGCCGGCCTGGATGCCGGCCTTGTCTGCCGGACCGCCGGGAATTACCGAGATGACCGCGGCATAGCCAAAACGCTTCGAGACGGCCGCCCCGATGTCGCCCTTGGCATCGGTCTGATTGGCTTTGTACTCCTTGAACTCGGCGGCGGTCAGGTAGCTGGAGTTCGAGTCGAGCGATTCGAGCAGTCCGTGCAGGGCGCCGTCGGTCACCAGCGGAATGTTGGGTTCTTCCACGTACTCGCTGCGCACCCGCGACAGCACTTCGCTGTAAACCTGTAATTGCCGGTAGGAGCCATCGTTGTTGGAGGCGCGGACGCCGTCCAATCCGCCGATATAAATAAACAGCAGCACGGCAGCGGAAGAAACCACAATTGCAATCTTTGTCTTCGTGGACATCGGATTTATTCTTCTTTGAAAGAGAAATTATTCCCTGAAGCGTTACCCTGAATATTATATCTGCTTTGATGCCGGTTTCCCGCTCTTTGCTGCGAGCCAGGATGATCGTCGGTAACCGGACGGTCCGGAACCACGATCCCGCGCGATGTCATTCTGGGCTGGCGCTCAGGCGAAAGGACTTACCTCGCATCTTTCGCACAGCTGTTTGGTGTTATATTTCTCCCGCCTCGAAAGGAAGAATATGCGGTTTCGTGTGCTGTTGATCATCATGGTTACGGTTTCGCTCCTGGCGGGGGTTGTCCCCCCGGCGGGGGCGCAGTCCGGGGATTGGAAACAGTTGTTCGATGGCAAAGACCTGGTGGGATGGAAGCATGTCGGCCGCGGCGAAATGACGGTCGAGGATGGGCTGATCCGCACTCACGGCGGCATGGGACTACTCTACTGGGCGGGCGGGAAGCTGGGCGATTGCGTGATCCGCGTCGTATACAAGATGCGCGATGAGAACGACAACTCCGGAGTTTACATCCGGATTCCCATCGAACCCCGCGAGGCGTGGATGCCGGTGCACTACGGCTATGAAGTGCAGATCGACAACCAGCCGGAAAAATCCCAGGAAGACGAATATCACGTGACCGGCACGCTGTATTCGCTGACCAAGCCGCTGGCCCGTCCGGGCAAGCCTGGGCCGGAGTGGAACACCATGGAAATCACGCTGGACGGCCCGCACACCACGGTGGTAGTCAACGGAGTGAAAGTGACGGAGTTCACCGAGGGCGATCCGGTGCCGCCCAAGAAGCTCGAGTTCGAGCCGGAACGTGGTCCGCGCCCGCAGGAGGGCTACATCGGCCTGCAGAATCACAGCGAAAATGACGTCGTATTCTTCAAGGAAGTTGCGCTGAAAATGCTCAAGAAATAGCGGTCGTCGATGGTCAGTCATCAGGCGTCAGTCGTCGGGATGGGCTGACGCCTGTAGACCGACGACTGACGACTGACTTTGGAGGCTTCATGATCAGGAACCGTTTCTCGCGTCGTGAATTTATCGGACTCAGCGCGGCCGCGGCCGGCGCTTCCCTGGGGATGAAGACGATTCTGCTCGATCCCGACCCGCTCTGGGCCCTGCCTCAAACTGTGGCGCCCAGCGACCGGGTGCGTTTTGGCATGATCGGCATCGGCATGCAGGGGTCGGGACTGCTGACCAATTCCATTGAATTGCCGGGAGTGGAGTGCGTCGCGGCCTGCGATCTTTATGACGGCCGTCATACGCTGGCCAAAGAGATTGTCGGCCCCAACCTACCCACAACGCGGCGCTATCACGAATTGCTGGAGAACAAAGAGATCGACTGCATCGTGGCCGCGGTTCCCGACCACTGGCACAAACAGGTGGTGGTCGATGCCGTCAGCGCGGGCAAGGATATCTACATCGAAAAGCCCATGTCGCACACCGGCGCGGAAGGGGTGGAAATGGTGGCGGCAGCCAAAAAGAACGGGCGCATCGTTCAAGTGGGTTCGCAGCGGGTCAGTTCGGTGATTTGCGCCAAGGCCAAGGAACTGGTGGCGCAGGGTGTGCTCGGCGACCTGAACCTGGTGGAAGGTTCGCTCGGCCGCAACGATCCTACCGGAGCCTGGGAGTATCCGCCGCCGACCGATCTTTCCCCGCAGACGCTCGACTGGGACACCTGGCAGGGAACCGTGCCCAAGCGCGACTTCGATCCGCTGATCTTTGCGCGCTGGCGCTGCTGGAAGGAATATGGCACCGGCGTGGCGGGCGACCTGCTCGTCCACTTGGTGAGCGGAATGCAATACGTACTGGGGATCAACGAGGCGCCCAAACAAGCCATGGCCATGGGAGGGATTCTGCGCTGGAAGGACGGCCGGAACATGCCGGACGTGCACTGCACGCTGTTCAAGTACGGCGAAATCCCGGTCTATATGCGGCTTAATCTGGGCGCCGAGAGTCCTGAAACCTATCGCTTTCAGGGCTCGAAAGGCATTCTGGAATTAACCGAGTACAGTCTCACCTACACTCCGCAGGCGGGCGTGGATACCGGTCCCAGTTATTACGCTTCCGGCTTTCCTCACGCCATGAGGGAAGAATATTTGAGGAAATGGCATCAGGAGCACGATGCCACTCCGGGCAAGGAACCGGCGATGGAGGGCACCACGTACCGCAGCGTTTCCTGGGACGAGGAAAAACCGCATCTGTGGAATTACTTCCAGGCGGTGAAGACGCGCAAGCCGGTGGTGGAGGACGCTGTTTTCGGCCATCATGCGGCCCTGGCTTGCCACATGGCGAACCAGTCGTACTTCCGCAAGAGCGCCGTGACCTGGGACGAGGACTCGAAGACGATTAAGGGTTAGAAACGGACGCAGACCCTGCGTCAGCCTTGGACTGGCTGAGGTCTGAAGCCTGGGCGCCGGCGTCCGATTTCACGCAGGGCCGCGACCACTCCATCCATTTCAGTGTCTTGAAACAGCCGGATCGCCGCGATTCCAGCCGCGCCGGCCTGCATGCACGATTCCGCGTTTTCCAGAGTTACGCCGCCCAGGGCGAGCACCGGGATCTTTTCCTGGCAGGCCTCGCGCAGGGCGTCGAGGCCCGCGGGGCGGGCGCCTGCTTTTTCGAAGACTGGCCCGAAGACGGCGAAATCGGCGCCTTCCTGCCGAGCCCGGGCAACCTCGGTCCGGGTATGACAGGATGCGCCGATGGTCAACCGGCCTGGAGCACTCCAAATCTTTCTTACTTCGGATGGGGAAATGTCGTTCGCGGGCAAATGCACGCCCTGGCCGCCGCAGGCCCATGCGATGTCGGTGCGGGAGTTTATGAGAAAAACAGTTCTTAGTTTCTGGTTCTCCGTTCGCAGTTGAACTTCGCGGGCCAGAGTTTCGAGTCCGCGGGCAGAGAGGTCTTTCTCGCGGAGTTGGACGTAGTCGACGCCGCAGCGAGCGGATTCCGCAATAGTTACAAGTAAGCGAGAGCGACGAGCGGCTTCGTCGCCATCGAACTGCGAACGGTCAGTGATGTAGTAAAGGAGCAAGTCAGTCGGTGCTCGTCCATCACCGCCGATCTTGACGACTGAAGACCGACGACTGAGGACTGGTTACGGATTGGTTTTGGCAATATCCGGCATGGCCTCCGCCGGCGGTTTCGGGTGCTGGGGCGTGAGGTGATACTTGGTCAGGCCGTCGCGCAGGAACTCGAAACCTTCTTCCGGCGAATCCGCCATGCGGAACAGGTCCAGGTCGCCTGCCGAAATGGTGCCGGCATCGATCATGGCGTCGAAGTTGATCAGGCGCTTCCAGTACTCGCTGCCGTAAATTACCACCAGGATCTTTTTGGCCAGCTTCTGGGTCTGGGCCAGGGTCAGGATTTCAAAAAGCTCGTCCAGCGTGCCAAAGCCGCCGGGAAATATCACCAGGGCCTTGGACAGATAGGCGAACCAGAATTTGCGCATGAAGAAGTAGTGGAACTGGAAATTCAGCGCCGGGGTGATATAGGGATTCGAGCTTTGCTCGAAGGGCAAGTTGATGTTGAGGCCAACCGTTTTCCCACCCGCCTCCTGGGCGCCCAGGTTGGCGGCTTCCATGATGCCGGGGCCGCCTCCGGTGGTTACGACGAAACGCCGGCGGCGGGCCGGAATCTGAACAGACCATTCGGTGAGCAGGAAAGCCAGCCGGCGCGCGTCCTCGTAGTAGCGCGCCATATCGACCGCAGCCAGCGCCTTGCGTTCGGCCACCGGCTGTGCTCCGGGCCCTTTTTCGAGCTCAGTAAGGTGTCGATTCGCGTCGGCATGGCTCTGAAAACGGGCCGATCCGAAGAACACGACCGTGTCCTGGATCTGCTCGCGCCGGAAGCGGGCGAGGGGCTCGGTGTATTCGGAAAGGATACGCAATATGCGCCCGTCCGGACTGTTCAGGAAGGCCGGATTTTCGTAGGCCAGGGGCGCAGACTTGAGTTTACTTTCACTCATGATGAGATTGTCTTTTCCTTACCGCTTCCTGTCGTCGTGGAAGTGAACTGCTTCCCAAAAACCGATCCAGATATCCAGCAGTCCCAAACCGCTGCACAGGCCGCGCACAAAACCGTTGGAGACGAAAGCCCGGAGCCCGGGAGAGCCGAGCAGGAAGAAGTTGTCTGTCCATTCCGGCCTCCAGGGCAGGATGACCAGAAGAACGCCCACGGTGGCGCAGAAGAAAACGAACGCAAGCACCAGGGCGCGGTGCAGCCAGAGCTGAAAGCTGGTCTGAGGCAGGGACTCAGGAGGCATTTTATCGATGGAAGAATCCGGGCTGGCGGTCACATCGCGCTCCCACGGGTCGTGCACGCGACCGGCCGGCTATTTCCGGAGCCTGCTCCCAAGCAAAGAAAGAAACCCATCTTGCCATTCTACGACTTCAGAGCTTTAATGCGCTCGGCGACATCCCGGTAGTCAATGTTGCTGCCGTACACCTCCATGAAATAAGCCAGCGCCGAGGTTTTGTTTCCGGCGGCTTCGTAGGAGGAGGCCAGCTCGTAGTTCAGGGCAGTGCGGGTCTCTTCATCAATGCCGGGCAGTTTGAGGGCCCGTTCATACCAGCGGATGGCGGCCTCGGCCACGCCTTTATCCAGGAAGCACTGGGCCAGCCAGGTGTAAGTCTGCATGAGTTGCGGGAAGTCGTGGCCGCGATCCACGGCCTGGCACACCTTCTGGAGTTCGCCGATGGCTTCATCCAGCAATCCCATTTCGCGGAAAGCCACGCCGAGGTTGTAATGGGTCTCGGGATCTTCCTGCGTGTTGGCGGAATCCTCTTCGAGTTCATGCTTCAGCTCGCCGAACATGTCCGCCAGATCCACGCTGGCGGGGTTGGCTTGCGGGGCCGCCGGCGCGACTTCGGGAGCGAGCGTCCGCTTCTTGGTCGGCTGATAGGTGAAAGTCGGCGACGGAGCGTCCATGGCCGGAGCGGGAGAAGGGACCGGGGCCGGAGCGGCCGCTGCGGCGGCTGCGTGTCCTGAACTTGCCGCGATCGGTTCGCGTGCGGCGCGCGCTTGCACCTGAGGCGCGGGTGGCGCCGGCGGCGGGGGCGGCAAAAAGCCGTCACCCAGGGAGGCTTCCAGGTCGGAGACAAACTCGCCCAATACGCCGGCGGGAGCAGCCTCCGCCGTGGCCTCGGCGTACTCGGCTACCGCGGGCTCGGGCGCAGGCACTACCGGCCGGACCGGCGGCTTGAATTTCTCTGCCGGCGCCGGAGCCGGCTCTGCAACAAATTCCCTCTCAATCGCGGGTCTGGTTTTTGCGGCATACGGGAGCTCGGTTTCCGGCGCGGAGGGAACCTCGTCCGCTTCTTCGACGGAAACTTCTTCGGCTGCTTGGGACGGCTTGGCGCCGACCTGCGCTTCGGCCGCTTCGATTTCCTGCAATACGGCCGCCAGCTGGGCCGCTCCCGGCTTCAGCTTCTCCAGCTTGGCAAAGACCACGCGAGCCTGATCGGCCATCGAGTGCGCGAGATAGAAGCGAAGCTCTTCAATGGTTTCGGCGATAGTTTCGGCGGAGGCAGGTTCGGCTTCCACCTCTGGAACTGCGGCCTCCGCGGCGAACGAGCTTCTAGGTTCATCCGAGACCTCGCCATCCCATTCGGCCGAGATGTCAATTTCACTTTCTGTGGAGGGCGCTGCCGCAGGAATCTCAAATTCGCTGGCCTCCGGCACCGTCGAGGCCGCGGCTTTGTGAAAGAAGAGTCCCGAAGTCGAAGGCTCGGGGATGGAAGCGGGAGCGTCCAGCTCTTCGGCCGCCAAATGACCAAAGGCGGGCGGGGTGACGGATGCGCGCGCAAAGGGCATCGCCGGTACGTCCAGGGCATCGATCGCGGTCATCGGCTTGGCGGAAGTCCGCTCTTCGTACTTGGTTGCCAGATCGCTGTAGCGGCTGGCTTCGTCGGGATGTCCGGCATCGTGATAGAGCTGTTCCAGATTGCGGCAGCAAACCGCGGCTTCGCCGAAGCGGCCTGCCCGGGTGTGCAGCGCGGCCAGGCGCTGGTTGAGCCGCAAGTCCTGGGGAGCTTTGGGTAAAGCCGACATCAAAGGCCCCAGGGCCTTGGCCGGCATGTTGTAGGAAACGAACAATTCGGCGTCCGTCAACGCGGCCCGCACTGCCAGGGCAACGTCGTCGGGATAGCGCTGGTCGACGAATGGCGCCGTGGCTTCGAGTTCTTCCACCAGCACCGCGCCTTCTTCGGGGGTGATCAGTCGCGAGCTCGAGGCGGCCCCGCCGAGTTTGGCCAGAACCTGCTCGTAATTTCGCGTGTGCAGCTGGTTCTGCGGTTCCATTTGAGTCAGCTTCAGATAATAATCACGAGCCTTCTCAAGATTTCCGTCCTGCACACTGGCATGAGCGAGCAATTCATAGAGTTCGGTGATGTGAGTGGTGTCGCCGGCCTTCTGCGAGAGATCGAGCAGGATCTCGAGGGCGGGGACATCCTCGCGCATGTGCCCGATCAGCGCATGCAGGCTTTCGAGGACCTTGCCTGAATCGGTGGCCACCAGGCGATCAGCATATTGCTGGTAAACCTGCAGGACTTCGGCGTAGTGCCCTGCGGCCGAGAGCGCGTCGGCGTAGCCGGTAATCGCGCCCGTGTCGTTGTGAACCGTGCACAATTTCGCTGCCAGGGTCCCCGCTTCGGGCAGGCGACCGCTTTGCAGATAGGCCTGCATGAGCGCGCGCAACCCGTCGGGATGGCTGTCGAGATCAGCCACTTTCTCGAGGTTCTGAATGGTGCCGGCCATGTCGCCCGAATCGAACGCGTTGCGGCCTCGCAACAGCAGGGCATGACTGTTGCTGGGATCGAGAGCAAGCATGCGGTTGAGGATTTCTTCGGCCGGCCCCAGCTGGCCGCGCGCCCGCAGGCTGTCGGCAGCGGCGGCGAAAAGCTGCCAGGCCTCCGTCTTCTTGTTGAGCCGGATATAAACCTCGGCCAGGCGGGTGCGCATGGCCACATTTTCCGGGTCCATCTCCAGCGTTTTCTGGAAAATCCGCACGGCTTGTTCCAGTTCGCCGGAACGCAGAAATTCTTCCGCTACCTGCAGGTACTGCGCCCGCGCATCGTTGAAAAGTCCCTGTTGGGTATAAAGTTCCGCCAGCCGAAGCACGCTCTCCAGGGTGGGCTTGAGCTTGGTGAGCTTCTTGTACATGGCGATGGCTTTGACGGTGAAGCCCTGGGTGGCGTAGGCGTCGCCGACACTCTTGAAGGATTCGACCGCCTTGTCGGCCTGACCGAGACGGGCATAAAGGTCGCCGATGGTGTTGGAGACGGTGAGTTCCTTGGGGTCGGCTTTGAGAACCTTTTCGTACTCAGCAATGGCATTGGGCAGCTTGCCCTGCTGGACGAACTTCTCCGCAGCACTGAGAGCCTTCTGTTTGTTGAAGCCAAAACCGAACGCCATAAGATTGCTGACTCCAGCTCCCGGTTTATTTCCCGCCAGAAAACATCTTCCGTGAGAAGGTTCACCGACGGGTTGGCCATCCGACCGGCCATGTCTGCCGATCATACGAGGGATGGTCTTTCGGACAAGGGTCATTGTAAGACGTGTTACCGATATTCGTATGGTTACTAAGGGTTACCGAAAGGGAGTGTACGACCGAGTTACGTCCGGAACCACCCGGGAGAATGGAGGACGGGCGTCCCGCGCGTCGGGAAGTGAACCTGGAAGTCGGGGAACACGTACGAAAATGAAACACCGCCGAAAATTGCCCCACTATCAGGCCGATTTCAAAGCCTTCTTTATAACGTTCTCCACGCACTATCGCAGGATTCTTCCGGAATCGGTGCGTCAGATCGTGATTGATACATGCCTTGCCCGGACCCCCCGGTTTCCTCAGCAATTACTACTGCCGGCGGCTGGGTTCTTGTAAGATTGCGCCCAGCAACATTCAGCGTCCCGGGGGGGCACGCTGGGTTGGGAAAACCTCGCTTCATTTGCATTCGCCGCTTTCCTGCCAGGAAGTAAAGAACGTGACCGGGCCCAGGTATTCTTTACCCCCTTGCGGCAATCAGGGAGAACTATGGGCAGATGGCTGACTTGGGTATCGCACGCGCGCCTTACCGGATGGGCGTGTTCCCAGTGCGGTTGGACTTTTCCCGTCCCGTCGATGCTGACCGATAAGGAGGCCAAAAGCGCCTATGACCGGCTGGCTGCCAGCAAGTTTCAGGAACACGACTGCGCGGCGCACGGCGAACCGGCGGTGCTGGCCGACTCGGAGAGTTTCGCGGCCCGCGCCCGCAAGCTGGTCACCCGCGGGTTCAAGCCAAAAGACGCCGCCCAGATTACTCTGCAGGAAATTACCTTTGAAAACCGCAACGATCCCAACGCCGCCAAGAAAGCCCAGGCCGATGCGGAAGACTTCCTTCGCCGCGTCAAAGACGGGCTGATTTGACCGGCCCATAACCGATTTCGATTATGGGCAGCCCTGGCGTTTCCTTATAACCTCAAACTCCCGCCGGTGAAGACATCCCGGCAGAGCGATGACAAATTATGACGTGGATCCGCACCATTCCGGTCTCTCAAGGGGACGAGAAGCTGCGCCAGGCCATGGAAGGCCAGAAGTCCCTTTATCCCAAGGAGTACGCCACGCCGGTCCATCCCACGGAAGGCGGCGGAGCGATGATTACCGAGTCGCACAGCCTGATTCCCGACGCCCTCTACCACGCCTTCGCCACCTTTGGCGTGCTGATGTCTCCCGATCTGCCGCTTTCCCGGCGGCAGCACGAGATGATCACCACCGTGGTTTCAGTCACTAACCGGTGCGTCTATTGAATCGACTCCCACGCAGAGTTTCTGCGTCGCGTCACGCTGGATAAAGAACTGGTCGATGCGCTGGAAAAGGACTACACCACCGCTTCCATCACTCCCCAGGAGCGAGTCATGCTGGACTACGTGGTGAAAATCACCAAGGATGCCACCAAGGTCTGGAAGGACGATCACGAACGCCTGCGCGCGGCCGGTTTCGACGATAAGGCGATCCTGCAGATTACCCTGATCGCCGCCTGGTTCAACTACATCAACCGCGTAGCCGACGCGCTGGGTGTGGGACGCGAATAAAACCAGTCGTTAATCTTGCCGGCGGCGGGCGAGCTTGTCATCCTGAGCGGAGTAGCCACTTCGCGCAGCGAAGCGGCTGCGCAGTCGAAGGACCCCTATAGCTGCACGGGTCCCGGCGGAAAAAACCTTTCTTCCAGCGTTGCGCCAAGATGCCAGGGGCCCTTCGACTCCACCAGCCCATTCGCAAACGAATGGGCTAGTTGCGCTCAGGATGACACTTTGCCTACTGTCGCTTCACCGCGTGCGGCTGCGGCGGCAACCGACCGCTTGCCGCAAGCAACAGATCAGCGGAAGTCTCGCGCTCGGCAGCCCACTCCCAGACCCGGCGGCCGGTGGCATCGAGCGAGCACCGGGCCTCGTTGTAGTCGGCCAGCCGGTTCAGCACCGTGGTCACCGAGGCAATTGGGTCCTTGTGGCGTTCCA
>Ga0187822_10000154_pt1 | contig 12196 bp, 7 predicted proteins | sample NC_wetland_sal_i_18_FD_132967 | JGI IMG/M metagenome (GOLD analysis project Ga0187822, IMG submission 132967) | Wetland sediment microbial communities from Neuse River Estuary, North Carolina, USA - SourceSoil_2 | ecosystem: Environmental > Aquatic > Freshwater > Wetlands > Sediment | place...
AAGCGGCCAGGAGCCGGGTGATCGAAGTGTCGGCCAGCGTCGCCGCAGGGAACTTCCAACCCAAGCCCAGTTTCAATTGCAGATTCTGCGCCTACCGCAGTTTGTGCCCCGCCACGGAGAAGCAAGTGCCGGAACAAGTTCAGCAAAACTTCGAGATAATGTCAGGATGACACTGGATGGGTTCTGCGCGAGCGGAAATCTTGTGCCGGAAAAAACTCAGGGGACGCTTGCGCGTCCCCGGTTTGCTGCTTGCTGATACTTCTCTTAGTGCTTCTTTTTCTTCTTTGCCTTTTTCTTGGTTGCCATGGTTCTATTCTCCCTTTCCATTTTTCATGGACTTGCTATAGCAACGGTCAACTGTTGCAACTAATTGAATGTATAGAGTCATTAAAAAGTGATGTCAAGAAAAAAATGATGCTCGCTCGCGCATGCGACCCGTACACCAAAGTCACCAGAGAGCATTCGCGAAGAAATTTTCGTGAATGCAAGCGGCGTCATCGATGTTTTCTCGCGTGATAGTTCCCGCATCATCCTCGCTGCGGCGTTGGGCAATATCCAGAAAGATTCGCGCGGTCTTTCCCATGATCATCGCCGGGCCGCCGCGAATTTCGATCTTTATGCTGCTTCCCGCATCTATAATTGGAGTCGAGAAATCATCGCGGGAGCGTATAAATGGCTGCTTACGACGAGGTTGTCATCCTTTCAGGCTGTCGCACGCCGGTGGGAAAATTCCAGGGAAGCCTGTCCGATCTGAGCGCCACGCAGTTGGGCGCGATCGTGGTGCGCGAGGCGGTGAAGCGCGCCCATCTCGATCCCAAACTGGTGGACGAATGCATCATGGGCAACGTGGTTTCCGCCGGACTGGGACAAAATCCCGCGCGCCAGGCAGCCATCTTCGGTGGACTGCCGCCGGAAGTGGGTGCCATGACCGTCAACAAGGTTTGCGGCTCCGGACTCAAAGCGGTCGCACTCGCGGCGCAAGCGATCCAGACGGAAAACAGTTCCATCGTCGTCGCCGGCGGCATGGAATCGATGACCAACGCTCCCTATCTTCTGCCGCAAGCGCGCAAGGGATATCGCCTGGGCAACGCGCAGCTTATCGACTCCATGGTGAACGACGGGCTGTGGGATGTTTTCAACAACTACCACATGGGCATCACCGGCGAGAACGTGGCAGAGAAATACGGGATCACGCGCGAAGAGCAGGACGAGTTCGCGCTCAACTCCCATCGCAAGGCCCTGGCTGCGATCAACGAATGCCGGTTCAAATCGCAAATCGTTCCAGTAGAGCTGGCTCCCAGGAAGAAGGGCGGGGATCCGGTGATCTTCGACAAGGACGAATCTCCGCGCGAAGACACCACCATTGAAGTGCTGCGTTCGCTCAAGCCCGCATTCAAGAAAGACGGCACGGTCACGGCGGGCAATGCTCCGGGAGTGAATGACGGGGCCGCTGCCCTGCTCGTAACCAGCGCCCGGCGCGCGAAGGAACTGGGGACTGAACCCTTGGCGCGCATCGTGGCCCAGGCCACCAGCGGCATCGATCCCAGGTGGGTGATGATGGCTCCTGTGGGTGCTGTGCGGCAAATCTGGGAAAAGACCGGATGGAAGAACGAAGACGTGGACCTGTATGAACTCAATGAAGCGTTCTCGGTGCAGGCGCTGGGCGTGATGCGCGAGCTGGGTCTCGATCCCGGCAAAGTCAACGTCAACGGCGGCGCGGTCGCCATCGGACATCCCATCGGAGCCAGCGGAGCCCGGGTCCTGGTAACCCTTATCTACGAGATGATGCGCCGCAACGTGCATCGCGGAATCGCCGCGCTTTGTCTGGGTGGCGGGAATGCCGTGGCGATGGCAGTGGAACGGTAATGGAGGACGGGCGTCTCGCCCGTCTCTTTGGAGTCTCTGCAAAGACGGGCGGGACGCCCGTCCTCCATACTTCTAACCACTCGCGGGAGGATCCGGCGCCGGCAGAGTGACTTTGAATACTGCCCCGCCGCCGGGACCCGAGCTGGCTTCGATCTCTCCTCCGTGCTCCCGCAAAATCGCCTTGCAGATGCTGAGCCCGAGACCAGTGCCTCGCCCCGGCCGCTTGGTGGTGTAGAAAGGATCGAAAATGTTCGGCAGCACCTCGGCTGCAATGCCGGGCCCATCATCCTGGAACGTGACCGCGATGCTTCTTCCGGCTGTTTCCAGGCGAATTCGCAGGGTGCCAAGCTCGCGGGCTTCACGCATTGCCTGCTCGGCATTCAGTATGAGGTTGAGAAAAATCTGCATCAGCTGATGGGAATCGCCGTTGACCACCGGTAGAGACGGTTCCGGCAGAAAATCCACGGTAATGTTGTTCTTGCGCAATGAGTAAGCGTGCAGGTGCAGCGTCCGTTGCAAGAGCTCGCTAAGGTTGATCGGCCCCTTTCCCGGGGCTGGCGGGCGCGAAAAGTACATCAGGTTCTGGACAATGTCGGCCGCGCGCCGGGCCTGCTGCTGCAACATCACCAGTTGCTTGCGCCTGGCCTCCGCCGGTTCACCCTCCTGCAACAGCTCGGCCACGCCCATGATGCTGGTGAGGGGATTGTTCAGTTCGTGGGCGAAGCCCCCGATCATCTGCCCCATCGCCGCCAGGCGCTCGCTTTGGATGATCTGCTGTTCCAGCTTTCTCTCCACCGTGATATCGCGCACCGACATGATCACGCCGCTGGCCTTGCCTTCGGCGTCGAACAGCGGGCTGGCGTTGGCGCGCATGGTGCGCCAGCTGCCGTCGCGGTGCCGCGCCCCGAACTCGCAGAAGCCAAACTTTTTCGCCCCCGTGCTGACGTCATTGTAGAGCGCGGCAAATTCGGCGGACTGCTCCTGCTCGGCGTCGTCCACCTTCTTCCCGCGTATCTCGGAGGGGATACGTCCCAGCAGATCGCGGCTACGCGAACTGACAAAGCTGTACCGCCCATCGAGTCCAACCACCAGGATAAGGTCGGGAAAACTTTCCAGCAGATAGCGTTGAAATTCCTCCTGCTGGCGCAGCGCCTTTTCCATCTTGCGCCGCTCGGTCACATCCACCAGCGTGCCCTGATAGCGGATGATCTTGCCGGTTCCATCCCAGACGGCGCGCGAGGTGTCCAGAAAAACGCCGGTCGTGCCATCCTTCCGCCGCAGGGTGAGCTCGCGGCTGCGTTCTCTTCCGCGATCACCCGCGGTCCTTCCCAGCACGGGGCCCTGGCCCGGCTCCAGGTTGAGCGCGCTCGGATCGAGAGACAAAAGTTCATCCCGGCTGCTGCAGCCGAGCATCTGGACCAGCGCCGGGTTGGCGTCGAGCAATTTGCCCTCGGGAGTGCTGAAGTACACGCCTTCCTGCAGGGTCTCGAAGAGTTCGGTGAAGCGGCGTTCTTTCTCGCGTTCTTCGGTGACGTCGCGGGCCAGGGCGCTGACGCCCACGACTTCGTCGCTCTTGACGATGGCATTCAGCACGCAGTCGAAATACAGGGAACGCGTGCTGTTCTTGACCTGGACGCGGACCAGCCCCGACCAGCGGCGTTTTTCCAGAAAGCGGGGGAGGCCGCTCTCGACATCGCGCCGCAGTGGCTCGGCCACGAACTCATCCATCTTGTGCCCTACGACGTCGGTATAGTTGACACCCAGCAGTTGGGTGACGCGGCGATTCACTGTCCTCAGCGTGCCGTCGAGCGAGCAGGCAAACGCCACGTCGTCAAACGAATCGATGAGTTCCTTGAAGCTGCGCTGCGAGCGCTGAATGACCTGGCTCAACTGATCGAGTTGCTCGTCGGATGGAGTCACGCTGGTACGGTCGCGCAAGTCGCCCAGCAGGTGCTTCAGTTCCGAAACTTCGCGACGACGTCCGTACACGTAGGCGGCAAACAGCACCGCCAGGGCCAGGAGTCCGATGGATAGCGCTCCCAGGTGATAAGGAAGGTCCTGCAACCTCTCCCAGGAGAGCGCGGCCAGGCCGGTCGCCAGCAGGACCATGAACGCGAGCGCCAGCCGCCACAGCCGGGCTTCTTCCTTTTCCAGATTTCCTGGAGCGCGGCGCGGGCGGTCGGGTTGATCTTCCTTGTCCATAAGTACCGCTATGGATCTTGGACCCGCGTCCGGAGACAGGCGGGTTTTTTCTCGAGGGTGTTAGTTGAATCGTAGTCCACGTCTAGAACCGGGACAATGGCAAGGCGTGTTGGGCAACTTGGTTCTCAGATTGATTTCCCGATTGGGCCCCCTCATTAAAAGCCTCTGATCTCCGGTCCATGGTTCATCCGTCACCCTTCCTGGTGACGGCTGTCACCGCAGATTCACCGGCAGGCCTGTAGGGTGAGCAGCAAGTGTGCAGTCAGCGGCCTGATCTTCGTTGGTTTCGGTGGTGGCTCGAAGTCAAGGGTCAGACTGGGAGCGCGCTACCTCATGCTCTATAAGACCTTGAGCGCAGCGGTGTATGGCATTGATGCCAGCATCATTGAGGTTGAGGTGGACGTTTCCGGCATCAAGACCAACGAAGATCATTTTCATACTGTGGGGCTGCCCGACGCAGCCGTCCGGGAGAGCCGCGACCGGGTGCGCGCCGCCCTGAAAAACTGCGGTTACGATATTCCTTCCACCCACATCACCATCAACCTGGCCCCCGCCGACATCCGCAAAGAGGGTTCAGGGTTCGACCTGCCCATGGCTTTGGGAATTCTGGGCGCCTACGGGGGCCTGAATAAGAAGGAGGTGCCGGATTGCCTGTTTGTGGGCGAGCTCTCGCTCGACGGTGGGATCCGGGGGGTGCGCGGCGCTTTGCCGATTGCCATTGAGGCCCGGGGAAAGAAGATCTCCCGCCTGATCGTTCCGGAACTGAATGCACGCGAGGCGGCCATGGTGGGCGGGGTCGAAGTCTATCCGGTGAAGTCGCTGCTGGATGTGATCCGCTTCGTGAACACGGGCAACGGGATTCTTCCCCTCAAGGTAGACAGCGAGACGCTGCTGAGCGAGGCCCAGCACTACGCCGTCGACTTCAAGGACGTGCGCGGCCAGCAGACCGCCAAGCGCGCCCTCGAAGTGGCCTGCGCCGGCGGCCATAACATCCTGATGATCGGGCCGCCCGGCTCGGGCAAGACCATGCTGGCCAAGCGCATGCCCACCATCCTGCCTCCGTTCAGTTTCGAGGAGGCGCTCGAAACCACCAAGATCCACAGCGTCGCGGGCGTGCTCGATGCGGGCGCCGGGCTGGTCGGAGTCCGGCCGTTCCGCTCGCCGCACCACACCATCTCTGACGCCGGGCTGATCGGAGGAGGCGCGGTGCCCCGCCCCGGCGAGGTTTCCCTCGCCCACAACGGCGTGTTGTTTCTGGACGAGCTGCCAGAATTTCCGCGCAACGTCTTGGAGGTGATGCGCCAGCCCCTGGAGGATGGCACCGTCTGTATCGCGCGCGCCTCCATGTCCCTCACCTTTCCCGCGCGCTTCATGCTGGCGGCCGCCATGAATCCGTGTCCTTGCGGATACTTCAACGACCGCTCGCGCGAATGCCATTGCACCCAGCCCATGATCCAGCGCTACATGGGAAAGATTTCCGGACCGCTGCTCGACCGCATCGATATCCATATTGATGTGCCCGCGGTGAACTACAAAGAACTGAGGGCGGGAAGCGAACCGGAAAGTTCGGCCAGGATACGCGAGCGGGTGATGCGAGCTCGAGAAATCCAGCTGCAGAGGTTCGCGTCATCGCGCTCGCGCCTCTACTGCAATGCCCAGATGGCTCCCCGCCATATTCGCGCTTCCTGTGAGCTTTCCGCCGATTGCGAACGCCTGCTGGAGCGCGCCATGACCCAGCACGGCATGACTGCCCGCGCCCACGACCGCATCCTCAAGGTAGCCCGCACGGTCGCCGACCTGGAAGGCGCCCCGGCGATCGAGCCCAAACACATCGCGGAGGCCATCCAATACCGAACGCTGGACCGGACGTTCTGGGCGTAGGTTTGCTGGGGCAGGGAGGGTTGTGTGGGGACGGGTCTTCGACCCATCCGGGCCGAGCGAAGCTCGGCAATTTTGTGTGGCGCGGGCGCCCTCGCCCGCGTGAGTGCCGCCAATCAAAGTCAAAAGCCGCGGGCGGGGGCGCCCGCGCCACCCGATCAGGAGCATCCTTCCGGGTTTGACCAGTCCTCCCTAACATGCTATAAAAGCTGGTTTTGTATCGGGCCTTCGGCAGCAAGCTCAGCGTCCAGCCGGCGGCCTCTGCGGTACGAAACATCCGACGCGGCCAAGCTCAACACTCCTTGTTCAATGCCGTGTAGTGGAAGCGTGTTCGGAACTCCGGCAATGCGCTCCCCGGCGCTCTCGATGAGAGCGTCCGGTTGGTGCTGTTCGCTGGGTGGCAGTGCCTAAACACGTGATGGTCCTGAAATAGTCTTCATACCGGAGGAATTCCCATGCGCACCTGGCTGGCGAAAGCTGTGTCCCAAGGACGCTCATTTACCCACGTTTTCACTCGGACGGTGGCCGCCACCATCGCCGTCCTCACACTCGGGTCCATTTCAGCCCTGGCCCAGCCCGCCCAGGAAGTCGGCGGCGAAGCCAGTCTCAGGCTCCCCGATCTCTCGCAGGTACTGTTCCTCGGCATTGACGGTCATCGCCTGCTGATGATCGGCATCCTGTTCTGCATTTTCGGCCTGGGTTTTGGACTGATCATTTACACCCGCCTGCGCAAGATGCCGGTGCATCGTTCCATGCTCGAGATTTCCGAGCTTATCTACGAGACCTGCAAGACCTATCTGATCACCCAGGGAAAATTCCTGCTGATCCTGTGGCTCTTCATTGCCGTCGTCATCGTGCTCTATTTCGGCGTGCTGTCTCCGGTCCCGGATAAGCCGATCGCCATCACCCTCCCCATCATTCTTCTCTTCAGCCTGGTGGGAATTGCTGGCAGCTACGGCGTCGCCTGGTTCGGTATTCGGGTCAACACCTTTGCCAACTCGCGCACCGCTTTTGCCGGTCTCGCCGGCAAGCCGTATCCGATATACAACATTCCGCTGCAGGCCGGCATGAGCATCGGCATGATGCTGATCAGCGTTGAACTGCTGCTCATGCTGATTATTCTGCTCTTCATTCCTGCCGACTACGCCGGGCCCTGCTTCATCGGATTCGCTATCGGCGAGTCGCTGGGCGCGGCCGCGTTGCGCATTGCTGGCGGCATCTTCACCAAGATCGCCGACATTGGCTCCGACCTGATGAAGATCGTCTTCAAGATTAAGGAAGACGACGCGCGCAACCCCGGCGTGATTGCCGACTGCACCGGAGACAACGCCGGCGATTCGGTTGGACCCTCAGCCGACGGCTTCGAAACCTACGGCGTGACCGGCGTTGCCCTGATCACTTTCATCTTGCTGGCCGTAAAGGACCCGACCATCCAGGTACAGCTGCTGGTCTGGATCTTTGTGATGCGCATAGCCATGCTGGTGTCGAGCGCAGCGGCTTACTTCATTAACGGCGCTATTGCCAAGGCCCGGTTTGGCAACGCCGACAAAATGAATTTCGAGACACCCCTGACCTGGCTGGTGTGGTTGACGTCCCTGATTTCGGTCGGTGTGACATTCGTCATTTCCGCCATCATCGTTCCCAGCCTGGCCGGTGATACGACGCAGTGGTGGAAGCTGGCCAGCATTATTTCGTGCGGGACGCTGGCGGGGGCCATCATCCCTGAACTGGTAAAAGTCTTCACCTCGACTGAGTCGCGGCACGTACGCGAAGTGGTTACTTCCGCCGATGAAGGTGGAGCGTCGCTGGGAATTCTGTCCGGTTTCGTGGCCGGAAATTTCTCTGCCTACTATCTCGGACTTTCGATGGTGGCGCTGATGTCCCTCGGATACTACTTCAGCACCCTGGGTCTGGAGGGATTGATGGTGGCGGCTCCCGTCTTTGCCTTCGGACTGGTGGCGTTCGGCTTCCTGGGCATGGGCCCGGTGACCATCGCGGTGGATTCCTACGGTCCGGTCACCGACAACGCGCAGTCCGTGTATGAACTGTCGCTGATCGAGCAGGTCCCCAACATCCGGCAGGAGCTTAAAAAAGATTTCAACATGGACGTTAATTTTGAGCGCGCCAAGGATTTGCTGGAAGAAAACGACGGCGCGGGCAACACTTTCAAAGCCACGGCCAAGCCGGTTCTGATCGGGACCGCGGTGGTTGGCGCGACCACCATGATTTTTTCCATCATCATGGCGCTCACCAACGGGCTCACCGAGAACGTGAACAATCTTTCGCTTCTGCACGCGCCTTTCATGCTTGGCCTGATAACCGGTGGCGCCATGATTTACTGGTTCACCGGCGCTTCCACCCAGGCCGTGACCACCGGTGCCTACCGCGCGGTGGAGTTCATCAAGGCCAACATCAAGCTTGAGGGTGTAACCAAGGCATCCGTCTCCGACAGCAAGAAAGTAGTCGAAATCTGCACCAAGTACGCACAGAAGGGAATGTTCAATATTTTCCTGGCAGTCTTCTTCGCCACCTTGGCGTTTGCTTTTGTGGAGCCATTCTTCTTTATCGGCTACCTGATCTCAATCGCCATCTTCGGTCTCTATCAGGCAATTTTTATGGCCAACGCGGGCGGCGCCTGGGACAATGCCAAGAAAATTGTGGAAGTGGAACTGAAACAGAAAGGCACGCCGCTGCACGATGCGACCGTGGTAGGCGACACCGTCGGCGATCCTTTCAAAGACACCTCGTCAGTTGCCCTGAACCCGGTCATCAAGTTCACCACGTTATTCGGGCTGCTGGCGGTTGAATTGGCGGTAAAGCTCACGGCTGAAGCCGGCGGCATGCTGGGTCACTTGCTCGCGCTGGGCTTCTTCCTCGCATCCTTCATCTTCGTATATCGGTCGTTCTACGGCATGCGCATCGTGAAGGAAGGAGCAGCTCGAAGTTGACCGGCGCCCCATGGGGGGTGTCATCCTGACCGGAGTAGCGGCGTCGCGAAGCGAAGCCGCTGCGCAGTCGAAGGACCCCGATCAGCTTATCGGTGGCATACGTTTTGAAAAAACTGCCAAGATTTCAGCGCCGTGCAGGCTATATGGGTCCTTAGACGGCATAGAAAGTTCGCGAAGCGAACTTTCTACTTCGCTCAGGATGACACGGTTTCGGCCGACACTCCCCGGGGTCCGTACAGTTGCGACTCAGTCGCATGGCTTTGACTCTCTGATTTATGTTCATCGGCCATTTCGGCGTCGCGCTTGCCGCCAAGAGAGTGGCACCGGGCACTTCCCTAGGCACCCTGATTCTCGCTGCCCAATTTCTTGACTTCCTGTGGCCGGTCTTTCTGCTGCTCGGCATCGAGCATGTCAGGATCGCGCCCGGCCTTGCCGGGGTTTCTCCGCTTGAGTTCACCGCGTATCCCATCTCGCACAGTTTGCTGATGGCAATGGTGTGGGCGGTCCTCTTTGGCGGAACCTACTACGCCCTGCGCCGCAACCTGCGAGAGGCTTTGGTTGCAGGCGCCGCCGTGCTCAGTCATTGGATTCTGGATTTCATCGCGCACCGCCCGGACCTGCAGCTGTATCCGGGTGGCGAAGGGCGCGTCGGCCTGGGATTGTGGAACTCCTTGCCGGCGACGATCGCCGTGGAGATCCTTTTCTTCGGCGCCGGGCTGGCGGTTTACCTCGGCTGCACCCGCGCCCGCGACAACACTGGGCGATATGGTTTCTGGGCACTCATCGCGTTTCTTTTCCTGGGATGGGTAAGCTCTCTGTTTGCCGGCGCTCCGCCGAGCGTGACGGCTCTCGCCTGGGGCGGCATCGCAATGTGGTTGACGGCCCCCTGGGGTTGGTGGGCGGACCGGCATCGCGCCTTCATCGAGTCGCGTTAAGGCGACCCTTTCATCTTTTCTTTCACGCTGTGCGCCAGCTTTTCAATCTCCTCCGCCTTCTTGATCACATTCACCGAAAGCATGCCCTCGTTGGTCTTATCGACGTACTCCTGCAACTCGGTGGCCAGCTTGAGCAACTTCCCGGTATCGCGCCTGAGATCGGCCTGGCGCGCCTCGTTGGCTTTCTTGGCCATATCCCGTTCTATCTTGAGGCGGCCTTCGTCGATGCCGACCCTCTGGTGAGCCGAGGTCTCCTGCCGCATGTAATTGGACTGGGATGCCGACGGCAGCACGGCTGTCAGCGCGAAGGCGATGATCCCTGAGAGGCTCTTGAGTCGCAACGTCCACCTCGAACAGTTGAATTGAGGGACATTATACGTTCGAGCCGAGCGGGAGCGGGCCCACAAGAAATTTTCAAGTTGTCATCCTGAGCGGAGTAACAGCTTCGCGAAGCGAAGCTGCTGCGCAGTCGGAGGACCCCTAGCAGCGTAACGGAATTAATGGAGTACAGGGACCTTTCGCTCGTCAGGTTCGGCGGCCGTCGTGAAGCTTATAGGGGTCCCTCGACTCCACCAGCCCATTCGCAAGCGAATGGCCTGGTTCCGCTCAGGATGACACTGGCAGATGGCACGTACAGAAGGGTGCCCCGTCCAAGCTCCGCTTGGGCGGGGATTGTCGCGGACATACCTCAGGGAGAAAAAACTTACAGTGAACTCATGTTCGCCAGGAACTCGCCATTCGACTTGGTCTTGCTCAGCTTGTCGATCAGCAGTTCCATCGCTTCCACGGGCGAAAGCGGGTTCAGCACCTTGCGCAGCACCCAGATGCGGGTCAGGTCTTCCTTCGGGATCAGCAACTCTTCCTTACGCGTGCCGGAGCGCTGAATATCGATGGCCGGGAAGGTGCGCTTGTCGACCAACTTGCGGTCAAGGATGATTTCCGAGTTACCGGTGCCTTTGAATTCTTCAAAGATCACATCATCCATGCGCGATCCCGTATCAATCAGGGCCGTAGCAATGATGGTCAACGATCCGCCTTCTTCAATGTTTCGCGCCGAGCCAAAGAACCGCTTGGGACGCTGCAACGCGTTGGAGTCCACGCCGCCTGACAGCACCTTGCCGCTGGGCGGAACGATGGTGTTGTAAGCGCGAGCCAGACGGGTAATCGAATCCAGCAGAATCACCACGTCGCGCTTGTGTTCCACCAGGCGCTTGGCCTTTTCGATCACCATTTCCGCGACTTGCACGTGCCGCGCGGCAGGTTCGTCGAAGGTCGATGAAATAACCTCGCCCTTGACCGATCGCTGCATGTCCGTAACTTCTTCCGGCCGCTCATCGATCAGCAGCACCATCAGCACAACTTCGGGATGATTGGTCGTAATCGAATTGGCCACGTTCTGCAGCAGCATGGTCTTGCCGGCGCGGGGCGGGGAAACGATCAGTCCGCGCTGGCCTTTACCGAGAGGCGTCAGCAGATCCATCACCCGGGCGCTGACGTTCTCGCGCACAGTTTCGAGCTTCAATCGCTCCTGCGGATACAGCGGCGTCAGGTTGTCGAACAGGATTTTGTTGCGCGCTTCTTCCGGCGATTCGAAGTTGACCGCTTCAATCTTGACCAGGGCAAAGTATTTCTCGCCCTCGTGCGGCGGACGCACCTGGCCGCTGATGGTGTCTCCGGTCTTGAGGTCAAACTTGCGAATCTGCGACGGGGAAACGTAAATGTCGTCCGGGCCGGGCAGATAGTTGTAATCCGGCGAGCGGAGAAAGCCGTAGCCGTCGGGCAAAATTTCCAGCACACCCTCGGCAAAAATGTGGCCCTCTTTTTCACTCTGGGCCTGGAGAATCTTGAAAATCAGGTCTTGCTTGCGCAATCCACTGGCTCCGGGCAAGTCCAAAGATCGGGCGATCTTGGTTAGCTCGGTAATATTTTTTTCTTTGAGTTCAGCAATGGTCATCAGTCACCTGCGAGGAGATTTTTCAAAGGGGGGTACGCGAAAGAGAAGGATCCATCCAGCGGGGCAGGAGGCGGGCTAACTTATGCAGCCCGCCGTTGTGCCTCAGCAAAATGTTCCGGTTCGGCCAGAACCGACTGCCGCTCCGAACTTGCAATCCGATCCAGGACCTCGTTCATGGTCTCCTGGATTCTGGTATTGGGCTTGTGAAACTTACGGGTAGCCTTCGATGCAAGCTGACAGAGCATATAACGGTTCCGCAAAGTATGTAAAGCATCAAAAACACGATCAGAGCGCTTCATTATTATTTCTCCTGACCCCAGCGAAATGGCGTAATTCTCGATTTTTACGACAGGGCAAGTCCCGGCCAGATTCGTAAGTCCTTCAGTTCTTATGGGTTGTACGGGAATGCTCTG
>Ga0187822_10000156_pt1 | contig 12139 bp, 12 predicted proteins | sample NC_wetland_sal_i_18_FD_132967 | JGI IMG/M metagenome (GOLD analysis project Ga0187822, IMG submission 132967) | Wetland sediment microbial communities from Neuse River Estuary, North Carolina, USA - SourceSoil_2 | ecosystem: Environmental > Aquatic > Freshwater > Wetlands > Sediment | place...
GACCACGAGCCGGCCGCGCTCGTAGGTGAGGCTCACCGCCGCGCCGTCGATCTTCACCTCGGTGGTGTAGCCCGCGGTCGCGGCGTCCGGCGTGAGCCGGATGTTCCGCTCCTCCCACGCGGCCAGCTCCTCCGGGGAGAACGCGTTCGCGAGCGAGGGCATGATCCGGAGATGCGGGTACTTGGCGAGAGCGCTCGCTGGCGCGGCACCGACGCGCCGGGTGGGGCTGTCCGGGGTGCGGAGGTCGGGGTGGGCGTCCTCGAGCTCCTGAAGCTCGCGGAAGAGGCGGTCGAACTCGGCGTCGGAGATCTCCGGTGCGTCGAGAACGTAGTAGGCGTAGTTGGCGCGCTCGATCCGGCGGCGCAGCTCCTCCGCCCGCCGGGCGAGGTCGGCGGCGGCCGCGCCGCTGCTCACCGCCCCGCGGCCTCCTGGGAGAGCACCGTCATCGCCACGCCGACGAGCCGGTCCACCTCGGCCGTGCTCGACCGGCTGAGCGCGCCTTCGCCCCACGGCTCCTCCTTCATCGCGAACGAGTCGAGCAGCCGGCGCAGGAAGCCGACCAGCGCGGCCCGCTCGCGGTCCGCCGCCTGCCCCGCGGGGTCCTCGCCTCGCCGGAGCTGGAGCCGCTCGAAGCGATGCGCGTTCCGCAGGGCCTTGGCGGTGAGGCTCGCCACCACCTGGCAGAAATGCACGTCGGCCTCGGTGAACGCCGGGCCGTCGCGGAAGGTGCGGAGGAAGATCGCGCCGATGGGGGCGCCCCGCCACGTGATCGGGATGACGGTGATGTTCTTGACCCGCCGGTACGCGAGCGCGTCCGCGGCGTGCCGGAGCGAGGGGTCGGTGGAGACGTCGGGGATGAATACCGTCTGGCCGGTCTCGAGCGCCCGGCGAAGCTCGGGATACCGGGCCAGGTCCACGACGTAGTTCCGGATGCTCGGGTCCTCGTAGCTGGCCACCAGCCGGACCGTCTCTCCCCCGCGCTCCGCCAGGAAGATGGAGCAGCGGTCGAGGCCGAACGCCTCGCCCAGCCGGCGCGTCACGGCCTGGACCACGTCCACGAAGTGCAGGGAGCCGGCGATCTCCTGGAGGATCTCGACTACGGCCAGGAGGTGCCGCTTTTCCTGCTCCAGCGTGTCGATCCGCGCCTGCAACTGGTCCACGTCGTCGGACACCGGTGCTGACATCGTCATGGTGACCCGTCCGGAATGAGGGAGCCTGCCTGTACGATTATAAGGGTCGGGGTGCGGGGCAGGGAGCGGTGTTCGATTCCTTGGGGGCACCGCCCGGTTTCGCTACAGTCGCGAAGGTTGACGGGGGTCTTCGGCGGGCAGTAACGTAACCTCGTCAGGAGGTGGGTCATGGGGAACCAAGAGCGGGACGACGAGGGCGGTGGTGTGAGGGGCGCGGCGAACTTCGTCGCGGGCATGGTGGTGGGGGCGCTCATCGGCGCCGGGATCGCCATGCTGGTGGCGCCGGCGGAAGGGTCGGTGCTCCGGCGGCGGCTGGGCCGGCGCGCCCGGGAGCTGGGGGAGCGGGCAAAGGAAGGGATCGACGAGGCCGCGCACCGGGCCCGTCGGGACCTCGCCCGGCGCCGGCGGCGGCTCCAGGCCCGCCTGGACCGTCTGGCCGACGAGGCGCGCGACTCCGTCTCCGACTTGTCCTGACCGGGCTCACTTCCCGTCCGGCTTCGACGCGATCCGGTGGAGCAGCGCCGCTCCATCGCCTTTGTACTGCGGGTCGTTGAAATCCCGAATCGGCAGCGTGTCGAGGGTCTCCAGCTCCCGGCGCGCGTCCCCGTAGCGCTTGCGATCCACGTACACCCGGGCCAGATCGAGCCGATGCACGATGCGGCGAGGATCGATCTCGACGGCCCGCTCGAGGTTCGTGATCGCCCCGTCCCACGACGCCTTGCTGAAGACCCCCGCGCCCAGGAACTGGCGGGCGAAGAACCGGCTCACCCCGGAGAGCCGCATGATCTCGGCGTTCCACCGGCCCAGCACGTGATAGGCGCCGTCATGCTGCGGGTCGAGCTCGATGGCCCGCAGCGCCTCGCTCCGGACCTCGGACGCGAGCCGGATCCGCTGCTTCGTCCCCTTCGTCAGCGCGGTCTGGCCGATCGCCCGCGCCAGGATGAAGTGGCCGTCCGCGCCCGTGCTGTCGGCCAGGACCGCCCGGCGCGCGTAGCGCTCGGCCCGGGCATAGAGCGAATCCCGCTCCGGGCTCTTCACCGAGTCCGGCGTCTCCGCTCCCAGCGTGATCAGCGCCAGCGCCGCGCGCCAGTTCGCCTCGTAGCCCAGCGAGTCCGCGGCCAGCGCCTGCTCGAAGTCGCGGAGCGCGGTCCCGGGGTCGCGCGCGTCGAAGGCGGCGCGGCCCGCGGCCAGGGCGTCGGAGGAATCCGGCGGGGACTGGCCGGCGGCCGGCCGGCCGGCCAGCAGCACGAGCAGCGCGGCCGCGAGGGTCGCATGCGCGGACTTCCACTTGCGGACAGGGCGGCTCGGCGGGCCGGATCTCAATGGTCGTTACCTCGCTGATCGAGCGGAAGCGCGACGGCGTCGCGCTCGACCCGGCGGAATGGCGAGCCCTCGTCGACGACTACGTCGCGGGGCGGGTCCCCGACTATCAGGTCTCGGCGCTGCTCATGGCCGTCGTCTGGCGCGGGCTCTCGACCGACGAGCTCGCCGCGCTCACCGACGCGATGATCGCCTCGGGCGACCGGCTCCGGTTCGAGGGGCTGGGCCGCCCGGTGCTGGACAAGCACTCGACCGGAGGCGTGGGCGACAAGGTCTCGCTGGTCCTCGCTCCCATGGTGGCGAGCTGCGGCGTCGCCGTGCCGATGATGTCGGGCCGCGGGCTGGGCCATACCGGGGGCACCCTCGACAAGCTGGAGTCGATCCCGGGCTTCCGCACCGGGCTCGCGCTCCGGGAGATCGAAGCCCAGATCCAGCGGCTGGGCTGCGCAATGATCGGCCAGACGCCGGAGATCGCTCCCGCCGACCGCAAGCTCTACGCGCTCCGGGACGTCACCGGGACCGTGGAGTCCATCCCCCTCATCTCCGCCAGCATCATGTCGAAGAAGCTGGCGGAAGGGCTCGGCGGCCTGGTGCTCGACGTCAAGGCCGGCTCGGGGGCCTTCATCCCCGGGCGGGACCGGGCCATCGAGCTTGCCCGCACGATGATCGGTCTCGGGGAGACGCGAAGCTGCCCCACCGTCGCACTGCTCACGGCGATGGACCGTCCGCTCGGGCGGGCGTGTGGCTGTGCGCTCGAGGTCGAAGAGGCGCTCCAGGGGCTCGGGGGCGAAGGGCCCGACGATCTGATGGAGGTGACCTACGCGCTCGGTGTCGAGATGCTCCTGCTCGCGGGGGTCGAGCATGACCCGGTCGGCGCGCGCCGGCGGCTCGAGAAGGCGATCGCCTCCGGGCAGGCGCTGGAGACGTTCCGCCGGGTGGTCGAGGCACAGGGCGGAGACCCGATGGTGATCGACGATCCCGGCATCCTGCCGCAGGCCGACGCCGTCGAGGTCTTCCGCTCGCCCGCGACCGGCACGGTCGCGTCGGTGGACCCCCGGATCATCGGCCGGGCCGTCGTGGCGCTGGGCGGGGGACGGAACACGCTGGCGGACGCGGTGGATCCCACCGTCGGCTTCGTGATCACCGTGAAGCCGGGCGACAGGGTCAAAGCGGGCCAGCCGCTGGCCTCGGTATTCGCGCGGGACGCTGCGGGCATCGCGCTCGGGCTCGATGCGCTGGCCCGGGCGATCACGACCGAGGGCGAGCCGGCACCCTTGCCGCTCGTCTCCCACCGGATCACGGCGGCGGGAGTGGAGACTCTCGAGCACCCGGCGTCCGCCTAGACGTCCCGGCGCAGCAGGTTCGGTTGGAGGTCGGCCGTGGTCGAGCAGCCGGCGAGACCCAGGGTGAGGTCGAGGTCGGCGAGGAAGTTGAGCAGGACCTCGCGCACGCCCGCCTCGCCGCCCAGGGCGAGCCCCCAGGCGTAGAGCCGGCCGAGGAGCACCGCGCTCGCGCCCAGGGCGAGCGCCTTGCAGGCGTCGGCGCCGCGGCGGATGCCCCCGTCCAGCAGGACGGGGACGCGTCCGGCAACCCGCTCCAGCACCCGGGGCAGGGCGTCCAGGCTCCCGACGGCGCCGTCCACCTGGCGGCCCCCGTGGTTCGAGACCACGATCCCGTCCATGCCGGCGTCCACCGCCCGCGCCGCGTCCTCCGGGCTCAGGATGCCCTTGAGGACGATCGGGAGCGCGGTGTGGCGCCGGAGGAACGGGAGATCGTCCCAGGTCAGCGCCGCGTTGCCGAAGATCTCGGTGAAGCGGGTGATCGCGGCGGCGCGGTCCTCCTCCGGCGGCCGGGCGAGCCCGGCGCGAAACGCGGGGTCGCTCAGATAATTGGCGATGCCGTGCCCGTGGAGAAACGGCGTGTACGCGTTGGCGAGGTCGCGCTCGCGCCAACTGAGGATGGGGCAGTCCACCGTCACCACGATCGCGCGGTAGCCCGCGTGGCCCGCCCGCGAGAGGAAGCTCGCGGCCACGTCCGGGTCCGAGCTCCAGTAGAGCTGGAACCACCGCGGGGCATCGCCCATCGCGGCGGCGACGTCCTCGAGCGGCACCGACGAAGCGCTGCTCAGGATGACCGGAACCCCGAGCGCGGCGGCGGCGCGGGCCGTGGCAAGTTCGCCGTCGGGATGCAGGATCCCCTGGACCCCGAGCGGCGCGAGCATCACCGGCGCGGGGAGCGGGGTGTCCAGCAGGGTCGTGCGCCAGTCCCGCGAGGAGAGGTCGCGCAGCACGCGGGGCTCGATGCGCCAGCGGCGGAAACCGTCGAGGTTCGCGCGCATGGTGTCCTCGGCGCCGGCGCCGCCCGAGAGATAGCCGAACGCCTCCCGGCTCAGCGCCTCGCGGGCGCGCCGCTCCAGCTCCTCGGGCGCCACCGGAACCGCGGAGCCGCGCTGGAAGATTTCGAGCTGCCGGCCGACGCCGAACGAGACGGCCGACGCGCCGACGACGGATGAGCCGGGCATGGCCATCAAGGTACTATGCCGGCGGGTCTGCCTGAAGATCCCTTCACCATCCCTTCACGGCTCCGAAGGCGCCGCGCCGTAGATTGCCGAAACGGCCGGTAGGACAGGCCAGGGAGGAGCGGCGGTGGCGGATTTCCCCACGTCGGGCCGCGGGTCGTCTCCGGACGGCGCCGGGCTCGACCGACTGCTCGAGACCGAGGCACTGCTGAGCGCCCGCCTGGCGCAGGCGGAGACCGACGCCGCAGCCCTAGTGGCGGAGGCCCGCGCGGCCGCAGCTGAGCTGGAGACCCGATACCAGTCGGAGCTGGAGGCCGGGATTGGGGCGGCGGCGGCCCGCGTCACGGCCGACGGGGAAACCGCCGTTGCACGGATCCGTGCCGACGCCGCGGCCCGCGCGGCGCAATTCCGGTCGCTGCCGGCATCCCGGATCGAGCGCCTCGCGGCCGCGGTCGCCGGCTGGGTGCTGCCCCTCCCCGGAGAGGCCCCGTGATCGTTCCCATGGCTCGGGTCCGCATCCTCGGGCCGCGGACCGAGCTGGCGGCGGCCGTGCGGGCGGTGCAGGACGTCGGCCTGCTGCATCTCGTTCCCCCGGCTTCGCAGCCTCTCCTCGAGGAGTTCCTCCCCACATCCGAGGAGCGCCGCCGCGCGCGCGCCCTCGAGCGGGCGCTGGCCGAGGTGGAAGGCGCGCTCGCCGCGCTGGGCCTGGCGGACGCCGCCGGGGCCGCTGTCGCCGCGCCCACGGCGGCGGATTTTGCCCGCTGGACCCGGCTCGCGCACCGCGTCCGCCGGGAGGCCGTGTCGCTGGGGGAGCAGATCGCCCGGGCGGAGGAGGAGCAGGCGCTGCTCGCCAAGTACCACGACACCTTCGCAGCGTTCGAACGGCTCCTCCGGCGGGATGGGCCGGCCGATGCGGCCGTCTTCCACCTGGTGCTCCGCGCCGATCAGGCCGAGGCGAAGGCCGCGCTCGAGGCCGGGCTCCGGCAGCTGGTGGGGCCGGCGTTCGAGTCCTTCAGCCAGCGGCTCCCCAGCGGCGAGACCGCCATGCTGATTCTCGTCCCTCGCACCACCGGCGAGCGGGTGGAGCGGCTCCTCGCCGAGACGCGGGTGCAGGAGGCGCCGGTGCCGACCGGATACGGTCCGACGCTGGCGGCCGCGCTGCCGCGCATGCGGGAGCGCGAGGGCACGCTCCCGCGCGAGCTGGCCGCGCTGCGCCGCCGGCGGGACGGGCTGGCGCGTCCCCATGCGGCGGAGCTCTCACGGGCCCGCGCAACGCTCCGGGACCGGCTGGCCCAGGTGGAGGCGATCGCCCAGTCGGCGGTCACCCCGCGCGCCTTCGTGCTGGAAGGGTGGGTGCCGGCGGCGGGGCTGCCCACACTGGGCGACGCGCTGGAGCGCGGCTTCGGCGGCGCGGTCGTGATGGAGATATTGCGGCGCGAGGCATGGCGGGCCGAGGACGCGCCGGTCGTACTGCGAAACCCCCGGCTCTTCCGCCCCTTCGAGATCATCACCCGCGCACTGCCGCTCCCCCGCTACGGCACGATCGACCCGACCCCGTACGTCGCCACCTTCTTCCCGATGTTCTTCGGCCTGATCCTGGGGGACGTGGGCTACGGCGCCGTGCTCGGCCTGGCCGCGCTGGTGCTCCACCGCCGGACCGCACCCGGCAGCACGCTCCGGTCGGTGGCGGAGGTCGGGGGGGCCTGCGCGCTTTTTGCGATCATCTTCGGCTTCCTGTTCGGGGAGGCGTTCGGCGACCTCGGCCGCCGCTGGCTCGGGCTCCGGCCGCTCTGGCTCGACCGCGAGTCCGCGATCGTGCCGTTCCTGGCGCTCACCCTCTCGCTCGGGCTCGTGCACATCCTGCTCGGCGTCGTGCTGGGCGCGCTGAGCCGGATTCGCTCCGATCCGCGCCAGGCGGCGGGCCGCGGGCTCTCGGCCGTGATGCTGGCGCTCATCGCCGTGGCCATCCTCGCCGCGCTCGAGGTGCTGCCGAAGGCGCTCCTCTCGCCGGCCGTCATTGCGCTGCTGGTGGCGTTTCCGGTGCTGGTGGTGCTCGAGGGCTTGGTGGCGCCGATCGAGCTGCTCAGCACGGTGGGCCACGTGCTGTCCTATGCCCGTATCATGGCGCTGGGGACCGCCTCGGTCATGCTGGCCGTGGTGGCTAACCGGCTCGCGGGCGCGTTCGGCAGCGTGGTGATCGGCGTGCTCTTCGCGCTGCTCTTCCACACGGTGAACTTCGCGCTGGCGCTCTTCACCCCGACCATTCACGCGCTCCGCCTCCACTACGTGGAGTTCTTCGGCACCTTCTACAGCGCGGGCGGCGTTCGCTACCGCCCGCTGGGCCACTGGACCCCCCAGGCCGGCCAGACCGCGTAACCGAAAGGACACGCCATGACGTTCGCCCTGCTCGCGCTCAGTGCCGCACTCGCCATCGGAATCCCCGCGCTCGCGACGGCCTGGGCGCAGTCCCGCATCGGCCCCGCCGCGGCCGCGAGCCTGGCCGAGCGGCCGGAGCTCAGCGCGACCGTGATCATCTTGGTGGCGATTCCCGAGACGATGGTCATCCTCGGGTTCGTGGTCGCCGTCCTGATCGTGCTCCGCGGCGGCGCGGCCTAGAGCTCGATGGCCCTCGATCAGCTGCTCGAGGCGCTGACCCGCGAAGCCGAGGCGCGCGCGGCCGAGGCGGTGGCCGCCGCGCGCCTCGAGGCGGAGGCGATTCTGCGGGAAGCGCGGGCCGGAACCGAGCGCCGGCTCGCGGAGGCGGTCGCGCGGCGCGAACGCGAACTCCGAGGCGCGGCGCAGGGCGCCGTCGAAGCCGCCCGACGCGAGGCCGCCCGCGAAGTCCTCACCGCGCGGGCCGAGGCGCTGGCACGGGTCTTCGCCAGAGCCCGCGAGCTTCTGGTGGCCCGGGTGCGGGAGCCGGCCCTGGAGTCGCGCTGGGCGCATGACGCGGCGGAGGCGCTCACCTACCTCGGCGGCGCCGATGCCGTGGTGCGGCGGCCGCCGGAGGCGGCCGGCGTGATCGTGGCGGCGGCGGACGGATCGGTCGAGGTGGACGGGACGGTCGGCGCCCTGCTCGCCCGGCTCGAGCCGCAGCTGGCCGTCGAGGTCGCGCGCCAGATGGAGGCGGGGCCGTGAGCGTCGCCTGGGGCGACCTCAACGCCCGCGCGCGCGGCCTGGCGCGGCATCTCGTCGGGCCCGAGGTGCTGCGCCAGCTGGCGGACGCGCCCGACCTGGCGGCGTTCGTCCGGGTGGCGCGGGCGGCCGGCCTGGTGGCGCCCGAGGCCAGCGCGGAGTCGGTGCTCGAGGTCGAGCTCGCCCTCCGGCGCACGGCGGCGCGGCAGCTTCGCCGGTTGCTCCGCTGGGTGGGAGACCGGGCTCCGCTCGTGCGCATCGTCGTGGAGGACGAGGATCGCCGCAGCGTCCGCGCCATCCTGCGGGGCGCCGCCGCGGGCGCGGCGAGCGAGGCGCGGCTCGCCGGCCTCGTGCCGACGCCGTCGCTTCCCGAGCGCATGCTCGAGGAGCTCGCGGCGCAGCCCACGCCCGGGGAGGTTGCCGCGCTGCTCGCGGCCTGGGGCCATCCCTTCGGGCCCGCCGCGCTCGGCGCCGCGAGCGTGGAGCATCCGGACCTCTTCCGCTTCGAGGTGGAGATCGACCGGGTGTTCGCGGTGCGCGCGGCCGCGGGCGCCCGCCGGGGCGGGCCGGTGCTCCGCGCCTTCGTGGCCGACACGATCGACTACGCCAACGTGAGAGCCGCGCTCGTCCTCGCCGCGGGCGAGAGCGAGCAGCCGGCCGGCGCCGCGTTCCTGCCCGGCGGCCGGCGCCTCGCGCGGGAGCGGTTTCTCGAGGCCGCCGCTGCGGGACCGGACGCGGCCTCGAAGCTCGCGGCGGCGCTGGCCCCGGACGAGGTCGGCGCGGTGGTCAGACGCAACGCCGGCGATGCGGGCGCGCTCGAGCGCGAGCTTCTCGCGCTCCGCATCCGGCGCCTTCGCGACCTCGCCCGGACGGACCCGCTGGGCTCCGCACCGTTGCTGGCGTACTTCCTCCGGCTGCGGGCCGAGCAGGAGAACCTCCGGCTCCTGTTGTGGGGTGCCGCGCTGGGCGCGCCCGGCCCGCTCCGGCGGGACCGGCTCGTGCCGTCCGCATGAGCCATCCGATCCAGGTGCTCTGCCGGCCGGCGGTGGCCGCCGGGTTCCGGCTGGCCGGCCTGGTGCCGCTCGAGGCCGAAGACGCCGAGGAGGGCGCCCGCCGCCTCGCGGCGCTGCTCGACGACCGGAATGCGGGCGTCGTCCTGGTCGAGCAGGACTTCTACACCGGGCTTCCGGATACGGTGCGCCGGTCCCTGGCGCGCCGCCCCCTGCCGATGGTCGTGCCGTTCCCGGCGCCGCTCTGGGCGCCGCCCGCGCCGGGGCCGGAGGCGTTCATCGCGGAGCTGTTGCGCCAGGCGATCGGCTATCGCGTGAGGCTGGGATGAGCGCCGCCCGGCTGATCCGGATCGCCGGCGCGCTGGCCGAGGCGACGCCGCTGCCCGACGCCGCCCTGTACGAGCTGGCGCGGGTCGGCCGGCGCGGCCTCCTGGGCGAGGTGATCCGCGTCGCCGGCTCCACCGCCACGCTCCAGGTCTACGAGGAGACCACCGGGCTCGAGTGCGGCGAGCCGGTTGAGCCGACGGGCTCCGCCCTTACCGTGGAGCTCGGGCCCGGGCTCCTCGGGGCGGTACTGGACGGCGTGGGCCGGCCGCTCGGGCGGCTGGCCGAGCTGAGCGGGGACTTCATCCAGCCCGGCGCCGCCTTGCCCACCCTCGATCCGGACGCGCGCTGGGCCTTCGAGCCCCGCCGCCGGGCCGGCGACACGGTGGCCGGCGGCGACGTGCTGGGCGTGGTGGCCGAGCGGCCGGGGTTCGAGCACCGCATCCTCGTGCCGCCCGGATTGAGCGGCGCGCTGACCGAAATCAAGGCCGGGCAGTTCACCGTCGGCGAGCCGATCGCGCGCCTGGCGGACGGAACCCCGCTTCGCCTGTCGCATGCCTGGCCGGTGCGTCGCCCCCGTCCGTCCGGCGCCCGCCTACCCGACGACCGGCCGCTCGTGACCGGGCAGCGAGTGCTGGACTTCCTGTTCCCCGCGGCGGAGGGCGGCTCGGTGGCCGTGCCCGGCGGGTTCGGCACGGGCAAGACGGTCATCGAGCAATCGCTCGCCAAGTACGCGGACGCGGACATCGTGGTCTACGTGGGCTGCGGCGAGCGGGGCAACGAGATGGCCGAGCTGCTGCACGAATTTCCGCGCCTGGTGGACGAGCGGACCGGACGGTCGGTCATGGACCGGACGGTCATGGTGGTCAACACCTCGAACATGCCGGTCGCCGCGCGCGAGGCCTCGGTGTACCTCGGCGTCACCATCGCCGAGTACTTCCGCGACATGGGCTACCGCGTGGCGCTCCTGGCCGACAGCCTGTCGCGCTGGGCCGAAGCGCTTCGCGAGATCAGCGCCCGCCTGGCGGAGATGCCGGGCGAGGAGGGATACCCGACCTATCTCGCGACCCGGCTGGGCCAGTTCTTCGAGCGGGCGGGCCGGGTGCAGGCGCTGGGCGGCCCCGAGCGGGAGGGCTCCCTCACGGTCGTGGCGGCGGTATCGCCTCCGGGCGGCGATCTCTCGGAGCCCGTGACCCAGGCCACGCTCAAGGTGGCGGGCACGCTCTGGGCCCTCGACCCGGCGCTGGCGCAACAGCGCCAGTTCCCCGCGGTGGACTGGGCCACGAGCTACTCGCTGCACGCCGAGCGCCTCACGGCCTGGTTTGCGGGTCAGACCGGCGCCGACTGGCCCGAGCTGCGGCGCGTCGCTCTGGAGCTGCTCCAGCGCGGCCGGGAGCTGCGCGACATCGCGGGATTGGTGGGCCTTGAGGCGCTCCAGGATGCCGATCGCCTGGTGCTCGAGTCGGCGCGGCTGGTGCAGGAGCTGGTGCTGGGCCAGAGCGCGTTCGACCCGAACGATGCGCGCTCGTCGGCGGCCAAGACGTACCGGCTCGCCGGGCAGCTCGTCGCGTTCCACCGGGCCGCGGCCCGGGCCATCGCAGCCGGCGCCCGGTTCGAACAGCTCGACCTGGGCTCGGCGCGCCGGGCGATCGCGGCCGTGCGGGCGGCCGGGCCGGCCGAGCTCGACGCCGCCATGGCAGCCGCCGAGCGCGCGGTGGCTGCGATCGGGGGCGCGCCGTGAGCGGGTTCACCCGCACCTACCGGGGCGCGGCGGGCGCTGCCGGGCCGCTCCTGTTCCTCAAGGGCACGGCTCGGGTGGCGCTGGGCGAGTGGGCGGTCGTCACGGTGCCGGGACAGGCGCCGCGCCGGGGGCAGGTGATCGACGCCGGCGAGTCGCTCACCGTGGTGCAGGTGCTGGAGGAGCCGGTGGGCCTGGCGCCGGGCCGGGCCGCGGTGACGCTCACGGGAGAAGTCGCCTCCGTGGCCGTGGGCCGGGAACTGCTGGGCCGGACCCTGGACGGCGTCGGCCGGCCGCTCGACGGCCTCCCCCCTCCCGTGGGCGAGCGGCGGGTTCCGGTTGGCGGCGCCCCGATGAACCCGGCCCGGCGGCTCCGGCCGGCGGATTTCATCGAGACGGGGATCTCCGCGATCGACGGGCTCAACACGCTCGTCCGGGGGCAAAAGCTCCCGGTGTTCTCCGGGCCGGGACTGCCGGGGCTCGAGCTCGCGGCGGATATCGTGGACTGGGCCCGCGCGCCCCGGGGGGAGCCGTTCGCCGTCATCTTCGTCGGCATGGGCATCACCGCCCGGGAGGCGCGGACCTTCCTGGACCGGTTCCGAGCCAGCGGGGCCATGGAACGCAGCGTCGTCTATCTGAACGAGATGCGGGATCCCAGCATCGAGCGCCTGCTCGCGCCCCGGGTCGCGCTGGCCGCCGCCGAGTTTCTCGCGTTCGAGGCCGGGCTGCATGTGCTCGTCGTCATGGCCGACCTCGCGAACTACTGCGAGACGCTGCGCGAGGTCGCCACCGCGCGGGGCGAGATCCCGGGTCGCCGCGGCTACCCCGGCTACATGTACACCGATCTGGCGCAGCTGCTCGAGCGCGCCGGCCTGCTCGAGGGAAGGCCCGGGTCGGTGACCCA